>OBEQ010869890.1_pt1 | contig 26020 bp, 17 predicted proteins | sample 1670901 | NCBI WGS metagenome assembly OBEQ01 (sample SAMEA104232315, study PRJEB22302) | groundwater metagenome | biome: forest; feature: aquifer; material: groundwater | place: USA | collected 2011-08-07 | depth 5.4 m | reverse complement strand
GTCCAACATCCTCGTCGATCGCGACGGACGCGTGGTACTGCTCGACTTCGGCCTGGTCACCGAATCGGACCAAGGCGTCTCCGGCCTGACCGACGCGCATGTGGTCGGCACCGCGGCCTACATGGCACCCGAGCAGAGCCTGGGCAAGCCGGTCGGGCCCGAAGCCGACTGGTACAGCGTCGGGGTCGTGCTCTTCGAGGCCATGGTCGGCGACGTGCCCTTCGACGGGCCGAACCTGCAGGTGCTCATGGCCAAGCAGCAGCGGCGCGCCGCACGCGCCAGCACGCTGGCGCCCGGCATCCCCGCCGACCTCGACGATCTGTGCGCCACCCTGCTCGAGCCGGATCCGCTGATGCGGCCGACGGGTGCGGCGGTGCTGCACCGGCTGGGCGCACGCGTGACCCCGAGCGTGCTGAGCATGCGTCCGCTCGCGCGCGCCTCGTCGCACACCACCTTGCCGCCCTTCGTGGGCCGGGAGAACGAGGTCAAGTTCCTGCACGCCGCCCTCGACGACGTGCGCGCCGGCCGGCAGATCGCCGCCTTCATCCACGGCGAGTCGGGCATCGGCAAGAGCGCGCTCCTGCGCAGCTTCGCCGACAGCGCCACCGCCGACGAGGGCGTGGTCGTGCTGGCCGGTCGCTGCCACGAGCGCGAGGCGGTGCCCTACAAGGCCATGGACGGCGTCATCGACGCGCTCGCCCGCTACATGCAGCGACTGCCCAAGCACGAGGCGGCCGCGCTCATCCCGCGGCGCGCCTCGGTGCTGCTGCAGGCATTCCCGGTGCTCAAGCGCGTCGACGTGCTCGCCGATTCGCCGCGCCACGACGCCATCGATCCGCTCGAGCTGCGCATGCGCGTGTTCGTGGCCCTGCGCGAGCTGTTCAGCCGCCTGGCCGAGCGCAAGACGCTCATCTGTGTCATCGACGACCTGCAGTGGGCCGACTCCGACGGTCTGTCCCTGCTCAACGAGCTGATGCGCCCGCCCGAGCCGCCGCCCTTCCTGCTGCTGGCCAGCTGGCGCGAGACCGGCGACGAGTTCGCCGGCGTCAGGCAGCGCCTCGACGGCCTGCCCACCGAGGCGCGCTACCTCAAGCTCAGTCGCCTGGGCAAGGAGGCCGCGTGCGAGCTGGCCACGCGCCTGCTCTGTCGCGCCGTCGACTCGACCACGGTCAGCCCGACCACGGCCGCCAACATCGCGCGCGAGGCGCTCGGCCACCCGCTGTTCATCGACGAGCTGGTCCGCGACCGTGTGATCTCGCGCAACGAGGAGATCTCGCAGACCGGCGGCGGCACCATCCGCCTCGAGGACGTGCTGTGGAAGCGCATCGAGCGCCTGGATCCCGCGTGCAGCCGGGCGCTCGAGGTCATCGCGGTGGCGGGCGCACCCATCGACCAGGAGAGCGCCGCGCGCGCCGCCGGCATGGACCTGGCCACCTTCGGACGCCACACCGGCGTGCTGCGCGTGGTCAACCTGGTGCGCACCACCGGCACGCGCGGCAACGACGTGGTCGAGCCGTACCACGACCGCGTGCGCTCGGCGGTGCTGGCGCACCTCGGGCCCGACACGCTGATCGCGCGCCATCGCGACCTGGCGCGCGCGCTCGACGCCTCCGGCCACGCCGATCCCGAGACGCTGGTCGAGCACTACAGCGGCGCGGGCGAGCCGGAGCGCGCCGGCCGCTGCGCCGCCGAGGCCGCCGAGGCTGCCTCGCGCGCGCTCGCCTTCGACCAGGCGGCGCGACTCTACCGGCTCGCCCTCGACCTCCTGCCCGAGAGCGACATCATGCGCCGCAACCTGCGCGTGTCGCTGTGCGAGGCGCTCGCCAATGCCGGGCGCAGCGCCGACGCCGCCCAGGCCTACCTCGCCTGCGCCTCGGGCGCGACCGCCGCCGATGCGCTCGAGCTGCGCCAGCGCGCCGCGCACCAGCTGCTCATCACCGGTCAGTTCGACGAGGGCATCGCGACGGTGCGCGCGGTCCTGGCCGAGGAGGGCCTGGTCTACCCCGAGACGCAGCGCCAGGCCCTGGTCACCATCGTGCTCAATCGCCTCTGGCAGCGTCTGCGTGGGCTGAAGTTCCGCGAGCGCGACCAGACCGTGGTCGCGGGCAAGGATCTCATGCGCCTCGACGCCTGCTTCCAGGTCGGCACCAGCCTGCTCATGGCCGACTTCTTGCGCGGCCAGTCCTTCGGCGCGCTCGGCCTGGTGCTGGCGCTGCAGGTGGGCGAGCCCTACCGGCTGGCGCGCGCGCTCGCCGTCGAGGGCGCATCGCACGTGTCGATGGGTAAGTGGCATCGCCAGCGCGGCGAGCTCCTGTTCGACGCATCGGAGCGCCTGGCCATGGAGGTGGCCAACCCGCACGCGCTGGCGCTCCTGGCCGCGATGCGTGGCCAGGCGGCCTTCTCATCGGGACGCTTCCGCGAAGCTTCCGAGCGCTGCGCGGTCGCCGAGGCGGAGCTGCGCGAGCGCTGCGTGGGCACGCACTGGGAGATCAACCTGACGCAGCTGTGGAGCTGTCGCGCGCTGCAGTACCTGGGCGAGTTCCCGCTCCTGTCGCAGCGGGTGGCCGAGCTGCTCAGCGACGTGTCGCGGCGTGGCGATCTGTTCGCCATGACCAGCATCCAGCTGACCGCCGCGTCGTGCCTGCTCCTGGCCGCCGACGAGGTCAGGCAGGCACGCGCCGAGGTCGGCGAGGCCATGCGCAAGTGGTCGCTGCCCGGCTACCACCTGCAGCACTACTACGCGCACGTGACGCGCACCTCGGCGGACCTCTACCAGGGCCGAGGCGACCTGGCCTACGCCGAGGTGCACGAGGAGTGGCCGCTGCTTTCGCGCGCCTACCTGCTGCGCATCCAGTTCGTCCGCCTGGTCATGCTCGACCTGCGCGGGCGCGCCGCCCTGGCCGTGGCCGCGAACCGGCGCACTCGCGAGCGCGCGCAGCTCCTGCGCGAGATCAAGCGCGACGCCCGGCGCATCGAGCGCGAGAAGGCGGCCTGGGCCATGCCGCTGGCCGCGATGCTGCGCGCCGGCGTGGCCACCCTCGCTGGCGATGTGCAGGCGGCCCACGATTTCTTCGTCGCCGCGGCGACCGGCTTCGATTCGGCCGATATGGCGCTGCACGCGGCCGCGGCGCGCATGCGCCTGGGCGAGCTGCTCGGCGGCGGCGAAGGTGCGCGCCTGGTCAGCTCCGCGCGCGGCCTCATCGTCGGGCGCGCCATCAAGCGTCCCGAGCAGTACGTGGCCATGCTGGCTCCGGTGGGCGGCGCGCGCGTCAGCTGAGCAGCGACGCGGCCAGCGCCAGCCCGGCCGGCACGGTCTGCACCATGAAGATGCGCTTGTGTACGGTCGCACCGCCCCAGATGCCGGCCACCGCCACGCAGATGAGGCCATAGAGCAGGAACGCACGCGCCAGCTGCGCATCGGGCAGAAACAGCCCCAGCAGCAGCGCCGCGACCAGGAAGGCATTGTACAGGCCCTGGTTGGAGGCCATGGACGCGGCCTGGGCGGCGAACTCCTTGGTCACGGGGAAGACTTTGTGCGCGCGCTGCTTCCACAGCACCATCTCGAGAATCACGATGTAGACGTGGATGACGGCGACCAGACCGACCAGGACCTTGGCGACGACCTGCATGTTCTCAGCCTTCCTCGGCGCCTGATGTCACAGCACCGCAGCGATACATAGCGCGAAACCCTTGCGCGTGAGCGCCCGTATTCGGGGCATGAAAAACATTCGCACCCTCACGATGTCCCTGGTTCTCGCCACCGGCGTGGGCCTCGGCTGCGCCGCCAGCGAGGATCCCTCGCTCACCGACGCGGCCGGCTCTGCCGGCGCGCGCGCGGCGAGCACCTTCCACGTCAACGACCTGCTCGCCAAGCTGCAAGGCTGCCGCGCCGTCTCGCATGGCAAGTACAAGACCGATGACGAGGCCAATCCCTCGGTCGACATCTGCGGCCTCGACGGCGCCTTCTTCTGGAAGGCCGACATGGACATCGATTGCGACGGCAAGCGCACCGCGGTCTGCAACGAGGACACCGACGACGCGTACCAGGACCAGACCTCCGCCGAGGACTCGCAGGGTCGTCCGCTCGACGCCTCCAAGCTGCCTTACGTGGTCATCCCGCTGCCGTCCAATCGCTTCGACTACCAGGGCCAGGGCCTGCAGCTCGGCCAGGTCGTGGGCGTCGTCTTCAACGGCAAGATCGCCTTTGGCGTCTTCGGCGACGAAGGTCCGGACGACATCATCGGCGAGGCATCGTTCGCCATGGCCAGGGAGCTGGGCATTCCCTCGGATCCGAACCAGGGCGGCGTCGACAGCGGCGTCACCTACGTGGTCTTCACCGGTGACGACGCGGTGGTGTCGCGCATCGAGGACCACGCCGAGGCCGAGCGCATCGGCAAGCGCAAGCTGCTCGAGCTGCTGCAGAACAACTAGGCCCATGGGGGCGTCGGACAGAAACGTGAGCGGCCGCCCCTCTGGCGCGCGACTTGGCCAGCCCGCGCCCTCCTCCCGGTGAGCACCACAAAGGTGCCGACGGAGGAAGGCCATGAAGAAACTGTTCGCGATGGCTCAGGTGTGCGGTCTTGTCTTCATTGCGGCGTGCGCGGCGGAGCCGGTGGACGAGGCGCCGATGGGGTCGGTCGAACCCGTGGGCGAGCCGGTCTCGTTCCCCGCTGACGGGGTGATCCCGACTGACCGCGTCGACGAAGCGGGTGCACGCGCCGGCTGTGCCTACGTCCAGTACTGCGACAAGCCGAACAGCCACTGGGGCACGCTGTGCGTGCGCACCGGCTGCAGCGAGGCGGCCGCCTGGGACGAGTGCTACCGCGACTCCATCCACGTCTGCGGTGAGATCACGCCCGACTGGGGCATGTACCTGTAGTCGGTGGCGCGTCCCCGACCGACGCTATACTGCGCCGCACCGTGACCGGCGCCCGAGCTCTCGACCGCTTCGATGTGCCCGGCCGCTGGATCGTCGTCTGGCTGCTCGTGGCCTACACCGGCGTCGTGGCGCTCCACCTGGCCAGCGGCCTCGACGTGGAGGCCTGGGACGACGCGTACTTCTTCAAGCGCATCGGCCTCAACATTCTCCAGCACGGCTCGGCGGCCTGGAATCTGCGCGAGGGCCCGGTCTACGGCAACACCTCGCAAGGATTCCAGGTCGTCACGCTCCTGCCGCTCTTGTTCGGCGCCGACTATTACATCAGCATCATGAAGTTCGTGTCGGCGCTGGCCATGGTGCTGACCCTGGTGCTCTACCTGCGCGCCGCGCGCCGCAGCGGTGATCTTGCATTCGCCGCCGGGGTCGCGTTCCTGGGCGCGTGCGGGCCATTTCTGCTCCTGCTCATCCACAGCGGCATGGAGACGAACACGTCCTTCGTCGTCCTGGCCATCAACCTGCTCGTCATCCACGACAGCGCCGGTCGCACGCGCCGGCAGCAGGTCGTCGCCGTGGTCATCACCACGCTGCTGGTCTACCTCACTCGCCCCGACGCGGTGGCCATCTCGCTGGTGACCATCGCCGTGCATTCGACGCTCGGCGAGCGCAAGCCCGACTGGCGACTGCTCGGCTGCTGCCTGGCCGGGCTGCTGGCCGTGCTGGCCGTCTGCTACCTCTACTTCGGCTCGCCCTTTCCGCTCGCCTTCTATCTCAAGTCCCGTCCGCTCACCGCCTACGCGACCCAGTTCGTCGACCTGGATCTCGTGCCCAAGCGGCGCAACCTGGTCGGTCTGCTGGTGATGGCCGCGCCGCTGGTCCACGTCGCCGCGCACGGACGCAGCGCCTGGTCGCGCGCGCTCCTGGCCGCAGCGGCCGTGTTCGTCGCCTACCACTACTTCTTCACCGTCGAGGTCATGGGCTACTACGCGCGCTTCTACGTGCCCGCCATGGTGCCGGTGACGCTCGCGGCCATCGACGCCGCGCCGCGCTGGCGCGAGCGCTCGCATGCGCTGCTGACGCTCGCGTTCGTGGTCGTCTACGGTGCGGTGCTGCTGCTGCTCTACCGTCACCGCCTGGTCTACGACGCGAAGGATCCCATGCACATGCGGGTCGACCGCGCGCTCTACCTGGGCTACGCCATCGCCGCCTCGGTGCTGCTGCTGGGCGCGCACGTGCAGGCCAGCTGGGCCGCGATCCTGGTCGCGCTGCCACTGGCCGTGGGCAGCGTGCGCGGCCTGCCCCTGCCGCCGCTGGTCGTGCACGACGACGCCACACTGCTGGCCAAGCACATCGAGCGCTTCACCACCGTGCGCGGCATCCTGGCGGTGCGCGCGTGCATCCCGCCGCCATTTCGGATGTACCACACCGAGATTGGCATTCCTGGCGTGCTGTTCCCGAGCGCGACCATCACCGACATGGCCGGCCTCATGGACAAGGAATTCGCGCGTGCGGGCATGAGCTTCGACGCCCGCTGCGAGAAGGATCGACCCGAGCTGATCTTCTTGCCCCACCGCAACTACAAGGTGCAGCGCGACCGCATCCTGAATGGTACGTGCATTCGTGACTACCAGCTGGTGGTCAGCAACTCCAGCTCACCACTCTATGTGCGCAAGGATCTGGCCGGCGACTTCGTGGCCTGCGCGCACCGGATGGGCGACCGCTGGGTCGACGGCGCGCCGCAGCCGTGAACGCGTGTCCGGCGCGGTCTAGTGGTGGTGGTGGTGGTGATGATGATGGCTGCCGCCGCTCGAGCCGCCACTGCTGCTGGTGTGCTCGTACAGCTCCCACTCGCCATCGTTCAGCTCGCCGCAGACGTAGTAGTTGAGCTCGGCCGCCAGCACCTCGAGCGGATGCTCCGCGATCAGCCGCTCGCTGACGCTGCGCGCGTCACCATCGCAGCTCACGCGCACGGCGCCATCGCTGCCGGCGGGGATGGTGTCGAGGCTGTACGTGGCCAGGATCGCGGCCTGCTGCTCGACCGTGACGCTGGCCGCGAAGCGGATGCCCAGCACGCCGGTCTGCCAGGTCTCGGGGATGACGCGCGTGATCTTCCAGCCCTGCGTCGTCACCTGGTAGTCGCCCGCGGGAACATAGTCGGATCCGTCGATCTCGGCCTCGACGTGGTAAGCACCCGCGGGCAGCCCGACCTGGAAGTTGCCGCTGTCGTCGGCGACCTTCTCGGCCACGACGTTGCCCGTCTTGGTGTCGGTGATGCGCACGACGCCGCTCTGTGCGCTCGCGCACGTGGTGCCACACTTCTTGCCGGCGGTGTACAGCGTGCCGCGGATGCCCAGGAATGGATCGGCGACGGCGCTGTCCTTGGCGTCCTCACACAGGCAACCGCTGGCAAATGCAGCCGCGACCATCGCCAGCAGCAGAACGGACGTGGAACGGAACAAACCAGGCTTCGAGCTCATGGCGGCCGGTTAGTGCAAGCCGCGTGCTGGGCGCAGCCCGGTCGCAGACTCAGCGAGTTCCGCGCACTTACGTACATGGCTGGACCCTCGGCGCACCCGTTCCCACGCCGCGTTCACACGTCATCCGTTCACAGGCGGCGACGCGCGGCGACGTGCAGCGACGCGCGGGATCAGAAGGTGTAGGTCGCCGCGGTGTAGAAGCGGAAGGCCTCGAACTGCGAGGGTGTGATCTCCAGGCGCGGCTCGAGGTCGTCGGCGTTGTCGTAGGTCCAGCGCTCGTCGTTGAAGGCGTTGTAGAGGGTCACCTGCAGGTCGAGCTTGTCGTGCAAGAGCCGCCAGCGCAGCCCGACCTGCAGCTCGGCGGCGGGCGGCAGGCGGTCGAGCACGGTCTCGTAGCTCTGCACGGTCACCGCCTCGGCAGGGTTGGTCGAGTGCGCGGCGCCGGTCACGGGGTCGAGCATCAGGCCGCGCGCCTCGACGCGGCGGTTGGGATCCTCGAACGAGCCGTACACGCGCAGCTGGGTGGACAGCTCGAGCTTGTCGCCGGCCAGCTGGTTGTAGAGGCCGATGTTGAACCAGTTGTTGGGCATCGACAGGAACGTGCCCTTGTCGGCCATCTCCATGCGATTGAACGTGTAGCCCAGCTCGAAGCGATGGCCGCCGCGCAGGTACAGGTTGGCCAGCAGCTCGACCGAGTGAATGCCGCGGTCGGCCGTGTTGGCGTAGCGCCCGGCGATGAAGGCGATGTAGTTCTCCAGCTTCGTGTACGAGTAGTCGGCGCGCACGTCGAGCTCGCGCATCTGCCGCTGCCACTTGAACAGACGCGCATTGACCTCGACCTGCCCCGAGCGCGACTTCTCGACCTTGAGGTCGGGCGAGCCGTCGATCTCGATCGCGTCACCGTTGGAGTTGGTGTTGTTGAAGACGGGCGGCCGGAAGCCCTCCGCGTAGTTCACCTTGAGGTGCCAGTCGGGCACCAGCTCGTACACCGCCGCCGCCGACAGCGTGGGCGCCAGGCCGTAGCCGGCTGACTCTGCGTCGAGCTCGGGCGCCGCCTGCAGTCGCGCGCCGCCGTCGAGCAACAGGCGCCGGCTCAGCCGCACCTGCGCCGAGGCGAAGCCGCCGATGGTGGTGCGGTTGACCGCGAACACCGCGGTCACCGGGCAGCCGGGCAGGAAGGTCACGTTCATGGGCGACTGGTTCATCGGATTCCAGCTCCCCGTGCGCGGGCACGCGAATGGAATCTTGCCCAGATCGTACGGGCTCAGGAAGTAGCCCTCGGTGCCACGACCCTCGCGCGAGCGGTCGACATTGTTGGCCAGCCACTCGTGGAAGGCCTCGAATCCGTACAGCACGCGCAGCCGATCCGAGAGCTCGACGTCGCCGTCGACGCTGCCGCCGGCGCGGTAGACGTCATTCTGGGCCACGAAGGCGAGGCCGCCCTCGATGACGCCGGGCACCGGCATGAGCACCATGAGCGGGTCGAAGTGGCGCACGAACTGGATGAAGTAGGCCTTGGTGCTGATGCCCGCGCGCGGCGACAGGCGCGTCTTGTACTCGGCCAGGCCGTAGCACTCGAAGAAGTTGGGCTTGCTGATGCGCGTGGCGTGACCGGGATCGTAGCAATTGTCGGAAGTGTCGAGCACGTCGGCGCCCTGGCACTCGGGCAGATGGTCCTCGGCCAGCTCCTGGATGCCCAGCACGCCATTGAGACCGACGCCCATGTAGCGATCCATGTATGGCAGTGTCCATTGCATGGTCAGCTTGCCCAGGGTCAGCTTGCCGTCGAAGTTGAAGATGCGCGAGCGCCGGGGATCGGTGTCGCGAATCGGCCCGTAGTAGTAGAGCGAGTTGGGATTGGGCAGCGGCGTCGAGAACATGTGCGGCGAGCGGGTGTAGATGGGGCCCAGGTAGCTCTCGAAGCTGGTATGCAGCACCAGACCCCAGCTCTCCTGGCCGAACAGGCGCGTCACCCCGGCCATCACGTAGCCGCGCATGGCGCTGCGATCGCCCTTGCCGTCGGCGTAACCGAGGTTGGCCTCGACACCATCGATGTCCTCGGCGTCCTTGGTGATCACGTTGACCACGCCGAGGAATGAGTTGGCGCCCCACAGCACGCCGCCGGGACCGGAGATGGTCTCGACCCGCTTGATCATCTCCATGGAGACGCCGCGGTGCAGCGTCGACGCGTTGACGAATGGATCGAAGAGCGAGAAGCCATCGTGCAGCGGCAGCACCGCCTGCATGACCCCGCGCACCACGATCTGGGGAAAGTTGCCGTTGAATGCCTCGAAGCGCAGGAAGCCCGGGATCATGTCGGCCAGCTCGCCCAGCGTGCGCGCCTGGCCATCGCGCAGCTGCTGCGTGGTCACGATGGTGACGATGGCGGGAGCCTCCTGCACCGTGCTGACGCCCTTGGCGGCGCTGGTGACCAGGTTGGCGAGGTCGAGCTCGTCCTCGCTGGCGGCCTCCTCGCTGGCGTCGGAGTCGTCGTAGACCAGGATGGGGACCTCGATCTCCACGCTCTGTGCGCGGGCGGTCCGGCTGGAAAGTGGGAGTAGCAGAGCTGCAAAGGCGACCCAGAGACCCCGTGCTCGCACCATGTATGGCCCCCCGACAATCGCGGTCGACCTATCTTATCTGCTTCATTCCTCTACGTCGTGGTCGCCAGCGGCAGCGCGGCCCGGCGCGCGCGCAGGTACAGCGGCAACCCGGCCAGGATGAGCGCAGCGGAGCCACCCAGGACCTTCAACTCGAAGACGGCCACGCTCGACACATCGCTGGGCGGGAGCGCCGCGGCGACCAGGCCGGCCAGGGTGGTCAGGAAGCCGGTCGCGCTGGTGATGCGCACGGCCATGCGACGACCACGCTGCAGCCGCCAGTGGCTGGCGAACAGGTAGAGGAAGGGAATGAAGTAGAGCAGCTGCGTGACCGAGCGCAGGATGGCGTAGGCCTCGCGCACCGACGAGCCGGCCACGCTCGCGAGCAGCAGGACCGACGCCGCGACGCCCTGCGCCACCAGGCCGCCCACGGGCGTGCCGAAGCGCGGATGCTCGCGCGTGAACCACGCCGGCATGGCGCGGTCGACGCCGGCGGCGCGCACCACGTGCGCGGTGCCCGCCATCCACACCACGACCGCGCCGATCGCGGCCACGACCAGACAGGCAGCGACCGCACGCGCGACCAGGTCGGGTGCGCCGAGGCGCGTCGACAGTGCCGCGATGGCGGCAGGGATTCCATCGGTGAGCTCGATGTCGCCCGGGCGCAGGCCGAGCACGACCGCCACGATGGCGATCAGGAACAGCACGGTCACGAGGGCGCCCGCGACCAGCGCGGCAAGGACCAGCGTGCGGCTGGCGTCGCGCACCTCGCCGCCCATGGTGGGCGCGAGCTCCAGGCCAGCGAACATGAAGGGCAGGCTGGACAGCATGGCGTAGGTCGCGATGGCGTTGCCGCTGTGCAGAGACGGCAACCACGCCGACGTGCTGGGCGACGAGGAAACCCCTTGCAAGGCCGCCGATCCGGCCATGACCGCCAGGATGGCGGTGCCGACGAACAGGCCCGCCGCGCCCAATCCGGACAGCTGCGCGGTGCGCCGCGCGCCCAGCGCGTTGGGCAGGACGCCCAGCCCCCACAGGCCGATCAGTCCGACCGCGACCACGTAGCGCGGATCCTGGACGAACGCGGCGCGATGGCCGAAGAGCATCCACGGCAGCACCACCGCGACGTGCGTCAGCACCGCGGGGAAGAATGCCAGGTTGGTGACGAAGTACGACCAGCCACACACGAAGCCGTGCGCCGGCCCGAACGCGGTGTGGGTCCAGCGGTAGAGCCCGCCATTGTCGGGATAGCGCGACGACAGCGACACCACGGCCAGAGTCAGCGGCACGAAGAAGACCACGAATGCGGCCACGGTCAGGGGCAGCGCCGCCCAGCCCAGGCGCGCCACATCGGTGACGGTGCGCAGGCTGAAGATCGCGACCACATTGAGCAGGACGACGTAGCGAAGACCGAGCGCGCGCCCATGGGTCGAGGTCATCGGCCGAAACTATAGGGTGGTGCGAACGCGGCTGACAATCGTCAGCGAGACGAATTGTCCTCCCCGACGGGGGAATCCGGCCCAGAGAGGCATTGCCCGTTTCACATGGTGGTGTTTGCGCCTGCGTCCTGCCGATTCTCCCCGCGGCTTCCTGGCCATTCCTGCCGCGCGTCTGCCGGTGTGCGTGGACGTCTCGACCGGGCAGACGGTCGGATCGGCCGGTAGATTGTCATTCAACGCCAGATTCAGACTGCCATTCACTGCGCAGCTCGCGCGGCGATCTTGCGCCGCGCGCGCATCTCGGCCGACGCCGGCCGACGCCGTCACCCCCGACGGTCGCTGCGCGACACCGGACAATAGCTGGCAATTGGTGCCAGCAATCACATTGTGACTGCATGCACTGGCTCTTTCACGAGCTGCGCAATCCGGGTTGCGAGACCTGCTGAGTCTCGATTAGCTTACTGTCGCTGCACTCAAGCTGCGGCGCGTGTGAGCATCCGTCGGGGGACGGATGCAGCGACATCGCGCGCGCCACAGCCTGGCCGTCCATTTTTGCCGTTCTGGGAAAAGGGGGAACCGAGAGAAACATGAGCAAGTCAACGGGCAACGGACACTTAGTATCGAGGGTCTTTGCAGGTATGGCGCTGGCCGCGGTGGCCAGCTGGGGCTGCGGATCACCGTCCCACGAGGCCAGCGTCGACAAGCCACCGCCGGTCCAGCCAGCGGCCGCAAAGGTCGAGTTCGCCAAGGATTCCGTCATCGTCCGCTTCCGCACCGCGCCGACGGCGACGGCCGCGCGCTCGAGCGTCTCGAAGGTCAAGGGCACCATCGAGGACAAGAACAAGGACGGTATCTACGACGGCTACTCCCACATTGCGAATGGCGAGCTGGCCGTCATCCAGCTCGACAAGAGCATCTCGGTGGACCAGGCGCTCAAGCAACTCCGCAGTGATCCCGCGGTCCTCTACGCCGAGCCGAACTACATCGTTCACACCAACACGGTCACGCCCAACGACCCGCGCTTCAGCGAGCTCTTCGGTCTCAACAATACTGGTCAGACCGGTGGCACCGCCGACTCGGACATCGACGCCATCGAGGCGTGGGACTCCAGCGTCGGCAGCGCGAGCATCGTCGTGGGCGTCGTCGATACCGGCGTCGACTACAACCACGAGGACCTGGCTGCCAACATCTGGGTCAATCCTCTCGAGATTCCCGGCAACGGCATCGACGACGACGGCAATGGCTTCGTCGACGACGTGCATGGCATCAACGCCATCACGGGTACGGGTGACCCACTCGACGACAATGCCCACGGCACGCACTGCTCGGGCACCATCGGCGCGGTCGGCAACAACGGCATCGGCGTCGCGGGAGTGAACTGGGAAGTCTCGATCATGGGGCTCAAGTTCCTCGACTCGGGCGGCAGCGGCACGCTCGACGCGGCCATTCGCGCCATCGACTACGCGGTGGCGCAGAAGAACGCGGGAGTGAACATTCGCGTGCTCAGCAACAGCTGGAGCGGCGGCGGCTTCAGTCAGGCGCTGCTCGACTCCATCCTCGCGGCCAACAACGCCGGCATCCTGTTCGTGGCCGCCGCGGCCAACTCGGCGTCGGACAACGACGCTTTGCCGGTCTTCCCGGCCAACTACGACTCGCCCAACATCATCTCGGTCGCGGCCACCGACCACAACGACGGCCTGGCGTCGTTCTCCAACTTCGGCCTGACCACCGTCGACCTGGGCGCGCCGGGCGTGGCCATCCTGTCGACCACGCCGGGCAACACCTACTCGGTGTTCAGCGGCACGTCGATGGCGACCCCACACGTGGCCGGTGTGGCCGCGCTCGTTCTCTCGGCCAACAGCACCCTGTCGGTGGACGAGCTCAAGGACATCCTCATCAACTCGGGTGACCCGATCCCGTCCCTGGACGGACGGACGGTCAGCGGCAAGCGACTCAACGCCGCCAATGCGCTCGAGCAGGCGGGCCCGCCCGTGCCGCACTTCAACCTCAGCGTCGCACCGGCCGCACAGACCATCGGCCAGGGCGAGCTGGCCAACTACGGCGTCGACGTCGCGGCGGTGGCCGGCTTCACCGGCGACGTGCAGCTGTTCGCCTCGGCGGACATGACGTTCAACGGCAGCGTCACCGTCTCGCCCGACACGCTCGCGGCGCCCGGCACCGCCACGCTGACCGTGGTCACCAGCCTGGCCACCGTGCCCGGCACCTACAACATCACGCTCACCGCGGTGAGCGGCCCGCTGGTCAAGACGCGCCTGGTCTCGCTGCGCGTGCGGCCCTTCGGCACCGTCGACAACCAGTTCCCCAGCACCGACACGCCCATCTTCATTCCCGACGCCAACCCGACCGGCATCACCAGCATCATCCACGTCGAGCAGCCCATCGAGATCCAGGAGGTCCAGGTCGATCTCAACATCACCCACACCTTCATCGGTGACCTGATCGTGACCCTGACCTCGCCGCAGGGCACGCAGGTGATCCTGCACAACCACACCGGTGGCGGTTCGCACGACATCCATCGCACCTACGCGCTGCCCGTCGAGTTCACCGGCCAGCAGGCCATCGGCGACTGGGTGCTGCACGTGGCCGACACCGTGGGCGCCGACTCGGGCACGCTCGACAGCTGGACCCTGCACATCGTCGGTGTCCCTGGTCAGCCCACCTTCGGTATCAGCGCCTCGCCGGCCAGCCAGTCGGTGACCGTGGGCGGCACAGCCAGCTACACGGTCGACGTGGCCTCGTTCGGCTTCACGGGCGACGTGGCCCTGAGCGCGAGCGCCTCGCCGCCGCTGGCGGACCTGGGCTTCTCGCCCGGCACGGTCACCGCGCCCGGCTCGTCCACGCTCACCGTGCGGACCGACTGCTCGACCGCGCCCGGCGACTACGTGCTGACCATCTCGGGCAGCGCCAACGGCGAGACCAAGAGCGCGCAGGTCACCCTGCACGTGCAGGCGGTCGGCTCGCGCGTCGACGTGTTCACCAGCACCGACACGCCCATCTCCATCCCCGATGCCAACCCGGCCGGCATCCAGAGCACCATCAACGTGGCCGGCACGCTCGTCATCACCGAGGTGACCGTGGACGTGAACATCACCCACACGTTCATCGGCGATCTGCTGGTCCAGCTGGTCGGCCCCGACGGCACGACGGTGCCGCTGCACAACCATCAGGGCGGCGCGAGCGACAACATCCACCAGAGCTACACGGTCGCCGACTTCAACGGCCACGCGAGCGCGGGCGGGTGGCGCCTGCAGGTCTTCGACACCGCGGGCGCCGACATCGGCACCCTCGACGACTGGACGCTGCACATCAGCAGCGGCTCGAACAACACCCCGCCCACCGCGGCCTTCAGCTTCGTCAACACCGTGGGCCGCACCTTCGTGTTCACCGACGGCAGCAGCGACGCGGGTTGCGGCAGCGGCGTGGTCGCGTGGGCGTGGAGCTTCGGCGACGGCGCCAGCTCGGCGGCGCAGAACCCGACCCACGTCTATGCGCTGCAGGGCACGTACACCGTGACCCTGACCGTGACCGACGCCGACGGCGCCACGGCCACGACCTCGCAGACGGTGGAAGCGACGCGCGACCGGCCGCGCCTGGCCATCATGGGCGTCACGCGCAACCCCGACACCTTCGAGTTCTCGGTGTCGCTGCGCTGGAGCGGCGCGAACGGCAACCTGGTCGAGCTCTACCGCAACGACGTGCTCGCCGACATCCCCGACAACGATGGTGCGACGGTGGATCTGTTCCGCCGCTACCAGACCACGTACTCGTGGAAGATCTGCGAGCAGTACTCCGACTTCTGCTCCAACGAGGTCAGCATCGTCTTCGGCGAGCTCGGCTCCAACCTGGTGACCGTGGTCTCGAACGAGGATGGCCTGCGCAAGATCCAGCACATGGTCATCGAAGACGTCCGCTAGTCGCCTTCCGGCAATGACGTGAGCAGGGGCAGCCTCCCGGGAGGCTGCCCCTTGGTATTTTCGGGCGATGTCGTAGGTTTCTGCCAATGTCGCCCGGATGAGCGGATTGCGGAGCAAGGCAGAGGAGCACCTGCGCGCGCTGGCGGGCGACGCCGCCGTGCTGCGCGACGATCAGTGGGCGGCCATCGACGCCCTGGTCAGCGCGCGCCGGCGCGTGCTGGTGGTCCAGCGCACCGGCTGGGGCAAGTCGGCGGTGTACTTCGTGGCCACCTTGCTGCTGCGTGCGCAGGGCGCGGGACCGAGCGTGATCGTCAGCCCGCTCTTGGCCCTCATGCGCAACCAGGTGGCCGCGGCCGAGCGGGCCGGCATCCGCGCCGTGACCGTCAACAGCAGCAACGTGGCCGAATGGGCCCAGGTCTACGCCGGCGTGCAGCGCGGTGAGGTCGACGTGCTCCTGGTCAGCCCCGAGCGGCTCAACAACCCCGGCTTCCGCGACGAGGTCCTGCCCCGGCTGGCGGCGACCGCCGGCCTGCTGGTCGTCGACGAGGCGCACTGCATCAGCGACTGGGGCCACGACTTTCGCCCCGACTACCGCCGCATCCGCTCGCTGCTCGCCGAGCTGGCGCCGTCCACGCCGGTGCTGGCGACCACCGCGACCGCCAACGCGCGCGTGGTCGCCGACGTCGCCGAGCAGCTGGGCGCGGGCACGCTGGTGCTGCGCGGCGCGCTCGACCGCGAATCGCTGCGCCTGGCCGTGCTCGAGCTGCCCAGCGCCGCACACCGCCTGGCCTGGCTGGCCGACCACCTGCCCGAGCTGCCCGGCAGCGGCATCGTCTACACCCTGACCGTCGCCGCCACCGACGAGGTGGCCGCCTTCCTGCGCGCGCGCGGCCTGCGCGCCGCGGCGTATTCGGGACGCACCGACGACGCCGAGCGGCGCGCCGCCGAGGAAGATCTGCTGGCCAACCGCATCAAGGTGCTCGTGGCCACCAGCGCGCTGGGCATGGGCTTCGACAAGCCCGACCTCGGCTTCGTCGTGCACATGGGCGCGCCGCCCTCGCCCATCGCCTACTACCAGCAGATCGGGCGGGCCGGACGCGGGGTCGAGCGCGCCGACGTGGTGCTCCTGCCCGGGCAGGAAGACGAGGCCATCTGGCGCTACTTCGCCTCGCTCGGCTTTCCCAGCGAGGACCAGGTGAGGCGTACGCTCGACGCGCTCGCGCGCGCCCGGAAGCCGCTGGCGCGGATTGTTGGGCATGCCAGCCATGCCCGCGCGCCAGAATGGTTCACCACCGCGCCCATCGGCGCGATTGAGGAACTGATGAAGCGCACCGGCTGGAAGATCGGCGATGTCGATCTGTTCGAAATCAACGAGGCCTTTGCCGTGGTGCCGCTGGCGGCGATGCGCGAGTTGGATATTCCGCATGAAAAAGTCAATGTGCATGGCGGTGCCTGTGCGCTGGGCCATCCGGTGGGATCATCCGGTTCGCGTATCATCATCACTTTGCTGTCGGCGTTGAAGCAATATAACAAGACGCGCGGCGTTGCGGCGCTGTGCATCGGCGGTGGTGAAGCGACGGCGGTGGCGATCGAGCGTCTGAACTAACCGATGACGGTGCTTTCCAGTATTGTGAATGTGCGCGGCGATGCGTTCAAGAAAAACGCCGCGCATATGGAGGCGTTGGTCGCGGATTTGCGCGCCAAGGTGGCGGTTACGTCACTTGGCGGCAATGCCAAATCGCGCGAGCGTCATGTGTCGCGTGGTAAATTATTGCCGCGTGACCGGATTGAAAATCTGATTGATCCGGGTGCGCCGTTTCTGGAGTTTAGCCAGCTTGCCGCCTATGGCATGTATGAGGATGATATTCACGGCGCGGGCATTCTGACCGGCGTGGGCCGCGTGGCCGGGCAGGAATGCGTGATTGTCTGCAATGATGCGACGATCAAGGGCGGCACCTATTATCCGATTACCGTGAAGAAGCATTTGCGCGCCCAGGAAGTGGCGATGGAAAACCATCTGCCGTGCATCTATCTGGTGGATAGCGGCGGCGCCAATCTGCCCAACCAGGCGGAAATTTTTCCCGACCGCAATCATTTCGGGCAGATATTTTATAATCAGGCGAATATGTCTGCCATCGGCATTCCGCAAATTGCCGTGGTTATGGGGTCGTGCACGGCTGGCGGCGCTTATGTGCCGGCGATGAGCGATGAATCCATAATTGTGCGCAATCAGGGCACGATCTTTCTGGGGGGGCCGCCGCTGGTAAAGGCGGCGACCGGCGAAATCGTTTCTGCGGAAGATCTGGGCGGTGCGGATGTGCATTCACGGGTCAGTGGCGTGACCGATCATTATGCCATGAATGATGCGCATGCCCTGTCACTGACGCGGCGCATTGTCGGCAATCTCAATCGCCGCAAACAGGCGAAGCTAGCGGTGCGGCCGCCGTGCGATCCGGCCTTTGATCCGGCGGAACTGAACGGCGTCATTCCCGCCAATCCGCAGGCCCAATATGATGTGCGTGAAGTGATTGCGCGCATTGTGGATGGCAGCGAGTTTGACGAATTCAAGAAGCTGTATGGCACGACGCTTGTCACCGGCTTTGCGCATATTCACGGTTATCCCGTGGGGATACTTGCCAATAATGGCATTCTGTTTTCTGAATCTGCGTTAAAGGGCGCGCATTTCATTGAACTGTGTGCGCAGCGCAATATTCCGCTGGTATTCTTGCAGAATATTTCCGGCTTCATGGTTGGCCGGAAATATGAAGCGGGCGGCATCGCCAAGGACGGCGCAAAACTGGTGACGGCTGTCGCCACCGCCGCCGTACCGAAATTTACCGTGGTGATTGGCGGTTCCTATGGCGCGGGAAATTACGGCATGTGCGGCCGCGCCTATCGCCCGCGCTTTTTGTATATGTGGCCGAATGCGCGCATCTCTGTGATGGGCGGCGAACAGGCGGCAAGCGTGCTGGCCACGGTCAAGCGCGAAGGCATGGAAGCCGCCGGACAAAACTGGAGCGCAGAAGAGGAAGCTGAATTCAAAGCGCCGGTGCGTGCGCGTTATGAGGAAGAGGGGCATCCCTATTACGCCACCGCGCGGCTGTGGGATGATGGCATCATTGCGCCGCAGGATACGCGCATGGTGCTTGGGCTTAGCCTGTCGATCGCGCAGAATGCGCCACAGCGCGACACCAAATTCGGCATTTTCAGGATGTGATGCAAAACAATAAGAAGGCAGGGAGAATTTAATGGCCAAAGAAGATGTCGTGCTGCTGAACACCACGCGCGAAGGGGTGGCAGTGGTGACCCTTAACCGGCCAGAGGTGCATAACGCCTTTAATCCGGATGTGATTGAACGGCTGTCAGATATATTTGAGACCTTGCGCGTGGCCGATGGGGTGCGCGTCGTATTGCTTGAGGGCAATGGGCCAAGTTTTTCCGCAGGCGCCGATCTGTCCTGGATGCGCGCCGCAGCGGAATATGACAAGGCGACCAATCAGGCCGAGGCGGCCGAACTGGGCCGTATGCTGAACCGGCTGTATACATTGCCCAAGCCGACCATCGCCGTGGTGCATGGCCCGGCTCTTGCAGGCGGCATGGGGCTGGTGTCCGCATGTGATATGGCGATTGCCAGCGAGAATGTATTTTTTGCACTGACGGAAGTGCGCATCGGGCTGACGCCCGCCACCATATCGCCCTATGTGGTGCGGGCCATGGGGCCGCGCATGGCGCACCGCTATTTCCTGAGTGGCGAGCGGTTCACGGCGCAGGAAGCCTACCGCATGGGCTATCTGCATGCGGTGGTCAAGGACCGCAATGCGCTGGCCGAGGAAACCGAGCGGCTCGTCACGCAGTTTTTCCAGACCGCGCCGGATGCGGTGCGCACGACCAAGGAATTGATACACCGGGTTACCCATGCGGATATCAATCAGGGGCTGATCGATTATACCGCCAACATGATTGCTGAAATCCGCCAGACCGATGAAGGGCGCGAAGGCACAGGCGCGTTTCTGCAAAAGCGCAAACCCTGGTGGCAAAGCTGATGCTGGACAGCCTGCTTATTGCCAATCGTGGCGAGATCGCCTGCCGGGTGATCCGCACGGCGTGTGCAATGGGTATCCGTACAGTGGCGGTTTATTCCGATGCGGATGCAAACGCTCTGCATGTGGCGATGGCGGATGAGGCGGTGCATATCGGTCCTTCGCCTGCGACGGAAAGCTATCTGAATATTCCCGTCATTATTGCTGCGGCCAAACGCACAGGGGCGTCGGCCATTCATCCGGGCTATGGCTTTTTGTCGGAAAACCCATTGTTTGCGGAAGCCTGTGCGGGTGCGGGAATTATTTTTGTCGGGCCGCCCGCATCGGCCATGCGCGCCATGGGCGCCAAGGATGCCGCCAAACGATTGATGGAAAAAGCCAAGGTGCCGGTGGTGCCGGGCTATCATGGCGATAATCAGGATGCGGAGTTTCTGGCGGAGCAGGCGAAGAAAATCGGCTTTCCGGTTCTGATCAAGGCGGTTGCGGGCGGCGGCGGGCGGGGTATGCGCCGGGTCGATAGCGCAGCGGAATTTGCGGGCGCGCTTGAATCTGCCAGGCGTGAATCCAGGGCGGCCTTTGGCGATGATAAGGTGCTGATCGAACGCTATATGGCCAAACCGCGCCATATTGAAATTCAGGTTTTCGCGGACAGTCACGGCAATGCGGTGCATTTGTTTGAGCGTGACTGTTCAATTCAGCGCCGTCATCAAAAGGTGATCGAGGAAGCGCCGGCGCCCGGCATGCCACTTGCCATGCGCGAAAAAATGGGCGCTGCTGCGGTGCAGGCGGCAAAGGCCATTGGCTACCTAGGAGCCGGAACGGTTGAATTTATCGCCGATGCGTCGGAGGGCCTGCGCGAGGACAATTTCTTTTTCATTGAAATGAATACGCGGTTGCAGGTTGAACATCCGGTAACCGAAATGATCACCGGACAGGATTTGGTGGAATGGCAGCTGCGGGTCGCCATGGGCGAACCCCTGCCACTTGTGCAGTCGAAAATTCCGCTTAACGGCCACGCGTTTGAAGTTCGTCTGTATGCGGAAAATCCGGATACCGGGTTTCTGCCCTCAACCGGAAAGTTGCGGCATTTGCGGTTGCCAGCAGGCGCGGATGGCGTACGTATAGATACCGGCGTGCGCGAAGGCGACGACGTATCGATCTTTTACGATCCGATGATCGCCAAATTGATCGTGCACGGGGCGGATCGCACCCAGGCCAGGATGCGTTTATGCGCCGCGCTGGAAGCCGTACAGATCGCCGGGCCTGCGGGAAATGCAGGGTTTTTGCGGGCCATCGCCGGACATCCCGCCTTCGCCAGTGGTGATGTGGACACGGGCTTTATCGAACGCCACTCTGCGGAATTAATTCCTGCAAATAATGGCGTTGCGGCGGATGATACCGTGCTGGCGCTGGCCAGTCTTGCGGTGCTGAACACCCGCGTGCAACAGGCATGCGCCACTGCCGCCAGATCGGATGATCCTTATTCGCCCTGGTTTTGCACCGATGGGTGGCGCGCCAACGCCGCCGGACGGGAGACGTTACGGTTTGTGTCCAATGGCGCCGAAGTCAGCATTTTGGTTGAACATGCGCCGGATGGCATGCATTTGCATTTACCGGGCGGGGAAAAGCGCGCGCGCGTCACGCTTGCGAATGGGCAGCTAACGGCGGAACTGGGCGGGTGCAAGATTGCTGCGGGGGTAAATATTGAGGGGGCCCGCATCACGGTGATGCTGGCGGGTCATGCCCATGTCATTGATCTGCATGATCCGGTACATGAGGCGGAACTGGACGAAGGCGGTAGCGGTGACATTATTGCGCCCATGCCGGGCAAACTTATCTCTGTGCTGGTCAAGGCGGGGGATAGTGTGCGCAAGGGCGATCCGCTTGCGGTTCTGGAAGCCATGAAGATGGAAAATACCCTGACCGCGCCTGCCGATGGTATTGTTGCCGAGGTGAATTATGCGGCGGGCGAGCAGGTGGATGAGGGTGCGGTGGTTGTGTCGTTCAAACTGCCGGAATAAGCATGGCTTTGCATCTGATCAAATTGTGCGTCGGTATTGCGCAGTTCGAAGAACTGGTTGCATGGCAACAGCATCGCCTGTGCAAGGATGGGGTGCTGCAACATATCACCCGCATGACCCCGCGCCGGGGCGAAGAATTACTGAAGGGCGGGTCGATCTACTGGGTGATCAAGGGGCATATTCAGGTGCGGCAGCGATTACTGGAATTGCGCCCGGTGATGGATGGGGAAGGGGTGGCGCATTGCGCGCTGATCCTTGACCCGAAGCTTGTCCGCACTCAGCCATATCCCCGCCGCCCCTTTCAGGGCTGGCGTTATCTGAAGGCTGAAGACGCGCCCCGGGATATTGGCAAAGGCGGCGGCAAGAACGAAATGCCGCCGGAAATGCGCGCCGAACTGATGGTGCTGGGGCTGCTATAGCCCCTCTTATTCGGCAGACTGAAAAGCAGGCGCAAGTTGCGGCCGGGCCTTGGTTACTGCATCAAATTTAGTCCGGTAGTCCGGGTGTTCCGTTCCCATCAGCCGGTCCCACCAGGTAAAATACAGGCCATAATTGTGGCGGAAGTGGCTGTGGTGCAGATCGTGGTGGGTTACCGTATTGTTCCAGTCAAGCCAGCGGTTGCCGACCCAGCCGCGCGGAAAAATCTCGATACAGGAATGCCCAATTGCATTGAGAAGGATCATATGCCCCACCCACAGGAACATACCAAGTTCATGCATTGGCACGAACAGCAGGAACAGCGGCGCAAAGCTGGCCTGCACAAGCGCTTCTGCGGGGGCGAAAGAATAGGCCGCCCATGGCGTGGGCCGGCGTGAGCGATGATGACGCAGATGCATCCAGCGGAACAAAAGAGGATGATGCATTATCCTGTGCGTCCAATAGAAATAGGCGTCATGGGCGACAATCATCAGGGTTGTGCTGAGCGCGAGATAGGTTGTATCGCCGGTCTTAAATTCGGGGATCACTTTCAGGAGACCGGATTGCCCGCCGTAATAAATGCCTAGCCCGACAGTCGCAAAAATCACTGCTGTGAGCAGGGAGTAACCAAATTCCATGCGCATTTGCCTGGGGGCAGGTAACCCTGGCTGGATGCGCCGGTGGGCCAGCCGCTGCCGGAGCGCGATCCACAGCACGGCAAAAACCATGCCTGCAGCGATCAGATACCGGATAAATTCAATCAGAAATATGATGGACCATATCTGAACCCAGGCCTGTGAGAAAAATAGAGATAATTGTGTAAGGCACACGAGCGTTACTCCGTAAGGTTGAACCTTGGGATGTTGTGCCTTTGAATGTTCGTTCAGGTCTCGTCAAAGCCAAAAAACTCAGCCGGATTCTGGAATCGCTGCTGTTTTTTCGGAATCAGTCAGGTTATTTTGCACCAGTTGCATCCGGCGATATTCGGTTGGGGTGACGCCGGTGATTTCCTTGAAGGCGCGGTTAAATGGGCTGAGTGAGCGGTAGCCTAAATCCATGGCGATGGTCAGCACCGGAATCCGGGCCAGGGCGATATCCGATAGCCGGGTGCGCGCTTCATCAATCCGGTAATGATTCAGGAATGCGTTGAAATTGCGATAGCCCAGATGCTGGTTAATAAGGCGGCGCAGCCGGTGTTCCTGCACCGCCAGGTGTTCCGCCAATACGCCGATGGTCAAACCTTCTTCGTGGTACAGTTTTTCCTGCTCAATCGCGGTCAATAACTTCTCCAATATGAGGCGGTCTGCGGGGGCAACATCCGGTTCGAATTGGGTCTGCTTTACCGGCGCGAGGTATAGTTCGCGATCAAATTTCGGCAGCAGAAACAAGTTCAGGGCTAATATTCCCGCAACATTCATAGTTTCAAGCCATGCGGGCGCGCGCGCATCGCGAAACATCAGTTCAACACTGAGGACCATGAGGATGTAGACGCCTGCCCCAATCACGATGATTAGCCGCATCTGCCTGCGGCTTTCGATCAAATCACTGGCGCGGCTGTTGAGCGCCTCAAATATGGCGGCAAAGGTCAGGCCAAGCGCAATGACATGGTGCAGGACAAGAACCCCGGCATTAACCAGATACGAATTTGCCGGGGGGCCGAAAGCCATCCATTGACCAAGGGCCAAAAATAGCATCAACAGAAGACCGTGCCAGGGGCGCAAGCGGAACTCATCATCAAAGAGCGCGCAGCTAAACCACCAAAAGAACATCGGTAAGCTAGAGCAGCCCACTATGACCAGATATTGAATTGGTCCAAGCAGGGGAAATAGCGTTCTTGATGAACATAGCATATAGGTGGCGACACTACCCATAAACAGCGCAGAAGCGACGCTCACGCGCGTCAGCCCAGCTATCCACAGGACACGCAGCGCCGTCATGGTCAAAACGCCCATAACCACGAGGCGGATGATATTGTCTGCTGCCTCCATCAGCCATCAATGGCATATTGTAAATCAGGTCCGCAACCTATGCAGTAATATCCTTTTGATACGGTCAGAAAAAGCGATGGATTGCCGCTTGACAGGGGTGTGCGTTGTAGAGCAGGTAGCGCCATGAATTCGGCCATAGAAAATCAAAAATCAGACCAGCCGCAGGCGGAGCACCGCTTTGAGCCGGTGATGCGCTTTGGCATGGATGCCCCCTTGCTGTTGGACTGTGGGGTAAGCCTGGCCCCGCTGGAGATTGCTTACCAGACCTATGGCGCGCTTAACGCTGCGCGTTCCAATGCCGTTCTGGTGTGTCATGCCCTGACCCTCGATCAATATGTGGCTGGCACGCACCCGCTTACCGGGCGTCCGGGCTGGTGGAACACGATTGTCGGGCCGGGGAGGCCAGTTGATACAGACCGCTATTTTGTCGTCTGCGCCAATGTGATCGGCGGCTGTATCGGCAGCACCGGTCCCACCAGCATCAACCCGGCGACGGGCCAGCCCTATGGGCTGTCGTTTCCGGTAATTACCATCGCCGACATGGTGCGCGCGCAGGCGCGGCTGGTGGAAGCGTTAGGCATTGACCAGTTATTCTGTGTAATAGGCGGCTCCATGGGGGGAATGCAGGTTCTGCAATGGGCCGCCGCCTATCCCGGTAAAGTATTCAGCGCTGTGCCCATTGCCACGGCGGCGTGGCATTCAGCGCAGAATATTGCCTTTCATGAGGTCGGGCGTCAGGCGATCATGGCCGATCCGGACTGGTGCGGCGGCGGTTATCTTGCCCAGGGCAAGCGGCCGGAGAAAGGCCTGGCGGTGGCGCGCATGGCGGCGCACATAACCTATCTGTCGGAATCCGCGTTGCATGATAAATTTGGCCGCAATTTACAGGATCGCGAGAAGCTGGGCTTTGGCTTTGAGGCGGACTTTCAGGTGGAAAGTTATTTACGGCATCAGGGCTCAACCTTTGTCGACAGGTTTGACGCGAATTCCTATCTGTATCTGACGCGGGCAATGGATTATTTCGATCTTGCCGCTGAACATGGCGATGTCCTGGCGCAGGCCTTCCGGGGAACGCGCACGCGCTTTTGTGTGATTTCCTTCACCAGCGACTGGCTGTTTCCTACTTCGGAAAGCCGTGACATTGTGCAGGCGCTGAATGCATCAGCCGCCAATGTCAGCTTTGTGGAAATCGAATCCCAAAAGGGCCATGACGCATTCCTGCTGGATGAGCCGGAACTGTTCGCGACCCTGACCGGTTTTCTGAATGCGGCTGCGGTAAAGCGCGGTTTGACCAATGGCGTTTGATCCGGCACTGCAAAATGGCAGTCGCGTCGATCTGCAACTGATCGCCAGCATGATCGAGCCCGGCAGCCGCGTGCTGGATGTAGGCTGCGGTGATGGGGAGTTACTGCGCCTGCTAAATGCTACGCGTGACGTGGATTGCCGTGGCATTGAAATAAGCCAGAAGGGCGTAAATGCCGGGGTGGCGCAGGGCCTGTCGGTCGTACAGGGCGATGCGGACACGGACCTGGTCAATTATCCGACCAATGGGTTTGATTATGTGATCCTGAGCCAGACCTTGCAGGCAACCCGTGAGCCGCAAAAAGTGGTCCGTGAAATGGCGCGGATCGGCCGCCGCGCAATCATTTCATTTCCGAATTTTGGGCATTGGCGCGTGCGTCTGCATGTGATGTTTACCGGTCAAATGCCGGTGACGCGGACCTTGCCCTATCTGTGGTTTGAAACGCCAAACATTCATTTATGCGCCATTGATGATTTCGTGGATATGACAAAGAGCATGGGTATTACCATTGAACGTTTCATTGCTCTGGACAAGGAAGGCAAGGTCAGCCTGACCAATCAGTGCCGTCCGTTGGCCAATCTGCTTGCCGCACAGGCGCTGTTCATGTTGCGGGCGGATTAATTAGGCGCGGGTTGCAATTGTGCGGTGATCAATTGCCGGATGCGGGCGCGGGACTGTTCGGGGATGGGGGCATAAATCTGCTTGCTGGCCTCAACCATCCAGACGCCTGCAAAGCGTGGCCAGAGTAATTTACCCATACGTTCCCAGCCGTCTGGATTTCGTAGCATCATCATCCGCCCTAGCGGCGGCATATACAGCGCTGCCGACCATTGTTCAGGCGAGAACATGCAGTCACGCAATAGATGTGTTAGCTGGCTGCGCGAAAACGGGCGGCCATGACCGAACGGGGTTGCCTCGCTGCGT
>OBEQ012544952.1_pt1 | contig 26021 bp, 22 predicted proteins | sample 1670901 | NCBI WGS metagenome assembly OBEQ01 (sample SAMEA104232315, study PRJEB22302) | groundwater metagenome | biome: forest; feature: aquifer; material: groundwater | place: USA | collected 2011-08-07 | depth 5.4 m | reverse complement strand
CCGACCGGTAGGAAGGTGACTGATGAGGAAATTAAGCGAGTGAACCTGAAACGAAACACATTTCACGGTGAATGGAATTACACCATTCACCCCTCGAAGCTCTGTCCTAGATGATACCTTTATTTATTGACACTTCCTAACCTAAGAAATGAAATGCTATCTTTCTCCTTAGTCTGTCGGCGTATTGTCATAACAGATGACGCGATATAAGCCTTGCCTAAAAAATCGTAGAATACACTGGGCTTCTGTATCTTCACATTGTTCTTTATCATTTTTTGTACTTCTCGGAATATATCTCGTTCAAGTGAAAGCTTGATGATATCGAGGTAGATTACGTCTAGCCACTTATTCCATTTCTCAAATGTGCTATCTAAAAAATTCATACTTCTCTCTCTCAGGGTGACTTTTATTTTATACCCATTTGATCGAATGTAAGATGCTTAAAATCTATACCGAAGTTCAACTTCTTTATCGCATCGAATTTATCCTTAACACTATAATCCTTGCCGTATCTCCCATACGTCATTGATTCTACGGAATGTCCGACAATCTCTTGAACTAAGGTTTCGGGAATGGTCTTTTTTTGTTTAAGATTGTCAATCACATTATGCCGGAGGGAATGAAAAACTCTCTTCTTGTTATCGGTAACATGCTTCCGGTTGTATCCTGAAAACCACTTATTGAAAAGATGACCGTACCCGTCTCTACCCTTCTTTAAGTTACTCCATAATCTCTCATGCTTGATAGATTCTACGTACCGGAGAAAACCAAGCTTGATTAGAACCGGGGAAATAGGAACAAGCCGTTTGCTTTCCGCTGTCTTTATAGTCTTGTCTCCCTCTTCATTTATGGCGAAGCAGTGAATTCCATCAACAGTTATAATGTCCTTCTTGTATAGCTGACAAATCTCTCCCATACGGCATCCGCTATGCAAAGCAATCAGCGGTATCCAAAACCGTTCCGGTCTTTTTGTAGGGACTTTGACATATACCGGGGAAAGAAATAGCTTCTTCAAATCCTCGGTTGAATAACGCTCTCTTTCCTCATCCGCTTTCTTCTTTCTCTTAATCCTCAGTCCATCGGCATAATTGACCGTGACATAACCGTTTTTCTGCGCATAATGGAAGATAGCATTGATCCTGATAAAATTCTTGTTTGCAGTCGTTGTGCTGATACGCTCATAGTCTTTCAAATCCCCGGAGATAATCCGAGCAACAATTTCTTTTAACGGCATATCTCTAAGACCCTGCTTTTTTCTAAGGTTCTTAGGAAAGTTAGTTAATATTTCAGCTAACCGTATGAAATCCTTTTTTTCATAAGTAGCGATTTCCTGATCTCCAATTAGCTCAATGAGTTGGTGATAAAAAGTTATAGTCTCTGCGCTGTTCTTTTCATTCCATTCCTTCTTGACTGTCTTATCCTTAATGTATTCGGCGACTACTTCGGACAGTAACTTGCTCTGCATAGGTCGTGAACTTATTTGTGGAAGAAGGGAAGATAAAAACCTGTCATAGTTATTGTTATAATTCCCGTTCAATCTTTCCCGGTAGATTCTATTAACCTCAAGTTCCGCTTTTGTGAATTCAACTCGCAGCTTCCGGTACTCCGGTGAACTCTTATCAATTTCGATATTCTTTCCCCTCAACAAATCGTTCAAAAGTCTTTCGCTGCTTGCTGTGTTGATTGTCCCAAGTCGATTTTCAAGGTGATGAATTATCCTGTTATAACTTTCCAATTCCTGTTGATGCTGTTCGGGATTCAGGGGGTTATCAATACGGGCGTTTTCAAGACCGTTTAAAGAAGTGTCAATGAACTCCTTCAGAAACTTTCCGATTTGGTCGTCTGTCATAACGTTACACCGAATCGCGGTGAAAAAGTTATCCGTCTCATGAGATAACATTTTAACCAATAGCCTTGCATTTTTTAAATCCCTTGTCTTAAGTGCTTTCTTAAGCTCACCCCGGCGAAAGATAACTTGCAAGTCCTTCGGCACCCGAATCCGAAAGTAATAGTATCCTCTGAATCTGTGAAGGTGTCTCATAAGCCTTTCTGTGTACTAATTTGTGTACTAAAATTCAGAAAAGCTAATGATTAGACAAGAAAACCCTTACTTTGATAAGGGTTTAGGGGTTAGTGGTGGCGGTGCAGGGATTTGAACCCCGGACACTGCGAATATGAGTCGCATGCTCTACCAACTGAGCTACACCGCCGTTGAGGGTAAACAGTGAATAGTCTAAAGGCAACTGCCAAGAAAATTCAATAAATCCGAAATCAAATTATACCAAAAACAGCTTTCCTAATAAAAGAGGCTGAAACGGCGGGTGCGGATATTTATGAGGACCCCCGCGGATATGAAGTTCGAAAGGAGCGCGGTGCCGCCGTAACTCATAAACGGAAGAGGGATCCCGACGACCGGCATAATGCCGAGCGTCATGCCGATGTTTATGAAAAAATAGACGCAGAACATAAAGGTGACCCCCGCCGCAAGCATCATCCCGAATTCGTCCTTAGCCTTCCTCACGGTATCGAGCCCCCTCATGATAAGAAGAAGATACAGGGAGAGCAGGACGAGTGAACCGGCAAAACCCCACTCCTCTGCGAAAACCGCAAAGATAAAATCGGTATGCCTTTCAGGAAGGAACCTGAACGGTCCCTGGGTCCCCTTCAGAAAGCCCTTTCCGAGAATCTCTCCGGACCCTACCGCGACCTTTGACTGGTTGATGTGATAGCCTATGCCCGACGGGTCTGCTTCGGGGTCGATAAAGGCTATTAGTCTGTTCTTCTGGTAGTCTTTAAGTCCCGTCCACATGATATTCCCCAGGAAGGGCAGGGAGACCAACCCTATTATTACCACAAGGACTAAGGCCTTGCGTTGAAGCCCTTTTGTCAGGAGCATCGAAAAAAAGATGATGAATACCACGATGGCGGTCCCGAGGTCGGGCTGTTTCACGAGCAGGACAAAAGGAAGAAACGCGATGACGAAGAATACCTTCAGCAGTCCGACGATGTCTGCCTCGCCCCGAAGAAGGCTTAAATATTGGGAAAGCATGATGATGAAGATCAGTTTAAAAAATTCCGACGGCTGAAAGGCCAGAGGTCCGAGACTTAGCCAGCGCTGGGCTCCCATACCGGTTTTACCGGAGACGAGGACGACGAGGAGGAGTAACAATCCGGTCACATAGGCGGGGACCGCAATGCGGCTGAGCCATATATAATCGAAGCTCACAAAAGCGATCAGGCCTATAAGACCGATTACAAGCCATATCGACTGTTTGATGAAAAGTGGAGATTGGGTCGCTTCTCCGGGCTGACGCGTAGCGCTGAAGACCGTCATGATCCCTATGACCGATATTACGATCACCGTCACGAAGGTCAGCCAGTCGAAATTCTGAACCAGCCTCCTGTCAATTTTGAACATTTGTCAACTCCCTCTTTTTCTCGATGGGCAGCATGTATGCCTCGATCGCCTTTTTTGCGATCGGCGCCGCAGCGGTCCCGCCATGGCCGCCGTGCTCGACAAGAACCGACATTGCGACTTCCGGCTTGTCTACCGGAGCAAACGCGACGAACCAGGCGTGGTCCCTGAATTTTTCCGAAAGGAATTTAGATTCCTTGCGGATACCCACCACCTGGGCGGTCCCGGTCTTGCCGCCTATGGTTGTAACATTCGATTTCGCAACCCACCCGGTCCCACCCGGTTCATTGACAACTCCTTTCAGGCCGTCCTTCACCTTTTCTATCGTATCCGGTCTGACGCCCGTATTCATGACGAGTTCAGGACGTGCACCCTTGAGTATCGTCGGTTTGTAGACTTTCCCTCCGTTCGAAACCGCCGACATCATCACCGCCATCTGCACCGGCGTGGTCGAGACATAGCCCTGACCTATGGAGTTGACGAAGGTCTCGCCGAGATACCACTGGGCCTTCCTTGTCTCCATCTTCCATTTTGTGCTGGGGATCAACCCCTTTTTCTCGGCGCCAAGGGGGATGCCGGTTTCCTTTCCAAGACCGAACTTTGTTGCGTAGGCGTAGATTTTGTCTATGCCAAGACGTTTCCCGACGTCATAGAAATAGACATCACATGACTCTACAAGTGCCCTGTGCAGGGGGATGGTACCGTGGCCGGTTTTCCGCCAGCAGCCGAAGCGCCATCTGCCGTAGCTGATTCCCCCTCTGCAGTCGACCTTTGTTGAGTCGGTGATGACGCCTTCTTCGAGCCCGGCTATCGCCATGATGATCTTGAAGGTTGACCCGGGAGGATACTGACTCTGTATGGCCCTGTTCAGCATCGGCAGGTTCTTGTCCTTGCTGAGGGATTCCCACTCGTCGTAGGTTATACCCTTGGCGAATTTGTTAGGATCGAATGAGGGCGAGCTTACGTATCCGAGTATCTCCCCGGTATCGGGCTTAAGTGCAACAAGCGCCCCGGGCCTGCCCTGGAAGGCTTTTTCGGACTCACTCTGAAGAGCGATGTCAATACTCAGGGTCAGGTCTTCTCCTTTTACCGGCGGCTTTTCCAGCAGCAGCCGTATTTCCCTCCCCAGTGCATCGATTTCGATCACCCTTTGACCGGCTATGCCCCGCAGTTTCTTGTCGAAGAGTTTCTCAACGCCCCATTGGCCGATAAAGGCGTTGGGCGGGACATCTCTGAATTCAGGGTCATTCGATTGTTTTGGCGACATCTTGCCGAGGTATCCGATAAGATGCGCGCCGGTGCTCCCGAAGAGGTATCCCCTGTTGGCCTCGATCTCGATCATGAGCCCTGGGAAATCGGAGCGCCTCGCCTCGATATAGCTGACCTCTTTGAGGGAGAGCCCCTCCTTCAGCCGTACCGGTGTAAACGGGCTCTGTTCCGTCCTGCGTATTCTTTTTTCCAGCTCCGCTTCACCGACGTTCAACAATTTGGCGAGAGAGGGCAGGTTATCGCTGTTGAATTCCGAGGGTATGAGGGACGCGCAGAAATAATGGACATTTTTTACGAGAGGGATTCTGTTTCTGTCGAATATTATGCCCCTGGGGGCCGGCACACCGATGACCCTCAGCCGGTTGGATTCGGATATCTTCCTGAAGGCGCTTCCCTGCAGGATCTGAAGCTGCCAGAGCCTGACAAGGACAATCGCAAAGCCGGCAAGGAGAATATAACCGATAATGCGGACCTTCCCCTGACTTTTTTCAATCGACATGTTTGGGACCCATGAATACGCCCGCAGGTGTGTTCAAAAGTGCTTGCATGGCTATCGCGAAAAGTGCCTCGGGAAGCGACGACGGCATTTTGTCGAAGATTGTCCTGGTCAATAAAACGAAGAAGTTGTCGGAGACGGTCATGAGCGCGACGGCGACCGCACCTAACAAGGGGGTCCATCTGAAGAATCCGCCGGAAAAGAAGAAAGATGAAAAAAACCCGATGATGCCCTTGCTGAGCATGTGAGGCCCGATAAACGACCCGGAGAGTCCGTCTTCGAGCGCCCCGATGAGGACGCCGAACAAAAGGCCTCTTGTCTCTCCGTATCTCATTCCCGCAAAGAAGACCAGCAGGGCGGTCAGGTCCGGCGAGATACCGAGGACGGATATCCTGCCCTGCAGGAAGAAGGTGAGAAATGCAGCGATCGCAAAAAACAGGTATTTCACTTTACTATTGCTACTTCCTCCAGCTTTGCGCTGTCCTGGAAGGGTCGGATCTCGATATACTGGAAGTCCCCTCCTCCGGTCTTGCTGTCTACTTTTGTCACGTACCCCACGGGAATGCCCTGAGGAAAAAGCATGTCTAATCCGGAAGTGATCACGATGTCTCCTGTTTTTACTTCATCCTCAAAGGGTACATACTTCAATATGCATTTTCTCGATCCTGTACCCGAAAGAACTCCTTCTGCCCTGCTCCCCTGAAGCCTTACCGAAGCTGAGAAATTGATGTCGTCCAGCAAAAGAAGGTAAGCAGAGGATTCCGACGCGATTGTAATCTTTCCCGCAAGCCCCAGCGGGGTGATGGCTGACATGTCTTTGGCCACGCCGTCCTTTGCCCCTTTATCAAGGAGGAGCGTATGCATCCAGTTGTCCGTTCCCCTGGCGACGACCTGCGCGGAAGTTACGTAGTTTTTCCCATGTTCGCGGAGATTGAGGAGTTCTCTGAGCCGCTTGTTTTCCAGAAAGACTTCGCGGTATTTTTCCTCTTCAAGCTGAAGTTCGCCGATCTTTTTTTTCAGTTCGGAATTATCTTTCTCCCTGAGGGCGATCATCCTGAACGGTATTTTCACGGCTTCCGTGAACGAATGTGCCATCACATGCAGACGGCTGAAGGGGCTGCTTATAAAATTGACCGAGAAGGTATGGCCTTTCTTGCTCTGATACGTCATGATGACAAGGGAGAATATGATTACGGTAAAAAAAAGTAGGGTCTTCTTTCTCGGCATTACCTTAGGTTATTGCGATTCTGCGGAGCATCTCTAATTCATCGAGCATCTTCCCGACGCCGATTACTACTGCCGTCAGGGGGTTTTCGGCGATGATGACGGGAAGGCCGGTCTCCTGCTTGATCAAAAGGTCGATGCCGCGAAGCAGGGCACCACCGCCAGCAAGGACTATGCCCCTGTCAACGATATCAGCGGCGAGTTCCGGCGGGGTGTTTTCAAGAGCGACCTTGATGGTATCCAGGATGACGTTGATCGGTTCGGACAGTGCGTCGCGTATCTCGTCCTCGTTGACCGTTATCGTCTTCGGTATTCCCGATATCAGGTCTCTCCCTTTGATGTCCTTCATCCTCTTCTCTGTATTGCCTGTATCGCATGCCGACCCAATCTCTATCTTTATCTGCTCGGTCGTTGTCTCCCCGATCATCAGGTTATATCTTCTTTTTATATAGGCCATGATCGCCTCGTCCATCTTGTCTCCGCCCACCCGTACCGCTTTGCTGTAAACCACTCCGTCTATGGAGATGACGGCAACATCCGTTGTGCCGCCGCCTATATCCACGATCATATTGCCGGAGGGCTCTCCGACAGGGAGCCCGACGCCGATAGCGGCCGCCATCGGTTCTTCCAGCAGATACACTTCTCTTGCCCCCGAGGCCTCGGCCGCGTCTTTGACCGCCCGCTGCTCCACCTGCGTGATCCCGGAAGGCACACCGATGATTACCCTCGGCGACACAAAGCTTCTCCTGTTATGGACCTTCTTAATAAAATATTTGAGCATCTCCCCCGTTGCGTCGAAGTCGGCGATGACGCCGTCTTTCATCGGCCGGATCGCCATGATATTGGCAGGGGTCTTGCCAAGCATTCTTTTTGCCTCGGCGCCGACGGCTACTGTCTTTTTATTGTCCTTTCTGATCACAACGACGGAAGGCTCATCGCAGACAATGCCTTTCCCTTTCACGTAGACCAGGGTGTTGGCGGTGCCGAGGTCTATGGCAAGATCATTCGAAAACAGTCCGAGTATATTATGGAAAAGCATGTCACCTCCAATTAATGACTATAACGTTTCAATTACGGCAGTCTTTGCGATCTCATCGCCCAGCCGCATACCGTCTTTACTCCCAAGAACAAGGACGAATTCGACCGCGCTGATAATCAGGATGAAGATCCACCCTATGAACGGAACAATCCATAATACATAGCCGACAGCGAACGTGCTGTTTCGTAATATGGAATCCTTGAAAGTGCAGGGGCTGTCTGTTCCGGCCGATACGACCTGAATTTTGAGCAGTTTCTTGCCGATACTCCTGCCGTCGAAAAAACCGTCTCCCAAAAGTAAGTACGTAAGGCCCGCGAAAAAACCTGCCCGTGGTATGATCTCTATAACTGCGGCGATGAGTATGAAATCAACGATCTTGGCAGCAGTTCTGAGAAGAAGTCCTGCCCTTCTTTGTTCCTCTGACATTCAAAATACTAACAAATGCCTTTACTTTTTTCAATGATAGCATAAAACAAACAAAAACCTAAAGAGCTGTTATAATGTACCTAACCAGGTGATCATAATGCAATTATTCCGGAGTCTCCTTCGGACGTAAAATCGGAAAAATTTCATGCAGAGAGGATTGTTCTGAAGAAAGGAATGCCCTGAGTCATGAGTGGAGTGCTTGATCAATTAGAGGAGCTGACAAAAGAACCTAAGATAGCCTATTTTTCGATGGAGATAGGCGTACATAACGACATCCCTACTTACAGCGGCGGGCTCGGTGTGCTGGCAGGTGATACCATAAGGTCCGCTGCGGACCTGAGGTTGCCTATGGTGGCGGTCACGATCCTCTGTAAAAAAGGGTATTTCACTCAGGACATCGACGTTGCCGGATGGCAGAGCGAGCTGCCCTTTATATGGGAACCATCGAGGTATATGGAACTCCTGCCGCACAGGGTGACTGTCCAGATCGAGGGGCGGGAGGTCTCTGTCCAGGCATGGCTTTACAATGTGAAAAGTCTCACGGGCGGCAACATTCCCGTGTTTTTTCTCGATACCGACATCGCCGAAAATCAGCCCCAGGACCGCGAAGTAACGGCCTTTCTCTACGGCGGAGACAAGACTTACAGGCTCAAGCAGGAGATAGTGCTTGGTCTGGGGGGCGTACGAATGCTCCACGAGATGGGTTTTGAGATAAAGAAGTATCATATGAATGAGGGCCATGCAAGCCTTCTGACCCTCGAACTTCTCCAAAGGTTCAAGAAGCCTATTGAGGACGTGTGGGATGAAAAGCTCGTCTGGGACAGGCGCAGCGTGAAGAACCTTTGTGTCTTCACGACGCATACGCCGGTGGAGGCGGGCCATGATAAATTCCCTTATGACCTGGTCTCGCGTGTCATGGGAGAGATAATCCCCGTTCCTATACTCAAGGAACTCGCCGGCAACGATTATCTCAATTTGACTATGCTCGCACTCAATTTGAGCCGCTACATCAATGGGGTTGCCAAAAAACACGGGGAGGTCTCGCAGAGCATGTTCCCGGGCTACGAAATACACGCGATTACAAACGGGGTCCATTCCTATACCTGGACATGCGACAGCTTCAAGAAGGTGTTTGACGAGTACCTTCCCGGATGGGCCAACGAGCCGGAGCTTTTTGTAAGAGTGGGACGCGTCCCCGACGAGAGGTTATGGGAGGCCCATATGGAGGCCAAGAGACTGCTCTTCGGCTTGGTCAAGGAAAAAACCGGGGTCGAACTGTCTCCGGATCTCCTTACGATCGGCTTTGCAAGGCGGGCAACAGCTTATAAGAGGGCCGACCTGATCTTCAGGGATATCGCCCGTCTTGAAAGGATAGGCGCCGGCAAAATACAGCTTGTGTATGCAGGGAAGGCCCATCCTCAGGACGAGGCCGGCAAAAAACTCATCCAGAATATCTTCAGATATAAGGAGCTTCTCAAGGACAAGATCAAGATTGTGTACCTGAAAAACTATAACATGGAAACAGCGTTGAAGATCGTGTCAGGGGTCGACATATGGATGAATACCCCATTGAGACCGCTTGAGGCTTCGGGGACAAGCGGGATGAAAGCGACCCATAACGGTGTTATGAACTTCAGCGTGCTCGACGGCTGGTGGATAGAAGGACATATCGAAGGTTTCACAGGATGGTCCATCGGGCCTGCCCCCCACGAGCTTTCGCCGGGTGCAGATGCCGACTCGCGTGATGCCGAGGATCTTTATCACAAACTTGAAAAAGTAATTATCCCAATCTATTACAACGACAGGCATACGTGGATAAGGATGATGCAGAACGCGATAGGAAAGAACGCCTACTATTTCAACAGCCACCGGATGATGCGCAGGTATGTCACAGAGGCCTATATAAGGTAACAAGCGATCAGCAGTCAGCGATCAGCTTAAAACAAAGGCCGCCGCAATCGGTTGCGCTTATAACGTAACATTGCTGTCGGCTGATTGCTGAGCGCTGAAGGCTGAGGGCCTTTTATCTCAGCTTCCTGTTACACTGTATGCAGAATTCTTTATCCGGGACGAAACTCCCGCAAGCGGCGCACCGGACCATTTCGATCGGCAACTCCTTCTTACAGAACCTGCATGTGGTGTCTTTCAGCGAAACGACGTTTGCGCAGTACGGGCATCTCCTCGTCCTGCCCCTTGCCGCAACGGGCGGAAGAAAGAAAAGAAGGAGTACAGCCGGGGGGAGAAAAAAACAGACCAGACCCCATGTCAGCTTGTCTCTGCCCTTCTTATCTGCGATCAGAGCCCCTGCCAGGCCGGCGATGACGAATACGAGAAACCTATTCATCTTTTTTCTTTTCTGCAAGGAAAGTCAGCGCCTTTCGGTGTAGCTCCCTGTTTCCCGCAGCGAGGAGGGGAGAACTCCTTTTGAGACCGAGCAGGGTGCCGCCGATCTCCTCACCCTCCGTATTAGTAATGGTCCCTCCTGCCTCCCTCACGAGGAGCCACCCTCCCGCAAAATCGAAGCTCCGCGACGGGGAGGGACAGACGAAAACGCTGACAGAGCCGGATGCAAGGTAGGCCAGGTCAAGGGCGGTCGACCCCAGACACCTCGTCTTCCGGGCACGGGAAAGAAGCGGCAAGATTGAGGGAATGTCCCTTGCCGGTGACTGGGCCTCGTAAGCGGCGAGATACAGTTCGTCATCACGCTGAGTATGAAGTCTTTTCCCGTTCATGTATGCCCCGCTGCCCTTTTCTGCCCAGAATTCATCTCCTGAGACAAGGTCGATGACATAAGAAAGGATCACCCCGGACAACTTCTCCCCTGAAGATACCGCGATCGACGTGCAGTAAACCGGTATCCCGGATATCGCGTTCTTGCTTCCGTCGACAGGATCGATGACCACTCTCATCCCGCCGCCGTTCAGCTCCTGGATCCCGAGCTCTTCGGATATGATGGTAAGGGGTTCTTTCAGTGAGGCGAGCCCGGCCAGGACTATCTCTTCTGCCTTTCTGTCAATCGGGAAAGTCTTATCGCCGCCGGCCCCTATACCGAGTGGAATTTTTATGTCCGGCGACTGCCTGAGTCCGGAGATCCCCTTGATAAGGCCCGCTCCTATTTTCCTGAGGTCTTCGATATCCATGTCTATCGTATTGTACGCGAACTGCTTTGTTCAGGCAATAACGCAGGATGCATTTGCTCCGGGCAGGAGGTGACAGCTAAAAAGTTGTCCTGTTCAGGGAAAAAGTTTAATATAGACGTATGAAGATATTGAAGCTGTTTGTCTTTCTGGTAATGGTCCTTTCTCCCTTTACTGCAGGCGCGGTCAACGTCAAAGAATACGCCCTTGAAAACGGGCTGAAGGTCCTTATCGTCGAAGATCACAAGGCCCCTACCGCAACGTTTCAGATATGGTACAGGGTCGGCTCGGTAAACGAGAAGACAGGAAAGACCGGGCTGAGTCATCTCCTTGAGCACATGATGTTCAAGGGGACATCTAAGTACGGTCCAAAGACTTTTTCCCAGACGATCCAAAGGGCCGGCGGAACAGACAACGCCTTTACGACCCGCGAGTACACAGGGTATTTCGAGCTCCTGGCCTCCGACCGTATCGGGCTCCCTATAGAGATGGAGGCAGACAGGATGAAGAACCTCGCCCTCACGCCGGCATCAGTTATGTCGGAGCTGGCCGTTGTAATGGAGGAGCGGAGGATGCGCTATGAAGATGACCCCCAGAACCTGGTTCATGAAGAAGTACTGGCAGCTGCCTTCAAGAACCACCCCTACCGGTGGCCTGTTATCGGGTGGATGTCAGACCTGAAGACCCTGGATCCGGAAGATCTGATAGCCCACTACAAGACTTATTATGCCCCGAATAACGCCGTCGCGATAGTGGTGGGTGATGTAGATCCTGCGGATGTTCTTTCAAAGATTAGGGAGTCATTCGGCAAGGTCCCGAGAGCCCCTGCGATAAAAGAGGCCAGGGCCGGAGAGGACGCACAATACGGCGAAAAGAGGGTGCACGTAAAGAAAGAGGCTGAATTACCCTATGTTCTTTCCGCCTTCAAAGTGCCCTCTATCGGGGAGGAAGACGCCTTTGCGCTTGACGTGCTTGCCGGCATCCTTTCGGGCGGCAAGAGTTCAAGGCTCTACAATTCCCTCGTGTATGAAAAGCAGCTTGCTCTCTCTGCGTGGGCGAGCTATGAAGGAATGTACAGAGAACCGTTTCTCTTTTATGCAGGCGCTACAGCATCTCGCGGCAAGAAGATGGAAGAGCTGGAAAAAGCGCTGCTTGATGAGTTGGAAAAGATAAAGAAAGCGGCGCCTTCGGCGCGGGAGGTCCAGAAGGCCAAAAACCAGATCGAGGCGTCCTTTATTATGGAACAGGACTCCATGTATATGCAGGCAAGGACCATCGGCACATTCGAAATGATAGGCGGATGGAAGCTTATCGACAAGTATCTCGAAGGCGTGAGGAAGGTGACCCCTGAAGACGTACGGCATGTGGCTGAGAAGTACCTTGTATCAGACAGGAAGACTACGGGGATACTCATCCCTTCAGGGGAGGAAAAGAAGTGATGGGTCAAAGCTGGAAAGAATTGAAGATAAACCTCTGCCTGCTTTTTTTGTTTTTTGTGCTTATTAGTCCTGCCCCGGTATTTGCCGGCAGGATGGCCGACAGGGAAGTCCTTCCGAACGGCATGGTCCTTCTTCATGAGGAGCGGAGCGCGCTGCCCATCGTCAGGGTGGTCCTGGCGATCAAGGCGGGGAGCGTCGCCGAACCCGCGGAAAAGGCCGGGCTCGCAAACCTGACAGCGGACCTTCTCAATGAAGGGACAGAAAAGCGCTCTTCGAAGCAGATCAGCGACGAAATTGAATTTGTGGGCGGTGAGCTCGGCACATCAGGCGGCGCGGATTACATTACCGTTACCCTTTCCGTCCTTAAGAAAGACGTGGATCTCGGATTTGACCTTCTTTCCGACATTGTCCTCAACCCTGTCTTCAGCGAAGACGAGATAAAGAGGAAAAAGGCTGTAATAATAAGCTCAATCATGCGGCAAAAAGAAGAGCCCGGAATTGTTGCCTCGAAGGAGTTTAAGAAGGCCGTCTTCGGCAACCACCCTTACGGCAGGCCGGTGGAGGGGACTGAGGAATCGCTCGATACGATCACGCGCCGTGACATCATCGGTTTCCACAGGGAATATTACGGGCCGAACAATGCGATCCTGTCCGTCGTGGGCGACATTACGAAAAACGAACTCCGTTCACTGCTCGACAGATATTTCAAAGGATGGGCAAAGAAGGTCATGCTGGAAAAGCCGCTCCCTGTGCCGGCGCCTCTTTCTGCGCCCAAGATCATAAAGATCGACAAAGATCTCACCCAGGCCAATATCATCCTAGGACATCTCGGAATCGGGAGGGAAAACCCCGATTTTTACGCGGTGTCTGTCATGAATTATATCCTGGGTGGCGGGGGTTTTGCGTCACGGCTGATGGACAACATACGCGACAATAAAGGTCTTTCGTATGACGTGCATAGTTTTTTCTCGGCCAATAAGTACGGAGGGAGTTTTCAGGCCGGCCTTCAGACGAAGAACAGGACCGCTAATGCGGCCATCAGTGAGATATTGAAGGAGATGGAGAGGATGCGTACCGAACCGGTTACCGACAAGGAACTAAACGATGCCAAATCATACCTGACAGGAAGCTTCCCGCTGCGGATTGATTCCAACAGCAAGATAGCAAGCCTCCTGATCGCGGTGGAGTTCTACAACTTAGGGCTTGACTATGTGGACAAGTATAAGCGCCTTATCGAGTCAGTCACCAAGGACGACGTACTCAGAGTGGCAAAAAAATATCTGGACACAAAAGACTATGTTCTTGTTGTAGTGGGGAATATGAAGCAGGTGATTCCCGGAGAGTGAAGGCCTATCTCGTTCTCCTGCGGTCCATAATATAAAGACTCTTTGCAAATGTCTTGGCGTATTGCTTCAGTTCGGTGACTTTGAGCGCAACTTCCTTCGGTTCCCGTATCAGCGTGCGGTCAGTGTTTACTACAGCGATCGAGACGGTCATTATCCCGAATATTGCGGGGTTGTCGTTCCTGTCCACTGACACGATGAACCCTTTTTTCAAATCCTCCGGGTCGTAAAACTCGACTATGCCTCTGTCGAATTCATCGATAATTTTATTGCAGATATTATGAACTATCTCCGGAGAGCAGATTATGACGAAATCGTCCCCTCCGATGTGGCCGAGAAAATCATGAGGAGATCCTAATTCTTTCTTAATCCCGGACAACACCTCCCCGAGCCATTTGATAATATCACTGCCCCTGGCATAGCCGTATCTGTCGTTGAAGGCCTTAAAATTGTCGAGGTCGACAAGGCAGAAGGAGAACTTTTCGGTGTCGTTCAGCCTCGTCAGCAGCTCTTTCTCAATCGCGAGATTCCCAGGGAGTTTCGTAAGCGGGTTTGCATCGAGGTTCGTGACCTCGAGTTCCTTCAATCGTGCGGACATCTCCTTGAAAGAAATCGCCAGATCCGCAAGCTCGTCGGCGCCCTTTATCTCCGGGAAGTTGTCAAAATTGCCGCTGCGGATAGAGTGAGTGGCGGCCTTCAGCCTGGTGATAGCGGTAGTCACGTGGTTAGTAAGTAATGAGGCAAAGAGGATGCCGAAGACAAAAGAACTCGTGCTCAGGATTATCGCGATCATGAGAACTTTCTCTCCCAGCGATCCCGATTTGTTGATATGGTTGTTTTGTTGCGCCTTGATCTTGAGGTCGATGTCCTTTATCTGCTCAAGGATTTTGTTGAATCCTGTCTTCAGGGATACGGCGGATATCTCTTCCGCCTCGCCTCTCTTACCTGATTTGACGAGCGATATTTCTTTGGCCACGAGTTGGATGTAATGGTCGTGTAGGGCGTTAATGGTATCGAGTGACGTCTTCAGTGACGAGTCGGTCGAGGAGATTTCGGAAAGAAGCGATTTGAACTCTCTCGATCTGTTCCAGAAAAGATTTTCCGCGTCCGCCTGCTGCAAGGTAAGGTACCGCTTTTCGTATAGGTCCTGTGCCAGCGTGCTATCATTCAGTTTTATGATCTTTTCACCGATTTTCAGATCGGTAAAGATGATGTCGGAGGTGATCTTGTTCAACTCCTTCAGGCCCCAGATCGTATAGGCGCCAACGATGAGGGTAAACAGCACCATCACGAGATACCCAAGAAATATCTGCTGTCTCAGCGTCAGGCTCATGCAGTTCCTGTCTCCTCTTTAATATGTTCTGCGTTGCGGCATCGGGGCCGAGCACTATTTGTCCTGCCTGCTCCAGTTGATTTTATGGTATTTCTTATGAATTAGCAATAGTTGAAAGCCCAAAGGCATGCCGCGTCGGACCGGTGTGCGCGCCCTGTTTCGGCGGGTGGACTTCGGTAATGCTGCGTGTCCTGATCTGTATGGGAAGAATGAAGGAAAAGGACGGATGAAATATGGTAAAATATGGGGATTTCAAGGGAGGGAAAGGCATACAGATGGCAAAACTACCGGTAAATATTGAAGAAGAGATGAAGGTGAGCTACCTCGATTACGCCATGAGTGTAATCATTGGCAGGGCACTCCCCGAGGTGCGGGACGGACTGAAACCAGTCCAGAGAAGGATACTGTATGCCATGTTCAGGGAGGGGCTCCTCCCAACCAGGAAATATTCCAAAAGCGCGGGTGTCGTGGGTGAGGTTCTGAAGAAGTATCATCCCCACGGCGACACGGCAGTATATGATGCGATGGTGAGACTGGCCCAGGATTTTAATATGAGATATATGCTTGTTGACGGTCAGGGCAATTTCGGATCGATAGACGGAGACCGGGCTGCCGCATACCGTTACACAGAGGCCAGGCTTGCGAAGATCTCAGAAGAGTTGTTGGCCGATATAGATAAAGAGACAGTAGACTTTGACGCGAACTTTGATGAGACGACCGAGGAGCCCAAAGTGCTTCCATCAAGGGTTCCCAATCTGATTATTAACGGGGCAGCGGGAATAGCCGTCGGAATGGCCACGAATATACCGCCGCATAACCTCGGGGAAGTTATCGACGCCCTCATTATGCTTCTGGAGAATCCGGGCATATTAAAAGATCCCGACTCGTCAGTTAAAAAAATCATGGACCATGTGAAAGGGCCTGACTTTCCAACAGGCGGCATAATACACGGCACTGCAGGGATAAAGGACGCGTATGCGACCGGACGCGGACTGATTAAGGTTAGGGCCAAGGCAAGGATCGAGCGGGAGCACAGGGGCGGCGAAAATATTATTATCTCAGAACTTCCCTATCAGGTAAACAAATCCAGGCTTATTGAAAAAATCGCGGAACTTGTCAGAGAAAAACATATAGAAGGCATTTCCGATATAAGAGATGAGTCAGACAGGGACGGCATCAGGGTGGTGATTGAACTGAAAAGGGGGGAGATGGCAGAAGTCATCCTCAACAACCTGTATAAGCACACCCAGATGGAGACGACTTTCGGGATCATAATGCTTGCCATTGTCGGCGGCAAGCCCGAAGTCCACGGCCTTAAGAAGATTCTCATCCTTTTCATCCAGCACAGGCGCGATGTAATTCTCAGAAGGACGAGATTTGAACTGCGGAAGGCGGAGGAAAGGGCCCATATCCTCGAAGGCCTGAAAATCGCACTGGATCATCTTGATGAGATAATAGCGCTCATACGGTCTTCCAAGAACCCTGAAGAGGCAAGACAGGGGCTGACCGGTAATTATCAGTTGACGGTGGTGCAAGCCCAGGCTATTCTCGACATGAAACTGCAGAGACTGACCGGACTTGAGCGTGAAAAAATAATTAACGAATACAAAGAGACCCTGAAGGAGATCGAAAGATTAAAGTCGATACTCGGAAGCGATGAGCTTGTTTCCAAGATAATAGGTGAGGAACTCCTCGAGATCAAGACTAAGTACGCCGACGAAAGGAGGACCGAAATAACGGAAGAGACAAAGGAAATAACGATAGAAGACCTCATCACAGAAGAGGAAATGGTTATCACACTTTCCCATCAGGGGTACATCAAGAGAAACCCTTTGAGCGCCTACAGGAGCCAGCGACGGGGGGGCAAGGGCCTCATCGGCATGGAAACCAAGGAAGAGGATTTTGTATCCCAGCTCTTTATCGGTTCAACTCATGACTACATGCTGTTTTTTTCGAATCTCGGAAGGCTGTACTGGATGAAGATATACCAGATACCCGAGGCCGGCCGTGCTGCAAAAGGCAAGGCGCTCATAAATGTCCTTCAGCTCTCAGAAGGCGAACGGATTTCCACGGCACTTCCGGTCCGGGATTTTAAGGAAGGCTACCTAGTGATGTTTACCAAAAACGGAACCGTCAAGAAGACGGCGCTGACATCTTACAGCAATCCCAGAGGCAAAGGCATAATAGCGATATCACTCGATGAGGGCGACGAATTGATAGCCGTACGAAAGACAACCGGCAGTAATGACCTTATCATCGGAACGCACAATGGTCTGTCTATTAAATTTAATGAAGAAGATGTCAGGGACACAGGCAGGGCGTCAAAGGGCGTGCGTGGGATAAGACTGGTTAAAGGCGATGAAGTTGTCGCGGCAGAGGTCGCAGAAGAAAAGACGGCCATACTCACTGTTGCGGAGAACGGTTTTGGCAAGAGGACCAGGATAGAAGACTACCCTCTTCAGGGCAGGGGAGGAAAGGGTGTTATATCCATAAAGCTCACTGAAAAAGGTGGAAAAGTAGTGGGGCTGCTCCAGGTGCGGGAAGAGGACGAAGTCGTCATGATAACGAGTTCCGGCAAACTTATCAGGACCACTGCCGAAAACATATCGATCCACGGCAGGAACACGCAAGGAGTTAAACTCATGGACACTGCCGAGGACAAGATCGCCAGCATTGCAAAGGTCGTAGAGAAGGATTAACAGGCTGCTGGAAAAATCACATGGCTTTATGATTTCATCTTATTCTGTCATACCCGCGAAGGCGGGTATCCACGGAATATTCAATAAAAAGTGGATTCCCGTCTGCACGGGAATGACGACAAAACAGATGACGACGCTTTTTTCAACACCCTGACTGACACACTCCATGAAAGAGACTGCCGATTTACTAAGAAAAGGCCTTCAACAGCTTGCTATTCCCTTTTCGAAAGATCAGGTCGATCGATTTCTTATGTATCTTGACGAGTTGAAAAAATGGAATTGTGCCTATAACCTGACTGGTCTAAAGAACGACCGCGATATAATAATAAAGCATTTCCTTGATTCACTGCTATTCCTGAAGATGTTTCCATCTCACTCCACCACAGCGGCCGATGTAGGAAGTGGAGCCGGGTTCCCCGGCATCCCTGTTAAGATCTTTTTACCCCTATTGAAAATGTTCCTTGTTGAGCCTGTGGGGAAAAAGGCAATCTTCCTAAGGCACATCTGCAGCACACTCGCACTCGGTGGTATAGAAATTGTCGACAAGCGGATAGAAGAGGTCGAACGGCTGAAGGTCGATGTGGCAATGACGAGGGCCCTCTTCACTGTCCGTGATTTTATCGAAAAGACGAGAGGTCATATCAACAAGGGTGGAGTTTTGATATTAAGCAAAGGGCCGAAACTTAGAGAAGAACTAAAGGGCCTGGAAATGCGCGATATAACGGTGTCGGATTTTAAACTCCCTTTTACTGAAACCGTCAGACATCTTGTTGTGGTGAGGACGGGCCATTAGGCGCCTCTCGAAAAATTCGGTCCATTGACTCTTAAATCTTCTCCAGAAGTTCAAAATACAGATTACCTGTGTCTTCCAGTCTGTGGGGAATATTCGAGGTATTATGCGACCTGAAGCACATGCCTTTCAAAGCCGATGATCTCATATTCCGGCTCGATGGTGTCATCTCTGACGATAAAACCGCATTCGGCAAGATAATCATCAAGTGTCCCCATCTCCTTCATCTCCGCGAATTGAATATGAACGACCTCAAGGAGGTTGGCCTTTGCTTCATCGATCGTCTTGCCCTGGGCGACAAAATCCAGTTCGGGGAGTTTTGCGATGGCCCAGTCACCCTTTTGCCAAAGCTCTATGGTAGCCTTCAGTTTCATTTATTTATCTCCTTTTACGGTTTTCTATGTCTTATTCTGCAACAAAATCCTTAAATCCTCAAGGTGGACAGATGGGAGTTGAGAAGAGGAGAGTGGCAAACTTATTGGCGAAATATTATAAGATTCTATTCTTAGGATGCGGAATACCTTGCCCACCATCCAGCATCACCCCGTAACCTCTTGTATGCCTCTGATGCAAGCCAACCTGTGACAACTTTCTGAAAGGCCGTGTCATTCATGAACCGTGCGAACAGTTCTTCATTCTGGTCCATCCGCTCAACGAACAAGGTCTCCAGAAGGTTTTTAAATACTAACTCGAACTTATCTGCAGGATTGACTGCCGCTGCCTGTTTAAGCGCTTCATCTGCCATCGCGGCTTCAACAATTTGATCAAAGAATAGTTGGTCCGCCTGGTTGAAGTCAGTGCCAAACCGCTCGTTTACGATATCAATGAGGCGCGAAAGCGCAAGCGGCTCTTCCCTGACCATGCCGGTGCCCACCTCAGTCGGTCCGTCCAATGCTCGGGCTGACCCCTCTTTCAAGCTGATAGAACCTTCGCTGATCTTCTGAAGGCGATAATATTCCAGCCGCACTTCATCATCAAAATCGTAGGTCGGTCCAGTCCTCCTTCGTGGAAGTTTCCGGGATAAATGGCGAAGGAACACATAGAGCTTTTCAAGGTCAGAGTCCTGATACGGTATGACCTGGCTTAAGAATCCGTAAAGGTTACGATATGCCTGCAACTTGCCGCGCCAGAGTTTCGCCTCATCTTCCTTTTCTTGCTGCAATACTGAAAAGCGCGACACTGCCGGGTCTAATGCTGCATTCATGGCCTGATGATCAAGGGCGCTTTGCCGCTGTTTGGGTTTGAAATAAATTTCGCAAAACCTATGAACTTCTTCGGCAAGATAGATGCCGGAAGCATCCAGCTCAGCCTTGATCTGATACATGCGGGCCGGCTCGACTTCTTCCCCCATCGCGGCCCCTTCGTAATAGGTCTTGAAAGCCTCGCGGATCTCCTCACGATCATTGACGAAATCAAGCACAAAGGTATCTTCTTTGAGTGGGTGTGTACGGTTCAGGCGTGAGAGCGTCTGCACAGCCTGAATTCCTGCCAGACGTTTATCTACATACATTGTATGTAAAAGCGGCTGATCGAACCCAGTCTGATATTTTTCAGCGACCAACAAGACACGATATTCAGGTGTTGCAAACTTCTCCGGCAATTCTTTTTCCTTAATACCCTCGTTCATACCAACTTCGGTGTAGGTGACATCCGGAATTTCGTCATCCACTACTGTGCCGGAGAATGCTACCAGCGTCTTTATGGGATACCCCTTTGCCTTGATATAGCGGTCAAAGCTTTGCTTATAGCGAACCGCCTCTAATCTTGAACCGGTTACTACCATCGCCTTGGCATGACCGCCGATCTTATGGAAGGTGACTGAATGAAAATGCTCAACCATCACCTCGGTTTTCTGAGCGATATTATGCGGATGGAGCTTGAGAAAACGCGCCAGGGCCCTTGCTGCTTTCTTGCGTTCTACGTTGGGATCGTCATCACATGCTTTTAGCAGTTTGAAGTAAGTGGCGTAGGTTGTGTAGTGTTTGAGCACGTCGAGGATAAACTCTTCCTCTATAGCCTGTCGCATCGTGTAACGATGGAATGGCCCGCCGTTCCGCCCAAAGACCGCAAGGGTCTTGTGCTTTGGAGTAGCAGTAAAAGCGAAGAAGCTCAAGTTCGCCTGCCTGCCGCGCTTGGCCATGCTGCGGAAGAGTTCTTCCATGTTCTCCAGACCTTCCTCTGCAGCCTTCCGCTGGGCCTCATCTCGTAATGACTCTCCGCCCAAAACTTCTTTAAGGTCCGTGGCAGTTTCGCCGCCTTGAGAGCTGTGTGCTTCGTCGATGATGACCGCGGATCGACGGGTCGGGAGTGTCCCCGTGCCGTCCTGCCCTCGCTCCTCCGCCATCTTGAGCAGTTGCCGGGAAACGAACGGGAACTTCTGAAGCGTCGTTATGATAACAGGCACGGCATTCTCCAGAGCTTCAGCCAATTGCCGCGAACTTTCATCGATCCTCTGCACTACACCACGCTTGTGTTCGAACTGATAGATTGTGTCCTGTAACTGCTGGTCGAGCACTACGCGGTCGGTTACTACGATCACTGAGTCAAATACACGCTGGTTCTTTGTGTCATGCAGTGACGCCAGACGGTGGGCCAGCCAGCCGATAGTGTTGCTCTTGCCGCTGCCTGCAGAGTGTTCAATGAGGTAGTTGTGTCCAACTCCCTCTTGTCGGGCTGCATTCACCAGTAAACGCACCGAATGGAGTTGATGATACCGGGGGAAAATCATCGTCTCCTTCTTCACCTTACGGCCTTCGTCTGTGCGCTTCTCCTCTATTTGCAAGTGAATAAATCTCGCAAACAAGTCGAGCAGGCTATCGCGTTGGAGAACCTCTTCCCACAAGTAGGCAGTACGGTATGTCCGGCCAGCCGGATCAGGCGGGTTCCCCGCGCCACCTTCGCCACCTTTATTGAACGGCAGGAAATGAGTTGCCTTTCCTGATATCCTTGTCGTCATAAATACTGTCTCTGTGTCTACTGCGAAATGTACCAATGCCCGGCGTTTGAACTCGAAAATCACTTCTCGCGGATCGCGGTCCTGACGATACTGTCTCATTGCATCGTCCGCGGTCTGCCCTGTCAGCGGGTTTTTGAGTTCCACTGTGGCAATTGGAATACCGTTCAGGCTTAGGGTAACATCGAGCGACTTCTCTGAATGTGAAGAGAAATGAAGTTGGCGAGTGATGCCAACTTGGTTGGCAGCGTAACGCGTTTCTAGTTCGGGATTCAGTTCATGTGCAGCTTTGAAGAATGCGACATGTAGTGCGCGGCCATAGCACTTGAAGCCGTGCCTTAGAGTTGCTAGCGAGCCGTAAGTGTCCATCCACTTGCAGAGATCGCTGATGATCTGTTCACCTGTGCGCTCCCCGTGAAGCGCCTCAAGCTTGGCCCACTCCTGCGGCTGTGTCTTACGAATGAAGGCCAATACCGTAGCTGGGAAGATCGCTCGGTCACGGTCAAAGCCATCCCGATCTATTGTGACGTAACCGTTGGCAAGGAGATGGAATTCTATGACTGACTCGAAAGCAGCTTCCTTTACATTTGTTTGACTCAAACGGGGGGCTCCCATGAAAATGCCACGCTTAGCTCCTTAAGCATGCTAAACGTATCAACATAAGCAACACCAAAAGCTTCACAAACATTGGGAATCGGGACCTTTCTGCGGGCATCCGGCGTGAATACCTCATGCGTGACCAAAATGAGATTGTTAGCCTTGGCATGGGCGATCAACCAGCCGTCAGCCTTGGCTGCAAACTCGGCTTTCGCCTCGGGTAAAAACTGAGCTTGCCCCTGAACCCATGTGACCATCTGTCCAAAGGCACCAGTAACAGATGCATCATCTGTAGAAGCAAAACAGGTTGTCGGCATAACTGCTGAAACCCAATCTGACAAGTCATCGCCACCGAGTTCCAATTCCCGCTTTACCCTGTCAATACTTTGAATCCTGTCGGATCCATGGTGCCAAATCAAACAGTCCCAGAATCCTGGGCACAGATCAAAAGCATAATAACGCCTTTTTGCCTCGATAAACACGTTTGCGTCAAGCAAGAACATTCTTGTCAAGGGCATTATTGATGTCTCTCTCTGAATGCCTTGGAATACCGATCAAAAGTTTCACTATTAAGGCCAGTCAACAGGTATGCATCCCGGTAAAGTACCCGACCTTCAGCTGCAGCACGCACAACAGTTTCAGCAAAACGTCTTCCGAGGCGCATATCAAGATTTGCATAAAAATCCCCTCCGCCTGTATGAGCTGCCGCCTTACGGCGACTATCTTCCATATAGTCATTATAGAAAGCAAAGAAGTCAGATTTACTTACAAAGCCAAGGTCAAGCGCCCGCCTGGCCGCAACAAGGGGGCTTACTTTAAAATGCCGCGCCAAATATTGGAATGGTTCTGCTTCCTGTTTTGCTTTTGTCCAATAGGCGGCTAACTCTTTTTCAGGCACGAGAAATTCAGCAGCAACCAGGTTACAGAATATTTCCACATCGTTATCTGCAGGCTGCATATCACGGAGATTGAACACTCCGTCCCGTCCAAGCCATAAATGCGCCAATTCGTGAACAACTGTAAACATCTGAGCGGCCTTAACGTCTGCGCTATTGATAAAGATCAAAGGCGCATACTCGTCGCATAAGATAAAACCTCTAAATTCGTTCACATCCAGTTTGCGATACACATTATTGCCTACGACACCGTTAAAAACCGGCAGGATCCCCGCCTTCTCCATAACAAATCGCAACATACGCAATGCCTCTGCCCACGTTGCAATGTGCTGTGCCCAATCAACCGGCAAATCCAGAACCTCCCGTATTTTGGCTGCAACTGCATTTGGATGTTCTGCCATCTTTGTGGAAGAGACAAAAGATAGAGGTCTTTCCCCTTGCTCTATTAGGTATTCCCGCATCCATGCCTGTCTTCGCTGCATAGTTTGCACTGTCTCAAGCAGATTGGGGCTTGGACGCTTGAGGGAGTTATCCCGCACTGTGCGGAAATCCGGTATGGGCAGCTTGTCTTCCGGGGGCTCAGGCAGGAAGAAATAACCAAGAGGGGTCAGGGTTTTTTTTGCGAGATTCTCCAGCTGCCGCAACGTTGGCTGCGCCTCCTGACGTTCCCATTGCTCAAACTTCGGAAAGTGCTTCAGTAAATAGTCCGTAGTTATTCCGGAACGCGCCCGCGCCCAGCGAATCAATTCAGGTTTGACAGCTACTCTGCTCATAGCTATATTTTATACCTAACACCAGAAAACGACTCAATAAAAATCATGTGGAATTTCATATAGCAATCTTCCCCGTTACCGCCGCCGCAATAAGTGCAGCGCGGCGCTCCTTCGACAAAGCAATCGACCGTTCTGCTGCCGCTCGCAAATCATCCAGCTTCATCGTCTCCGAAGCAATATGCGCGACGATGGCGCGCTGCTCATCGCGCGGCGGGACGGGCAAACAAATTTCGTAAAAACCCTCTGGATAAAGCCTGAGCCGCGAAGACCAGACACCTTTTGAAAACCTAATCGCTTCCTGAGCAAAGACCGGCATGCGAACGAGTGCATCAACATAAGCAGGATCGAGTCTTTCACGCGGCGTATAGATGTGATACGCAGGGCTGACAATGCCATGCATAGGCGAAACACCCATCGCGCCCATCCACGCCCATAGAGTGTTGATAACGAGGTCGCCAGCGTAGCAAACTTTATAGCCTTCAGTTGACTCTGCCTCAAACATATTCACATTTTTCTCCGAACGAGGTGTGACACCGGTGATATGTGAAACCGTAAGCATTTCTTCTTCGCCGGTTTCGGATCGCACATCGCGCTCAATGAAGAGCCATTTGGCACGTTCTGTCTCCCAATGCGCCGGAATCTCCCCAAGCCAGGGAATACCAGAGTCGCGGATAGAAGCGTTTGGATTGATCCCGCGAGTGACGGCGTGAGTGATGAGCGCGCGTCGCTTCTCTGCAAGAATCTCCAAGAGCTGTTCCTTTGTATTTACCAGCGCATCGATTTTCGCAGTCTCTCGGTCGAGATAGTCGGCTATCAACCGTTGCTGATGAATTGAGGGATACGGGAAATGAATTTTTAAGATATCAAAAGAAGAGAGATGTTTGACAGTCGTTGAGTAGGTAAACTCGTTTATGAGCTTAAGCGGTGCAGGAAGTACGTACGAGAGAAAGCGACCATCAATCGTGCCCTTGGGGCGTACGCAACATACACGTTGATTGAGCAATGCTTGGCCGCCTTTCCAACGCGCAACATTGAAATCCCCATCCATACCAATAAGGATGTCACCGCTGTCAATAATGGCTTCGGGTACTGGCTCACCGGCATAGCATACCTCTGTCGTGCTCTTATCAATATCGCGAATACGCACAAGAGGAAGCCCGTTATCCGCAGCAAAGAGGGCCGAATCGAACGGGTACCCATTCACCAAATTTACGTGATCACGCATTCGCGCCTTGCCCCACCCTTGTGGCAGCGGACTCCTGATCCATTCACCTGCAATCACGTAGTCACTTTCCTCAACAGGCGTAAAATCTCTTCTTCCGCCTTCTTAAGATCAGTATCTATTTCCTTCAACGAACGCGCGGGGTTGTAACGATAAAAGTGGCGATTAAAGTTGATTTCATAACCCACCTTATCCTTGTTTCGGTCCATCCATGCATCCGGCACATGAGGCAGGACTTCGCGCTTGAAGTATTCGTCAATATCTTCCTTGAGCGGGATATTTTCGAAATCGCGCAAATCAGCGTCTGGCTCATGGCCTTTGTCGCGACCACCTTTGAGCACTGACTCGGAATTGGGGTCTTTCTGTGTGAACACGTCACGGAAGAGTTTCTCCTCGGCTTTCTTCCATTTAGAACGTCTCTCGTGGAGCAAGTCCAAAATTTGCTCGTGCACAGCATTCCAGTCCCGTTGCTGCTCCCGCCCGAGTTCTTTGTCTATGGCCTGCACATCATCAAGTAAATGTGGGCAGGCATCGAGGAAGCGCGCCTTGTCATCAACGGTCATCTGATAACGAAGCCGCAGGTGTCGCTCGATAGTTACGCGAGTATAGCCGAAATCAGCGTTGTCAAATATCTTCGAATTGTCTGTATTGCCGTAACGCCCGTATAACTTCACGATTTCTGCAATATCCCGGTTCGACATATGCCGACGCTTATCACCGAGGCTGCGTTTGGACTCTTCGCTACCGCCTGGCTGCCATTTATCTCTGGCGTCAAGAAGCTGTATTTTGCCCTTACGCCGCTTTTCCTTACGGTTAGTAACAATCCAAATATCACTGGTGTCCCAACGTTAAACCAATAAATTCAACTGTTTATAGGCATCGTCATTTGAAACCAAGGAATCAATCCCTGAAAATGCTTGCGACAGTATGGTTTTCTCAAAAAGCGTCACGCTTAGAATCTGTAAAATTG
>OBEQ012041250.1_pt1 | contig 26026 bp, 20 predicted proteins | sample 1670901 | NCBI WGS metagenome assembly OBEQ01 (sample SAMEA104232315, study PRJEB22302) | groundwater metagenome | biome: forest; feature: aquifer; material: groundwater | place: USA | collected 2011-08-07 | depth 5.4 m | reverse complement strand
CCGGAGCGGGCGCCGGCGCCGACCGCGTCTGCGAGGCCCGTGAAGGTGCGGGCGAGATCGCCGGCCGTCGACCCCGCCAGCTCGACGTGGCCGGCGATGCCGTCGGCCGAGTCGCACACGTGCACGACGCGCGCGCCGCCGAACGCGCCGAAGCCGAGCCGGAAGTCAAGCGGGGTGCCGGCCACGAGCACGAGGTCGGCATCCTTGAGCGCGGCCGACCGCGCCCGCGAGAACGCCAGCTCGTGGTCGGCCGGGATCGTGCCCCTCCCGAGGCCGTTGACCAGCACCGGCAGCCGGGCCGTCTCGGCGAACGCGCGCATGACCTCCTCGGCCCCGCCCCAGTAGACGTCGGCGCCGACCATGAGGACCGGGCGCTCGGCCTCCCCTACCAGCGTCGCGATCTTCGCCACGTCGCCCGGGTCGGGCTCGGCCCCGGCCAGCGCGGCCGGGTCGGGCGCGTCCGGCACCTCGGCGACGGCTGAGCCGAAGAACACGTCGAGCGGCACGTCGACGAAAGTGGGGCCGCGATGGGGCGTACGTGCGACCCGGAGCGCGGCGTCGACGTCGGCGGGGACAGCCTCGGTGGTGGCCGAGGTGGCCGCGTGCTTCGTGACGCTGCGCACGATGGGCACATGGTCGAGCTCCTGCAGCGAGCCCGCGCCCCAGCGCGCCGCGGGTGCCCGGCCGCCGACGACGAGCAGCGGCGACCCGTTGAGCCACGCGGCTGTGATCGCGCTCACGCCGTTCGTCACGCCGGGGCCCGCGGTGAGGGCGGCGACGCCCGGCCGGCGCGTGACCTTGGCCCAACCCTCGGCCGCGAAGGTGGCCGTCTGCTCGTGGCGGGTATCGACGAGGCGGATCCCCTCCTGCACGCACCCGTCGAAGAGGGGGAACAGGTGGCCACCCGAGAGGGTGAAGACGGTGTCGACGGAGTGGCGGCGCAGCACCTCGGCCGCGAGCCTTCCGCCCGATCGCGCGTCCGCGCTCATCGCTCTCCCTTCAGCACTGGCCCATCAGGCTGTGCGCACCGCTCGCTCGGGCCCGGCACGGAGGAATCCGTCGAGCGCGCCGAGCCACGCGTCCGGGTTCTCGAACTGCGGCGAGTGACCCGCGTCGGCGATCACCTCGAGCGACGCGCCCGGGATCGTCGCCGCCATCGCGCGCGACGGCTTCACGAACGTCGCGTCCTGCTCTCCCACGACGACCAGCGTCGGGCAGCACACTCCCGCGAGCAAGGGAAGCCGGTCCGGCTGGTCGCAGATCTCGCGGAGGATCGTCGGCCACATCACGGCCGAGAGGGCGGACCACTTGCGCTCCCCGAACTCGGCGTAGCCGGGCCGCTCGGCCAGCAGTCGCTCGTGCGCGGGCGTGGCCAGCGGGGCGAAGGCGTCCCACAGCTCCTTGAGCGCGGCCATGCCCTGCTCGGAGGCGACGGTGGCTCCGAGCTCCACCACCTCACGGTCCATGCCCGGCGGCGGCCCGGGCGACGTGTTCATGAGCACGAGTGCTTCGACCCGCTCCGGATGGGCGAGCACGACGCGCTGCGCCACCATCCCACCCATCGAGTGGCCGAGCAAGCGGAAGCGCACGAAGCCGAGCGCGTCGGCGAGCGCGGCCACGTCGACGGCCAGGCGGTCGAGGGAGTAGTCGGCCGGCCGCGGCGGCGCATCGCTCTCGCCGTGGCCGCGGTGGTCGAAGGTCACGACGCGATGGTGCGCGGCGAGCGTGGCGACGTGATCGGCGAAGTCCTCCTTGGCGCCACCGAATCCGTGCACGAGCACGAGCGGCGGACCCGAGCCCGCGTCGCGGACCTCGAGCCCCACCCCGTCGTCGACGATGACCCGCACCATTCCCCCCGTCGTGCACGCCGTGCCACCCGACACGGGCCGATTCGACACGGGCCGATTCGACGCCGCCGTCGCCCGGGCCCGCCCACGGGGCCGCGGCTCCGGCCCATAGGCTACGGGGCATGGCGGTGACGGGGACGGCGGGCGAGGCCGCGCCGGGGGTTTCAGCGCGGCAACGCCCCTGGGGCCTCGCGGTGCGCATCGCCGTCAGCCTGGTGCTCCTCGCGGTCCTGATCTCGAAGATCGACCTCGACGGGGTGCTGCCCCGGCAACGGCACCTCTCGACCCTGGTGTATCTCGCGGCCGGTGTCGGAACAACCGCGCTCGGGATCGTCCTGTCGGCTTGGCGGTGGCAGCGCGTGCTCGTCGTCTTCGACGCGCCGGTCCGGCTCCGGGTGCTCGCCTCTCACTACTTCGCGGGTCAGTTCGTCGGCAACGTGCTCCCGTCGACCATCGGTGGCGACGTGCTGCGCGTGAGTCGGGGCGCCAAGACCACGGGCTCGAGCTCCACGTCGTTCGCGTCGGTTGCCCTCGAGCGGCTCACGGGGTTCGTCGCCCTCCCGCTCATCTGCTTCCTCGGCTTCGCGCTCGAGCCGTCGCTGGTCAACAGCGACCACGCCTTGCTCGCCCTCGTCATCTCGGGAGGCACGCTTATCGCTCTGGTCGTGATCCTGCTCCTCGCCGGCCATCCGCGCCTCGCCGGTCGCTTCGCCGAGCACGAGAACTGGATGCGCTTCATCGGCGCGGTGCACGTGGGCGTCGATCGGCTCCGCCGCCGGCCCCGTCTCGCGCTCGGCGTACTCGGCGCGGCCTTCGTGTACCAGGCGTCGACGGTGCTCTCGGTGTGGTTCGCGGTGCGGACGCTCAGCGTGTCGATCCCGGTGGCGGCAGTGATCGCGTTCGCTCCCGCGGTGGCGATGGCCCAGGTCGTCCCGGTGTCGGTCGGCGGCTTCGGAGTGCGTGAGGGCATGCTCGTGCTGTTCCTCGGACCGCTCGGCACATCAACCGGTCAGGCCGTCGGTGTCGGGCTGCTCTGGTACGTGATGATGCTCCTGGCCAGCCTGCTCGGCGCGCCGGCGTTCGCGGTGGGGCACCGTCACCGCGCGAAGGAAGGCACGAGCTAGCTCGTGAGCACCTCCGCCCCTCGCCGAGTCGTGCCTCCGCGCGCGCCGCTCCCCGGCGGGCGGGTACTGCGCGACGGCCGCTGCATCTACTGGTGGGTCGAGGTGCTGGCGGTGCTCGCGTTCTACGCCGTCTACTCGGCGATCCGCAACAGCGACACCGGCGACACCGGCAACACGGTCAGCGCCTTCAGCCACGCCCGCAACATCATCCACTGGGAGCGGCTCCTCGGCCTCTACCACGAGCGCCGCCTCGAGGACTGGGCCCTGCACTTCCGGCCGCTCGTGATCGCCATGAACTACATCTATGGCTCGCTGCACTTCGTCGTCACCGCCGGAGCCGGCATCTACCTGTTCCGGAATTGGAGCAACGACTACCCGCGCTGGCGCAACACGCTCGCGTTCACGACCGGCATCGCGCTGATCGGGTTCTTCACCTGGCCGCTGATGCCGCCCCGCCTCCTCCCGGACGGCTACGGGTACGTCGACACCCTGGCGAAGTACCCGACGATCTGGTCGTTCAACTCCGGCGCGATGAGCCGGCTATCGAACCAGTTCGCGGCGATGCCGAGCGTGCACTGCGCCTGGGCCCTATTCGCCGCCTGCGTGCTCGTGCCCCGGGTGCGGAGCCGCGGCGCGAAGGTGGTCGCCGGCCTCTACCCGGCCCTGACCGTGACGGCCATCGTGCTCACGGGCAACCACTACTTCCTCGACGCCGTCGGCGGCTTCGCGATCCTCGGGATCGGCTGGGTGCTCGCTGGGCTCGTCACCCGGGCCGGGCGCGGGCCGGCGCTCGCTCGGGCCGCTGGGGCCGGCGGCTGACCGACGACTCCGTGGACCTCGACCACGTCGCCCTGGCGACCCTCGACGCGCGTGACGCCCTGGCGATGCTGGTGGGTGAGCTGGGTGGCACGATCCTGTTCGGCGGCCACGCCGTCGGGTTCCGCCCGATGCAGGTGCGACTGGGCGACGCGACCGAAGGCATGACGATCGAGCTACTCGAGCCGTGGGAGGTGGAGCGCAACGACTTCCTCGCCCGCTTCCTCGAGCGGCACGGCGCCGGCCCCCATCACCTCACCTTCAAGGTCGCCGACATCCTGGCCGCACTCGATCACGTGCGCGCCGCCGGCTACGAGCCGGTCCGGGTCGACCTCTCCGACCCGGGATGGAAGGAGGCCTTCCTCCCGCCGCGCCAGGCCTGCGGCACGGTGGTGCAGCTGGCCGAGTATCGCGGCGACTACGGCACGCTGGCCGACCAGCTCGCCTCCGCGCGCGCCCACGGCGCGAGCGGCAGCCCGCGCTGGTGGCCCGAGCCCCCCGCGCCCGGCCCTGCCGCGGCGTGCCTGCGGAGGGTCGTGCTGCGCACGCCGTCACTCGCCGACTCGCGGCGCCTCTACGCGGGCGTGCTCGAGGGCCGGACCGAGGCAGAGGGCACCGGTTGGGTGGAGCTCGCCTGGCCCGGCGGTGGGCACCTCCGCTTCGAGGAGTACCCGGACCGGCCCGCGGGCGTGGACCGGCTCGAGGGCGATGCCTTGGGACCCTCGGCCGAGCTGCTGGTGGCCGGTGCACGCCTCGAGCTCGCGTCGCGGGGGGAGATCAGTCGCGACGGCGATGCAGGCGGAACAGCCACGCGGCCACGGCACCGAGCAACGCCGAGACGAGGATGACGTAGATCAGACGCGAGTGGGACTGGAAGACGACGTAGTCAACCTCGACCCGGTCGCGGTTTGCGAACGCGAACGTGAGGAGCACGATGACCGCGACCGCGGGGCCCACGAGCCGGGCCCAGCTGCGATCGCTCCGGCCGCTGCCGTCACGGTTGCCTTCGGCCATGGCGCGCCTCCCGAGACATCCTGCACGCTAGTACCCACCTCGCTCACGATCGGTGACCGGCCACGAGGCGCAGCACGCTGTCGCGCACGGCTCGGTCGGCGAGTGAGAGCTGGGCGTCGCGAGCGGTGACGAGCGCGAGCCGGCGGGGCGGCATGCGGGCGATCGGGAAGGTGCGGAGCCCGACCAGCTCGGGCGGGATCGCCGTCGGCGGGAGCACGGAGACGCTCCGCCCCGCGGCGACAAGATCCGCGATCAGCCGGATCCCCTCGACCTCCACCGGCACGTCGAGGGTGACACCCTCGGCGCGCGCGGCCATCTCCACCTCGATCCGCAGCGGATTGTTGGCCGGCGGAAGCACGAACGGGTACTCCGCGAGCGCGGCCAGAGGCACCGGCGGCGGCGGCAGCCGGAGGCCCTCGGGCGCCAGGCCCAGGAGCGCCTCCTCGAGGAGGTGCTCAACGACCAGCCGCTTCTCGAGCACCGGCTCGGTGACGACGGCTTGCGCGATCTCCTGCCCCAGGACCTCACCGAAGAGTCGCTCCGACGCGCCCTCGTTGACGCGCAGCTTCACACCGCGCGCGCGTTCTCGGAGGTCGGCCACGAGCGCCGGCACCAGCCATCGGCTCGCAGTGCCGACGACACCGAGGCTCGCGTTACCCGTCTCGAGGCCCTGGAGCATGGACAGGTCGTTCCGCAGCGCGTCGAGCTCACGGCGGATGCGGCGGGCGCGCTCGAGCACGGCGCGCCCGCATTCGGTAGGGCTGGCGCCCCGCCGGCTGCGCACCAAGAGCGAGACGCCGAGCTCCCGCTCCAGCTGACGCACCTGCTCGGAGACGTTCGACTGCACGGTGTTGAGGGCATCGGCGGCGGCGGTGAACGATCCCTCGTCGTCGATGGCGAGCAGCGTGTCGAGATGGCGGAGCTCCATACAGGCCTCCTCGGGCCGGCCTCCTTCGCCGGGACGGCTTGTCGGCCGCCCGGGGCCACGCAGTCCACATCTTGCTCATAGATGGATACCATCGATTCTACCTGTTGGACAGATTCATGCGCATGGTGTTGCCTGGTGGTCAGGACGAATCGGGGAGTCGGTTCCCCCCGCCGGCTCCCCGGTCCTCCGTTCTCCGAGGAGGCCAGAGGCCGCATGGCCGCCGAGACGCTCCCCCAACTCGTGTTCACCGGCCCCCTCGCGTGGGCCGACGACGCCATGTGCCGGGGCCAGACGCCACTGTTCTTCGCGCCCCAGGGCGAGCGACCCGAGGCGCGCGTAGTGCGCGAGGCCAAGGCTCGCTCCATCTGCCACGCGTGCCCGGTCATCGAGGCCTGTCGCACGTGGGCTCGCGACCAGCGCGAGTACGGCTTCTGGGGCGGCGAGTCGGAGGAGGAGCGCGCCGCCGCCGGCTACCGGGTCGACATGCCAGTGGGTCGCGTGGCTCGCTACCCGAAGGGCGATGGCCAGCCGGTGCGCCCTCGTGCACCCCAGGTCGCCTGAGCCGAGCCCCGAAGTAGTCTCGGCGCCCGTCCGCTCTGCTGCACATGGGGGGTGTCGTGGCCACCGCCACGCCCGAGGGCGTCGATCTCGACTCGCTGGGCCGATACTTCGCCGAGCACGTCGCGGGCGCGTCGGCTGACCGACCCCTCACCGCCGAGCTCATCGCCGGCGGCCGATCGAACCTCACGTACGTGATCAACGACGGTGGGCACGAGTGGGTCCTGCGCCGCCCGCCGCTCGGCCACGTGCTCCCCACCGCGCACGACATGGCGCGCGAGCACCGGGTCATCAGCGCGCTCGCCACCACAGACGTTCCGGTGCCCCGCACGTTCGCGTTCTGCGAGGACCCCGAGGTCAACGGCGCTCCCTTCTACGTGATGGAACGGGTCGACGGCGTGATCCTGCGCGATGCCAACGACCTCGCTCGTCTCGAACCCGAGGAGGCGGCACGCTGCTCACGTGAGCTGATCGACGTGCTCGTCCGGATCCACGCCGTCGATTACGGAGCGGTCGGCCTCGGCGACTTCGGTCATCCCGACGGTTACCTCGAGCGGCAGGGGCGACGGTGGGGTGAGCAGTGGGAGCGATCGAAGACGCGTGAGCTGCCGGCGATCGACGAGGTGGCGCGGCGGTTGCGAGCCGCGCTTCCGGAGTCGGGCCCGCCCGCGATCGTCCACGGCGATTACCGCGTCGACAACACCATGCTCGCTCGTGACGATCCCGGCCGGATCGTTGCCGTGCTCGATTGGGAGATGGCGACGCTCGGTGACCCCCTTGCCGACCTCGGACTCTTCCTCCTCTACTGGGGCCAGGCCGACGAGCAGGTCATCCACACCGCCCAGGCCATCTCGCACCAGCCGGGGTTCCTCTCGCGCGACGAGGTCGTGGAGCTCTACGCGAACGCGAGCGGGCGCGCGGTGGAGAACCTCGACTTCTACGTGGTGCTCGCGTCCTACAAGCTCGCGATCATCATCGAGGGCATCAACGCCCGCTTCCTGATGGGCAAAACCCTGGGCGAGGGGTTCGAGGCGATGGGCCAGATGGTGTCGGGATTGGTCGAGGCCGCGCTCGAGCAGGCCAATCGGTCGTCGGTGCCGGCCCTCCGGGGTTAGCGATCGGTCCACCATCGCCGGCGAGCTCCTCGTGCTCGCACCCGGCGGAGCCGCCGGCACCTGGAGCGCGCTCGGGCCAGTCCGGTTGCGGATCGCGCGACCCGCGGGCACGCTCGAGCCGTGGAAGGACGCGGCAACTCATGAGCACCGGAGCATGAGCATCGACGGGCTCGTGTGGGAGGACCACCCACCGCTCCGGCGGCCGGTGCTCGTGGCCGGCTTCGAAGGCTGGACCGACGCCGCCGACGCGGCCTCCGACGCCGTCGCCTGGCTGGCTCGCCGTTTCGGTGGCCGGCGGTTCGCGTGGATCGACCCCGAGGAGCACGTCGACTTCCAATCCACCCGGCCGCGCGTCGAGCTGGTCGACGGTGTGACCCGCAGCATCGTGTGGCCGGCCAACGAGTGCATGGCCGCACCCGTCGAGGGATCGGAGCACGATCTCGTCGTGCTCATTGGAGTCGAGCCCAACGTGCGCTGGCGGTCATTCTGCCGCGCCGTCATCAGCGTCGCGCGCGAGACACGCTGCGAGCTGGTGGTGACGCTCGGCGCGCTCCTGGCCGACGTTCCCCATACCCGGCCGATGTCGATCACGGGCACCGCAACCGATCCCGCGCTGATCGCGCGCCTCGGGCTGGAGCGTTCGCGCTACGAGGGTCCGACGGGCATCGTGGGAGTGCTGCACGACGCGTGCCGTGAGGCCGGGCTCGTCTCGGTCTCGCTGTGGGCGCCGGTACCCCACTACGTCGCCGCGCCGCCCAACCCGGTGGCCACGCTCGAGCTCGTCACGCGGTTCGGCCGGCTCACCGGCATCGCGATGGACACCCACGACCTCCAGGCGGACGCGCAGACCTGGCGAGCGCGCGTGAGCGAGGTGGTCGCGGGCGACGACCAGGTCGCGCAGTACGTACGCCAGCTCGAAGAGCGCCTCGACGCCGAGGCCGCCGAGCACGACGAGCCGACTGTCGAGGGCGAGCTCCCGTCGGGCGACGACCTCGCGGCCGAGCTCGAGCAGTACCTGCGCGACCAGCGAGACAACGGCTGAGCCGCGGCCGGGCCCGGTTGCCAGGCCAGGTCGCCAGGCCAGGTCGCCAGGCCAGGTCGCCAGGCCAGGTCAGGTCAGCAGATCGTCGGCGAGGGCGGTCCAGAGCTCGGTCGACAGCCGGAGCGACTCCTGGTCGACCCGCTCGTCGTTGCCGTGGAACATGGTCGCGTAGTCCTCGAAGCTCAGGCGCCGGCTGAACAAGCCGTAGCCGTAGCCCACCGCACCGGCCCGGCGGAAGAAGCGGTTGTCGGTGGCACCGACCATCAGAAACGGGACCAGCGCCGAGCCCTCGCAGAGCCGGCTCGACACGCGCTCGAGCGCGTCCCACAGCGGCGTGCCGAGCGGCGAGCTGGTCGACGGGTCGTCGTTCGACTCGATCTCGACCGCGTCGGCGAGGTCGCCCAGCGCCTCCACGAGCATCGCGTGAACCTCCTCACCGGTCTGGCCGGGCAACGTGCGAATGTCGACCTGGAGCTCGACGCGGTCGGGGATCACGTTGGTCTTCGTTCCCCCGTGAAGGACTGTGGGCGCGAAGGTGGTGTGCGTGCACGCGTGCACGATCCGCGAGAACCCGACGGGGAGCGTGGCCGCGAACTCCTCGAAGCCGTCGGGGTCGAGCAGGTGCCCGGCCAGGTCGGCCGGAAACTCCATTCCCTCCACGAAGCGGCGCCAGGTGTCGTGGATGCGTGTCTCGGGCCGGTACTGCGCGATGCGCCGGACCACCTCGGCCGCGGTGACCACGGCGTTGTCAGTGCGAAACGGCTGCGAGCCATGCCCAGGCGTGCCCCTCACCGTCAACTTCGTCCAGTAGGTGCCCTTCTCCTCGACCCACACCGGCAGGCGCGGGCCCGACGGCGTCGGCATCTGGAACCCGCCCGACTCGGTGACCACGTAGTCGGCCCGCACGGCGTCGAGCTCGTGCTCGACGAGGTGCTTCGCGCCCCAGGTGCCGAGCGCCTCCTCGTCGGCGACCGCGAGGTAGATGAGCGTGCCCTTGGGCCTGAAGCCGCGGTCGGCCAGGTGGCGGAAGGCGACCGCCATCGACGACGTGAGGTTGAGCATGTCGATGGCGCCCCGTCCCCAGACCTCGCCGTCGACCAGCTCGCCGCCGAACGGGTCGCGGCTCCAGCCATCGGGGTTGACCGGCACGACGTCGGTGTGGCCCATGAGCAGCAGGGTGGGCGCCCCCGGATCGCTCCCCTCGATGCGAGCCACCAGGCTCTGGCGGCCGGGCCGGGGCTCGTAGCGTTGCAGGTCGAGCCCGGTGCCCGCGAGGTAGCCGGCGAGCAGGCCGACGCTTTTCGCCTCCTGCCCGGACTCGATCGAGCCGTCGTTGACACACGCGTTGCGGATCAGCTGTTGGAGGAGGTCGGTGACCTCGGCGGTGGGGTCGACGCTCGTGGCCGCGCTCACGTTCGCACGATAGCCATCGCGCGATCAGCCCGCGGCCGCGACTCGGTAGACGAGCCGGCCACCCTCGCGCCAGCTCTCGGCGTCGCCCAGGCGAACGAGGTGCTCGAGGTGGGCGAAGGTCTCGCTCTCCGCCATGACGCCCCAGTGCTTCGGTGGGAACAGCTCGCGCGCGAGCTGTTGCACCGAGGCCGGCCCGAGCGCGGCCGACGCCACGCGCAGCTTCTCCATGCGCTCGTGGTGATGCTGCTTGATCGCCTCCACCCGGCCCGGGACGTCGGTGAACGGGTGGCCGTGCGCGGGCAGGCCCAGCGCGATGCCTGGGAGCCCGGCGACGAGGTCGAGGGTGGCGATGTAGGACCGCAGCGCGTCTCCGCCGTTGCCCACGCCCGACACGTGGGGCGTGATCGACGGCAGCACGTGATCACCGGCGAGCAGCACGCCGTGCTCCTCGTCGTAGAGACAGAGGTGGTCGAGGGTGTGCCCGGGGGTGTGGAGCGCGACCCAGTCTCGGCCCCCCAGCTGCACGTGCTCACCGTGGCGCACCCGCCGGGTCGGGTCGGGCGGGGTGAACAGCAATCGCAGGGCACGGATCATGAGCCGGCGACGGAGCGGCGGCATCGGGTGCTTGCTCCCGCCCCAGGGCGTCGCGCCCCCCCAGGGCACCGACTGGCGCTGGCGGTCTTCGCTCGGGTCGTCGCGCAGCGGGTCGTCGAAGGCCTCGGCTGCGGCGGCCTCGTCGCGGGTGGGGATCTCATCGGGCGAGACGTCGACCGTCTGCGCCACCGCGGCGGCGTCGCGCTCCGCCCGGCGCGCCTCCTCCTCGCTCGCCGGCGTCTTGCCTGCCTTGCGGCTGAGCGACCATGTGGTGAAGGCGCGATGCGCGAGCAGCTCGGCGCCGGCCTCCTTGGCCAGCCGGCCCGCACCGCCGAAGTGATCGGGGTGCGAGTGCGTCACGACGACGGTGTGCACATCGGCGAGCTTGAAGCCGGCCGTGCGGAGTCGTCCCTTCAGGGCCTTCCACGACGCCGGGCCCGGGAGCCCCGGGTCGACCACCGCGAGGCCGCGCTCGTCGACGAGGCCGTACATGTTGACGTGGCCGAGCCCGGGCATCCAGATCGGGAGCTGCATGCGCAGCACTCCCGCCGCGACCTCGGTCACCTCCGCGGACGCGCGCTCCTGCTCCTGCTTGCGCGGCCTGGGCGCCGGAGTCGGGTCGCCCGGCCGACTTCGCACGTCGGTCACGGCCCCAGCCTACTTGACCATCCGGTCAATCCCTCCGGGGTCGCCCCACCCGCAGCGAGCGCGACCGGGTCAGCAGGGAGCGAGCTTCGGCCAGGGGCGCGCGGCCTCGAGTGCGGCGGCGGCGCCGATCACCAGGTCGTCCTCATGACGCCTTGCGACGGCCTGGAGACCGACGGGCAGGCCGTCGACGAAGCCGGCGGGGATGCTGAAGGCGGGCTGGCCCGTGATGTTGAACGGCGCGGTGAACGCAGCCGAGAGATACATCAGGCTGAGCTCTTGGCCCGCGACCTCACCTCGTAGCAGGCCTTCCGCCGCGAAGGCGGGCGTCGCGGTTGTCGGCGTGAGCAGCAGGTCGATCTGCGAGAACACGTCAGCGGTGGCAGCGAGCAGCTCGTGCCGCCGGCGGACGGCCCGACCAAGATGACGGGCTCTGAGTCGATCCATGCTCGTGACCGACTCCCGCACCACGTCGGTGAGCTCGTCCTCGCGCCCGTGCGCGGCGTCGACCTTCCACGCTGCGGTGTCGAGCGCGCCGAGCAGCCCCCAGGCCCGCCCCGGTCTTGGTAGGGCGACCTGAATCTCGACCAGCTCGAGCCCGACTTCGTCGATCAAGGCCTCGGCGGTCTCGCGCACCACCTTCTCTACCTCGGGGTCGACCACCCCGTAGCCGAGCGTCGACGACCACGCGACCCGCTTCGCGCGCAGTCGGTCGGCCGCCTCCCCTGAGGTGACCAGCGGCTCGTACGGTTCGGGCTTCGGGAGCGAGGTCGGGTCGGTGAGCGTGGGCCCGGCGGTCGTGTCGATGTAGCGCGCCGCGTCGCGCACCGAGCGAACGATCGGGCCGTTCACCGAGGTGAGCCCCGAGTCGAACGCGTGGTCCGGGCCGGCACCGATGCGGCCGAAGGTGGACTTCAGTCCGGGGAGCCCGCTGTAGCAGGATGGGATCCGGATCGACCCGCCGCCGTCGCTCCCGGTGCAGGCCGGGAGCATGCCCGACGCGACCGCGGCGGCCGAGCCGCCCGACGAGCCCCCCGGCGTGCGCTCGGGGTTCCACGGATTGCGCGTGATGCCGTGGAGCGGCGTGTTGGTGTAACTCACGACGCCGAACTCGGGCGCGGTGGTGAGGCCCACGATCACCGCCCCGGCTCCCCGCAGTCGTGCGACCTCGTGGCAGTCGGCGGACGCGACGCGATCCGCGAAGACGAGCGAGGCCTCGGTATCGGGCATGCCCTCGGCCTGTGCGAGCTCCTTCACGCCCATCGGGACGCCGGCCCACGAGCCTGGGTCGCGTCCCTCGCGCACCGCTCGGTCGACGTCCTCGGCCTGTGCCCGCGCGCCCTCGACGTCGAGATGGCAGATGGCGTTGAGGGCTGGGTTGAGGCGCTCGATGCGATCGAGGCAGACGTCGAGCAGCTCGGTCGCCGACTGCTCCCCGGCTCGAATCGCGTCGGCCAGCTCCCATGCGTCGCGTTCCCACAGCTCCGCCACGTCGTGCTCCCGTCCTCGGCCGTGCTCCAGTCGTGCTTCAGTCGTGCTCGGCCGCGACCTTGCGCAGCTCGGCAAACGCATCCTCGAGCGCGCCCGCCAGCACCGGGAGGTCGGGGAACGCGTCGCGGTCGGTGAAGAGTCCGAGATGGAGCTGCCCGCAGTAGGACAGGATCGCGATGCCGAGGGTGAGGTTCGAGGCGAGCGGCACGATCGGATAGGCCTCGACCATGCGCGCGCCCATGCAGTAGAGCGGCACCTGTGGGCCGGGCACGTTGGTCACCACGAGGTTGAAGAACGGCTGGCGATGCGCGACCCGCGCCGCGAGACCGAGCAGCGTGGGAGCCGCGTACTGCGCGAGGTCGACGAGGAACGCCGCGCCCACGGCCTGCTGCCGCTCCTTGAGATCGGCCGTGACCGCCTGGACCGCTCGCAGACGGGCTACGGGGTCGGGCTCGCCCACCTCCAGCGCGACGAACATCGCCGACACTCGGTTGCCGAGCTGCATACGTTGGCTCTCGTCGCGCACCGACACCGGGCACAGGACCTTCAGGACGAGGCCGTCGAGGGCATCGCCGCGCGACTCGAGCAGGCGGCGCAGCCCGCCCGCCACACCGGCCAGCACGACGTCGTTGACGGTGCCGCCCAGGCTCTTGCGGATTGCCTTCACGTCGTCGAGCGAGACCCGCACCCCGTCGAAGCGGCGACTACGGCCGACCACGCCGTTGAGCGACGTGCGCGGCGCGACGATGTTCCGATCGACCAGGCTGGCCATCGAGCGGGCGAGCTGCACGCCGCGCTCGAGCGCGTGACGTGGCCAGCGCACCGCGTGGCGCACGCTGCGGGCCACCTCGGCCGGCTCGGTGACTCGCTCGCTCAGCGAGTCGACGAGGAGCCGGCGACGCGCGGGCGCGGGCGCGGGCTCCCACGGCGCGGGATCGAGCACGGTGGGCTCGGGGGTGAAGTCGAGCAGCACGGTAGCGACGTCGACGCCGGACACGCCGTCGACGAGCGCGTGGTGCGTCTTCTGGATGAGGGCGACGTCGCCGCCTTCGAGACCCTCGACGAACCACAGCTCCCAGAGAGGCCGGCTGCGGTCGAGGAGCTGGGCCTGCACGCGCGAGCAGAGCGTGAGGAGCTGGTCGCGCGTGCCCGGGCTCGGAAGCGCAGTGAGCCGCACGTGGTAGGCGATGTCGAAACGATCGTCGTCTACCCAGATCGGGCGCCCCTGTTCGAGAGGCACGGCCATCAGCCGCTTGCGGAAGCGCGGGATGAGATGAAGGCGTGAAGCGACGAGGCGGCGGACCTCGGCGAGGCGGAAGCGGCGCTGCTCGTCGAAGAAAACCCCGCCCTCGAAGATGCTCAGCGCGCCGACGTGCATCGGCGTCTCGAGCTTCTCGAGGTGGAGGAAGCTCGCGTCGAGCGACGCGAGGCGGTCGTAGCGGGCCACCTCGTGATGCTAGAGGCGCGCCCGCCCCCTCGCCAGGTCGGTCGCTCCTCGTGGGACGGTGCGGGTGGGCGCGCACGCGCCCGCCCCGACCATCACGACGCGCAGTCCGTCAGGCCGTAGCCGCGAGCGATCTCCCTGTACTGGTTCTCGAGGGACGTGATCTTGTCGGTGAAGCGGTTGAGCGCCGAGAGGTCACCGCCCTTCAGCGCGGTGATGAGCTGCTCGAAGACCACCCGCACCTGGTTGTACACGTCGATGAGCTGGTCGATCGTCTTCTGGTCGGCCGAGGGTGGTTTGAGGGCCTTGATGTCGCTGATGAGCTTGTCCTGGATCGCGACGGCCTTCTCGGCGGCGGCCGCGTACTCCTTCGCGCCCGCGTCGGGAGCCTGCCGCAGAGCATCCTGCTTCTTCTGGGCCGGCTTGCAGAGCGCGTTGACCTTCTTGACGAAGTCGGCCTTCGACAGCGCGCCACCCCCACCACTGCTACACGCGCCGAGCCCGACCACTGCCACCACCACTGGCACCACTGCCACCGCGAACCGCCGCATGCCGACCCCGCTCTCGTTCCGAACCCCTGCTACTGAAACCCCTGGTACTGAAACGCCTCGTCCTGAAACGCCTCGTTGCAGCGCGGCACCGTAGCCGCCGTGGCCTGACGCGGGACGGATGGCCGGGTCTACGCTCGGGGCGTGCTACCCGACTACGCCGAGCACGAGCAGGCCGTGGGCCTCGACTGGTACGCCGTCGACCCCAACCTGCACCTGCTGCTCGACCGGCTGCTCCCCGACCCCGCCGACCGCGGGTTCGCCGAGGAGCACGCGGCCCGGTTCGGCGCGCTCGTCGGGGGCCCCATCGCCCGGCGCGCCGAGGTCACCGACAAGCACGGGCCGGTCCTGCGCCGCTACGACGAGTGGGGCCTCGAGATCGACGAGATCGTCCACCACCCCACCTGGCTCGACACGAAGGCCGACCTCGTGCGCGCCGGCTTCGTCGCCCTGCCCCCCCCGCCCGGGCGCCGCGTGCCCGCGGTGCTCACCGCCGCCCTCGCGTACCTCGTGTGCCAGGCCGAGACCGCCGTCTACTGCGGCCTCGGCATGACTGCCGGCGCGGCCGACATCGTCGAGCGCTACGCGCCCGACTCCGTGCGCGACGCGCTGCTCACGCGGCTCACGAGCCTCGACCCCGACGACGCCTGGGAGGGCGGGATGTTCCTCACGGAGCGTCAGGGCGGCAGCGACGTGGGCGCCAACACGACACGCGCCGTGCCCGACGGCGCCGAGTGGCGGCTCTTCGGTGAGAAGCACTTCTGCTCCAACGTCGACGCCGAGGTGTTCGTCGTGCTCGCCCGCCCCGAGGGCGCGCCGGAGGGCAGCCGGGGCCTGGCCACGTTCATCGTCCCCCGTGTGCTGCCCGACGGCACCGCCAACGGCTTCCGGATCAAGCGGCTCAAGCCGAAGCTCGGCACGGTCGGCGTTCCGACCGCCGAGGTCACCCTCGACGGAGCGAGGGCCTGGCTCGCCGGCGACACCAAGAGCGGCGATGGCATCAGCGCGGGGTCAGAGCGCGGGCTCAACAAGATGATGGAGATGGTCAACGGCAGTCGCTTCGGCGTCGCGCTCATGGGCCTCGGCATCCATCGACGGTCCTTCCTCGAGGGAGCGATCTACGCGGCCCGGCGCGAGCAATGGGGACAACGCATCGACCGCTACCCGCTCGTGCGCGAGACGCTCGTCGACCTGCTGGTGGAGCTCGAGGCGGGGATGGCGCTGACCTTCGAGTGCGCGACCGCCGCTCGCGCCGCGGGCTCCGACGACAACGGCCGCGCGCTGCGGCGCATCCTCGTGCCGCTGGCAAAGATGCGCGCCGCGCGCGAAGCGATCGGCGCGGCGAGCCAGGCCCTCGAGCTCTTCGGCGGCAACGGCTACATGGAAGACTGGCCGATGGCCCGGCAGCTTCGCGACGCGCAGTGCCACACGATCTGGGAGGGCACCGAGAACATCCTGTGCCTCGACGTGCGTCGGGCCATGCGCAACGAGGGAGCCCACGGCGCGCTCCTCGCCCGGGTCGAGCAGGCGCTCGACGACGCCGGGCGTGACGCAGTGCTCGCGGAGCCGGTCGACGCGGTCGCGGCCACACTGAAGGAGGCGCGGGAGGCGATCGCGCACCTCGAAGCCGCCCCCACCGAGATCCAGCTCCTGCACGCCCGTCGCTTCGCCCATCTCCTCGCCGACCTCGCCGAAGGTGCTCTCCTCGTCGACGAGGCCACGTGGTCGCTCCGGCGCGACGGCGACGCCCGCAAGGCCGTCGTCGCCCGTCGCTTCGCCCGCCGCCATCTCGTGCCGCCACGCGTACGCGGCATCGTCGACGACGATCGCACCGCGCTCGACCTGTTCGAGCCGCTCGTGCGCTACGGCGCCGTCGACGCGTCCGACGTGGCGTGACCGAACGCACGCCCACCACGCTGTGGTGGATCGCTCCCGAGGTCGTACTCGCGCTCGACGAGCGATTCGGCCCGCCCGTCGACAGCTACGTGAACGGCTCGCAGACGTGGCTCACGACCCACGGGCCAGGTGACACCGCGCTCGAATGGCGCCTCCACCCCGCGGCCGGGTACAGGAAGCCGGCCGGGCTGTCCCACTACGACCTGTGGGAACAGGTCATCGCGCAGCTGTCGGCGGGGGTTGAGCCCGAGGCGCTGGTGCTCGGCACGGAACCGCGCTCGCTCGCCTCGCTGTGGGAGGGACTCGAGTGCTTCCCGGCCTACGGCGACGAGATCGAGCCGGCGACGCTCACGCTCGCCGTCACCGACGCGCTTGGGCGCGCGCCCGACGTCGCCGGTCTCGTCGACCATGCCTCGGTGGGCGACGCGTGGGAACGATCGCACGGTGCGGTCTCGATCGCGCGCTTGCTGGCCGACCAGCTCTCCGCCTGACCCGTTCCTCTCACCTCATTTTGGCCTCTCACCTCACTTTGGCGTCGCAGAGCCATCGGATCCGAGGGCCTGGTGACGCCAAAGCGCCAAGGGGGCTAGGTGCCGCGCCAGGGCGGTGTGCGTGGGAGGTCGAAGTCGCACGGGCGCGGCTCGCCGTCGATGGCGGCGAACGCGGTGTCGACCCAGCGGTCGCCACCGGCGAGCGGCCACGGCAGGTCGTCACGCGAGTAGAAGCCGACCTGGCGCGTCTCGAGGGGGTGGCCCCGGAGCTCGCCGCCCAGGACCCGGCAGTGGAAGACCAGCGAGTAGAGCGGGACGCGGGCGAACCCGAGCCGCAGGCCGTCGAACACCGCGATGAGCGAGACCGGCTCCACCTCGATCCCGGTCTCCTCGTAGACCTCCTTGACCGCGACCTCGGCCGGCGAGTAGCCGACGTCGGCCCAGCCCACCGGGTACAGCCACACGCCCGAATCGGCCCGCTGGGTGAGCAGGATCTCACCGGCATCGTTCCCCACCACCGCCGCCACCGCGACCTTCGGCGTCACGTAGCCGGCTACGCCCTCGCCCACGGTCGCCAACCATTCGTCGTAGAGCGCGTCGGCCTCCGCTTCCTCGATGGCCGCGGCGCGCACGTCGGCAGCGACCTTCAGCACCTCCTCGAACCGCTCCTTCTCGTACAGACTCTGGGTGAACCCGAGGCCCGTACGTGCGATGCCCGCCAGGGTCTCGGCCCAGCGCAACAGGTCGGCAGCGGAGACGACGGCGGGCTCGCTCATGCAGGCGAGCCTACGCGCGGTGGTCAGCTGGCCGACCGCCGGCTCCGGCGGTCGATTACGAAGCGGCGGGCCGTGCCCATGAGCGACGCGCCCGGCGGGCGCCAGCGGCGTCCGCGCCCCACCATCACACCGACGTCGACCGCCGGCTGGGCCGGCGCGAAGAAGAACCCCTGAGCCTGGTCGCAACCCAGCGCGATGAGTTCCTCGAGCTGCTCGGCACTCTCCACGCCCTCGGCGACCACAGTGAGCCCGAGCGCGTGCCCGAGGCTGATCACCGCGGCGACGATCGCCGAGTCCTCGGGATCGGAGCCCAGCCCGTCGACGAACGACTGGTCCACCTTCACCGAATCGACGGGGAAGCGCTTGAGATAGCCGAGCGACGAGTATCCGGTGCCGAAGTCGTCAATGCTCAGCTTGACGCCGAGCGATTTCAGGGCGGTGATCGAGCCGATCGTGCCCTCGGCATCGTCCATCAGCACGCTCTCGGTGATCTCGAGGCACAGGTTGCGGGCGTCGGCACCCGCTCGCTCAAGCGCGTTGGCCACCGACGCGACGAGGTCGGGCTGCGCGAGCTGCCGGGCTGAGAGGTTTACCGAGACGATGAACGAGTCGTCGGCCCGGAAGTCGCGCTGCCACCGCGCGACCTGACGGCACGCCTCCTCGAGCACCCACGCGCCCAGCGGGACGATGAGGCCCGTCTCCTCGGCCAGGGTGATGAACTCGTAGGGCGCGACGAGCCCCCGTTCGGGATGCTGCCACCGCACCAGGGCCTCCGCGCCGATGCAGCGACCTTCGCTGAGCGAGATCACCGGCTGGTAGAAGACCCGGAACTCGCCGCGGTCCAGCGCGCGGTGCAGCGCGTTCTCGGTCTCGAGCCGCTGGAGGGCTGTGGAGCGCATCTGCTCGTCGAACAGCTCCCACCGACCCTTGCCCCGCTCCTTCGCCCTGTACATCGCGGCGTCGGCATCGCGGAGGAGCGCCTCGGGCCGTTCGGACGGGCCGCTGGCCAGCGCGATGCCGATGCTTGCGCTGAGGAAGGCCTCGTCGCCGTCGAGCTCGAACGGCGCGTGGATCGCCTCGAGCAGCCGCTCGGCGAGATCGATCGCCTGCTGTCGGGCGTGCGGACCCGAGAGGTCCTCGCACAACACGGTGAACTCGTCACCGCCGAAGCGGGCGATGGTGTCGCCGGGGCGGACCACGCCCTTGAGGCGGCGCGCCATCGCCACGAGGAGCTCGTCGCCCGCGTCGTGACCCAGGCTGTCGTTGACCACCTTGAACCGGTCGAGGTCGAGGAACAGCACCGCGACCGACGATCGGTGGCGACGGGCCCGGGCCAAGGCGAGCACGAGGAACTCGAGGAACAGGACCCGATTCGGGAGCGCGGTGAGCGGGTCGTGGTGGGCCTGATGGGCGAGGCGGTCCTCGAACGCCTTCCGCTCGATGGCGATGGCCGCGAGGTGCACCACCATCTCGACGACCTGCACGTGCGGCGGCGCGGGCTCGCGCGGCTCGGGGTAGTACACGTCGAAGGTGCCCAGCACCCGGTCGCCGGAGGCGGCGAGGATCGGCGTCGACCAGCACGCCTTGAGCCCGTGGGCGAGCGCGATGGCGGCGTAGTCGGTCCAGCGCGGGTCGGACTCGATATCGGTCACCACGACCGGCTCGCCGCGGTGGGCGGCGGTGCCACACGAGCCCGCGTTGTCGGCGATCGGGATGCCCTCGGCGAGTGAGCGCACGAACCCCTCGGGGAGGCTCGGGGTCGCGCCGTGGCGGAGACGTTGCTCCTCCTCGTCCACGAGCAGGATCGAGCACAGCACGCCCGGCTCCTGCTCCTCCACGACCTGGCACATGACGCTCAGCGTCTCGGGGAGCGGGGCACCCTGAGCGACCATCTCGAGGATCCGGGCCTGGGCGGCGACCATCGCCTCTGCTCGCGTCCGCTCGTGCACGTCGCGGGTCGTCACCACGATCCCCTCGACCGCCGGATCGTCGAGCAGGTCGTTGGCGATCGCCTCGACGTGGCGCCAGCTCCCGTCATTGGTCTTGATGCGGAACGGAACCGGCTTGGTGATGCCCCGCTGCTGGAGCTGCTCGCCCAGCAGGGCCGACATCCGCTCGGCATCGTCGGGATGGACCTGCCCGAGGGGGTTGTTCCAGGTCTCGTCGTGGTCCGCAAAGCCGAATAGCCGCTCGGCGGCCGGGCTCGTGTAGCTGATCTTGGACTCGCCGTCGACCACGGTGATCACGTCGGAGAGGTTCTGCACGAGGGCCCGGAACCGCTCACCGCTGCGGCGGAGCGCCTCCACGGCCTCCTTGCGCTCGCTCACCTCACGGGCCGTGATCACGAGGCCCTGCACCGCGGGGTTGCCGACCAAGTTGTTGGCGACCGCCTCCAGGTAGCGCCAGGAGCCGTCGGCGTGACGCATCCGGAACTCGGCCGGACCGGTGATGCCCTCGCGCTCGAGCGCGTGGTTGAAGATCTCCCTCATTGTCTCGATGTCGTCGGGATGGATCAGGGAGAGCACGTCGACGCCGGTGATCATCTCCTCGGGGTAGCCCATGATCCGCTCGGCCGACGAGCTCGTATAGCGGGTCGTGCCGTCGGCGTTGAGCACCGCGATGATGTCCGACGAGTTCTGCACGAGCGCACGGAATCGCTCCTCGCTCTCGCGCAGCGCATCCTCGGCCGCCTTCCGATCGGAGATGTCCGCCGCGAGCGCGAGGATGCCGCTGATCCGGCCCTCCTTGTCGCGTAGCGGAGCAGCCGAGAAGCTCACGTCGATCGGGCCCCGGTCCTTCGTGGCCCGGTGCGTCTCGACCTGCGTGATCACCTCGCCGTCCATGACCCTCGCGCGGAGGTCGGCATGGAACTCCGCCTCGTGCTCCGGAACGGTCAACGAGAAGCGGCCGATCGCCTCGTCGGCCGTCCAACCGAAGAGCTGCTCGCACGCCCGGTTCCAATGCGTGATGATGCCGTCGGCGTCGACCGAGTAGATCGCCAGCGGCGAGTTCTCGACGATGGCGCTCATGGTGGCGTTCGACTGTCGCAGGGCCTCGTTGGTCTGGCGGAGCACCTCGGCCGCCTCCGCCCGCTCGGTGACGTCGTGCGCGTTGAGCACGACGCCGCGCACACTGGGCTCCTCGAGGAGGTTGGTCACGATCATCTCCAGGAGGCGGTAGTCGCCGTCCTTCCGACGGATGCGCGCCTCGAACGGCGGCGTGCTGCCACCGCGGTCCAACACCTCTTCGAAGGCTGCCCTCACGACCGAGCGGTCGTCGGGATGCACCACATCCGGGGTCGTCTTCCCGGCCCTCTGGCCCACGACGTGGCCGGTGAGCGCGGCCACGCTCGGGCTCGCGTACGTGACAAGGCCCTTCGCGTCGAACAGGAGCACGAAGTCGGAGGAGTGTTGCGCCAGCGAACGGAACCGCTCCTCGCTCTGGCGGAGCGTTTCCACCGCCCGCTTTCGATCGGTGACGTCGGCCACCACGCCCATCGCCGCCACGACCCGGCCGTCGGCCTCGCGGACGGGCGCGGCCGAGAAGCTGAGGTCGATCGGCTCGTCGCCGGGCCCCGGGTGGCAGAACTCGAGGCCCCGAATGGTCTCGCCGTCGAAGACCCGCTCCCAGAGCCCTTCGAGATCGGACCGGCCTTCCTGGGGCACCGGCGGAGGCCGGCCGATGGCATCGGCGGGGCTCACGCCGAAGATCTCCTCGCAGGCCTCGCTCCAGAGCCGGGTGTGGCCTTCCAGATCGACGGCGAAGATCGCCAGCGGCGAGCTCTGCACGATCGCGCGCATCGCCGCTTCGCTCCGTTCCCGGGCCGATTCCGCGGCGCGGCGCTCCGTGACGTCGCGCGAGTTGGTGACGAACCCTCGCAACGAGGGGTCGTCGAACAGGTTCGTCACCATCGACTCGAGCACCCGCCACGTTCCGTCGCGGTGGCGTACTCGGTACTCGGCGGGGAACGATCGGCCCGGTGAGGCAGTCGCCTGCTCCACCACCGCGACCAGACCGGAAACGTCGTCGGGGTGGATCATGTTCACCAGGTCGGCCGCGTGGATCTCGTCGGGCTCGTAGCCGAGGTTGGCACGGCTCGACGGGCTCACGTAGAGGAGGCGCCCCTCCTCGTCGCTGACCGTGACCAGGTCCATCGCGTGCTCCACCAGCGACCGCGACCACGCCTCGCTCTTCGCGAGCTGCGCCTCGATCGCCTTCAGCCCCGAGATGTCACGCGCGATGGTCGAGGCGTAGGCGACCTCGCCATCGGGACCACGGTGCAGGACCGAGACCACCGAGACGGGGACCTCGCGGCCGTCGGGGAGGAGGAACGCGAGCTCGCCCGTCCACACACCGTCGCGCTCCACGCTGGGCACCAGCTCCTCGGCGACCTTCTGTCGGGCCCAGTCGGAGAACACCGCGACGTCCTCGGAACGCAGGGTCGAGATGTCGGCGTCGGGAGCAATCCCGAACAGCTTCCGGGCACCACGGTTGAGGTAGAGCAGGTGACCCGCGCCGTCGGTGATACCCGCGTAGTCGGGCGTCGACTCGAGCAACGCGGCGAGCCGGTCGGTATGGCTCCGCGCCTCGGCCTCGTCGGTGACATCCTCGACCGAGCCCACGTACCCCGCGATGGCGTCGCGCTCGTCGCGCACGGGTGCGACGCGGGCCCGGAGACGACGCCCCTCGCCGTCGGGGCGCACTATCCGGTACTCACCAGTGAACTCACGGCCGTTCTCGAGCGCTTCCAGCGACGCCGCGTCGATCCGGTCGAGGTCGTCGGGGTGGACCGTTTGCCACTTCGGTCCGTCGAGCGCCTCCTCGGGCGTCAGGCCACAGATGTCGAGCCACCGCCGGTTCGCATACGTGACGCGCCCCGACGCGTCGGCGTAGACGATGCCGAGCGGCGACGAGGCGGCCAGCGACCGGAAGCGGCTCTCGCTCTCGCGGAGGGCTCGCTCGACCTGGCGACGCTCCGTCTCGTCCCAGCAGACGCCCACGACGCCGGCCACCGCCGGCTCGTGGAGCAAATTCGTGATCCGTGACGCGACCCATCGCCAGGAGCCGTCACAATGACGGACCCGGCACTGGACCTGGACCGAGCGACCGGGCGTCTCCATGACGACCAGGCCCGCAGCGAGCGTCGCGTCGATGTCGTCGGGATGGATCAGCTCGATTCCCAGCATCCCGATGAGCTCGGAGGGCTCGTAGCCGAGCAGCTCCCGGACCGAATCGCTGACCTCCCGCAGCCGGCCCTCGGCATCCTGGACCGTCACCAGGTCGGTGGCGTGGGCCACGAGGGAGGTGGACCGGGCCGCGACCTTCTCGAGCTCACGCTCGACGATCTTCTCGCGAGTGATGTCACGAGAGACGGTCGAGTAGCACTCGATGTCGCCGTTGAGATCACGATGGGCCATCGTGACGGTCGAGATCGGGATCTCATGACCGTCGCGCGCCCGCAACGCCAGCTCGCCCGACCACGAGCCGTTGCGCAGGACCGACTGGTACACCTCGTCCCGGAGGATGCTGTGCGCCCAGGGCGCGTAGAGCTCGATCGAGTCGACCTGCGTGACGTCCTCGTCGGGCGCGATCCCGAGCGCCTCGCGCCCGGACCGGTTCAGATAGAGCAGCTTGCCGCCGGCGGTGCCGATACCGACAAAGTCGGTGGTCAGCTCGCAGATGGCCGTGAGGCGTGAGGCGGTGTCCTCCGCGTGGATGCGATCGGTGACGTCCTCGACCGAACCGACGAAGCCGGCGACCTCGCCGTCGGCGTCGTGGCTCGGGGTGGTGCGGACCCGGACCCAGCGAACGTCGCCGCCCGGGGTGACGATGCGCATCTCGGTGGCGAGCTCCCGTCGGTCGCGCCACGCGGCCTTGAACTCGCGCTCCACCATGTCGCGGTCGTCGGGATGCACGATCCGCAGCCAGCGGCTCCCAAGCGCGTCGTCGGGCTCGAGCCCGGAGATCTCGAGCAGCCGGCGATTGCAGTACGCCATGCCGGTGCTGAGCTCGGTCCGGAAGATGCCGATGGGCAGCGACGCGGCCAACGCCTCGAGCTCGGGGTGCAGGCGCAGCGCGGCGGAGCCGTTGGGCCCGGGCACGAGGGCGCCGCGGCGCGCCGGATCGCCTCGGCCATTGCCGCCGACAGTCGGGGCGTGCCCCGATGTCCCTTCGCTTCCGGTCCCCATCACCCCTCGCCCGCGGCCACGAAACCGGCCTCCACGCTGCGTGCCGTCTCCACCACTATCGGACGTTTTCACTGAATCCTCAACCCCCATCCACCGCCTTGTCCACAGGGAGCGGGAGATCCTGTGGAAGTTCGGGGGATTTCGGTCCCGATGTGGCCACGGAGGGTGGCCCCGGGTGAGTCCGGCTCCTCCGGCTCAGTCGGTCGCCCGCGCCTGGCGGGACCGAAAGACCGTGGCCTTGGCCGCCCCCCATGCCCGGTGGAGCGGCGCCAGCGCCGGGTCACCGAGGTCGGCGAACGTACGCGGCGAGAGGTCGTAGACGTCGTCGGGAAGCGCTCGCTCGCAGAAGGCGTCTCGAGTCACCGGCGGCGCGCCGGCCTCGCGAAGCACCACCGTCGGCTCGCGGTAGGCGCTGCGCACGATCTCGAGCGGCGTGGCCGGCTGTGTGTCGGGATCGAGCGCCATGAGCGCGCGCAGCTCGACACCGAGGCGGACAGCACCGGCACGGCCCGCGACCGCGGCTGCGTCGAGCGTCCGCTCACGCGCGGAGCGATCAAGGGCACTCCACGCATCGAGCACCCGCCCGACAGCCACCACCGCCCAGTCGGGCACGCATCGCTCGATTCTCGCGACGATCGCCTCGCCCGTCGCCGTCAACAACACGAGCGCACGCGCCTCCACCCGGTTCGGGTCGTCGTCGGTGCCGTGATCGCGGCGCTGGCTCTCCGCGCGCTCGGGAGGCTCGGTGCTCATCGTCCCCATCCTTGCCGCACCATGATGTCGGGGCATGCACGACCGCGTGGAGCGCAGGGGGCCGGCGTGAGGATCCTCGTCACCGCCGTCTTCGAGCGGGTCGTCTACCAGTGCAACTGCCTCGACGAGCGCGACCCGGCCCATCTCGCGCTCGAGGTCGACGCCCTCCTGCGCGAGGGCGACGCCGACGGTCCGCTCCTCCTCCCGATCGCCGACTACAAGCGCATGGCCGGCTTCGACGCGGCTGAGACCCATCTGCCCCGCTTCCGCTCCGCGGGGCGAACGACCACCCGCGACGGCGTCGAGTATCTCGTGTTCCCGGTGTGGCAGCACCTCCCCGGCCCGTAGCGAGCGCGATCGCCTGACGCACAGTCTCACACGGCGGCGAGCGCCGGCGCGTTCGACGGCGCGCGCTCGAGCACCCGCTCGAATGCCTCGAGCGCGCCCGTCCGATCGCCGGCCTTCTCGCGCGCCCGCCCGAGCTCGAGGAGGGCCTGCTGCGCGACCTCGCTGCCGGGCCCGATCGTCGGGACCCCGCGGGGCAGCGGGGCCCGCTGCGCCTCCTTCCCCGGCCGGTCGAGGAGCTTCGGCAGCTCGACGACGGCGACGCACTCGGGGTCGCCGAGGACCAGGATCTCGTCGTAGAGCGACGCCGCGCGGTCGAGGTTGCCGAGATGATGATGGTGGATGAGCGCGGCGAGCCTGAGGCGCTCCTCCTTCACTCGCGGCTCCGTCGCGCGTCGCGCCTCGTCCTCGTAGAGCGCCGCGAGGCGCGGCCAGTCGCGGAGCGCGATCGTCGTCTCGCGGGGCAGGTCCCGCGCGCGGGCGTCGTCGGGCCGGAGCTCGAGAGCGCGCGCGAGCGCCTGCGCTGCGCCCGCGAGGTCCTGGAGCGGCTCGCGCCGTAGACCGCCGATCCGGCGCAGGAGCTCGGCCTTCCGCCAGACCTGCGGCGTCGCCTCGAGCTCGCGCTCGAGCGTCTCGACGAGCGCCGTCGCCTCGGTCTTCTCGTCGAGCGCCCGCGCCCGCCCCCGGAGCGCGTCGAGGTCGGTCGGGGCGAGCTCGAGCGCGTGGTCGAACGCGGCGCGCACGAGCGCGCGGTCCCGCCCGACGACGAGGCGCACCTCGCCGAGCGTGACGAGCGTCCGGACGCGGACGTGGGGGTCCGGCTCGAGCGACCCGAGGCGTGCCAGGACCTCGTCGAGGCGGTCGTGGTCCCCCTGAGCGTCGAGGATCGGCACGAGGGCGCGGAGCGCGGCGAGGAGGCCGGGGTCGTCCCGGAGAGCGTCCTCGAGGAGACGGCGCGCCTCGTCGGGGCGGCCGCGCTCGAGCGCGAGCTCGCCGGT
>OBEQ012830162.1_pt1 | contig 26058 bp, 18 predicted proteins | sample 1670901 | NCBI WGS metagenome assembly OBEQ01 (sample SAMEA104232315, study PRJEB22302) | groundwater metagenome | biome: forest; feature: aquifer; material: groundwater | place: USA | collected 2011-08-07 | depth 5.4 m | reverse complement strand
AGAGTTCCCAATACCTGCTCTACTTGCTCCTTAAGAAGCTCTCTTGAGGCTGAATCAAAAAGAGTTGGGGCTGATGTATCGTGAATAAAGTCTCCCAAACGGCTGTCTTCCTCGTCACCAACTGGAGACTCAAGACTGGCTGGCTCTTGGGAGATTTTAATTATTTCAAGGGCTTTTTCAGGATCTATTCCCAAAACTTTTGCGACCTCTTCTGGAGCTGGCTCACGACCTAATTCTTGCATTAGCTTACGAGAAGTACGTAGAAACCTATTAATATTTTCAACCATGTGAACTGGAATTCTAATAGTACGCGCTTGATCCGCAATAGCTCTGGTTATTGACTGACGGATCCACCAGGTTGCATAAGTTGAGAATTTAAAGCCCCGTCTCCAGTCATATTTTTCAACCGCTCTTATTAATCCTTGATTTCCTTCTTGGATAAGGTCAAGTAGGGTAAGTCCTCGTCCAATATATTTTTTAGCAATAGAAACAACCAAACGGAGGTTTGAGGTAATTAAAATTTTCTTTGCTTCTTTGTCTCCTTTTTCTACTCTTTTTGCCAATTCTATTTCTTCGCTAAACATTAAAAGAGGTATTCTTCCAATCTCCTTAAGATACATTCTTACAGGATCTGATACTGCTCCTTCTGTCAAGACAGTTAAAGCTTCAAGCTCTTTTTCTAAAATCTCAATTGGCTTCTCACCAGTTTGGTCTTCTGCCACACTCTCAAATACGTCAATATCATTTTTAATGAATCTATCATAAAGTTCGTCAAGCTCTGCAATATGTTCTTCTGGTTTTGGGAAAATAGACAAGACTTCGTCTTGGGTAATATACCCACGCTTCTTTGCCGAAGCAACAATGTCTGTAAGAATATTGGGTTGTTTCTTCTTCATAGTCTCTCTATTTTACCACACAAAGGCTAATTTTTAGAGGTTTTTAGAGAATTAATCAGATTTGAAAGCTGAATTTGCAATGTTTTAGCTTCATCCACATCTCCCTTTTCTTCCCTTTCCTTAATCTTTTCACCCATCTCTTTTATCTTTAAATGAAGATAGAATGTTTTTAATTCCAAACTAACTTTTTCAATTTCTGTAAGATGTTCTCCTTCTTTCTCAAACTTAGAAATGGGAAAAAGAAAGCATCTATCAAATGTCTCTATAAGTTCAACAGGAAGAGTTTGAATAAAACGCTTATTATCAAATTCGCCCTGCAGCGATAAAATTTCTCCTAGAATTCTTTGATAAGATGACATTTTAAATACATAGTTTTTCAATATCTCAGAAATTTTTTGGGACGCTTTTTGTGGATTTGGATACTGAGTAACAAGCGCCATTAAATATTCTTCCAGCATTTCCTGTCTGTCTCTTTTAGTTTTTGTTAGCTGCTGAACAACACTGCCCTTATTTTTTTGAGTAAGCTTCTCAACTTGGCGAGATATACTTTCGTAGGAAGTATCCAATTCCTTACTTAATTTCCTCAGATAATGCTCTTTAACAACTTCATTTTCAATAGCAGAAAAATAAGGCAATAATTCTTCTGTGATCTTCTTTTTTCCCTCTCCCTCCTTCTTATTATATCTTGATGTGACTTTTTCAAGAAGAAAATCATAAGTATCAATATCGTTATCTACTGCTTTCTTAAAATTTATTTTATCTTTCTTTAACGCTTCATCAGCATCTTTTCCATTAGGAGTAACTATAACTGTTGTTGTTAATCCTTTTTTTTCCAAAAGCACTAGGCTTCGTTTTATTGCCTCTTGTCCTGCTGGATCTTCGTCAAAACAAAGACTAATTTTATTTGCAAAACGAGAGATTAGGTTAACTTGATTTTCTGTTAGGGCTGTTCCTTTTACAGCAATTGCATTTGATATCCCATTTGCAAAGCAAGAGATTACATCAAATTCTCCCTCCACTATTATTGCTCTTCCTGATTTTTTAATATAATCCTTGGCTAAGTTTAATCCATAAAAAACACTACCCTTATGATAAACAAGTGTCTCTCTGGTATTAACATATTTTGAACTTTGATTCACATCATCCATTATTCTTCCTGAAAATCCAACAATATTACCCCTATGGTCTGCTATTGGAAACATTATTCTATTTACAAAAAAATCAGAAACAACTCCTCTCTGAAGAGAAACTCCAGCATCTATTAAATCCTCTTTTTTGTATAGTTTTTTTTCAATAAGGTATTTTGATAAAGCATTTCCAGCTCCTGGTGAATAACCTAACTTAAATGTATTAATTAAAGACTCTGTCATTCCTCTTTTTTCTAAAAGATAATTCAATGCTTTTTTTCCTGCATTGTGTTTTGTTAATACGTAGTGGTAAAATTCCGATGTTAAACTATTAAGATTATAGATAATTTCTTTTTTCGACGTTACGCCTTTTTGAAAAGTCGATTCTCCAAGTTCGATTCCTGTTTTCTTAGACAATATTCTTAAAGCCTCAACAAATTCCAGATTTTCATATTCCATTAAAAACGTATAACAGTCTCCGCCTTTTTGACAGCCAAAACAATGCCAAATTTGCCGTTCTGGAGAAACAACAAATGAAGGACTTTTTTCCGTATGGAAAGGACAATTGGCTTTAAAATTTCGACCTAATTTTTTAAGAGGAATATATTCTTGAATGAAAGAAACAATATCTATCTTTTCTCTAATTTGTCCTACCTTATCCATAACCAGCCAATTGTATCATTTACCCCTTGTTTTTCCTACCACTCCTAATTACAATGTAGCAGCCAATAAATGAAAGCAAAAATACTAAATCTTAATGAATTGTCTGCAATAAATCCACTAGATGGAAGATACCGAAAAAAGATTGAAGAGCTTTCATCATTTTTCTCCGAATTCGCATTAATAAAAACTAGACTCGAAGTTGAATTAAAATATTTCATTGCACTGTCAAATACAAATGTTTTTAGAAAACTTTCTGCAAAAGAAAAAAAATACTTATTAGATCTTTTAGAAAATTTTTCACTTCCTGATGCAACATTTATTAAAAATATTGAACAGGTTACTCGGCATGATGTAAAAGCTCTTGAAAAATTTATTAGAGAGAAAATAGAAAAGACTTCTTTAAAAGATACTCTTGAATTTATTCATTTTGGCTTAACTTCAGAAGACATAAACAACATTTCATATAGATTAATTATTCAAAGATCAATTAAAGAAATACAAATTCCTTTATTAATTTCAATTATTAACTCCCTTGTCGAGAAGATTGAGCAAAACAAAAAGACGGTAATGATTGCCAGAACTCATGGACAAAAAGCCATTCCAACAACGCTTGGTAAAGAACTGTCTGTTTTCGGAATTCGTCTTGCAAAAGAAATCTCTGTATTAAAAACCATAAAACTTACTGGAAAATTAAATGGCGCTGTTGGAAATTTTAACGCTCTCTATTTTACATATCCTAATATTGACTGGATTAATTTTTCTGACAAATTTATTAAATCCCTTAACCTTGAACCTAACCTTACAACAACTCAGATAAATACTTATGAAGACCTTATTCAAGCTTTTCAAATCTTTCAAAGAATAAATTCTATCTTTATTGATCTTTCGGAAGATTTATGGAGATATATAAGCGATGACTGGTTTATATTAATAAACAAAAGGCAAGAAGTTGGATCTTCGACTATGCCACAAAAAATAAATCCAATTGATTTTGAAAATAGTGAGGGAAATTTTGGAATTGCAAATTCCTTATTTGAATTTTTCGCAAGGAAACTTCCAATATCCAGACTCCAAAGAGATTTATCCGATAGCACTGTTATTAGAAACATTGGTATAGCTTTTGGATATTCCTTGTTAGGATACAAAAGTTTATTACAAGGATTATCACGAATTTTACCTAACAAAAAACAAATTGATGATGACCTTCATTCCGACTTTGCAATTCTTGCAGAAGGAGCGCAAACTTTTCTTCGATCAGTTGGAGCAAATGATCCATATTCGGCAGTAAAAGAGAAGACCCGGGGAAAAAGAATTGGTGAAGAAAAGTGGCAAGGAATAATCAATAGTTTAGACATCGAAACAGAACAAAAAAAGAGATTGACAAAATTGACTCCTTCAACGTATATTGGTTTAGCTGAAAAAATTACAGAAAAATCCCTTGCCCAAATAAATAAATTGACATGATTAATTCCAGTGTAAAGATAGGTATTGTCGGGGGCGGACAATTGGGAAGAATGCTAACAGCTAGTGCCAAAAAAATGGGATTTTTTGTAACTGTAATCGATCCTACTCCTCAAAGCCCTGCCGGACAAATCGCTGATCACCAAATAATTGCAGATTTTAAAAATGAAAAAGCAATTAAAAAGTTAGCGTCTGTTTCGGATATCTTAACTTTTGAAATTGAACTTGCAAATGATAAAGTCCTTAATGATCTACAAAAAAACGGCACCATTATTAATCCTTCTCCTAAAGCTCTTGGAATAATTAGGGATAAATTAGTTCAAAAAAAGTTTTTGCAAAAAAATAAAATCCCAACTGCTAAGTTTTTTGAAGTTAATTCAAAAGAAGACATTGTTAAAATTGCAGAAAAATTAGGTTTTCCATTTTTAATAAAAGTCAGAACCGATGCTTATGATGGACGGGGCAATTTTCTTGTTAAAAATTTTAAAGACATAGACAAGGGACTAGAAAAATTAAAAGGGAAAAAATTATACATAGAAAAATATGTTTCTTTTACTAAAGAATTAGCAGTTATCATAGCAAGAAATAACAAGGGAAAAATTATTTCTTACCCAGTTGTTGAAACTATTCACAAAGATAATATTTGCGATACCGTAATAGCTCCTGCGCAAATCTCCAAAAAAAACTTAGAAAAAGCAAAATCATTAGCAATAAAAACAATGAAACATTTAAAAGGAGCTGGTGTTTTCGCTATTGAAATGTTTTTAGAAAAAGATAATAATATCGTTGTTAATGAAATTGCACCTCGTGTTCACAACTCAGGACATTTTACAATTGAGGCAACTGTCACATCACAATTTGAGCAACATATTAGAGCAATTACTGGACTGCCTCTTGGGTCAACAAATATGTTAACTAAAGTTGCTGTCATGAAAAACATTTTAGGAGAATTTAATGGGAGTTCTTATCCAAGAGGAATTGAAAAAGCTTTAAAAATAGATGGAGTTTCTTTACATGTTTATGGAAAAAATGAATCCCGCCCGAAAAGAAAAATGGGGCATATTACAGTTTTAGGAGATAACGTTGAAGAATGTTTGAAAAAAGCAGAATTGGCTCGAAAGAGACTAATCATCTAATGGCGAGGAAATAAGTTTTCGCAAGTCTCGAATAATCAGAAAAGATATTCAAGGTTCTGGAAGGAACTAATAACGCAACAATAATAATTAAATTAACGAACCGGAGACAAGAAAATTTGTTTCCGAGCGGACGTAAAATGCTATGAATAAAAATTTAGTCGGTATCATTATGGGCAGCGATTCAGATTTAGGAATCATGCAGGATGCTGCAAAAATTTTGGATGAATTTAAAATTCCATATGAGTTAACTATTGTCTCCGCACACAGAACACCAAAAAGACTATATGAATATGCAAATTCTGCAGTAAAAAGAGGAATTAAGGTTATCATTGCCGGAGCAGGCGGATCTGCTCATTTGCCAGGAATGGTGGCATCATTAACTTCCCTTCCTGTTATTGGAGTTCCTATAAAAACAAAAACGATGGATGGACTAGATTCCTTACTATCAATAGTCCAAATGCCGCCTGGAATTCCGGTTGCAACAGTTGCTGTAAATGGAGCAAGAAATGCAGGGATCTTAGCAGCAAGTATTATTGGGACAAATGATATAAAAATACTTAACAAAGTAAAAAAATACAAAGAAGAATTAAAGAATCAAGTTGAAAAAAAGGCAGAAAAGCTTGAAAAAATAAAATACAAGAAATATTTGAATGAAAACATTTAAGTCAATTGATCTAAAAAATCTTGGTAAAAAATATCAAGGAAAAGTTCGCGATTATTATTTAAAAGGAAATGAACGTATTTTAATAACTACTGATAGGATTTCTGCTTTCGACGTAATCCTTGGACACATTCCTCATAAAGGTCAGGTATTGAATCAACTTTCTGAATTTTGGTTTAAAAAAACAAAAGATATAATCCAAAACCACATGATTTTTTCTCCTGATCCAAATGTAATGATTGCTAAAAATTGTGAACTTATCCCAATAGAAATGGTTGTAAGGGGATATATTACCGGAGTTACTGGCACATCTATTTGGGGGTCCTACAAAAAAGGAGACAGAGTAATTTACGGAATTAAATTTCCGCAAGGACTAAAAAAAAATCAAAAACTTCCTAAACCTGTTATAACTCCAACAACTAAAGCCGAGAAGGGACATGACGAAAGGTTAACAGAAAAAGAAATTCTGCAAAGAAAAATAGTTTCAAAAAAAATCTGGGAAGAAATGAAAAAAACAGCTTTGCAGCTTTTTGAAAAAGGAGCAAGGATATCTGAAAAAGGAGGCTTGATTCTGGTTGATACAAAATATGAATTTGGTTTACTTAATGGGAAACTAATATTAATCGACGAAATTCATACTCCTGATTCTTCCCGTTTTTGGATTAAAAAAACATACAAAAAACTTTTTGAAAAAGGAGAAGAACCAGAAAATTTTGATAAAGAATTTTTAAGACTTTGGTTTAAAGATAAAGGATATACAGGAGACGGAAAAATGCCAAAAATGCCAGACGCTTTTATTGATACAGTAAGCAAACGATACATAAAAGCTTATGAAATGATAACTGGAAAAAAATTCAAAAAATCCAAATCTCCAATTAAAAAAAGAATTAAAAATAATTTAGATAAATACTTAAAACAAAAAGTATGATACAAAAGATTAGAGTACGTCAGAAAACAAAAAATCTGCAAGCTGAAAATATCTTGCGTGAAATAATAGACAATCTTAAAATACAATCAGTTAAAAATGTTGAAGTAGTAAACGTATACCGCTTTGAAAATATCTCAAAACCACAAGCAGATATTTTGGCTAATAAATTACTCTCCGAAGAAATTGATCAAACTTATACAATTAATAAATCCATGTTAAACGGGATCTCTCATATCTTTGAAATTTCCTACAAACCAGGGGTTATGAATCCTGAAGTTGGCTCTATTATAAAAGCAGCTCATGATTTAGGAATTGATCCGGATAGTGTTTTACTAAGTAAAGAATATGGATTCTATGCTAACATATCGCGCGAGGATTTAGCACAAATCATAATAAGGCTTAATCTTTTTAACCCCACTATTGAACATGTTGTTGCCTCTGATGATTTGGTAACCACTATTCCTTTAATGATTATGAATGATGAAGAACTGATGATTCTTTCCAAAGATAAATTATTTTTAAATTTAGAAGAAATGAAAATAATCCAAAGCTATTTTAAAAAAATAAAAAGAAATCCAACAGATTGTGAATTAGAAACAATAGCCCAAACTTGGAGCGAGCACTGTGCTCATAAAACCTTTAAAGCCAAATTAATTGTTGATGGAAAAGAAAAAAAACCATTAATTGAAAGAATTAAAAAGGAAGCATTGAAACATAACAAGAATATTGTTTCCGCATTTGTAGACAATTCCGGAGTTATGGATTTTTATGATGGATATGCAATTTGTGGAAAAGCAGAAACCCACAATAGCCCCTCTGCAATTGAGCCATATGGCGGAGCAATGACAGGATCGGGTGGTGTCTTTCGTGATATTTTAGGGACAGGTCTTGGAGCAAAAACAATTGCTTCAACTGATATTTTTTGTTTTGCCCACCCAGATCTTAAACCTCTAGAACTTCCAATTGGCTGCTTACCCCCAGATTATTTGCTAAAACGTGTTGTTGCTGGAGTTAGGGATTATGGGAATAGAATGGGTATTCCAACCAATAATGGATCAGTTCACTTCCATAATGATTTTCGCGCTAAGCCAACGGTGATTGTTGGAGCCTATGGAATACTTCCTAAAATAATGGCTCAAAAAGGAAAACCAAAAGTTGGCGACATTATTATTGCAGTAGGTGGAAAAACAGGCAGAGATGGGATTCATGGAGCAACTTTCTCGAGTGCCGAAATGACAGATAAAACAATTACTGTTAATTCATCTAGCGTGCAGATTGGAAATGCTATTGAAGAAAAAAGAATGTTTGATGCAATTTTAGAAGCTAGGGACAAAAATCTAATTAGGGCTATTCAAGATTGCGGAGCCGGAGGATTTTCTTCGGCAATTGGCGAAATAGGAGAAGATATAGGAGTTACAATCAATTTAGAAAAAGCGCCTTTAAAATATGAGGGATTAAAACCATGGGAAATTTGGGTATCGGAATCGCAAGAAAGAATGATTATTATTACTTCAAAGAAAAACGTAAATAAATTCCTAGCAATTTGCAAAAAATATAATGTGGAGGGAGTAGAGCTTGGTAAATTTGATGGTAGTAAACGTTTAAGATTATATTTTGAAGACGAAGTTGTATCGAATTTAGATATGAAATTTCTACATAAAGGACTTCCTCAAAGAACAATGAAAGCTACAAAACCAATCATATTAACATCATCAGGTCTTGAACCAAAACAGCCAAAAACAAGTCTTGAATGGACAAACCTTCTGCATAAAATTGTTTCTCACGGAAATGTATGCTCAAAAGAACCAATAGTCAGAATGTATGATCATTCTGTCCAAGGAACAAATGATCTTCAACCCTTTTCAGGAACTACAATGGATGGACCAAATGACTCAGTCGCCCTTAGACCATTTTTAGATAAACCGTATGGAGTACTTATTGCTCATGGACTAAATCCGGTTTTAAATAAAATCGATCCCTACTGGGGAAGTATTTGGGCAGGGGTTGAAGCCCTATCAAATTATACTGCAGTTGGAGGAGACTATAAAAACGCATCTCTTATTAACAATTATATTTGGCCATTTCCAGATGAAGAAAGTTTGTGGTCTTTGGATAAATCAGTTGACGCAGTTTTGGCAATAATGAATACTTTTAAAATTCCAGTAATTTCTGGAAAAGATAGTTTATCTAGTACTTACAAAGGAAAAGATGGAATGGTAATTAAAATTCCACCTGTCCTGTGTATATCTATCTTTGGCAAAATTCCCAATTCCTCAAAAACCACAACTTCTGATTTTAAAAAGAAAGAAAGTGTTATTTGTCTAATAGGAAAACCTGATTTAGATAATTTAGGGGGATCAACATATTTTGATATTCATGGAATCTTTGGGGATAGTGTTCCTAAAACAGATCTTAAATTACTTCCAACTATTTTTGAAACAATTTATAAAGAAATAGCAAATGGATCAATTATTTCATGTCATGACATAAGCGAAGGCGGACTTATCACTGCGCTATTTGAAATGTGTGTTGGTGGAGGTGTAGGAGCAAACGTCATTCTGAACGAAGTGAAAAATCTCCGTCCTGATTATTTTCTCTTTAGTGAAACTGCCGGTACATTTTTAGCAGAAGTTGCAAATGAGGAAACCGCACAAAAAATCTTTAAAAATATTCCTTTTCAAATTCTTGGAAAAACAGAAGAAAAACCAGTCATAGCAGTAAGGAATAACAATAAAATACTTTTTAATATAGATGTAAATTTACTTAAAAAATCTTGGCAAAATCCAATGAAAAAACTATTTCCATAATGAAACCAAACGTATTAGTATTAAAAACAGACGGAATCAACAGGGATGAAGAGATGGCTTTTGCCTTTGAACTGGCTGGTGGAAAATCTAAAATTGTTCATGTCAACGAGCTTAGATCAAAACAAGATTCATTAAAAAATTATCAGATTCTTGCAATCCCCGGAGGGTTCTCTTATGGAGATGACGTGGTATCTGGAAAAGTTTTGGCTCTTGAGCTTACATCTTTTTTAGAAGCAGAACTGCAAAAATTTATTAAACGAAAAAATACACTTATTATTGGAATCTGCAATGGATTTCAAGTATTGGTCAGAACAGGCTTACTTCCATTTGGAAAAATTGGCACCATGCAGGCAACATTAACAAATAATGATTCTGGGCATTTTGAGTGTAGATGGGTACCATTAAAAATGGAAGAAAAAACCCGATGTGTTTTTCTAAACGGAGACTTAAAAGGAAAAATTTTAAACTATCCTGTTGCCCATGGGGAAGGAAAATTTTTTACAACCAAAGACGTACTTTCTGAAATTGAAAAAAAACAATTGGTTGCATTTCGTTATGTTGATGAAAAAGGCAAACCAACCCAAGAATATCCGCAAAATCCCAATGGATCTCTTAACGCTATTGTTGGTATTTGCGATACAACAGGACGAATCTTAGGAATGATGCCACATCCTGAATGTTTTGTACGAATTGAGCAGCATCCAAACTGGAGAAGAACTAAAATTGATAAACCTCACGGCCTTCCAATTTTTGAAAACATGATTAATTTTTTAAAAAGCTCATAAGAATGCTAAAACCTAAGCTGATTCTAGACTTTGATAGAACACTTGTAGATACATTTACTCGATCACCTCGTGGCATAAGTGTAGAAGTTGCGTATGATTTTGCAGTCGGAAAATTATTCGGAGAAAATGGAACCAAAATTTATTATGACCAATTGGAAGGTCTTCAAAATAGAGAACCTCTCGAATTAGTAACCGAAATTATAGATTATGCACGAAGAGGAGGCGCTGAGATTGGGTTTGATGGAACTATCCCAGAAGCAGCAGAAAGATTAGTCCAGTTAAAACTGGAATGCTATAAGCCTGAAATATCACCAGAATGGCCAAGATTATTTGATGGAGTGGCAGACTTTTTTAGAGGAACTGCTGACGGAACAATTCCTGCAAATGTAGCAATTGTTTCATCAGGACATGATGCTTTTATTAGAGAGACATTTGGGGTTAATAACCTTATTCCACCAGACAATATTGTAACAAGTGATGCTATTAGACATTTAAGTCAACCCCAACGTCCTCTTTACAAACCACATCCATATCAATTAGCCCGAGCCCATCATTATTGGACTAAAGACGAAGATGGATTCTCATCTGAACCAGGAGGATTTACTGGAAGAAGTAAAGATAAACCACTCATGATGTTTATAGGTGATGACCATGTCAAGGATGGCGGACTGGCCGCAAACTCTAGAATAATCTACGGACATGTTCCTAATGTTCAAGCAGATTTTATCCCATGTCCTGATAAAGGACAGTTACTAATTCCTAACTTTTATGTTTTAAGAGAACTTTTAGTTAAGAATATCGATAGGCTGCAGGAAACAGGATCCTTGGCAGCTGTATTTTTTGATAAATCTGATGCGGAGCTGTTTCCACCTCTTTCAGAATCTGAACGTCCTTATATGAAATGGTTGTCAGAAAATGGAGCGCGTCCGTTAAAAGAAAGATTTTAAAATTGTATGAAAAAATATGCTCTAATTGGAACAAGCTGTGTTGGAAAAACAACTTTGGTTAATGAATTAAATAATTTATTAAAAAAGGAGATTCCAGGAATTAATGTAGAAGTAGTTTCTGAAGCAGCTCGATTTTATTTTTCTTATAACGTAACCTCTGAACCTTTTTCATATTTTCATCAAGGTAGAATTCAAACAATAGCGCGAATTCAGGAAGAACTTATTTATTACAAAAATCCAAATATCATTTTAACAGATAGATCAGTTTTGGATTCTATTGCTTATGTAAAAGCAACAGGAGGTAATGGATTCGCAAACAAGCTATATGAAAAAGAAAAAAAATGGCTCTCAACTTATACCAATTTCTTTCTTCTTGACCCAAAAGGAATTCCTTACAAAACAGACGCAATACGAAAAGAATCAAAAAATACTAGAGAAGGATTTCATAAAACATTTCTAGAAACATTATCTGATTTTAATCTTCCTTATACCTTAATCTCCGGCAGTTTCGATACTAGACTAAAAAGAATGTTAAGTACTATACTTAGTGAATTATGAGTAAGACTGTAATTCATGCTATTACATATTCCCAGGTTGGAGATAATTACGATACTAAAGACCCAATTAAAAAATTAGCTCAAACTGCAGCGCGGGAAACTAGCAAGAATTTAAAATATCGCAAGTTTGAAGAAATTACAGATACCCGGGGCGAATCTGCATATGTCTGGAAACAGGGAAACACCTACATGGCGTCTGTTGTTGAAGGCTTAGGCACTAAAAGTTTGGTTGCTGACGGAATGAGAAAATTCACAGGAAAAACTTATTATGATGTCATAGGACATGACACAGTTGCCACAATTATTAATGACCTTATAACTGTTGGAGCAAAACCATTGGTTATTCATGCATATTGGGCAATTGAAGATAATAGTTGGTTACAGGATAAAAAAAGAATGACTGATTTAATTAAGGGATGGAAATCTGCTTGTGATTTGTCTGGTGCTTCCTGGGGTGGAGGAGAGACTCCAACTCTAAAAAATATTGTAGTGCCGGAGACTATTGATCTTGGTGGATCTGCAATTGGAATTGTCTCAAATAAAAAAAATTTAATTACTGACAAAAAATTAAAATCTGGAGACAGAATTTTATTATTAAAAAGTAATGGTGTTAACTCAAATGGCATATCTTTAACCCGCGTAATAGTAAAAAAACTTCTTAAAGGCTATGGAACAAAAATGCCAAATGGAAAAATATATGGAGAAGAAATTTTACAAAAAACAAATATCTATGCAAAGTTAATAGAAGAATTACTAGATAAAGGGATAGATATTCACTACATGTCAAATATCACAGGGCATGGGATGAGAAAAATTATGAGAGCACGTGGCAATTTTACTTATGTAATTGATAAGATATTTGATCCCCAGGATATATTTTTGTTTATTCAAAAATACGCTAACCTCTCTGATTATGAAATGTACCAAACCTACAATATGGGAATGGACTTTGCAATTTTTCTTCCGGAAAAAGAAATTATAAAAGCGCAAAGAATTATTAAAAAATTTAAATTCGAAAGTATTTATGCAGGTTATGTTGAAAAAGGGGATAGACAGGTAATAATTAAACCCAAAGATCTTGTCTATAAATCTGACACTTTAAATCTTCGATGAACAAATTAACTACCTGTACAGAAACCAGAAAAATTGCTGTAGAAACTCTTTACATTACTCTTAAAAATGTACTATCGAATAAAAATCCAGTATCTGAAATAGACTTCCGAGATAGATGGCTTCTAGAACTCCGCAAGTATAAAGAAGTTTTTCCAGATGGTTGGTATATGCCTCCACCTCAGGGAATCGGAGTTTTATTTGGAGCAGATGAAAATACTGAAAGATTAAATTATAAATCCATAAGACCTCCAGAAAACTGGCCTCAAAAAAATGTTTTCCTTGACAAAAACAAAGGGCTTGCATATTTATTTGCATGCCCAGTTGATAAAAAAACAGGAATTATAGGCGATTTTGGAGTAACGATTTATTTTGGAAAAAACAAGAGAATTATAAATCATCTGACTACCTGTTACCAACTCACTAAAGAAATATTCCAGTATACACACATTGGAATCAGATTTGCCGATATTGCTAAATACTCGTCCAAACTTTGCAAAAAGAAAAATCTAATTAATGTCATCGAAAGCTCTACAGATCCAACCGGAACAAATATCGGACACTCTATTCCGTCTACTGACGGTAACTGGACTAAAGAAGAAATAGAAATATTTGAAAAAGGATCATGGGAAAAAATTTGTAAATTAATTAGCAACAAACGAATATTTTTAAATGAGACGCAAAAAACTATTCTTAGAAAAGGAATGGCGATTACTATTGAACCCAGACCTCGAAGCATATTTGATCCAACAATACCAATGGTTTCATTTCATACAATCGGATTATTCTATGAAAATGGAAAGAAAGAACTACTAACAAATTTTGACCAGATATTTAAGTTAGTCGACATGGACTACATGCTGTAATCTTCTATTTTATTCCCACTCCATTGTTGCGGGGGGTTTGGTGGTAATGTCGTAAACTACTCGAGAAATTTCTGGAACCTCATTAACAATCCTAGATGAAATTCTTTGTAGTACATCGTAGGGGAGGCGTGCCCATGTTGAAGTCATTACGTCTTTAGACTCTACTACACGGAGAGCAATTACTTCACCAAACTGTCGTCCATCTCCTTTAACCGCTGTTGAATATGCTCCTGTCATAACTGGAAAAGAAAGAAATACTTTTGACAAAATTCCTGCCTTTTCAAGCTCTTCAAGAACAATTTTATCTGCCATTTTTTCCTGCTCAAGGCGTTTTTCCGTAACTTCTCCACGAATCCTTACAGCATATCCTGGACCTGGAAAAGGCTGGCGAAAGACAAATTCATCAGCTAACCCAAGCTCCTTGCCAATTAAACGAACTTCATCTTTATAAAAACTTCTTAATGGTTCAAGTAACTGGAGCTTCATATTTTTTGGTAACCCTCCGACATTATGATGGCTTTTAATTTTTGCAGCGTGTTTACTACCCTTACTTTCTATAACATCAGAATAAATTGTACCTTGAAGCAAGAATTTTACTGGCAAACCAGACTTTATAAATTCCTGCATTTTTTGCTCAAAAATTTCAACATAATGATTTCCAATTATTTTTCTTTTCTCTTCAGAGTCAGTCACTCCCCTTAATTTTTTTAATGTCTCCCCCACCGCATTTACTATTATAGGCTTAACACCACCCTTTTCTGTGAAAATTCTTTTCACATGCTCAGTTGTCCCCTCCCTCATCAATCCATTATCTACAAAAATAGGTACAAACTGCTTCCCTATTGCTTTTGCTGCTAATATTCCAGCCACTGTCGAGTCTACTCCGCCTGAAACAGCTCCAATTACATATGCCTCCCCGACTTTTTCTTTAATATTATTTTCTAACTCCTCTATTTTGAGTTTTGAACTTTGAGTTTTGATATTACAAATCTCAATAAAGTTTTTAAGGATTGTCATTCCCTGCTCTGTATGCTCTACTTCTGGGTGAAATAACAAACCATATATTTTTTGTTTCTCATTTGAGACAAACGCAAACGGAACATTCTCTGTCTTACCAAGCACTTCAAAACCTGCTGGCAATTTGACAATTTCATCTCCATGCGACATCCAAACAACAAAAGATTTAGGCAAATCTTTCGTAACTTTTAACTTTTCACTCTTGTCCTGAGCTTTGTCGAAGGATTGCACTTTTAACTTTAGTGTCGCAGGTCCGTATTCCTTTTTTCCACCTATTACTTTTCCACCGAGTAAATATGCAGTTAGTTGCAATCCATAACAAATGCCCAATATCGGAATTCCTAGTGAAAAGATTAAAAGATCAATACTTGGCGCTCCTTTTTCGTAGACAGAAGAAGGACCACCTGATAAAATGATTCCACTGGGAGTTTCTTTATTTACTTCCTGAAGGATATTTTCTGGATGAACAATTTTAACTTTAGATCCCAATTCCCTTACTCGCCTGCCTATTAGATGGGCTGTCTGAGAACCAAAATCAACGACAAAAATCATTCTTGCATTATAGCATTTTTTATCATATACTCCCCAAGGGATATAAATAGATCTCTCCAAATTAATAATGCAAGATTACTTGTTTTATTACCCAAATCTCGCAAGTAAAAAAAATCTACAAAAAATCTACAAAAAAAACCAAATCCAAATCGGTTTAGATAAAAAAGAAAAAACTAAACAAAATTCCGTACGAAAAAATACTGTGGCTGTAGTTGGCGTTGCTCTGGGTGACGAAGGTAAAGGCAGATTGGTTGACAATAAAATTGAATCTCTTCTTAAAACAAATGGAATAAAAAGTGTTTATGTTATCCGCTTCCAAGGAGGAAATAATACCGGACATACTGTTGAAAAAGACAATATTAAACTAGCGCTTCATTTGGTTCCGGCTAGTGTGATGTATGAAAAAGCAACCGGAATTATTGACCGAGGAGTTTTGATCCACCCTACTGATTTACGAACAGAAGTTGATTACGTAGAGAAAAAAATTAATAGCACTCTAAAAAAAAGATTGTTCTTGTCGGACGAAGCAATTCTATGCACTGATCTTGAAAGAGCTGAAGAAGTTTTAAATAGAATCAAAACAGGTAAAGCAAAGGGCGGAACAGGACGAGGCGTTTCTCCAGCATATGCCCACCACTATGATCGGCTTGGATTAAAAGTCTATGATCTTTTTGATAATAATTGGAAAGAAATATTAAGTAGTCAATACGAACAGTACCAGAAAATGTTTGCAGCTTTTGATCTAAAACTTTCTGATATAGAAGTCCCCGATTACTTTACAACATTAAAATCAGGGAAAGAAACTTCTCAAAAAGTTGGGAGTAAAAAAGAATTCATAGAAAAATTGGAAACAGGAAGAAGCTGGATACTTAAAAGAGACATGATTAGGAATACTTTTCTCTTACATAAAGAGTCCTTTACTGATAAAAAAATAGGAATAATCTTTGAAGGCGCGCAAGCCGTGGGACTAGATCCCTGGTTAGGAACAAGACCCGATACTACTTCATCCAACACTTCTTCCTATGGAATACGGGAAGGAACAGCATTTTGGTTACCAGAGCATATTGAAAAAACAATTGGTATATTTAAAATTGTTTATACTTCAAGTGTTGGCGCAAGAAGAATGCCAACTCACGTTGATTTGCCAAAAGACCTGTCTCAGCTTCCTAAAAACGCAAGTAAAGAACAAAAATGGGCTGCGTATGTCAGAGAGGCAGCTCATGAATACGGAACAACTACAGGCAGACCACGCGACATTACTCATCTTGATTTAGCTTTTGTTACTTATAACGCAAGAATGTCTGGAGTAAAGATGCTATCCGGAACTCATTTAGATATTGCAAGGACAGAAGATGTAATTAAAGTCTGTACTCATTACACCGATAAAAAAGGTAATTATATTCCCTATCAACCTGGATTAAGATATCAAGAGACAGTTTTCCCAAATTATATTGAACTTCCAGGATGGGATGGAGATAAATGTCAGAAAGCAAAAAAAACTAGTGATTTGCCAGAAAACGCTCTTAAGTTTTTAAGCTTTATTCAAGCCCAAACCGGATTTCCAATTGTCGCAGTCACAACAGGTCCTCAAAGAAAAAACATTATTCCTTTTTCCGGATATTAATAATTCTTTCCCGGGTTGGTGATGAGGACGTCGTGAGGATGGCTTTCGGTTAAAGAAGCTTGGGTAATCTTAATAAATTTAGCCTTTTCCCATAATTCTGAAATATTTTTGGATCCAACATAATACATTCCAGATTTTATTCCGCCAATTGCCTGATCAAGAAGTTCTTTGACCGAACCTTTAATAGGTACCAATCCCTCTACTCCTTCTGCAACCAAAACTCTATCTTTATAATTTTTCCCATGATACTCATCCTCTGCTTTAACCTTGGCTCCTTTTTCCATAGCCCCAATTGATCCCATTCCTCTATATTCTTTAAACATATAGGTCTTTGAATGATTAAAAATACTTTGAAAACGACTAGGCACTTCGCCCCGCGTTAAAGAAATTGTTTTTCCTGGTGCTTCTGATGCTGCTGCAAAAAAAGAACCCATCATCACACTGGACGCTCCGGCTGCTAATGCTTTAACCATATCTCCTGAATATTTTATTCCTCCATCTGCAATTATTGACACTGTTTGTCCTGATTTTACTGAACGGCTAGCTTTAACTGTTTCCATGATTGCAGTAATCTGTGGAACTCCCATTCCGGAAATAATTCTGGTTGTGCAAATTGCGCCTGGTCCCATTCCAACTCTTAATCCATCTGCTCCCTTTTCTATTAACGCTTTTGCTCCATCAAGGGTGGCAATATTGCCGGCAATAACCTCAACATCTGGATAATTTTTTTTAATAAAAGTCAGCGTCTCAATAACTGGTTTTGCAAATCCATGAGCAGAATCAATTACAATTACATCTACTTTTGCTTTTACTAAAGCACTAACTCTTTCTTCAAACCCAGCACTTGTCCCAATTGCTGCTCCAACCAATAAACCTTTAGCTTTTACTTTTTCTACCTCGCTTGCCTGGTCTGCAATTGATAAATTTCTGTGTATTATCCCAATCCCCCCAAGTTTAGCCAAACCAATTGCCAATTCGCTTTCTGTCACTGTATCCATTGGGGAAGAAACAAAAGGAGATTTTAATTTTATTTTTTTGGTTAGTTGAGTAGAAAGATCAATATCTTTTCTTGAAAAGTCAGAAAATCCTGGTAAAAGCAAAACATCGTCGAAGGTTAGTCCAAGAGGAAAAAAAGTGGTCTCCATAACTTACTATACAAAAAACGCTTTTATTTGTCAAGAAGTTGGTAGGATTTATCGCCAGGGATCGAAAGGTAAGCCTAATTTCACTCTTAATACTCCAACAATGTTCAAAATTTTCATTGTAAAATGATATATCCAATCAGACTTAATACCAAAAATATCTATGTGAATATAATTGTTAGTGAATGGCAGTATGTTTTTTTCTTTTAGAATTAATATTTCCTTCTTTCTTTTTGGATTATTTTCTGATGACTTAACTCCCGTAGCAATAGATTGTTGAGGTATACCAATAAACTCTATGCCGTACAATTCATACTGTGTAGATTTGAGCGCGTAAGATTCTATACTTACCTTGATTAGCTTCTCCCCCATGATAATTGAACCATCTTTTTGCCATCTACCAACAAAATACCCAACTCCTATCAATTTTTCATGTTCTAATGTTTCCAAGAAAAGATATCTACGAGCAAAGGCAAATATTCCACCAGCTCTTTTATATCCCAGATTTATTAATTGCGTGTATAGAATATCTTTTCCCTTTATGTCAACAATAAGATCAAGATCGCCCAAATTGCGATACTGTTTACCATTAATTGCCGAAATCACCACTGATCCTAAAAAACGATATTTAACGTTGTTATTATTGAGAATTTTTACAAGCTGTTTAAGAGAGGGAGTGACGATATTGCTATTAAACTCAACCATTTTTATATTTTTGCATTAGAAAATCTTGGAATAATCCTTTTACCTTAGAAAGCTTGTCAAACTTACCCTCCTGAACAATTTGTCCTTTATCAAATACCAAAATCCGATCTGCATTTTTTAAAGTTGTAAGTCTATGAGCAATTGTAATCATAGTTTTGTCTTGAAATAATTCTTCAATATTTTTTTGAACAATTAATTCGTTGGTATTATCAAGTGCACTTGTAGCTTCATCGAAAATAAAAAGATCAGGTGATTTTAGAATAAGTCTTGCTACTGCTAATCTTTGCTTTTGACCACCACTTAAATTATTTCCATTCTCGCTTACTCTTCCATTTAAACCACTTAAGGAATCCATTATTTCATTATAAATATTAGCCTTTTTGGCAGCCGAAATTACTTCATCTTCTGTTATGTTTTTTCTTGAACATCCGTAGATTATATTCTCTTTTATTGTTCCTGAAAAAATATATGTTTTCTGCGGAACATAAGCAATCTTTTCAGCTATTTCCTCCCTAGTTATATTTCTTAGATCTTTACCAAATAGAGTTATTTCACCGGAATAGTTATGAAGTAGTCTTAATAAGATTCTAATTAAAGTAGTTTTTCCACATCCAGAAGCACCAGCTATTCCAATCTTTTCTCCATATTTTATCTTAAGGTTTATATCATTTAAAGACTTAACTGATTTATCAGGATATGAAAACGAAAGGCCTTGAATATCTATAATATTTTTATTTTCTTTTGAAGTAAGCAAATTCTTAATTTCTGCTTTTTGTATAAATGATTCATCAATTGGTTCATGTAAAAGCTCATAAAGATCATTAACCAAAATCGAGCTTTCGTGCGCTTGATCAAGAATTCTATGAACTTCTCTTAAAGGACCAGTGATACTTAGAAAAAGAATTGAATAAACAAGAATATCACCTCTTGAAATTATTCCTTGTGAGGAAAAAAGAATTGATAAGCTAATTACAAGAATATAGAAAAATCCTTCATTTAAATATTTTGCAGAATCAAAAAGAGCCATATAAATATGATGCTTTATTTCTTTTTTTCTTAAATCTTCTGCAATTTCCTCTACTCGTGACACTTCCCAATTTGCAGCATTTAAGACTCTTACGGTTTCCAATCCGCCTAATGTCTCAACAACTGCTCCGTCAATTTTTTCTTTTCCACGAAGCAAAGAAACTCTAATACCTTTTTGTGAAGAAACCTGCTTAATGATAATAAAGATTCCTGTCGGAATAACCAAAATCATAAGAGACGCAAGTAAAGGTTTTTGTAAAAGAGCAATAACAATTGCTGCTAAAGCGCTAAAAAATATTGGAGTAAATTCAAGAAAGCCAAGTTTAATAAGTCGAATTAATCCTTGGATTGAACGAAATATCTTGCCATGCAAAGATCCTATCTGTTGGTTATTGATAACGCTAATATCTGTCTTAAGAAGTCCACTAATAACTTCAATTGTCTGTTTTTTCTCTGTCTGAGTAGCTATATTTTCTACAAGATATTTTCTTATAACATTTAATATTTCGCGAATTAGGATAACTAGAATAATAAGACCGATAAATGGGATTGCAGTATTAAATTCAAGATTGTTTACCCCAACTATTTTATCTACTAATCTTCCCAAAATAACCGCGGGAAGATTGGTTAGAACTCCAGCTATCAACATTAAAAAAGAAGCCAGAACCAACATTTTTCTTTCTGACTTCTCCATTAATCCTAAAGTCCGCCTAAAACCTAGTAATATCTCTGAAAATTCTTTGTTCACCTATCGAAATTCTACCTCATCGCTTTCAAAAATGCTATTATAGACTTATGCTAGCGAAGGTTAATTCCTCTGCGGTTTTGGGACTAGATGCTGTCTTGGTTGAAGTAGAGGTTGATATTGCTAGTCAAGGCTTACCTAATTTCACTATCGTTGGTTTACCAGACAAAGCAGTTGAAGAAGCCAAAGATCGAGTTCGCTCTGCAATTAAAAATTCCGGAGCCGATTTTCCCGCAAAAAGAATTACAGTAAGTTTGGCTCCGGCTGATTTACCCAAAGAAGGACCTTCTTATGATTTACCAATTGCCCTTGGAATTTTAATAGCATCCGAACAGTTAAAGACTGACACTTCCGATTCTTTATTCATGGGCGAGTTAGCACTGGACGGAAGATTAAGACACACAAATGGGATTTTACCCCAAGTTCTTCTGGCAAAAGATAAAAAGCTTAAGTCGGTTTTTCTTCCTTCTGTTAACGCCAAAGAAGCAGCAATGATTAAAGGTCCTATTATTTATCCAACCTCTTCTTTAACTTCTATTTTTCAACATTTAAATGGACAAAAACTTATTTCTCCTCAAAAACATACTAGTCTTACCGATTATGTAGCAGACCATTCTTACGACTTTGATATGCAAGACATTAAAGGACAAGAACAAGCCAAAAGAGCTTTGGAAATCGCAGCAGCCGGAGGACATAATATTTTACTTAAAGGTCCACCTGGAGCTGGAAAGACCTTACTTGCCAGAACTCTTCCTTCAATTCTTCCCAAGCTAACTCTTGATGAAGCGCTTGAAGTAACCAAAATATATAGTATTTCGGGATTATTAAACAAAGAGTCGATTGTGATCAAAAGACCCTTTAGAAATCCTCATCACACCACTTCTCATATTGGTTTAATTGGTGGAAGCGCAATGCCTAGACCTGGGGAAATTTCTTTAGCTCACCGTGGTGTTTTATTTTTGGATGAATTTCCAGAATTTCCCCGCACTGTTTTGGAAGTTTTACGCCAACCTTTAGAAGACGGTTTTGTCACTATATCAAGAGCTCAAGGAAGACTGACTTTTCCAGCCAAATTTATGCTTATTGCAGCCCAAAATCCTTGTCCTTGCGGATTTTTAGGAGATAAGACTCATTCCTGTACCTGTACTCCTTTTCAAATCATTAGGTACCAGAAAAGAATCTCAGGACCACTTCTTGACAGAATAGATATTCATTTAGATGTTCCTGCTGTTAAGGTAGAAAAGCTGACTGTTAATGAAGGATTAAAAAGTGAAAATTCAAAATCAATTAGAAAAAGAATTCAGATTGCTCGGGATATCCAAACAAAAAGATTTGTAAAAGTGAAAAAAACAATAACTATTATTAATAACGCTGATATGGGAAGTAAAGATATTCGGGATTTTTGTAAACTTAGCCCAGAAAGTGTTTCCCTCTTAAGCTTAGCAGTTTCTAAAATGAATCTTTCCGCTCGTTCTTATCATAGGGTTATAAAACTTGCCCAAACAATTGCTGATCTTGCAGAATCAAGCGTAATCCACTCCCCTCACATAGCAGAAGCCTTACAATACAGACCAAGAGCCAATTCTCTGATTTGATTTATATCTTTTTATAGATAACTGCTAAATCATCTCTATAGAACTCTTTCCAATGATATCTTTGAGCCTCTTTTTGCAAAAGAAGGTCAAGAAAAGTTCCTTGCTGGATTAATAGATAATCTGTTTTAAACTTAGCTAATTTTTCATTCCAACCTTCTTTGGTTTGAATAATTTCCAAAAATACCTCATAAGGACTCTTCTCTGTTTCATCTTTCCACGCAGGCATTCGCCCATCCACAAAGACTTTTATATTTGGATTTCTCCAAATTAAAAATCCTCCCCATTCATACATTGAGTAGACATTGCCTGAAAGTTTTTTTATAGCATTATCCGCATTACAAGGATAAATTGATTGACCCTTAGTACAATACTCATTCCAATTAGTATCGAACTTTATTGTTCGTGGTATACTTAAAAACCCGAGAGTTATCACAAAAAAAGAAATAAATAGTGGCAAAATAATTTCGCTGGCAAAGAGTGAAAATTTTAATTTTTTAAAAAAAGATTGAACAATGTTTTCCTGCAGGAGAACATAAAGCATTACAGTATAGAAAAAAGGCTCGTTTCTTCTTGCAGAAAGCGATAAAACAGAAAAAAACAGAGTTAGCGCTATTAAATACAGGTTTTTACTTTTCTTGTTAAGAAGAACTATTAAAAGAAAAATTGTTGAGGTAGTAATAATAATTTCTTGCCAAAGCTCTGGGCTAGTCCATTCTGCAATCATGGTATTTAATGAAGATGATGAATGATTTATTATTTCTTTATAAACATTTATGCCAAAGGGGTTCAAAAGAGTTATAAGTATAGATAAAACAAAAATTGCAATTATGAACTTATCCCGTTTATAAAAAAATGAAGCCTTTAACAAAATCAATCCCACGAAAAAGCCTATATGCGTATTTACCCAGATTAAAAGAATAAGAGGAATAAAATACAAAGACTTTTTACTGCCATTATTAAATCTATTAATTAGAAATAGGGTTAGAACAAAAAATAAATAAGTAATAATTTGCGAACGCAAACCTAAACCAAATATGGAATATGAGAGAAAAAATATAAGATAAATTGCAATCATCTTTACCCATAAAAATCCAGATAAAAGTTTTATTAATATAAAAGCGCAAATTGAAAAAACTAAACTACCCAAGAAACTTACTCCTATAAATCCAAACCGATCAAACACAAAAGCTAAAGAAGTGTCATACAGAAAACTTGGATAAAAAGATTTGTAATCTGGCAAAAAGTAGGAGAAATCATTTTTTAAGCACAGCTCTCCATGTTTTAAAAGCATTTCCCCACATTTATAGTGCCATCCAAAATCTGTATCCTTAACTGGTAAAAAACTTAGAAAGAATACCGAACTCAAAAAAATCAAAAGAATAAGGACCCTACTCATACTAGCTATGGTACAATAAAAATTACACCTATGGAACAAGGACTTAGCTCAAAAGAAGCGCAGCAAAAACTAAAAGTAATTGGAAGAAATGAAATCGTAGCCAAAGAACCACCTTCTGCCCTTTCTGTTTTTCTGTCTCAACTTCCAACCGTTATTAACGCTGTACTTATTGTTGCTGCTATCTTTTCATTTTTGATAAAAAATATTGTTGACGGACTATTTATATTCACAGTTTTACTCCTTAATGCTCTCTTTGGATTTTTTCAAGAATACAAAGCTGAAAAGTCTTTGGAAAAACTAAAGAAACTTGTAACTTCTTTGTGCCGAGTGATTCGAGATGGAAAAGAAATTCAGATAGAAACTGTCGAATTGGTTCCAGGAGATATAGTTATTTTGTCCGAAGGCGATCGCGTCCCTGCAGATGGAAAAACAATTACAAGCTTTCACATGGAAATTGACGAATCAATTATTACCGGAGAATCATTACCTGTTATTAAGAAGGAAGGAGATGAAGTTTTTGGAGGAACACTAGTAACCAAAGGGAAAGCATATCTTAAAATCGAGAAAACAGGCATGCAAACAAAATTTGGACAAATAGCACAAACTCTTTCTCAAATTGAAGAAGATACAACACCCTTACAAAAAAACCTTGATGGGTTAGGAAAAATACTTTCTCTCATTGCTGTTATTATCTCCTTGTCTTTAATACCAATTGGTATCTCTCAAAACAAACCTTTATTTCCCTTAATCCTTCTTGCCATTAGCATTGGAATTGCTGCAATACCAGAAGGCTTACCCGCTGTAATCACAATTGCCTTAGGGATTGGAACCAATCGCATGGCCAAGAAACACGCTATTGTCAGAAAGCTTCCTGCTGTTGAAACACTTGGAGCAGTCCAGATAATCTTAACTGACAAGACAGGTACTCTAACCCAAAATAAAATGCAGGTTAAAGAGTTTTGGTTAAAGAATAAGAAATTACTGCCTGAACTAATTCAAGCTTGTGTTCTTGGTAATACTGCATCCTTACTAGAAAAAGAAAAAAATAAATTTGATATCTTAGGAGACAAAACCGATGGAGCGCTTTTGATTTGGGCTAAAAACCAGACAAAAGATATTAACAAAGTCAAAGACGATGTAAAAGTTTTAGATGAATACGTATTTGATCCTATTTCAAAAATTATAACTACTGTTTTCTCAAAAGGCAAAAACCAATCTGTAGTTGTCCGGGGAGCTCCTGAAACAATAATTAAAAATAGTAAAGTTACTCAAAAAGAAAAAGAAGAAATTGAATCTATTGTTAAAGAGTATGCAAGCTCTGGACTTCGTGTAATTGGCTTTGGAGTAAAAGAAGAAAAACATGCTTTAAATTTAACTCGAGACCACTTAGAACAAAATCTCAATTTTCTTGGCGTAATTGGAATCTATGATCCTCCCCGCATTGAAGCAAAAGAAGCAATAAGTAATGCTAAAAAAGCTGGTATTAAAATTGTTATGGTTACAGGCGACAATGAATTAACCGCCGTTAAAATCGCTCAGGAAGTAGGCCTAATTGAAAAAGATGAAGATGTTATAACCGGAAACCAACTTGATAAGTTATCAGATAGTCAGCTTAAGGAAGTAATACTGAAAACCAGAATTTTTGCCCGCGTTAAACCAGAAGACAAATTGAGACTGGTTACTGCCTTTCAAGAAAAAGGATATGTTGTCGGAGTAACCGGAGACGGAGTAAACGATGCTCTTGCTCTTAAAAAAGCTGACGTTGGTATTGCCATGGGAGAAACAGGAACAGATGTTGCAAAAGAAGCATCAGACATAATTCTCACCGATGATAATTTTGCCACTATTACACATGCTATTGAGGAAGGAAGAGTAATTTACAATAATATTGCAAAATCCATAACCTATCTTTTATCTGGAAACTTAGCGGAAATTTCATTAGTTTTTTTTGCCTCTCTTTTAGGACTGCCCACTCCTCTTTTACCAACTCAGATTTTATGGATGAATCTAGTAACCGATGGCTTACCTGCTCTTGCTCTTGCTAGCGACAATAAAGACCCTAATTTACTCACACAAAAACCAAGAAATAAAGAAACGCCTTTACTTAATAAGAATCGTATCCTATTTATTTTTGCTTTTGGCTTGGGACTTGCCGCTATTTTATTAATTACATATTCAATCCTGCTTAAAATTTCCTCTGAAATATTTGCCCGAACAGTTACGTTTAATCTTTTAATTTTTCTTCATTTAATGATTGCCTTTATTGTCAGAGGTGGTTCTTTTTTTAGAGTTAATAAATTATTAATACCATT
>OBEQ011088810.1_pt1 | contig 26063 bp, 25 predicted proteins | sample 1670901 | NCBI WGS metagenome assembly OBEQ01 (sample SAMEA104232315, study PRJEB22302) | groundwater metagenome | biome: forest; feature: aquifer; material: groundwater | place: USA | collected 2011-08-07 | depth 5.4 m | reverse complement strand
AGGCGATGATTGAAAAAGGAATTGATCCGCTTATCATGATCCAGGAAGAGGGGCTTGAACAAATTCAGGATACCGACCTTATTGCACAAGCGTGTCAAAGGGCTATGGATAGTAACGCCGATGCTGTCGCAAATTTTCGGAGCGGAAAACAGAACGCACTGATGTTTCTTGTCGGACAGGTCATGAAAGACCTAAAAGGTAAGGGAAATCCGGAGACCATTAAGCAGCAGCTCGAGCAAATTTTAACTCCCTAGCACTATGTCAACCCAAGAAAAAAGAACGTGCATCAAGTGTTCGACAAACTTCTGTATCGAACCCGAGGATTTTGAATTTTACGAGAGAATGGGTGTGCCTGCGCCAAACATCTGCCCAGAATGCAGATTCAAGCGACGCGCACAGTTTCGCAACGAGCGGATACTGTACAGCAGATCGTGTGACTTGTGCAAAAAATCAATTATCTCGATCTATCATGCCTCGTCACCCTATACGGTCTACTGTCTCGATTGTTTCGACAGTGATGCATGGGACCCAAAATCATACGCCCGCGACTATGACCCGGCTCGGCCGTTTTTTGAACAAATGGGAGAGCTACTGGTAAGCGTTCCAAAAAAATCTCTTGGCATCACCGGCGGAAGCAACAACATCAACAGTGACTATACGAATACAGCAGCAAATAATAAAAATTGCTACCTCCTGTTCAATAGCAGCTTCTGTGAGGATACCATGTACTCGCGTGGCATCAAGGATTGCCGTGATACTCTCGACGCATACTTCGGCCTCAATATGGAGCGTTGTTATGAGTGTGTGAATGCCCATCAATCATCAGGTGTTATGTATGGCAGAAATGTAAGTAATTGCGTCGATTCGTGGTTTCTCCTCAACTGCGTCGATTGCATGAACTGTTTTGGGTGCGTTAACCTCAGGCATAAAAATTACCACTGGTTCAACGAGGAGATTCCCAAAGAGGAGTATGAAAAACGTCTCGCAGAGGTAAAAGGTAGCCATCAAAAAATGCAAGACATGCGCAAGAAATTTGATGAGTTTGTCCTCAAATTTCCTCATCGAGAAAATAATAACCTGAAATCAGAGGACTGCACGGGCGACTATCTTTTTTCATCTAAGGGACTCCGTGATTGCTACGAAATAACCGAGGGTGAAAACTGCAAATACATGTTTGCGTCCAAAAATATCAAGGACTCCTACGATACCCTTGGGTATGGGTATGGCAGTGAGCGCCTTCTCGACTGCGCCGCAACGGGCTACGCAAACACGGTCATCGGTTCGTACTGGGTTGAAAACGGTCACGACGACGAGTACTGTTTTTTTACCCTCGCTTCTGATAACTGCTTTGGGTGCGATGGGCTCAAGAAATCCTCGTACTGTATTCTCAACAAACAATACGATCAGGAATCATATGCTGCGGTGCGAGCAAAAATAATTGGTGAGCTGAAGGAAAAGGGTCTCTATGGATTATTCTTCCCACCGGAAATTGCACCGTTTGCCTACAACGAGACGGTCGCGCAGGACTATATGCCCCTTTCCAAAGAAGAGGTCCTTTCACAAGGATATCGCTGGCAAGACGACCTGCCAATGACAACAGGAAAAGAGACAATTGGATCTGCGAATATCCCCGATTCCATTACCGATGCGCCGGATTCATTACCAAAGGAAGTGCTGGCATGTGTCACCTGTGCGCGAAATTATAAAATAACTCCTCAGGAATTTGCTTTTTACAAAAAAATGACGCTGCCAATTCCACGGCACTGTTTCAATTGTCGCCATATCGACAGAGTGCATCGTCGTGGCCCTATGCGTCTGTTCGATCGATCATGCGCGAAATGTGCAAAAGCAATCAAAACAACCTTTGCGCCAGAGCGCCCAGAGATTGTTTACTGCGAATCGTGCTACCAGGCGGAAATTGTCTAGAGGGATGCAAGAAATCTCTTGACAATGTTCTGTGCGGCGGTATATGACGTTACGTATGTAATGTCATTTTCCCTTCGATACCAAGTAAGCTGGCGGCGAGCAAAATCATGCGTAGCATACTTTAATAGCTGGAGCATCTCATTCCTAACTTTCAACTTTAAACTTTGAACTTTTAACTTCTGTATTATTGTAAGGTATTCGCTGATAAAGCGATATTCAAGGCCGATTCCCTTCAGCCATTTCTGTGATACCCCCGATTCTCTGAGGCGCTGTACCTCACGAATCATCCCCTTTCTTACTCGGGCATCGACTCGCTCGTCTATTTTTTTATAGAGCGCTGTGCGATCAGAATGGATTCCTATTTTCAGTACGTCGTATTTTGATGACTGTGAACCCGTAAGCGATGAAAACTTTTTTCCGCTCGCGTGATAGACCTCGAGCGCGCGTATAAGGCGACGTCGGTTTTGTTGATCGACGATATCATAATAGGGTTCATCGACTTTTTTTAGCAGCGAGAGAAGTCGCTTTGTTGTTTTTGATTCAAGGAGTTTGCGGTATTTTGCATCAGGTTTTACCTTAGGGATAGTGTAATTATACAGGAGAGCCCGCATATACAGATGACTGCCACCTACCAGAATTGGTATATGTCCCCTCTTGAAAATTTTTTCTATCTCCTTGTCTGCCCGCTTTTTAAATTGCGCTACGGTATACGTTTTGCCCGGGACAACAATATCAATCATGTGGTGCGAAGCAAGTTGCTGCTCCATTTTTGTCACCTTCCCCGTGCCCAGATCCATTCCCCTATACACTTGTCGCGAATCAACTGACACAATCTCGCCATTGAATTTCCGCGCAAGCCAAATCGCGAGATCTGACTTTCCAGACGATGTTGGCCCAAGGATGGCTATCGCCGGCATCCTGATTCTCAATTCTTGCCTGCCCCGTACCGAGCTGGCTCTGGCGCGGGGATTCTTAATTCTTGATTCTGTTTCCATAGAGTATCCATTCTACGGCGCGGTCGATGGTGACATCCTGAATGGTGCCGACAAGCGAGTCATCGCCCCGAAAGAGAACCCGCTTCATCTCGCGAGAGTTGCCGCTACACAAACCCTTGTCACACGATTCAACAAGTACCGAAACAGATCTTCCGACATATACCTGATTCTTGCGAAGCGCTGTCTCCTCCATCAATCTCTGCAACTCATTCCAGCGCCTCTTCTTCTCCTGACGCGAAACATCATCTTTATACATTCGTGCACCAGCAGTGCCGGAGCGGACAGAGTATTGCGCCGTGTATGCAATATCAAAGTCACACTCACGATATAAATCCATGGTCTGTTCAAAATCCTCTTCACTCTCGCCGCAAAATCCCGCAATAATATCGGTTCCGAGTGCAATACCGGGTTTTATTGCCCTTATTTTGTCAATTGTCTCAAGATAATACTCGCGGGTATATGGTCTGTTCATTCTCTTCAGGGTTGCGTTGCTCCCCGACTGGACGGGAAGGTGAAGGTAGTTGATATTTTTTCCCATAGTAAGCGCCGCGATTGTTTGCTCATCCATGTACTGCGGGTGTGGGGCCGTAAAATGAATACGTCTGACCCCTTCAAGCTGATTGATCTCCCACATCAAAGCAGCAAAGGCATTTTTTGAGTAGTCAAACGGATTATCCTTTGAAAAATGTTCCTTGTCGGACGGGTTATAGAGATTGACGCACTGTCCCAAAAGCGTTATCTCAAGGGCACCTGAGCGAGCGAGACCGCGTGCCTCAGCAAGTACATCGGCAAGCGGTCGATCCTTTTGCCGGCCGCGTGCGTACGGTACAACACAGTAGGTGCAAAACTTATTACACCCATTGCTAATAGCAAGATACGCCTGAAATGTATTTGAATACGATGGCGCTATTTTCAAGTAGTGATCGTACTCGCCTTCTCCAGCGGAAGGCTCGATCAACGATGGATTCAGACCGCTCAAAGCTCGAGGAAGATGCACCATCTCCTCGGTTGGGAAAAACAAATCAACCGCCGATAGTCGGCCTCGAATCTTTCCATCGTGATCACGCCCCGCCATGCATCCGGTGATTGCGACAATGAGATTGGGATTTTTCTGTTTGAGCTGCTCAAGTGTACGATGAATACCGTATACGCGATCCTCTGCCTTTTGCCGTACCGCGCAGGTGTTATAAATCAGAACGTCCGCCAGCTCCTCATCATCGGTATGGGAAAGACCACTACGCGTCAACAGTGAACTGAGTCGCTGGGAATCCGACTTGTTCATCTGACAACCGAATGTGGTGATTTTGAATGTTCCAGGCACAAGATAAAATTTACGATATATGATTTAAGATTTACGACTTGCCTGTAAACCTAAAGGTCGAGGGATTTATTCTCAATCCTCTCTTTCACGCTCGACACAAATGCATCCAGCGTAAATTCATGGGTTTCCCTCTCGCCTCGCATGCGAACGGAAAGTGTCGCGAGGTCCTTCTCCTTGTCTCCAATGACGATCATATACGGTACTTTTTGCATTTCGGCCGCACGAATCTTTTTGCCAACGGTTTCGTTCGATTCGTCAACTTCAACCCGAATAGCGTGTGCTGAAAATTTATCAGCAAGTTCTTTGCACACATCGATATGCGCAAGCCCCACGGGAATAATCTGAACTTGAACGGGCGAGAGCCAAAGAGGAAAAACACACGCGAGATGTTCGATCAAAACAGAAAGAAATCGCTCAATTGAGCCCATGATTGCCGCATGAAGCATAACAACCCGCTCTTTTTCGGCCTGCTCATTTATACAGGAGAGGTCAAAACGCTCGGGCATATTACGATCAATTTGAATTGTCGCAACTTGCCATTCCCTTCCAATTGAATCTTTCGCAAGAAAATCAATTTTCGGACCATACATTGCTGCCTCACCAACCCCATCAAACGATTCGATACCGCGCAGATGAATAAATTCGCGAAGCTGCGCCTCCGCATGCTCCCATCCTTCTTTTGTACCCAAATATTTTTCGAATTTTTCTGGGTCGTGCAGAGAAAGTCGTATTCGCATGTTTGAGAAACCAAATGCCGCATAAAACGTATCTATAATATCCCAAATTTTAAATACTTCATCCTGAATCTGTGATTCACGACAAAAGACATGGGCATCATCTTGGGTAATACACAGTACTCTTGAAAGCCCCGATAGCTCACCGCTTTGTTCGTCGCGATAGACCATAGTTGTCTCTGCAAAACGCTGGGGCATTTCACGATAGCTGTGAGGTCTGCGATCAAAAATCTGAGTATGATGAGGACAACTCATTGGCTTCATCGCAAATTCATGCTCCTCTCGCGTAATTATCTTAAAGAGATCATCAGCGAATTTCTGCCAATGACCGCTTGTCTCGTAAAGATCTCTCTTCGTGATATGGGGTATGGTAACTTTCTGATATCCCCTTTCCTTGCGTAGAGACCAGACAAAATCATCGAGCAAATTTCGCAGAATGGTTCCTCGTGGTGTCCATAACGGCAACCCGGGTCCAACCAATTCAGAAAAAGTGAATAGATCGTGCTCCTTTCCCAGTTTTCTATGATCTCGCTTCTCTGCCTCTACGAGCATCGTCACATGCGCATCAAGTTCTTCCTTTGTCTGGAAAGCAAGACCATAGATGCGCGTAAGCATCGGATTCTTCTCGTCTCCGCGCCAATAGGCCCCGGCAATTTTAGAAAGCTTAAATGAGTCCTGGTTGAGATCAGATGCCTTATCTGCATGCCCCCCTCTGCACAGATCAGTAAAGCCCCCCCATGTATAGAGGGTTATTTCCTCACCGCGCGAAACAATATCCTCGATAAGCCCGAGCTTATATTCATTGCCAGCAAATGCAGCACGTGCTTCGTCAGGGGAAACTATTTTAGATGAAACGATCCCCCAGCTTTTGAGAATTACGCGCATCTCATCTTCAATTTTTGCAAGATCATCGGACGATAGTGTCGATGAAAAATCAAAATCATAATAAAACCCATCGTCAATCGCTGGACCGATCGTTGGTTTCGCATCAGGAAATATGCGTAAAGCAGCTGCAGCAAGAAGGTGGGCAAGCGTATGTCGCTTGTGTTCAAGATTTAGATCCATACGAATAAAATAATACTTAAAAACAATATGCTCACAATACCGTATCCAGTCATAAAAAACAAGACCCGCTCCGAGGTTATCGGAGCGGGCGGGCATCAAAGACCGACACCGAGACTACTTCTGTATGCGGATAGTAATATGATCGACAAGGAGCGGTGCCCGCGTTACCCAAAATGGATAAAGCGACACCGATACGTCAGAAATATCATCGTATCCTCTAAAATACGTGACAATATCTTCTCGTGAAAGTCCGGCGAGGTCTTTCTTCTGATAGGGCTGGAGGTCATCGGTTCGCATTTTACCCGCTGTTACACGGGAAGAAATTGTTGCTGAACGGGTCGCATCGTCGACAAGCAAGACGGTGGATGTAATATCGGACATTTGAGGGTCTATCAACTGATACCTTGTTGAAAGATGAGTAAGGAGGGATTGATGAAGGGCGGCAGCAAATCTCTGCTCATCGTAGAGTACACCGATAAACTCCACCTTGACAGTGAGGGTAAACTCCTTTGCCTGATCACCCACTGCTCGATCGCTCGTATGGCTTACTCGTGAGGATTTAATCGCGCTTGCAACAGCAGGAGCATTTACTTTTGTCTTCTCTGCATCAAGCATCAGATTAAATTTCTCTTGCAACTTCCTGAGGAGTTCCGCTTCAGCATTGGTAATATCTGTCTCTGTCACCGCTCGAACTTCTCGAGAGCCACCTCCTCCCTTGGTAAATGAGGTGCCATATATCTTTGCCTGCGCGTCCGCGTGTAACCCGGGGAGAGTGAAGCGCTCACGTTGCAGATCACCGGGATCACCGACAATATCCGCAATCACAGGAACATCAATGCTCCCTTGCGCCGGGACGGTGACAAATTCAGTTGATCGAAAGAGAACATTCGCCGTTGAAAGAAAACGAGTAGTTGCACGGAGCTGCTGGGGTCGTCCCGACGTATTGGCAACTGTAATACTCCCTGCTGCCTTGTCTTCTACAGTACTCACTGCAGTTGGAGTAAAGGTACCTGAGGCCTCAAGCTCTTGGCGAATTATTTTACCGGGTACTGCCCCACTCGTTGACACCGGTTCCTCTTGCACGGTCAGCGACACCGTATCGGTGAGTTGTTTCACGATAGGGGTGATGCTTACCGTTGCCCATGAAAATGAAATCAGAAAAACGATAACGGCGATCACAACAGAAATACTAAAAAATGACAGCGCAATTTTGCGATAAAGATCTGTTCGAGAATCATTTTTTCTTCGAAAGAACCGGTTGAGAAACATAGTTAGAGTGTGTTATGGGTTAGTGTGTTAGAAGATTCGTGATCGAGCACCGATTCATTGGAAGTTGAGGTGAGTGCCTTCATCTGATTGAGAAGCGCATCATCAACGGTACGAACACGCGAGCAAAGTATTTTTACTTCGTTATCTTTTCTCGAAACGCGTCCCTCAATAGCGAGAATTGCTTCGTCGTTCCAGAACGAAATCGTATCTTTATAAATACTGGGGAAGACGATCACCTCGACTGAACCACTCAGGTCTTCCGTGGTAGCAAAAAGCATGGTTTCATTTTTTTTCGTTACCACCTTCTTCATAGTAGTAATAATAGCACAAATACGAACAACTGTATCATCGGTCTTTTGTGCAAGCTCGCTACACAGCGTTACATAAGAACGAACAAACGGCTCGATCGCCTTCAAGGGGTGTTCTGTCAAATAGAGTCCGAGTAGTTCTTTCTCCCACCGCAAGCGCAGGCGAGGATCGAGAGGCGGAACATCCTCTAATACAAGTGCCTGCTTTGGGATCGGGAGAGAACCAAATAACGATGCTTGTCGTGTTTCAGTAATCCCAAATGCCGTACGATGATACGCAAGCATTCTTTCTATAGTATAGAACATTTTATTCCGCTCATCAAATCTATCGAGAGCACCACAGCGAATCAAACTTTCGAGTGATTTTCTATTGATATCTTTATCGGGGACTCGCTCAAGAAAATCAGCGAGAGACAGATAGGGGCCGCGCTCGGTCCTCTCGGCAACAATTGCGTCGACAACGTGCTCACCAATATTCTTGATTGCGAGGAGACCAAACCGAATGACTACCGGAGTATTTACTACACTATCTCTGACAACCGTGAATGACTTGAAGCTTTCGTTGACGTCGGGCGGCTCAACAGTGATACCCATTTGTCGACATTCTTCGATTTCAATGGCAATACGATCGGCGTTGTGCTGATCGGCCGTGAGCAGTGCGGCCATAAATTCGGCGGGGTAATTCGCCTTCATATACGCCGTCTGATAAGCAATCAGCGCATAGCAGGCGGCATGGCTGCGATTAAACCCATACCCGGCAAACGGTTCGATAAATTCAAAAATCTTTGTTGCCATATCTTTTTGAATTCCTTTTGCAATACAGCCGGCGATAAATTTTTGTTTTTGCTCGGCGAGAAGCTTAAAAATTTTCTTACCCACTGCCTTTCGCAGGACATCCGCTTCGCCAAGCGTAAAGCCAGCAAGATCCTGCACGATACGCATCACCTGCTCTTGATACACCGCAATGCCGTGGGTCTTTGACAAAATCGGTTCAAGTAGTGGGTGGAGATAATGGGGCTTCTTTATGCCCTTCTTGCCGGCAATAAACTCCGGGATAAGATCCATTGGGCCAGGACGGTACAAAGCGACCATTGCAATAATATCCTCCATCTCAGTAGGTTTGAGGGCCTTGAGATACCGCTTCATACCGGCACTTTCGAGTTGGAAAACACCGGTTGTCTTGCCCTCTTGCAACAACTGGTAGGTCGCTGCATCATCGAGTGGCAGAGAATCATAATCGATAGTAATTCCACGACTTACCCTTAGAATAGTTTGAGCATTTTCAAGGATGGTCAGATTGCTCAAACCAAGAAAATCTATCTTAAGCAAACCAAGATCTTCGACTGAATGCAAACTATATTGCGTTATGATTGTTTTGTCGTCAGGCGATGCATACTGGCATGGAACATACTCTGTCAGTGGAAGAGGTGTCACGACAACACCGCATGCGTGCGTCGATGTATGCCGAGCAACACCTTCGAGCTTTTCTGCGATGAGCATTATTTCCTTTGCGTCCACGTTGTTTGCGACAAGAGCAGCAAGTTCTGGGACAGCTGCCTTTGCTTGGGCAAGCGTCATCTGGGCTGGGATCATCTTTGCCAGTGAGTCGCAAAAAGAGTATTGCTTTCCGAGAACCCGCCCAACATCGCGGAGTGAGACACGGGCAGCCATCGTTCCAAATGTGATGATTTGAGCAACATGGTCTTTGCCGTATTTATCTTCAACATACCGCAGAACTTCATCGCGACGCGTGTCGGCAAAATCGAGATCGATGTCGGGCATCGATACTCGTTCGGGATTGAGAAAACGTTCAAAATATAAATCGTACAGGAGCGGATCGATATTTGTAATAGTGAGCAGATACGCGACAATACTTCCTGCCGCACTCCCCCTTCCGGGACCAACAACAATACCCTGACGTTTCGCCCATCCGACAAATTCCTGAACAATAAGAAAATACGATGCGAAGCCGGCCTTAATAATAACATCGAGCTCATAGGCAAGTCGCTCCTGCAGACCGGATGGCTCTCCGTTAGGATACCGGATACCGATACCATTCGTGCAGAGTCGCCGAAGTTCGTGTTCGGGAGTAATTGACTCGGGGAGTTTGTACTCAGGAAGAATCGTTTTTCCAAAGGTGATCTCAAGATCCGATTTATCGGCGATACGGAGCGTGTTCTCTATTGCCGAAGGTGCGTCTGAAAATGCCTCGATGAGAGCTGCCCCGTCGGTAAATGAAAAATCCTCACCCAGCATACACATTCTATTGGTATCGCTCTTCTCTTTTTTTGTCTGCAAACACAATAATACATCGTGAGCATCGGCATCGTCGCTGGTCAGGTAGTGTGAATCCAGTGTCGCAACAAGCCCGACATGCAATTCCATGGCTAATTTTTTGAGCGCGTTATTTATGATGTCCTGATCGGGTAAATGAGGATGATGCTGGAGCTCAAAATAAAAATCATCCCCAAAGAGATCGATAAAACGCTGCGCGAGCGGACGCGGATCTCTTCCCTCGAGGATCGCCTGTCCTAAGGGGCCGTTAATACATGCCGACGTCGCGATAATACCTTCGTGATATTTTTCCAAAAGCTCAAAATCAATGCGCGGACGATAGTAAAATCCCTCAAGGTGCGCGCTTGTCACCATTTTGAGGAGGTTTTTGTAACCCTGCTCATCCTTTACAAGAAGGATGAGGTGATTCCGTCTATCGTGTTCCTTCCCGCCTTTATCGTGACGACTCGTATCGGTGAGATAGGTCTCAACTCCAATAATAGGTTTAATTCCACCCTTTTTACATGCTTTATAAAACTCTATCGCTCCATACAACGCCCCATGATCGGTAAGCGCAAGTGCTGGCATGCCAAACTGAACGGCGCGCTGAACAAGGCCCTCAATCCGCGCAAGGCCGTCGAGTAAGCTAAAATGGCTGTGAGTGTGAAGATTGACAAATCGTGAGTGCGGTGTCATTCATTAGTTTTATTCATCAGAATCAGTTTTCTTACGTGACTGCCTTCTCTTGGCGGAGACCGCATAGGCACCACCAACCGCCTTAAACGTTTGGAGCCCTATTTCAACGATATTTTTTAGCGATGCGATGGAATGGAGCGCATCCTGAAAGCGATCGACACAATGATGTATCTGCTGCTCTGTTTCCCGAGAAAGCTTATTCCATATCTGGACCAATCGCATACAATAGTACAAAGCGGCGCAGGCAAAGGCCGTCAAGAAAACAAGACAGAGTGTCGCAATGAGAAGCAAGAGATCGTAAGCAGTCATAGCATTAGTACATTAAAGCTTAATTTGAATATCACGATTCCCTTTTTTTGATCGAATCCGTACCGATACCGTATCTCCTTTTTGATACTGAGAGAGGAGCTCGGCAAGATTACGTGTCACATCGACCGCTTGATCATTGATATGGGTAATAGTATCTCCAACAGTGAGCTTCTCCTCTCTGCCTTCGCTGGTGACAAGCGATCGAGGCGATGAATCGAGTTGAAGATATGCTCCTACTTGCGGATTATCCGATGGCCCGAGGAACAGGGGTGCCTGTGAAAGATCGATATAGTGCAGGGCAAGCGCTGGTCGAAGGAGGGATCCGTTGCGCAATACGCTCCCAAGCGCTGATTGTAAGTATTGAAACGAAATGACCCCTCTTGCCGCGGTACATCCAAGTACCTCGAGCGAGTCAGAGAGAACGGGTAGACATTGAAGCGCAAATGATCGCTCGGGAAGAATTCTCTTATCGATGACAAGCGTTGAATGAATATAATCTCCCAACACGAGGGGGTGTGGATACGATGCGGGACCAACCATCATATATTCAGCGCTGTTCCACCCATTGAGAAGCAGTGCTTGGCGCAACGATGCATGATCAGAAAATTTAGAGAACTGAATTGGTCGCAAATTCTTAGCCGCAATTTTAACAAATGAAACGCCGGTCGTGAAATCCGGTATGACCGACACAACCGAGTATACCGTTCCCGATTTCGATATAATCCGGTAGGACTTTGGTGATTTTTCTATTGGAATAGTCGTAACAAGCCAGCCGTCAGTTGTAAGCGCAAGTGCATACCCTCGGAACGCCGGCGCCAAAGGAAGCATGTAACTCTCTTTCCCGGGGACAGCACGCTGTGCGTCATCATACACTGCCAACATACTCTGACGTACCGAAGCAAGATTTTCATCACTAAAAGAATCAACCGGTGATGCCCCCCTCGTCCTGTCTTGAAAAATTACCGGTTTCGTCGTTTCGAGCGTCGATTGAATCTGTGAATCATTTCCGGTGATACTGCCGCCAAAAAAACCAGCGGCAAACGATACGCACACAACAGCAAGCCAAAAAATAATGGGTTGTAAAAAACAAGTATGAAATGAGATTTTCCGAAAAAACATACAAGGGTGATTGAGAACCTTCAGAGTTGAGTGCAGTTCTAGGCGCCTGCGAGGAACGGAGTAAGGCGTATATGGAAATACGGTGTCGAGTACCACAGCTGGCAACAACGAAATGTGCCAACTCTGGAGGTTCTTGCTTTTAGCGCCATTGCGCTATCAACCCTATACACACTACCACACCCAGACCAATAATGAAAGAAACGAGTATGTTGTTGACACTTCTCGACTGAAGATTCTCAACTTTAATGAGCCCGTCATACAGGAGGAAGAACGTTACCGACGTACCAAGTGCCTGAACCATGTAGGAGGATGGTAACCATAGCTGAACAAGGGTTACCTCGAGAATCACGAGTATAAAAACTGCTGTTGTGAGAAATCTCCGTGGCCCTGCAAGACCCTCAAACCATGCAATATTCCAGACGACGCAAGCAACAAGTGTTAAAAATGGTACGGCGAATAAAAAACCATATCGAACATTAAAATAAAATAACGGCACAAAAAACAGTGCAGCGAGAAAAAAAACAGTGAACTGCGTCAACACACGGATGCTGTCGAGCATACCTTTGCGTAGAGTACTGCCGCTCTCCCTACAAGAGTAGCGAAGATGAAAAAGATAAAATGAGTGAAGAAGTGAAAGAACAACAACCACAATCATTTTGAACAGCGTTTCCTCAAGATAGAGAAGAAGGACACTCCCGGAAATTGTAAGAAGTATCGGCTGAAAGAAGAGCGCTCCTCGCTCCTTCCCATTCGAGATTCCGTCTAACGATAGGTAATACGCAAGTGTAAGCAGTACGGCACCGATTTGCACGGGTATCAATACGTCATCCTTGATACTGCCGACCGTTAAAAGGACGAAAAAGCAGGAAACGTATGCGAGCCACGCTTGAGAGAATTTTTTCCTAAGTACTGCTAAGAGGGGCATAGAGTTGAGTGAAAAACTACTGATGTCGTTGGCTAAAACGAGTATACACGAACATTGTTTCCTTCGCCAGTCGGTCCCATGAAAACTGTCCGGATCGCTCATTCCCAGCCCGTATCAGGGAAGGACGAATAGCGGGGTCGTTGAGAACATTCTTCATGGCAGCCATTATATCATCGCTGCTCCCGGGATTAAAATAGAGAGCCGCCGATCCACACACCTCTCTAAGAACGGGGATATCAGCAGCCAGGACGGGACACCCTTGTAAAAATGCTTCGACGGCCGGGAGCCCAAATCCCTCTTCGAATGAAGGAAACACGTAGGCGTACGCATGAGCATACAGCCATGCGAGACAGGCATCTGACACCGACCCAAGATGGAAGACCACATCGGCAAGATCCATTGTTTTAATAAGCGCTGCGATCCGTTTTTGAAAAAAATCATCCTGCCCACACAGGAGAAGCAAGATATGGGGGTATTCGAGGTGGAGCCGCCCAAACGCCACGAGAAGACCCTCAACATTTTTATGGGGATATGCATTTCCCGCGCGAAAAAAAAACCGTGTGTTTGTAAAACGCTGCAGCTCAGTACATACTGTTGCGTTGGGAAGGGGGTCTGCCCCCTCACTCGTAACGGAAATGTCATGTTTACTTCTTCCAAAGATAGTGACTATATCATTTTTTACTACTTCAGTAACCGTAATAATATGCGATGCTCGTCGTACCGCGCAAGCAAGAGTAAATCGATAGCAGGCGTACTTTATCCTATGGGTGAGCGGATGTCGGGTCGATGCTGCCGATGTTGCTGAGAGCGGATGTTTGACGAGAATAAGGTCATGAATTGTCATTACAAATCGTCCCGGATAGAGCAAGGGGGCATTGATATGGGGAATATGTACGAGATCGAGTCGTTGAACCAGATAGTGGAGCGGCATCACGAACTGCTCAGCAAATGTATACCAATGAACATGTGCAAGCACCTTCACAAAACGGCTCGTTTTTGGTTGGTATGTATTCCAGTTCTTTTTTGTTAAAAAAACAACAAAGGTATCATCGCTCTGTATCGCCTCGAGGTGTGAGAGAAGCTTTGCAATATATCTTCCAATGCCAAGACCCTCATCGAGCATTCGTGCGTCAATTCCTATGCGCATACTTCCTCCTTTTTGCCAAATCTCTCAAAAACCTCCCGTGTCGCCGCAGCTGTCTTGATCCATGAATAGCCAGCTGACCTCACAAGGGCCTCGTCCAACATACGAACCTGATTGACATCAGTGTCGGCCAGGAGTAGGGCGGAAAGAGCTGCCTTAATGTCATAGATATTGCAGGGATCAACAAGGAGTGCTCCATCACCAATGACTTCCCCGATACTTGACCGGCATGACGATAAAATAGGCACGTGTAAACGAGCGGCTTCCAGAAGCGGTAATCCGAAACCCTCGTAGATGCTTGGATACAAGAGAAGCCGCGCGGAGGCATACAAATTCATTCTATCGCCGTCTGAACAGAACGGTCGAAATACAACATTTTTTTGTATGCCAATTACTTCGACACGACGTCTCATTGTATGAAACAGTGCTGTGTCCCTGCCCACCAAAACAAGAACGTATTTACGGGCAGCGGCATCCGCTTTCAAAAAAAGAGCGAATGCCTCAAGTGCTGCCGGGGCATTCTTCCGCATTTCATGAGCGCCGAGCAATACTATATTGATTCGTTCTGCTAGTGGAACAATTGGATTATTACCTGCGACATAAAAAAGCGGATCACTATCAAGACGAGTAACCGTAATACTTTGAGCATCTCTATTGCAAACCATAACGCAATCCTGTTTTGTACAATCCGACACCGCGAAAATGTGGGACATTCGTGTAATGAAGGAACGAGGTGCAATAAACCGATGCCACCAGAATGATTTGAACGAAAGGAGTTCTGGATGAATCAAGAATGAAAGGTCGTGAAGTGTAAGCACGGCGGGGGTGAGTTGCGAAAAAGATGCAAAATGAATATTGGGGAAAAATAACAAGTCCGGTTTCATTCCCGTCCTTTTTTTAATCAAAACGTCGATCTGTGGACGACGAAAAAGCAGCTGCGATAGGTGAAACAATTTATTTGGAATGTGATACTCAAGTGTCATGTGACGAGGCCCTTCCTTAGGAAAACCGAAATCAGTACCTTTCTTCCATGAATTTGTAAAGAGAATGTACGTATGAGTACTCTCTGTATCAAGTAAGGAGCGAACAATGTTTCGAGTATATTCTGCCACACCGCCAACGCCTTGACTGAGAGATCGCATGTCGATAGCAATAATCATACTTCTATTTCGGTTCTTCTGACATTCTTATCAGGATAGTGAGGGTAAAATCACAAATTCAAAATCTCAAGCTCCAAATAAATTGCAAATCTCAAATACAAAACAAGGCGGAGAAGGAAGAAAAATTGAGTTGCTTTGAATTTTGAAATTGTTATTTATTTGTTATTTGTAATTTTTGATTTGGTGCTTATGGGCACATACAAGTCACGGAAAACTAACAAGAAACTTTTTTTATTTATAGTATACTCGGTTGTCAAACCTTGCATCAATATACTGTAATCCATTCCGCTGTGCCTTATAATGCCGATTCAATACTTCCCTGACATGGTCGAGCTGTGTCTGGGGATCTGCGAGAGTGCTCAAGAGTACCCTCCAATTATCGGTCGTTACAAGGGTGACGGTAGGATTATCTTTCCCGAGAAGTGCATAAGCAAAATGAATTCCGCTCTGATCAAACAGACGCCAGGCATCGACTAAAAACACAAGCATATCGGGAGCCAAAACATTCTCCCCGGGACTGTGCACCAACTCATCGTCCTCCACAACAATGGGGATATCAGTCCGTGGCTTGAGATTTTTCGTGTTTGTTTCCCCTGATGCTCTATTTTTTGCAGAAAGTGCTGATACCGCGACTGGCGAAAGTGGATCGATCAAACGAGAGAGAGTGCCATCAGAGGAGACATCGTACACCGTATCTCGTGCCACCCAAAGGAGGCGAAAAGGTCGGCCGGAGACCGTCACAACAAGTGTATGAGGCGGCATACGTCGCAAGGAAAAGGTATCGACAACAAATTTTTTCTTAAGATTTGTTTCGAGCTCTTTTTGTGAGAGCGCAAAAATATTTTTTTGTGATAAGAGGCCGAATCTTTTGTGAGCCATTTGATCAAACACAACCGATCGAACAGAGGTTTGATCGATGCCACCAGGTGCTGACACATCAATGAATTCGATAGTACACAGTCGAGAAAAAAATAGGATGTATATTCCGGCAACCACAAGCATCATGCCCACAGAAAAAAACAGAGAAAAATAAGGGCGTGATTTTTTATTCCGCTCGCTGTGAGCATCTCTCCGGCGGTCAGAATGAGACATGATATGCATGATGTGGTTCGTGGAACTTACGGAGTTGAGTGCAGTTCTAGGCGGTCCGATGGCCATCGGACCAACAACGAAATGCGCCAACTACCGTAAGTTCCGTTAGGGAGTGATTGAGGAGAACCCACAGTATGGTATAAGTACCGACGGTATATCAACACTGCCATCCTCCCTTTGGTAATTCTCTACGATTGCTATGAGGGTTCTCAAATCTGCGCAGCCAGTATTGTTGAGCGTGTGAACAAACTGCTTCTTTCCAGTACTATCAGTATACTTACAGTTCAACCGTCGCGCTTGGAAGTCGGTGTCGTTGCTGCATGAGTTTGTTTCTCGATATGCACTCTGTCCCGGCATCCATGTCTCTATATCATATTTTTTTGCATTCGGTGCACCGATATCACCGGTACACATATTGAGTACCTGATAATGAAGACCAAGAGATTGGAGAAATTCTTCCGAGCACTGGAGTAAAAATTCATGCTCCTGCCACGATACCGCTGGATTGCAAAAAATAAACATTTCAATTTTATTAAATTGATGCCCCCGAATGATCCCTTGCACATCTTTCCCGTAGGTGCCCGCCTCTCGTCGAAAACACGATGAATATCCTGCATACCGCAGTGACGTGCTTGCAACATCAACAATTTCATCCATATGATACCCAGCGAGAGGAACCTCCGCGGTTCCCGCCAAATACAGATGATCCTCTGCTTCATTGACGGTGTATATTTCGTTTTCATCCGCCGGAAAAAACCCGGTACCGATCATTGCTTCCTTGCGAACGATCATCGGAGTGATCATTGGAGTGAATCCCTTGGTGACGTAAAAATCAAACGCATAGTGCATCAATGCAAATTCAAGGCGCGCAAGGTCGCCAACAAGATACCAAAATCGACTCCCTGACACCTTTGACCCTCGAACAGTATCGATAAGGGGCTTGAGTGCCGGAATGTTCTGATGTGGCAGCGGGTCAAACGAAAACGACGGTTTCTTCCCAACGGTCTTTATGACCACATTGCCTGTTTCATTTGGCCCAATTGGAACCGACTCGTCAGAGATATTGGGAAACCGTAACAACAGATCGTTCCATTGATTCGTAAGCTCATCGGACTCGCGCTCAAGTGCCGCGCTGTTCGCCTTTGCATCACGCATCACGCTCTTTTGATACTCTTGTTCCTCCGGCGGCAAGGAAACAAAAGCTGTGGCAGCCGCGTTGTGCAGCGATCGCAATTCATCCAATCGTGAGATACACTCGCGCCGTTTCAAATCCAACGCCAAGAAACTATCAAAATCAAACGTCATACCCCGTTTTTGAAGTTCATTCCTGACGAGCTCGGATTGCTCTCGAATCATTCGAATGTCCAGCATACATTACAAAAGTTATGAACCTAGAAGCTATTTTTCACCACGTTCAATTTAATTTTTCTTGAATGGTACCGTTTTTCTTGGAGGGCAGGTGCCATAACAACAGGGATGTTCTTTGCGCTTTTTAGTGCGGCGCAATCTTTGAATGCTCTCGCCGCTTGCTTTTGATCGTAGCCGAAACAAGCAATATCGGGGTTGCACGCCAGGACCTTCTGCCATGAATCATCGGCGTCACCAAGCAAAACTCTGTCTACAACGCCGATGGCTTTCAGAATGGTACTGCGTTCTTTTTGAGTAAAAAGTGGTTGAGACCCTTTCCTGCGAATAACTGCCGCATCAGGTGTCACAACGACAAATAAGCGGTCTCCAAGGGTGCGCGCAAACGAAAGATAATGTATATGCCCTGGATGAATAATATCAAACGTTCCAAACGCAACAACCGTTTTCATAAAGTATCCCCAACCCCCTTTGGCTTGAGCGTCGGAAATAAGATAACCTCCTTTATGTTTATCGCACCAGTAAAAAGCATGACAAGTCGATCGATCCCCATGCCCATCCCGCTCGTAGGAGGCATACCGTGCTCAAGCGCAAAGAGAAACTCTTCATCGAGACATTGAGCGTCAACACTACCGTCAACGCGAAGCGCTTCCTGTTCAAGAAATCGATTTCTCTGATCAACGGGGTCATTCAACTCATGATAGTAGGCATTGATGATCTCCGACCCTCCGACCAGAAGCTGAACCGAGGCACTTTTGGTAGGATCATCGGGCGACGCCTTGGTGAGCGGCTTAAGTTCAAGTGGATAATCGAACACCCACGTGGGCTCTTGCAATGCTGGGCGTGCCGTTTTCTTATAGAGCTGGTCGTAGTGCTCTCCTATGCCTACACAGGTCTCAAATGCGATATCCAGTCCCCGTTTCTTTACCGCCGCAGTAAGGGTATCTTCCGTACGATAGAGATCGATATCGATACCAGCATGTTCGATAATTGCCTCGCGAAAAGTCATCCGCTTCCATTCAGTCGAAAAATCAAGCATGCCGTCTTTGCTTGTAATTAAAAGTGTGCCGATAGCACTCCTCATAACATTTCTCACCATTTCCTCGAGGAACGAAACAAATACATTTTTTGTTGGTACATAAGCCCAGTAGAATTCTATCTCCGAAAATTCAGGACTGTGCGCGTGATCGATGCCTTCGTTTCTAAACAGTCGACCAATCTCATAGACCTTTTCAAAACCACCGATGATAAGTCGCTTCAGGTACAGCTCGGGGGCAATCCGCAAATAAAAATCAGCATCGAGAGTATTGTGATGTGTTATAAAGGGACGAGCACTTGCACCACCGGGTATTGACTGGAGTATCGGTGTTTCCACTTCCATAAAACCACTCTCATCGAGATAGCGACGAAGCGCAGAAATAATACGCGACCTGATGATAAACCGTTCACGCACCTCTGGGTTTGCAAGCAAATCAAGCTCACGATGGCGATATCGCTGTTCAACATCAGATAAGCCGTGCCATTGCTCTGGGAGCGGCCGCAGTGCCTTGGAAAGCATGCGAATGGTTGTCGCGGCAAGGGTCTTTTCCTCTGTCTTGGTAAGCATGAGCGTACCTGTCGCCTCAATAAAATCACCAATATCTATAAAATCGGTAATAAGAGTATAGCCATCACCCAGCGCGTCGCGACGACAAAAAAGCTGCATACTCGCCGTTCCATCTTCAATACTCAAAAATGCTGAACCACCATGCCGTCGTATACTTCTAACCCGTCCAGCGAGTACGAGTGAAGCAGCAGTATCCTTCAACTGCTCAAAATTTTCGGACGCATCACGACAAGTGTGGGTTCGCTGAACATCACATGGATATGCATCAATACCCAGTGCTAAAAGCTGCTCCCGCTTTTTTGTTCTGACTGCCTGTTCGTCGCTTGTTTCCATAGAATAAAATATTGCTGACTATTGAACTAATGACCATAAAACAATAGCGAAAAAATGTTAAACCGTCAACACAGTTAAACAAAAAACCCCGAAAATCATCGGGGCTTTACAGGGAAAAAAATGGTGCTGCGTCCTATCTTATCGATTCTACACGATACTCGACCTCACCCTTTGGCACTTTTATCAAAACAATCTCACCAACCCTTTTATTGAGAAACGCGCGCCCCAATGGTGATTCGAATGAAATTTTTGAAGTTGAGGGATCTGCCTCATCTGTTCCAACGATCATGTACTCACATTTTTTACTATCACATACAACTCCAACGGTCGACCCAATCGTTACGGTCGTTTGTTTGCCTTGCTTTGTGTCGTCGATAATAACAGACCGTTTGAGTGTCTCTTCTATTTCTAGAATCTTTGATTCAATCATTCCTTGATCATCTTTCGCCTCCGCGTACTCGGCATTTTCTTTGAGATCTCCGAGTTCTTTTGCGCTTGCAATCCGCTCAATAACTTCTTTACGGGCAACTGTTTTCAAATACTCAAGCTCATTCTTCAGTTTGAGAAATCCTTCGCGAGTAAGATAGTGCATCATAGGTCAATGGGGTTTTTAAAACTGCTCACTACTATAGGGGAACTATTCTTGTTTGTCAACCCCGACGGAAGTTTTTTCCCTGCTTCTGTGCTGAAAATACCAGCGAAACATATCATCAGCGACAGCAATCGCGCTTCTACTCCCCTCTTCGCCCTCTTCAATGAGGACGGTAATAACAATCTGGGGATTGTCAAACGGCGCCCATCCAGTAAACCATGCGTGCGGACGCGCCGTACTCTTCCATTGAGCGGTACCCGTCTTCCCCGCGGCTGTCACCCCGAGAGAGGCAAGACGGCGACCACTGCCGGCAAGAACAGTTTGTCGAAGACCTTCACGAACGATTGCAACGTATTCGGGATCGATACTATCTTTCAAGTAGTACGATTTTATCGTATCATCTGGTGTCTTGTCCTGAGAATCGGTAAACGAGTGAAAAAAATGCGGGACAGCCGCCCACCCACTATTGGCGAAATACTGCGTCATCATATGAATATGCATCGGGGTGACAAAAACATCGCCCTGCCCAATAGCAATGTGATACGTATCGCCGATGTACCATGGCTCACCCGTCTTCTCTTTTTTCCATTCTGGACTCGGTACAAAACCAGTGTGCTCACCGGGCAGGTCGATACCGGTCCGCTTATCAATACCAAAAAGCCGGTAATAGGAAAGTAGTGTTCGCGGACCGAGTCCGACAAAACCATTATATCCTCCAGCCACAATATAAAAAAAGGTATTCACCGATTCTGCGAGCGCCTTTATGACCGTTGTTCTACCATGTCCCCCCGCTTTCCAGTCAGGAAAAAACCATTTGGAAACATGGATTCCGCCACTACTCAAAAAAGATGTGTCGCGTGTGATAATATGTTCCTGAAGCGCTGCCGCGGCAACGATTGGCTTTATCGTTGACCCTGACGGATATTCTCCTTGAATAGCTCTGTTATAGAGGGGGTGGTCAGGATCCTCAGATAATTTTTTATAGTCGTTGGGCGAAATTCTCTTTGAAAATATATTGTTATCATACGATGGCATGCTCACCATTGCGAGTATTTCACCGGTTTGAGGGTCTGAGGCAACGGCGACCCCCCTGCGAGTATTGAATTTCTCGAGAACTTTTGCGAGGGACTGTTCTGCAATATCCTGAAGCCCCTTATCGATCGACAGAGTTATGCTTTTGCCATCGCTCGGCGGCTCTTGGGAGACAACCCTCCTGGCGGCTCCCAGGGCATCTACTTCCAATTCTTTTCTGCCGTCGATGCCTCGCAATGCATGCTCGTATTGCAGTTCTATACCGTCTTTTCCGATACTGTCCGTTGCAAGATAGTGTTCAGGGTCAGCAGCATATTCATCCTGACTAATACTGCCCATATGACCGATAATATGCGATAAACTCATGCTTGAGCCAAACAGATAGTTTCTCCGATCACGCAACACGACATCGACACCGGGCATGTTCGTCGTTTTAACAATAATGACAAGTGCATCCGAATATTCGATTTCATCAAGCAATATCAATGGATCTGCCAGGGTGCTTTTTTTCACTCTCTCTTCAATATCAGCTGCCAGCACCCCACTGATTCGTTCGAGCTGGTTGAATTCGCTGTTCCGTGCGTCATGCGATCGTGGCAGCTCGGCGGGATTTACTCTCAACACAAATCGTGGAATATTCTGAACAAGAAGCGTGCCGTACCGATCGTAGAGCACTCCTCTTCGCGCACTGACGGTCACTGTCTTTACTTTATTCTGCAATGCAAGAAGCGCAAAACCTTTTCCGGAAAAAATCTGCAATGATGCGCTCCTGAGCAGAAAAACCAGCAAGATTGCAAGAAAACAAAAAAAAAGAAAAGAAATTTTTTTCTTTCCTATAGTCGTGCCAAGAAACTGAACTGATGCATGCTGGTGCATAACCGGCGCCGTCGACTCAACCCACTCAAGTGTTCGGGTATGTTTTAGTCCAATGACATCTGAAAATTCGGGAGCAAAGGGGGTTCGATTCTTCATAGTGAGGGTGAAAATGAGGATTTCCGACTCGTCGGTTGTGCATCGAGGAGGAGTGGATAAAAAAGAAAAAGTGACCCGAGTGTTGTAAAAAATCCTCGTCCAAGATGACCGAGCGATTCACCGGACACCAACAATGCACCCACCGGTGTTCCCATGACGAGCGAAAGACCGACAAATAGAAACCACTTACATACAACAAGGCATATCCAGCCAGACATCCCCATGACGAGAAACACGGGCAGAGATCGATTGGTCAGCAGATGTCTTCCCAACAGAAAACACACTGTCACAGCCAGCATATATGAAAAAAATGAAAGCCCTTTTATTGGTGAAAATAAATCGAGGGCGCATCCTGTCACTGCCGCTAGGAGCAATACCTGACGGACAGGACAGAGGAACATGAGCCCAAAAATAACGACAAACGGTAACTCCGCAGGGACGTGACTGTTTACTTGGATGCCAAGCGAAAAGACAAGAAGTACGAGGAGAGTGACAAAAGACCGCGTGATCATTTTAAAAATGCTGAGAACTTGGATGCCATCATTTTCTTTAAGGCATCGAGTGCGCGGAACATCGCATCCTTCACTGATTTTTCGAGGATCACTTTATTCCCCACGATTGAATCGTCAATATGAACACTCAAAACGTTTTGATTGCCATCGAGCGTTACTGTCACTTGTCCATCAGAAGAGGTCCCCACTGCTTGCTCTTTTGCGAGCTGACCCTGCAGTTCTTTTAATTCCTTACCGTGCTTGCGCAGATCGTTTAGATCTTTTAGCTTGTCGAGTACAGACATATGAGAAGGGGTTAGGGATTAGGTTCTAGGGGTTAGGTGTGGAATATATGTAAAGGGCAGTGCGCATGGTCGTGCTTCCTTGCGCTACAATACTTACGGCCATACTCAATCAAAAGATAGGTAACGTGGAGCCACTCCTTTTTAGGAATAATCTGCATTAAATCAATCTCTATCTTATTCGGGTCTGTGTGCTCTGTCAATCCAAGTACGCGTGCGATGCGTTTCACGTGCGTATCTACCGCAATACCTTCCACCACTCCGTATGCGTTGCCAAGAACCACATTTGCTGTCTTTCGCGCAACCCCGGGTAGGGTAAGCATTTCGTCCATGGTGTGAGGCACCGCACCGCCAAAATTTTTCTTCACCAGTTGTGCCGAAGCAAGGATATGTTGTGCTTTGTTTCGGTAAAACCCCGTTGAAAAGATATCCCTCTCAAAATCTTTTTGCTGTGCCTTGAGATAATCGTCGAGATTTCTATATTTTTTGAAAAGTTTCTCTGTCACCTTATTCACCATGATATCGGTACATTGAGCCGAAAGCATCACTGCGACCAGTAACTCAAATGGATTTGAGTATCTCAGCATAATACGAGCGCGCGGAAACATCGTCTTCAATACTGCAATAACACGGACAACTTTTTTTTTACGTGTAATCTGTATGGCTCGTTTCATTCTTAATTCTTAATTCTTGATTCTTGATTCCTTATTCTTTTTTTCCATGGAAACGTTCCCGTAAACTCTACCCAAAAAGCGGCCGCCCCAACATGCCCACCGCCTCCATAGCGCAGTGCGAGCTTCGATGCATCGACCGTTCCATCACTGCGCAACGAAACCTTTATTTTCCCGTCCTTGTAATGCCACGCGATACCCAATGGAACATCTAATGTTCGATAAATTCTATTCCCCGCTTCTGAATAAAATATATCGGTATTGACCACGTATGCAGGGACGCCATGAAACGATACCGGCTCCGCACTGTCAAGAAGGCGAGTAACATACTTCTCCTTAAACTGAAGAAGGCGCGCACCGAGGGCTGCGAGCTCCTTTCGTTTTGTAGATGTTTCGAATTCCTTTACCAGTCGACCCCATTGTTTAAAATCAAATTCAACTAAAAATAAACTCGCAGCATACTCAAGGGTCTTTGGGCGCTTGAGTGTAAAAAGATCGATATCTTGAATAGTCAAAAGGAGTTCGGGAATTTTTTTCCCGGGGTGAAAGTATTCCCATGCCAGGACGCATCCTGATTTGCCCAGATCAAATGAAGAATCATCTGCGCATGAAAGAACATCTTTATGACTAATGTGATGATCGATAATAGTCAATGATCGAGCGCGCTTTTTTATCCGCAGCATGAGTGGCAGAGAAAAACAATAATCAACGAAAAAAAGCTCGTGCCCATCTATTCCAGCGGGTATATCCTGCTTTTCGTGTTTCAATCCTCGGTACTCAGCAGTATTCTTTAATACTGACCATGCTGACCATGCGCCCGCAAATCCGTCGAGGCAGTTCGCGTGATAGAAAACGATACTCCTCCTCTTGTAGGACGTTTGTTTGCTCATGATTTGTAATTTTTGATTTGTTGCTTATTAGGATAGCATGTTGAGTGCAAACACTCCCGACCCCATAGCTGCAACCAGTAAAAGTATGGCAAGCAATGCAAGGTCGAGCTCCCATCCCCCGTCACCTGAAAATTTCTTTTTCCACACCGCAATTTTATAATAGAGTGCGCCAACCATGACACCGGCTAAGGCAAGAGCGCTGACAGCCGTATAGATTCCAAGGAGGACTCCTAATGCTCCGAGTGTCTCAACAATCGAGAGTGCTTTCATTATTGAAAGCATTGAGAAAGGCATCTGAGCCGATGGTGCCATTTTCCACATCGCAAATTTTGCAATTCCATGATGCAAAAACAGCGCGCCAATAACGATGCGGACAAGCAGTAACGCCCAGTCCGCAGAATAGATCGCAATATCAAAATACGGCATATGAGGATTTATAATATATGATTTAATATGGTCGATTTACTGCTTCAATCATACCATACAGCGGCCATATATGCCAATACCCCTTCCTTCATAATAGAAAATGTGTTCCTACTGCATCATCCTCGCAACGATCCTCACAACGAGCCATCGTGGTACAAACCGTTTCAAGAAAAATAAAAACTTGTACTTTCCGTCCTGTATTGCAATCCGCTCTCCCTTCATGAGCGCTGCATACCCATAGCGAGCAACAACGTGAGGATCACGAGAGTTCTTGCTCTGCACCCCGCCCTCTTGATCAAAAAATGCTGTCTTCGTCGGACCCGGACAAAGAGCGGTAACCGTTACGCCCGTATTGCGAAGTTCCTCTGCAATGGCATTTGAAAATGATAGTACATACGCTTTGCTTGCAAAATACACCGACATAGAAGGCCCGGGAACAAAACTTGCCACGGACGCAACGTTCAGTATTTTCCCCCCATGACGTGCAATCATGCCGGGAAGAATACACCGCGTTAACTGTGTCAAGGCAACAATATTGACCATCATCATTTCCCGTTCACGACTCACGTCTTCTGTATAAAACGGGCCAAACGAACCGAGACCGGCGTTGTTCACCAGAATATCGATAGATATTCCCGCTTCACCCAGCCAATCGAAAATTTTCTTCGCTGCCCCATCCTCTGCCAAATCACGTGCAAAGACATCGACAGTTACGCCGTACACGTTCCTTAGATGTGTCTGAACCACTGCAAGACGTGCTTGATTTCGGGCAGTAAGAATAAGCCGATATCCTTCTTGCGCGAATATTTCAGCCAATGCAGCCCCGATACCCGACGACGCTCCCGTAATGAGAGCTGCTCTGTGGTGATCTTTTTCCGTACTCATTATGAGGCGTGTTACCTTAAAAAAAAGAGGGGCGCAATGAACCGTACCCCATAACGTAGACAAGAAATAGAAATAGGGATTTGCATCTATGCGCACAGTAAGTGTTCCCTATACTCAACCGGCGACATTTTTTCTCTGTGCCACTGTTTGCGCACTGTATT
>OBEQ013001464.1_pt1 | contig 26067 bp, 33 predicted proteins | sample 1670901 | NCBI WGS metagenome assembly OBEQ01 (sample SAMEA104232315, study PRJEB22302) | groundwater metagenome | biome: forest; feature: aquifer; material: groundwater | place: USA | collected 2011-08-07 | depth 5.4 m | reverse complement strand
GGAAGTCTTCAGACTCTCTATTATGGTGACGGCCAACAGACGAGCCTGGGCGCATGTATGCCCGACGGCACCTATGTCGCGAAATACGATCACACCTACACTACAGCCGGTAGCTACTCGGCAACCGTCATCGACAGCGCCTCGCGCAAACTCGCGCTCGCGGGGATCACCGTAACGGCCGGTCAGGTATGCCGCGAAGTCACGAAGTGGTGCAAGAGTGATTCCGAGTATGGTACAACCTGCTCAGATAGTCCTCCCGCGGAACCCAACGGTGCAGTGTACACAACGACCGAGACTGTCTGCACGACCGCTTCGTCCGGTCAAACCTCGAGTCTTGCCAACGCGCTCACGGCGCTCGAGAATGCGCTCAAGGCCCTCATTGGGAACTTGAAATAGGCATTGACGCTTGTGGACAACGCGGCCCGAGCTTCGGCTCGGGCCGCGTTACAATTCCTCTAATGAAAGCCCGCAGTCTTATTGTATTACCGGCACTTCTTCTGTTGGTGCCGCTCTTTACGAGCGCCGCCACTTGCATCACGCTCACGCGCACCCTCTCCCTCGAGGCCACGGGGGCCGAAGTCTCCTCCCTCCAGCAGTTCCTCAAAGACACTGCCGGATACACGGGCACCGTCTCCGGCCATTACGGTTCTCTCACGGAAGCTGCAGTAAAAAAGTGGCAAAGCGCACATGGCATTGCCCCGACAGGTGCAACAGGACCAAACACGCGCGCGGCAATGAGTTGCACGAAGCCGGCAGCCCAAACCGCCACCCCTGTTCCAACTCAAACCACGTCGGTGAACTCAGGACAGACACGCACACTCATAAAAGGCATGTCAGGATCCGACGTCACGGCGCTACAAAAGTTTCTCGTCGGACAAAAGTTTCTCGCTCCACAATGGGCAACCAGCTACTTTGGCGAGAATACCGAAGCTGCCGTGAAGAAGTTCCAAACAGCGAGAAAAGTCGCCGCGGCGGGAGTTGTTGGATACGGTATGGTCGGACCGAGGACGAGGGCGGCAATCGCTTCACTTTCGACCGGCGATAAGTTGAGAACACAGGCGAAAGAAATTGTAAAAAAAGCCCAAGCACTTAAAGCAGCTGGTAAACTCACGCCCGAGATAGAGACAAAACTCAATCAATACGCGACTGCATATGTCGTCGCGCAGCGGACATCGACCATAACAGAACTTGAGACGCAAATTCAAACACTTGTGACTCGAGCGAAAGTGCTGAAAGCTCAGAGAAAGCTCTCCGCAGAAGTTGATAAGAAAATCAGCCTCTTGGTTAGGGCCGATAAAGCCATGTTGGCAGCGACGTCAACGGATGATTTCGTGCGCAAAAGTGAATTGGTCAAAATGATCCTCAGCCAATAATCATATGAACACTACAATTCGCGCACGTGTTGCCATTCTCGTCATCTCCGCATTCATCGGCACGCTTTCATCTTTTTCTTTCGTGCATGCGATGAGTTGGGATATGTTGCCAATGGCAGACGAAAGCCAGATAGACGACAGACGTTTCCAAGGCAACGGATACCAGACAGTACCGGATCCCGGGCCTTCATACGCTGATACATGGCTCAATGAAGGAGAGTGCGCCCCTGGAGCTGCGAGGAATCCGATGTGTGATGCGGACTATCGAAAAGACGCCAGTATTTCGGATAGTGAGAGAAGGTATGACTATGATCCCGAATATAAGAAGAGTGTCGACAACTACAATCAAGAGGTTGATCAGTACAAAAATCCGGATTATCCCAATAAAGACAATCCGCTCTCTCAGGATGCAGGCCTCAACGATATTGGCAAAGATACCAATCCGCAGACCTCGAGTCTTCCCAGTGACGATTGGACTAATTTCCAGCCGGCAAGCCAGAACGAACTTGAAAGCTCGTCCAGCGCTTTTGCCAACTCGAATGATTTTGCCTCTGGTAGCGATTTTGGGAGCGGGAATGATTTTGCGAGTGGTAGTGATTTCGCTTCAGGTTCCGACTTTGCCGGTGGCAGCGATTTCTTTGGCGGTTCGGGATTTAACTTCGGCGCGCTTGATTCATTCGGGAGCAACCTCCTCGGACAAATTCAAAGTTTATTACCGGCAGTTTCCTCTCTCTTTAATAATCCAGTTCCGAAGATCCCGCAAATTACGAATCAATCGAACATTCCGAACTTTTCAAACACTCCAATCTCACCGCAAATCACGAATCAGTTTGTCCCTCCCGTCTCGACCTCGTACTCGTGCCCCGTCTACTCACTGCCTATCTGTCTTTCCGGTCAGCATCTTGAAAGCGGCTCGCTCGTCGCAGGATGCATGAGTGCGCCGCACTGTGTCGCGGATACGCAGACGGTGCAAGTACAGACTACGAGCAGCATCTCCTGCACATGGAACGGACAGGTCGTTGCGAGCGGCCAATCGATCACGGCGTATCAGTCCGGTGGAGTTGGGTACGGTTCCCAGTGCGTTTCCGAGACGAGGATCTGCAACAACGGCACCTTCTCCGGCAGCTACACGTATGCGACGTGCTCTATCGGTTCACCACAATCGTGCACCTTTGGCGGGCAGAACGTCGCAAACGGGGCCAGCGTGAGCGCGTATCAGTCGCCGTCTGCTGCATACGGTTCGCAGTGCATTTCGCAAATGCGCACCTGCAACAACGGTACGCTCTCGGGGAGTTACACCAATGCGACGTGCTCTGTAGGATCCGGACAATCCTGTGCACTCAACGGGGAGACCATACCGCATAATGCGACTACGTTTGCCTTTCAGGCGATATCCGTCCCATATGGGAGCACGTGTCTACGGGAAACGAGATTTTGCACCAACGGCTCGCTCTCGGGGTCATTCACCGCGCCGTACTGCGTTGTAAACGGTCCGGCGTCCTGTTCGTGGAATGGACTTACCATCTCGAGTGGCCAGACGCTGGTCGCATATCAGACCTCGACCGTTGTGCAAGGTACCTCCTGCGCATCGGAGATACGTACCTGTAGCAACGGTGCGCTCTCGGGCTCATACCAGTACGCAAGTTGCTCGAGCGCGTCGACCGGACAAAACGCGAATCTCGCAAGTGTGCTCACCGCTCTTGAATCCACACTCAAGGCGCTCTTAGCAAATCTGGTGCAGTAGGCCGGAATAGGGAAATTCACTTGACGCACATATACGTTCTGCTACTATGTCGCGACGCACGCTCTGTGCGTATTCTTTTGCCTCAATTTTGAGCCGTGCGGAGTAGCGACCCGCGACAAGCGGCACAAAATACAAAAGAACTACCGGAGCACTCAAACGCGTTGGCATTATATTAGAAGCAGTTGCCAACTAGTCACTGGCGACTAATTATTAAAAGTTGAAAGCAGGTCGCGTAACAAAGGACGATACGCGACATGATTTCGCAAAATCACATGGCAGCAGAAGAATTCAATCGTTCGAAGCCGCACGTCAACTTCGGCACGATCGGCCACGTCGACCACGGCAAGACGACACTCACCGCGGCGATTCTCAACGTACTCGCGAAAGCGGGCAACGGGTACTCGGCGACCGTCAAAGGTGTCGATGACATCGACAAGGCGCCGGAAGAGAAGGCGCGCGGAATTACGATCTCGCTCTCGCACTCCGAGTACGAGACTCCGAAGCGTCACTACGCACACGTGGACGCTCCGGGACACGCGGATTACATCAAGAACATGATCACGGGGGCCGCTAAAATGGACGGCGCCATCTTGGTCATCGCAGCGTCCGACGGCGTCATGCCCCAGACACGCGAACACGTCCTCCTTGCGAAACAGGTGGGCGTGCCAAAGATGATCGTCTTCCTCAACAAAGTCGATCAAGTGGACGACAAAGACCTCATCGACCTCGTCGAAGAGGAAGTCCGCGAATTGCTCGAGAAGCAGGGCTTCGACGGCAAGAACACACCGATCATCCGCGGCTCCGGTCTCAAGGCACTTGAGAATCCGGCACCGGGAAATGAGTGGTCCGACAAAGTGATGGAACTCGTCAAAGCACTCGACGAATACATCCCAGAGCCGGTCCGCGAGCTCGATAAGCCGTTCATTATGGCCATCGAAGACGTCTTCTCGATCGAAGGCAGAGGCACCGTCGTCACGGGCCGCATCGATCGCGGAATCGTCAAAGTTGGTGAAGAAGTCGAAATTGTCGGTATCAAAGATACTGCCAAGACGACCGTCACCGGCGTCGAAATGTTCAACAAATCTCTCCAGCAAGGTCAGGCAGGCGACAACGCCGGCGTGCTTTTGCGCGGAACGAAGAAAGAAGATGTGCACCGCGGACAGATCCTTGCGAAGCCAGGGTCGGTCAAGCCGCACACTGATTTCGAGGCAGAGGTCTACATCCTCACCAAGGAAGAAGGCGGTCGTCACACACCGTTCTTCACCGGCTACAAGCCGCAATTCTACTTCCGCACCACCGACGTCACTGGTGAAGTGACGCTCAAAGAGGGTGTCGAAATGGTCATGCCGGGCGACACCGTCACCTTCAAGGTGAAGCTTGTCGCTCCGATCGCCATGGAAGAGCAGCTCCGCTTTGCTATTCGCGAGGGAGGTAAAACAGTTGGAGCAGGCGTGGTCACCAAGATCACCATCTAATTTCTCCTCCCGAGGAATTGTAGAAAACCCGCCACACGGCGGGTTTTCTCGTGATGGATGATAGAGTTGGATGGTGAATTGGTGGAGAAACAGGTCGTACTGGCTCAAGGGCGGGGTTATCGCCATCCCTATCTATCTCATCATCGCGCCGGCCACGTTCTTCCTTGTCCTCTCTCTTGGAGGAGGAGACGACATCATCCAGTTTCTGGGACCGGAAGTCTTTGCGGCCATGTGGGCATTTGTTGGCGACCCCGCCATCATATCCGCGCACATGCCCCAAATTATCCTCGGGCTCATTCAACTCGCTGTCATTTTTATTGGTAGAGTTTTCTTGCTGGGCGCCATCGCGGGAAAAATATATGAATGGTTCGCAAAGCGTGGTAAGAAGACGTGGTTCTGGTTGCTCCTCGTTCTTACATACATTGTTCTCGTTGCAGGTCTTACATATCGCACGCAAGACCTTTCGAAAACTTACTATTCTGCTAAGGCGCCCGAGGAGTGCAAATCGGCTTTGCGTGCCGGCGTAAGTAATTTCAATATCAATGAATGCTACCGGCAACTTGCCGAGCGGACGAAAGACTTGGCAGTGTGCGACAAGATTACCGGCCCCGGTCCGGGGACAGATACTGCCGACGCATTCCGCGGGTTCTGTTATGAAGAAGTGGCGCACGCGATGAACGATGGGTCCATCTGCGACCGCATTCCTGCCGCCATGCACGGCTCCCCGCAAACCAGCAGCAGAGCTGATGCGTGCTACGTATGGTTTGGGATGTGCGACAAGATACACGATGTAGGGTGGCGGGATAGTTGCTGGCAGGGCCGGGCAAAAAAAGAAGGAAATGCGGCGTTTTGCGACAACATGTCCAATAGGAATCAGTACGTGACGAGAGGATATTGTCTCCAACAGATGCAACGTAATTAGGATGCTTGGGGAGGCAAGACTGTCGGCGCAGGCGTGGTCACGAAGATCACCATCTAATTTCTCCTCCCGAGAAATTGAAGAAAACCTCGCCCTGTGGCGGGGTTTTCTTTTTGTCCTCAAGATTCCTTCATGATGCGGGTGTATACTCTGCGGACTATTAGCTAATTAAAAACAGCGCCGCGTAACAATCGACGGTACGCGGCATGATTTCGCAAAATCAAATATGAAAAAATTCATGGCAGTGTTTCTGGGTACACCGAAGAAGATGCAGAATTGGAAACCGGACGAGGCAACGATGAAACAGGGGATGGAGGCATGGGGCAAATGGGCCACCGACAACAAAGCGTCTATCGTTGATATGGGCTCGCCGCTCGGCAAGACCAAGCGCATCGACAAAAATGGTGTTTCGGATAGCAGCAATGAGATGGGCGCATGGACGGTAGTGCAGGCAGAATCGGCCGACGATGCGGCAAAATTATTCGAGAACCATCCGCACTTCACGATTTTTCCGGGCGAGCGGGTCGAAGTGATGGAGTGCCTGCCAATGCCGAAAATGTGATTTAGCGAAATCATGTCGCGTACCGTCGATTGTTACGCGGCGAGGCCCCTGATTTGCGTTTTTGCCTAGGGTAGTGCATACTCTGCGGGTTCTATGACAGCAGAAACGGCAGTCAAAAAGGTGCGTAAGCCCCGTGCCAAAAAAGCGGTTCCAACTACCGCGAAGCCCGCTGCCGCGCCTGCTCCTACCCCTCGAGCACCTGGCCGGTCAGGCAAAAAGCCCGATGCTACTCACCGCCTCCGCATCAAGGTCCGCGCCTACGAGCACGGCATTTTGGATAAATCAGTAAAGCAAATAATTGATACCGCCGCCCGCTACAACGCAGAGGTCGTGGGCCCCGTGCCGCTTCCAATAGACATCAAGAAATACACCGTTAATCGCGCCGCCTTCATCGACAAAGATTCCCGTGAGCAATTTGAAATGCGCATTCACAAGCGCATGATAGACATTTTGAACCCCGCTCCCAAAGTCATCGAAGCCCTCACCAATATCGACCTTCCCTCCGGAGTCTCCATCGACGTCAAGATGATGTGATTTTCTGGTTTCTCTCCAAGAGAAATCAGAAAATCACGGGCGACGCATCCAATGCGGAGACCGTAAACAGACAGTCCATCCAATGGGATTACGTGAATCACGGAGAGCTTTTCCAAAAAGCTGCTCCGTGAACTAAAAAGTCCGCATCGTGACTATCGACTAAAAAGTCTCGCTTAACCTCCCGTTGCTATACTTACGAGGATGCAGAACAGCAACATATGCAGGCGTTATTTCACGTTTCTCGTTCTTCTTGCCGTTGCGAGTGGATTGGTGTGGATGTATGCGCACAAAAACCATCCGGATGAGTTCCAGCAGGGGATTGAAACTATCGTTCGATGTGCCGAAGAAAAAGACGCGATCATTTGTGCAAGAGAACCGGTCCAACAGCTCCTCCTTGCCCACAAGGCGTCAGACATTATCGCCGCGCTTTCCAAGACAAGTGTACGGACGAATCAGTGCCACTACTTGTCACATGTTGTCGGACAGGAAACGTATCACAAATACCGTGATGTCGAAGTGGCACTCGGAGAGTGCGATCGGGCATGCGGCTCCGCATGCATTCATGGGGCGATCGGCGCGGCATTCACAGAAGAGATCGGGCTCGACGAGTCCAAAGTCGACCCCGAACACTTAAGTCCGGATGAAATACTCTCCGCCGGTGAAAAACTCTGTCTCACGGTCAACACGTGTCATGGGGTCGGGCACGCGCTTTTCATGTCGTATCAGAAATTTGGTCCGGCATTATCGGCTTGCAGATCACTTTCGACGGGAGCACGGCTCACCGGCTGTTACGGCGGCGTTTTTATGGAATATTTCGGAGAGCTCTCGTCGCAAAGTATGTGGGGAGAGGATTCCTCTCCCGCTTTCCCGAACATCGAAGATTTGCCGACTTTTTGCCAATTCCCATCGCTCGAAGAGCGTCGTGCGTGTTACTGGCATTTTACGGCGATAGCAATCGTCGCCTATGAAAGCGCGGGAATATCCGAACCAAAAGAAAATTCTATCGCGCGCGTACAAAAAATATGCGAATCCCTGCCGCGATTGGATCGGGAGGCCTGCATCTTCGGTATCGGGACGAACAGCTACTCCGCTGTATTCACGGATCGAGAATTGGCGCTACGCACGTGCGACCGCTTCACGACAGCTCTCGATAAGGCCTCGTGCGTCTTGGGTGTTGTTGCAATTGTCTCCACCCATAAACGGGCGGACAAACTCCTCTCGTATTGCGATGGCATGGCCGAACAAGACATACGGGCACATTGTTTCCGGTCCGCGTTTATATATCTCTATAAAGTTAATGAACCTATTGAAGACACCAAAAAACTTTGTCCGCAGATGGACGACGTCTGTGTCTCGAGCTCCGCATACTACCGCGATGATCCGTGGGACCTATTGAACAAAATGTTTTAAAGGTCGGCTTCTTATTTTAGATTGGCACATCCGATCAAACATCAACCAAAAAAGCCCTCTTTCGAGGGCTTTTTTGCTATCCACAATCTCGGTCTTCATATTGACTTCAAACATAAAAGGATGTATAATTTAATCTAGTTCCGGTCGAGAACGTGAGCACCAGCGCTCACTAGATCGGGCAAGGAGGATGCATGCGGAAGATTCTGCTTGTTGCGGCCACGGTCGCGGGGGTCTCTGCCTTTGCAGATCCCAGCTGGGCAGGTTGCAACGAAGTCTGCCGGGGGAAGTGCGATCAGACCTATCACAGGGGCGGTTTCCCTTCGCCCCAAGCGTGCTACGACGCCTGGTCGAAGATCAACGCCCAGTATGGCAAGCGGTCCGTGCGCTTTGAAGGCCGGGTTGGCCTGGACAGGAAAACCGGAAAGGTCAAGATCTACGACTGACCATCCAAACCGACTTGCCGGGCTATTTGCCCAAGTTCCACCCTCGAGATCCCCGGCTCGTCAAGCCGCCGGGGATTTCATCTTACTTCCAAAATAAACAGAATCTTTGTAGTACGGGGCTCTCAACCAAACACTCGTTTTTTATACTTTTCTCTTCAGGCAGTACAATTCATTCGCAAATGTCGGGAGAAAGAATCTTTGTGTTTTGGGATTGTACACAACCTTGTTCGTAATGCGCTCGGTTACCAAGAATGATGACCGCTCACTTCCTGTCTCTGGGTCAAGCTCTGCGAGTACTCCGGTATTGGCTCCAACGTAGAGAGAGCCCTCGATGATAACGGGAGTTGCAAAAATCCTTGCCCCCGCGTACCAACGCCATTTTTCTCGGAATGTGTCGAGGTCGACGCAATACACATGCTTGTCCAGCGAAGTCACGATAACGGTGTTCTCGTAGATAACAGGGGTCGAGTAAAATCCGAATCCCGCGGTGAAGTGTCCTCGCTCGAGACCCGTCTTCCGATCAACGAAAAAGACTTTTCCATCGTAGTTGCCGAATACGATGAGATCGCGTTTTGCATCGTATGCAAACGACTCTTTGATGTCGAAACGGCTAAAACCGCTGTCCAATTCGCTGTCGCTCAACACTCCGGTCGCGAATTTCCACAACAGTGTTCCGGCTTTTGCATCGAAGAGGTATACCGTGCCGTCGTTTGAGCCGATGACGACTTGCCCGTGCTTTTTGATATAGAGTGGCGAGGAGTGCGTAAAACAAGGCATCTCGTAATACCCCCAGATCTTCCGCCCCGTTTTCATATCGAGTGCGACGATGCCGCCCCGTTTTCTCCAGAGACCAAATTCAAGGCCGACAAAAAGCATTCCAAGATCGGGCGCAAGGGAAGGGGATGAGCCGACCCAATCTCCTTCGGAGGATAGCCACTTTCTCTTTCCTGTTTTTGAATCAAGTGCATACACGTTGCCGTCGTAACCCCCGAAATACACGGTACCCTCACACAATGCAGGCGAAGAAAAAATACCTTTTCCCTTTCTGTGAAGGGAGATCGTATGTGACCATGCGATGCTTCCGTCGATTTGATTGAGTGCCAAAAATTCGCCTTGATCGGAGCCAATATATACGCGCTCATTGTCCAAGACAGGGTCGGATTTCGGTACCACGTGGTGGTAACTTGGATTGGCAACCTCGAATTTCCACACCACGTCGAAGTGTTGCGCAGGCCGGTGAGGAGGTTCTTCCGGCAGTAGGTTTGCAGTGCCGAGCGTATCGGTGAAGTCGTTGAGTTCAAAGAGTGAGTGGACGGCGATGCCTTTTTTGTTGAAATACTCGTAATACTCAGGATCGCGAAAACGGATAAGCATCCAGATCGCTTTCACGTGTCCGCCCAAGGATTCAACGGTCTCAACTTGTCGCATAAAACTTTTTCCGCTATTCATGAGATCATCCACAAGTACAATATCCTTACCCTTCTGCACCTCGCCTTCAACCAGTTTCATAAGGCCGTTTTTCTTTCGGGACTTTCTGATGTAAAAGCCCGATACGTCGGCGCCGGTATACATTTTGCTGTGTGCGAGGAACCCGATAAGAAGCGGTATGCCGGCGGTCTCGATGGTTCCAATCTGGATGTTTTTATTTTCACCAAATAAATTCCAAAAAAGGGCACTTATATCATCAAGCATGTCAGCATGCAGGACAACTCTGCGCATATCGAATAGCCAACCCGTGTGACGGAGTTCCCCTTGCAGTGTCACAAACGCCTCGTCCTTGGCGCGCACGTAGGCGCCTTCCTCGATCGCTTTTTTGACCCGTGCGGTACGGGTGCGCAGATCAGGCATCGTCATGGCGTCTGTATCTTTCCGAAGAGGCCGAACCGGTAGTCCGGCAAAGATGAGCTCGCGCTACGATATTCCCGATATCGGGCGGTACATTCCGGATACAATCCGCACATCCGCGTTTCAGAAATGTTCGTGCCATACATCCCGCTCAGCCATTGGAATGTCCCTTGATAACAGAGCGTCTTTCTCGACTCCTCGGCGATCGCATAGCAATATCCGAATCCGCTCTGACGCAGGAAAAGAAAGCGCGGGATAACACCCAACGTGCATGAAGCCCTCTCGTTGTACTCTTTCATCCCACGGCAAATAGACTCCAAACTCGCTACGTTGGAAGTAACGCCTCCGAAGATATCTGTTTGAATGCCGATACCTTCAAAACAGTATGCCCGATCTCTACCCGAGAGCGATTCGCATGTTTGTTTTGCGGCGAGCACTCGCATCCCGACACTCTCCAGTGTGTCGAGCCGCGGCTTCTGAAACTCGAAAAGAAATTGAAAACATGCGTGGCTGTGCTTTGCCGCCACTCCACTGCAGGGATATAACGGGTCATCACTTGGATCGCGTCTGGGTATGGTCTGAAAGGGGAAGAGGTTCTCCTTCGTGCCCACCTCCTCGCCCGCTTTCTCCATGTATACGCCCTGATAACAGGCCTCCCGCGCGAATCCCGTCGATACGCGGTCGCAGAGAGAGAAACTTTTCGAGCCCTCCCCATTCAGTATGTAGAGGATGTGGCCGATGCCGTGACAGAGCGACGTACTCTTCGCACAATATTGCGATCCTATTTTTTCTATCGTGGCATCGTCGGCATGGGCGATATCTTCATCGGGGTAATTCTCGCCGAGAGTTGCCAAAACCCCCGCGCCCAAGACCCCATGGAGGCACGCCGCACGGCAATCGTTACTGCACATCGAAAGTGCGGTTTCGAGCACGCCGGCCTTTTTGTAGGTTTCCTCCCCGAGGATGTGCCCAATAGGGTGGCACTGGTCGAGTATTGTTCTCGGGGAAGAACTTGCGACCGTGTAGGTCTGCACCTGCCTCGTAGACATCTGCGAAAGGAGGGTACTCACGGTTGTGTGCAGACACTTTGAAGCGAACGTTGGATCTGTTGTTGTCGCGAAGCAATCGAAAAGAGAGGCCGGTGTCACGGCGCTAATTTTTTCGTACCCGCGGAGAGCGAGCGCCGCTCCAACATACACGACTACGCAAATGAGGAGGGCGATCCCGACCGACCTAACGAGAGCAGGCATACATCAGGGGAAGGGGTGCGGCCACGGCGTGAGCGTATCGGCTGCTTTGTAGCCGAGTTTTGCGGGCACCTCCCGCAGACGTCTCGAGTCCAATGTTGGGAGGTTCTCACTAAGATAGATCGGTACCAACTGCGGGACGATGGTTTGCACTACATGGTACCCGAGTGTTTTCAGAACCTCGTCCTTGACCTCGTAGACATACGCCTCGTAACCGGAACCCATTTCCTGCAGTCGCTTCAACACATACTGCAAGCGCTCCCGAGCAGAGTCTGCGACTGGTGTCCTACCCAAGAATTCTTCCGGACTCTGCATCTTGCCTTTGAGGAAAAATGAGAAACGCTCAAGCATCTCTTTTCCCCGCCACATGGTGAGGCGTTCGGTCCGGCCGATGTTCCGATCCGTGAAGGGTTGGTATCCGGAGGGGAGCGAAAAACTTCTATGCCGCAGGACGAAATTGAGGACCGCAAGGGCTTCATGCCCCGCATGCAATAGTGTATCTTTCGCTGTGAAGCCGGCCGCGCCTCCTATTGCCACAACCGGTTCGTCTCCTCGCGGGTCAACGATCGCGCATATGGTTGAGGGAATACCTATATCGGTCGTGATATCCAGAAAATACATTTCCAATCCGTATCGTGCCGCCTCTCCAAGCAGTATTTGAATTTCTTCGTCCTGCATCTTTCCCACATCTATCCTTTTTGGTGCTATGCCATTTAGCCAGTAGATGAGGAAACCGTCGCGTTCGATGTTTTCAAGCAATCCGGAGAGAACCGCACCCTCTCTGGTGAAATAGCCCCCTGCGCCGCTCGTCGTCGGATTGATAAGGATGGGCTCCTCTGTGTCGTGTGTGAAATTATAATTCCAGAAAACGAGTTGCGCCGGTACGTATGCGATTCCACCTTCAGCAGTTTTAGCACGGACCCAGGAAATGGGAGCTTGATCCGAATGTGCAAACCTAGTATTCCGGCTTTTTTGCCACGGAAGGAAGCCGTTTAGTGTGGAAATATCAAGTGTTGGCAGCCGGGCTTTCTGCATGCCTTCTCGGGAAGAGCGGAGAAATGCCTTGCGTTTGTAGAGGGTGAGGAAATGGCGCTCAAGCGCCTCACCGATCGCCTTTGACATGGCGATCTCCACTGACCGTGAGTGCGCGAAGCCGCCGCCTTTCATATTGGTACCGTCTGTCTTTCTTTCGTCCCACTGCGTTCCCAGTCCCAGTTGGTAGGATTTTGGCAAGTCATTACTGCACGCGGTGAATTGAAAACGTGGTTTCGTAATAACGCCCTTCTCATGCAGATAACGCAAGATACTCTGCCAGTTGAGCGGAGTTCCCGGAGCGGTGACTTCGGTAACGCTCGAGAGCATGTCCATTCCCTCCATCTTCCCTGAGATGAAAAGTCGGATACGCTCTTCGCGAGAGAGGGGAGAGCGAAACTGACTGCACGGGCGCTGTAGCTCTTCGAGGGCCGCGCTCTTCGAGCGCACCGAGTACGGAGGGAAGGCGAGAAATTCTTGTTTGTCTGTGAACTCCTCCTGCGCCCGAGCCATAGGAGGGCATTATACATGACGCCTTTGCGCGCCACGCGACTTGGCAGTACGATTGATTCCCGATGTATATAGATTTTTCGTCCCTGTTTCACCAATCGTCAAAAGATCTGCGCGACAAAGGCAGAGTCAATATTCCACTAGATCCCAGTACGTGGCCACCCGAGTGGACGACTATCTACTACAAATCCTATCCCCGTTCACCGAAAATCAAACTTTCTCCGCGCGCCCCGCTTTCCGGCGATTATTCGGAGATACTGCGAAAACGACACTCCACGCGCTCCTTCAAGCAACAACCGGTCGACAAGGAAAAACTCTCACAACTGCTTCTGTACTCATGCGGCATGGCGGAACGTGGCCGCGATTATCCTGCGCGGGCATACCCTTCGGGTGGCGCGCGATTTCCGATTGAGATATATCCGGTCGTATTTTCCGGAAACAAAGACATACCTTCGGGCGTGTACCACTACAATGTCAAAGAACATGAGCTCGATGTGCTCTGGCAGAGACCGTTCACCAAAGCGCAGATCGCTGATCTTTTTACCTATGAGTGGATACAAAATGCCTCTTTCGCACTCATCATGACGGGAGTGTTCTGGCGCAACCAGATAAAGTACGGCGAGCGGGGATATCGGTACGTACTCCTCGAAGCCGGACATATCAGCGAAAACGTGTACCTTACCGCGACCGCCCTCGATATCGGATGTTGTGCGATGGGTGGAATGAAAGACAACAACATCGAGCGCTTGCTCGATATAGATGGCATCACAGAATCAGTCGTCCACAGTTTGATTTTGGGATAACCAGTGACAGCGTGGATAGTGTTATACTTTTTCCATGATGGTCAAAATCGAGCGCGCTTCTTCCAGAGTGATGCAGTACGTCTTGTACGGCATCGCTGCTGCCTTGGGTTTTTTCCTCGCTTTTTTTAACGTACATTCAGGCGGCAAGTCCGCGGGACAATTGTTCGGGGACGAGATATCGGCCGGCAGCACTGTGTACGCAGATTCCGCCGGAGGTACCGGAGGTGGGGGCAGTAACGAAGGCGGTGGCGGGACCGGCTCGTGCTGCGGGGAGGCCGGTTGCGATAGCGGAAGTACCGGCACGGGTTGCGGTTGTAGCGGGTCTGGGGAAGGTGGCGGAGACGGCGGAGACGGCGGCGGCGGAGGAGGTGGAGACGGCGGAGGAGGTGGTGGTGGAGACGGCGGAACGGGCGGTGGCACGGGTGGAACCGGCTGATCGCAGGCCATTTCATGCAAAGCGAAAGCTTTTGATACATTATGAGCAGGAATTCGGTGATCGTACTTCTCGCCGCCGTAGCGGTGGCACTCTCTGCGACTGTATTGTTTTTCTGGGCGCCGAGTTTGAGAAATAACGGAACCGCAGAGGAAGAACGTACCGGCCAGCACCTTGGGATGTGGTTGGACAATGCGATCCATACCGATGGTCTTCCGGAGGCGGTGCAAACGTACAACGCAATCCTCTCGTCAACTACCCTCGCACGCTCGGAAGTCGCGCCTTCAGTCCTTGTAGGGTCGGGGCTTCAGTACCGCCTCACCGCGAGTACTTCGGATGCGATCAAGGGAGTGCAGGAACTCAAGAAAGTTGCCGCAGATACCACGTTGCGGCCCTTCATCCGTGCCTTTGCGGTATTGGAACTTGCGCTTGCCGCCAACAACGCGGGCCACAACTGGTATGTATTCGGGGAAGTTTTCAAAGATGCTCCGTATCGCCAATATCTCGTGATATCGGGCGGCACGCAAAACACGGTCGCCTCCGCGAGGAACGTGCTCCTGTATTCCTATCAGATATCACCGACCTATAATGCCGCGGTGGCAATTTCTGACTACTTTGTTGTCGAACTCTACCGGAATGAACAGCATAATGTTGGCGCGAGCAGGAAACAGCAATTACTCGATGGAGCAGAAGAATACCTTGCCCGTGCGGAAGATCTCGTGAAATCAACAGAATACGAACAACCCAAAAGCCAGAGTGCACAGGAGAGCTATCTCGTGAACCATGCGTTTGCGGTGGGGGGACTTGCGTATTTCAAGGGGGGGTCGTACAAGAGCACGTACAAAACGGAGTACGAGGCGTTGTTCAAGACCCTCGTCGCAAAGGGGGATGCGGAAGCGAAAGGGCACCTCGCGATTTCGCGCTTCTGGTATGCCGCGTTCCTCCTGCAGGTTGACAACGACAAGAAAGGGGCGGCCGCTCAACTCTCTCAAGCGATCGCGCTGGCAAAAGCAGACCCGTATTTCGACAGCAATCCGCTGGTTTCCCGCATACGCAAATTAAAGAGCGGCACCATACCCTACCAAGCGCCCGCAAAGCTCGACACCTTGACCGCACTATCTCCCGAGTTCGAGGCGTTCGTGGAGAGCATCAAATGACCGAAGACATGAGAGGAGTGCGCTACACACGCATACAAATCATCGCCGCAGTCGCGGCGATTGTTATTCTCCTTGCACTCGTTTTTCCCCGACCCGTTCGGAATGCGTACGAACATACTGCGTTCATGATCGCGCCATCCGCAGCGCGAGCGGCAGAGTACGGCAAGTACCACTTTTCTTCGGTACGTCCCTCGGCGTACGACATCACCAGAGCCCAATATTTCTACGAAAAAGCCGCGACGCTTGATGCGGAGTATCCGTACGTGTACCACCAGCTCGCGCGCATCGAATTCCTGAAAGGGAATTTCAATACCGCAATTTTTTATATCAACAAACAGATCGAGCTCCACGGCGATACGGCCCCGAACTCCTTCTACGTACGCGGGCTCATCGAAGGATACATGGGTCGCTACACCGAGGCCGCAGAGGATTATAAACACTACCTCTCGCTTGTGCCTCCGAATTGGGCGGGCATCAACGACTATGCGTGGGTCTTACTCAAGGCCGATCGTTTCAAAGACGCTGTCCTCGAGACGGACAAGGGCCTCGCACTTTTTCCCGATAATCCGTGGCTCTTGAATTCTAGTGCGATAGCGCTCTACGAGACGGGCGACCTCGCGAAGGCAAAACTGCGCGCCGAAGCGGCGGTCTCCGCATCCCTGAAAGTCACCGAGCGGGAGTGGCTTACCGCCTACCCCGGCAACGACCCGCGCGTCGCGCGGGACGGGATCGCAACTCTGCGGAAATCGACACAAGACAATATGCACATGATAGAGGAGGCGATCGCCTCAAACGGGGTACAATAGGGCATCATGCATCGACATCTTCGTCATGCTCGCAGAACGGCCGCGGATGCGCTCCGGTATCCGGCGTCCTTTCTGCTCGTACTCGTGCTGCTCTTTTTTGCGGCCTTCAGTATCGGATCGCCCGCGAACGATTTTTCTTCCGCCGAAGTAAAATTCGCCGACGCTTCATATAGCGGCCTCTCCATTGTGCCTGCCTCATGCCCCTCTTCGCCGGATTACGCGGGCCAGTGCGGTTCTACGCCACCTCCGCAAGGCGCTTGTGCCGTATGGACGGATAGCGCTACCGTCAATCAGGGGCAAAGCACAACCTTGCATTGGAACGGTGACCAGACACAGGCGTTTAGCCCGTACGGAATAAGATTCACCTACAAGAGCGGGTCAATTTCATCTTCGGATGCGGGATTTGGGACGCGCAGTGTTGGAGCAGCGGGCAGTGCGGTTATCACCCCGACGCATACGGCGAGCTATGTGTATTCGGAGGTCTACAATATCAACACAAACCCCGGTGTCGACTTTCCCGCCTCCTGCGACACCGTTGTAACCGTGACGCCGTGCACACCGCAAAACATCTGCAGCAGCGGCAATGTGGTCAACAGCTGCACCGGCGAGGTCGTACATTCCTGCAGTGCGTGCGGGACCATCACGACGACAGTACCGACCGGCGCTCCGTGGTGCGACTTTCTCGCGCCTTTCCCACAGTTCTTCAGTTATTGCAACACTACGACGAATACGGCCCAGTGCACGAGTTGCTCGGATGGCTCGGCACCGGTAAATGGCGTGTGCCCAGCCGTGACCGACGTGTGTCCGAATCTCGGGGGTGTGCAGGCAACGGTACCCAGTGGATATCATCTCGACAGCGGACAGTGCATAGCCAACGGCTCGCCGAGTTTCGACCTCAAGGTAAACGGAAGCGATACTCCACCATCAGTGCGTGCGGGCGACACATTCTATTTCACGTGGACGAGCCAAAACGTGCAAAACTGCACGCCGTATATGGTGAGCGGCACCGATGTGTGGTGGACGGGCGGGGCCGGAGTGAGTGCCGGAGGGTATTTGCCGACTTCGTATGGCAATCCGAGCAGCTACGCCTCGACCGGTCTCGGGCGCTCTCTCTCGGTAGCCGGCACCTATACCTACGCGGCACGATGTGAATCTACCGTTGCGTTTGTATGGCCCGCATGGCTCCAGAGGATAACTAACATGTTCACGGCATTCGCCGCCACTCTCTACGACAGCGTGCCGGTAACGGTCACTATCTGCCCCGCCAACTGGGGGCAAGTCTGCAACTGCAACGGCACCATTCAATGCAACGGCTCATGCAGCGTTCCATCGGGTGCTCCCGGCGGCTGCATACCCGCGTCTGTACTCAATTGCACCAACGGCAGTGATTGGAGCGTACGACCCAGCTTGGTGCAAAAGAACAGCACCGTTACGGTACACTGGGACGGACACAACATGGCTTCGTGCAGCGTCTCAGGCAACGGCAATACGTGGGGCCCGCAGGCCTCCGACTCGAAGACCTCCAATCCGATCCGTGCCCAGAGTACCTACTCGATAAGCTGTGTCGGTCTCGACAACGTGAGTCACTCATGCTCTTCGGTTGTCAACGTTGCACCGACCTTCTGCGAACCGGGCGCTGTGGGCTGCGAGTGATATACTTATTCATCGTATGAGACATACATTCACCGTCACGCACGCAGTTGGTCTTCTCGCGACGATTCTCCTTGTATCGATCGCGGTGCCCTTGACTGTGCGTGCGCAAGAGAGCACGAGCGACCTTCGTGCGACCATTCGCGCTGAGCTCTTGAGCGATCCGCGCACCGCGGGGCTCTCGAAGGCGGACCTCGACACCATCGTGAATATCCTTGCGCAGGAAGCAGAGAAGCAGGGCATGACATCGCAGGATATTCAGTGGCGCCCGCAAGGTACAGAGCGATTTACCGGAGGCGATGGTACTTCCTCCGCTCCTGAATGTGCCGGAGGATTTCTCTGCACCATGACCGAAGCGTTCGGCTTCGTCGGTGCCGATACGACCATTCCGTTTACGCTCGGTGCCGCCTCGATGGCGCTCGTCTGGCTCCTCGCAGAAATGCTCCACCGCCACCGGCATCCGGTTCAGATTGCAAAACCGGCAACGTCCGCCTCGATGTAGTTGAGTTGCATTCCTACAGGCATTCCTATATAGTGCCTCCACCCACGTCCCCAGATCGGGACCAATGGCAGGCATCGTGTGCCCGCTGTTGCGGGCGTTTCTTTTTAGAATATGAACCCCGTTAGAAGCCATCTTCTATCGGTCGGAAGTATCTAAGTCGAACGCTCAGGGTACAAAATAATTTTATGGCAGACAAAGCTTCTAACGGGGTGAAATTCATGCTCGGTACCAAAGGCAGAATGACGCAGGTCTTCGATGAGAAGGGCGTCGTTTCCGCTGCGACTGTGGTCACTGCCGGACCGCTTACGGTCACACAAGTAAAACAACAGGACAAAGACGGCTACGCTGCGGTGCAGGCGGGCTACGGCACAAAAAAAGAGAGCCATGTCAACAAAGCGCAAACTGCCAAGCCATTCAAAGTTTTGCGCGAATTTTCTGCTGATGCGGATGCCACTCCGGAGATGGGCGCTACTATCGATGTATCTATCTTCGCTGCCGGCGACGTCGTCGCTGTCTCCGCGATCTCGAAAGGCAAAGGATTTCAGGGTGTGGTGAAACGACACGGTTTCCGCGGCGGCCCCCGCTCCCACGGTCAGAAAAATCGTGAGCGCTCTCCAGGGTCTATTGGCGGAGGCGGACGCGCGGGCGGACGCGTCGTCAAAGGCATGCGCATGGCCGGCCGCATGGGAGGGGACCGTATCACGGTCAAAAATCTCAAAGTCCTGCAAGTCGATGTGGCGACACACACGCTCGTCATCTCGGGCGCCATTCCGGGAAAGCCGGGGACATTGGTAGAGATTAGGGGATAGCCAATAGCCACTAGAAATACTTATGGAATCACCTATTTACAACTCAGCGGGAAAAAAGACAGGGAACGTCACTCTTCCTGATGCTGTTTTCGGCGTTGCGTGGAACGACGCCTTGATGCATCAAGTCGTGACGGGAATGTTGGCCAATGCACGCCCGACTGTCGCTCACGTAAAAAATCGCGGCGAAGTCCGCGGCGGAGGCAGGAAGCCATGGGCGCAGAAGGGCACCGGCCGCGCGCGCCACGGCTCGACACGCTCGCCGATCTGGAAAGGCGGCGGCGTCACGCACGGGCCGCGCAAGGACCGCGATTACTCGCAGGCAATCCCGAAGAAGATGCGCGCCAAGGCGCTTTTCATGGCGCTCTCGCGCAAACTGAAGGACGGAGAAATCATATTCGTCGATTCATTCGGTATCTCGGAGCCCAAGACCGCGACTGCCCAGAAAGCGCTTGCGATGCTCTCAAAAGTTTCCGGCTTCGCGAAGCTCGGCACCAAGCGCAAGAACGCGGCACTCATCGCCTTTGCGGATCCTTCGGAGGCATTGCAGAAGAGCTTCCGCAATATCGGCAACGTGAGCTCCATGTCGGTGCGCAATTTGAATCCTGTCGCTGTGCTCGGCAATTCCTATCTGATTCTTGAAGGTCCGGAGGCGGCCGTCGCTATCGTTGAGAGTCGCACGCAGAAAAAGGATGCGACCGCAACGCCGGAGAAAAAGCCGCGAGCCAAGCGAGCCAAAAAATCAGATAAGAAATAATTTGTATGGCACTTTTTGGAAAAAAGAAGAATATAGAAGAGAAAAAGGAGGCAGCCGCGGTTGCACCGATCAACACGCATCCGTCGATCATGGGGCGCGACATCTCGACCATTCTCAAGCATGCGCGTATCACTGAGAAAGCGGGCATGCATCAGAGCTTGGGTGTGTACACCTTTGATATCGCGCGCTCCGCCACGAAGCGCGATGTGATGCAGGCAGTGCGCGCGCTCTACAGCGTGACGCCGCGCTCGGTGCGCGTTGTTTCCATTCCGGTCAAGTCGCGTCGCAATGCGCGCTCGGGGAAGCTCGGCAATACCGGCGGAGGCAAGAAAGCATACGTATACCTTAAAAAAGGCGATACGATAACGTTCTAGTTCGACAAGCTCACTATAAATAACTATGAAAACATACAAACCCACATCCAAATCGCAGCGGCAGCACACCTCGATCGAGTACAAGAAGCTCCTCTCCGGCCACAAGCCGACGAAATCACTCCTCCGGGGTGCGCGCAGCTTTGCCGGACGCAATTCCTTCGGCCGCATCACGGTGCGCCATCAGGGCGGCGGGCACAAGAAGAGCTATCGTGAGGTGGATTTCAAATTCGACAAGAAAAATATTCCTGCGAAGATCGCATCCATCGAGTACGACCCCTTCCGCTCGGGATTCATCGGCCTCGCGGTGTATGCCGATGGCGAGAAGCGCTACGTTGTGCTTCCGCAAAAGGTCAAAGTCGGCGACCTCTTTCTCGTCTCCGAGACAGCTCCCGTTACACTCGGCAATCGCCTCCCGCTCGGCTCGATGCCGGTCGGCACGTTTATATACAATATTGAATTGAAACCGGGGCAGGGAGGGGTCATCGCGCGCTCTGCAGGAAGTTACTGCGAAGTCGTCGCGCAGGATGCGGGGTACACACACATCAAAATGCCTTCTACGGAAGTACGTCGCGTCATCTCGACCGCATGGGCGTCCGTCGGAGAGGTTTCCAATGAGGAGCATCATCTCGTGAATCTCGGCAAAGCAGGTCGCAGCCGATGGCTAGGGCGTCGCCCGACAGTGCGCGGTACGGCAATGAACCCAGTGGATCATCCGCACGGAGGAGGCGAAGGCAAGCAGGGCCGAGGGCTTCGCCGTGCGAAGACCATGTGGGGCAAACCATCCGGCAAAGGTCAAAAGACCCGCCGCCCGAAAAAGTATTCCAACGTCTTTATCGTATCCCGCCGCAAAGTGGGAAAGAGGAAGTAATTTCTACTGCCGGTTTGAGTTGTGCTCTTCCAGCCACGCCTGCTGTTGCGCGTCGCTAATGCTGGCATCACCCGTACCCGCCTCACTTCCTCTTGGGCTTAATGCGAAACCCAACGTTAGTATCAAGCCGATTCCGATAAGCCTAAGAGACACAAGAATAATCGCCAGCCACGCCAAGACCTTACCTTTCTCATTTGTGCGGGCGATTTGTCGAAGCGCAGCTATACCAAGACAAAGACCAAGAAGTGCGACCAAACCAATCAACACTAATACTCCGATTCCACTTGTGATTGGTAAAAATTGAACGATCGTGCTGCTAAAGAACCCGACTATTGCAACTACAAGCGCAACGATTGCTAGGGTATTCATGGTGAAGGTTATTTAATATAGTCAAAATATAACACGTGTATTTGACTTACCGACTCATTTCCTATACATTATGCGGACTCCCGCGCTCGCGGGTTTTACATTGGATATGACACGCTCACTCAAAAAAGGTCCGTACGTGGATGCAAAATTGATGAAAAAAGTCTCGCTGCGAAAAGCCACGCAGGGGGTTATTAAAACGTGGGCACGATCGAGCCAGATCGCACCGGAATTCGTCGGCTACACCTTTGGAGTCCACACAGGGAAAAATTTTGATGATGTATTCGTGACCGAAGACATGGTCGGCCACCGATTGGGCGAATTTGCACCGACGACCAAATTCATAAAGCACGGCGGTAAGATGCAGAAGGAGACTGAAATGGCGGCAAAAGCCGCGGAGATCGCTGCGGCGACAGCGGCGAAGGCAACAGCGACAACAACCGCAGCCGCAAAGAAATAATATGAAAGCACTTTTGACCAACTATCATCAATCGCCGCGCAAAGTGATGCTGGTCGCCGACCTCATTCGCGGCAAGAGTGTTGCCGCTGCACGTCAGGCACTTCTGTATTTGCCGAAGAAATCTTCGCCGGCACTCGGCAAACTCTTGGATTCCGCTATCGCCAATGCGAGCTCGGTAGGTGGCTCTGTTGATAATCTTTTCGTCAAGACCATAACAGTCAACAAGGGTGCCGTCATGCGCCGCGCACGACCATTTGGTCGGGGACGCTCGGGTACGCTCCGCAAGACGATGAGCATCGTATTTCTCGAGCTTGGTATCTCCGCGAAAGCTCCGAAGCCCGCAAAAGCACGCTCCGCGAAAAAGGCCGTAAAGAAGGCGCCTGCCGCAACCAAATAATATGACGCATACCGTACATCCATACGCACATCGCCTCGGCATCATCCGCGACTGGAAATCGCGCTGGTTCTCGAAGACACCGGCCCAATATCGGCAGGATGTCTGTGTTGATGCTGCGATCCGCCGTTTCCTCAAGAAGCGTTTGCGCGGCAGCTACGTCACCTCGGTTGAGATTGAGCGCAACGCAAAACAGGTCCGCATCATCATCAAGACCTCACGCCCCGGATTGGTCATCGGCCGCGGAGGCGAGGGCTCGACCAAACTCAGCAAGGAGATAGAAGCGGTCATGCGTAAGGTGCCAAAGGCAGAACGTAAGGCCGTCCGCCTCGATATCGAAGAGGTCCGCTCACCGGAATCTCAATCACCGGTCGTTGCGTACATGGTGGCCGAAGGCCTCGAGAAACGCCAGACCTTCCGCCGCGTACTCAAGCAGACTGTGGAGAAAGTAATGGCAAATCGTGACGTGCAGGGAGTGCGCATCGCTATCGCAGGGCGCCTAGGCGGTGCGGAAATGTCCCGCACTGAAGAGATCAAGCGCGGACGAGTGCCGCTGCAGACCTTGCGCGCCGACATCGATTTCGCACGCGAGCAGGCGTATCTGCCGTACGGTGTCATCGGCATCAAAGTATGGATCTACCGTGGCGACATCTTTGCCGAAGGTAAACAGCCACAGAAAAGCGCACAGTAATCTATGCTCGCACCGAAAAAAGCAAAATATCGCAAGTGGCAATCAGGACGTCGGGGTACGCGTCGCTTGAATGCACCTGATACCCGCGGCATCACCGTGGCTTTCGGTTCGCATGGGTTGAAGGCGCTTACACAAGCACGTGTCACTTCCAATCAGATCGAAGCGGCGCGTCGCGCGCTCACGCGCGCAGCAGGCAAATCCGCCAAGATCTGGACGCGCATTTTCCCCGACAGACCGTTCACCCAGAAAGCCGCCGAGGTGGGCATGGGTAGCGGAAAAGGTGATGTGCAGGGCTACGTCTTTGACGTGCGTCCGGGTCGTGTCCTCTTTGAGGTTGATGGTGCAACAGATGCAATAGCCCGCGAAGCGCTCCGCAAGGCGGGGACGAAATTGCCCCTCAGCGCGCGAGTCGTCGTACGCGAATAATATATGGCTGATATCACAAAACAGGACGTTGCAGAATTGCAGAAGCTCGTCAACGACAAGCGCGAAGCGCTTCGCGTATTTCGCTTCGGCGGCGCGGGCTCGCGCACACGCGATGTGCGCGCGGGTCGCATGTTGCGCAAAGAGATCGCTCAAGCAATGACCGAGCTGCGCGCACGCCAGATTGTTCAAGCAAAAAAAGGAGCTTAGCGACTATTTTTTGCTAACCCCATCACTTTCATCATCAATCTTGATTAATACGTTTATTTATGCAAAAGTACTCACTCGCGACACTGCAAAGAAGCTTGACGAAGAAAGTGGGGGGCATAAGAGCTTCTAATCTCGCTTCGCTCGCTAAGAATCTCTAATGTATGGAACTGGAAAACACACAAGGAAAGACTTTTGAAGGCATCGTCGTAAAGTCGGCGATGAAAGATACTGCGACCGTACAAGTCGAGCGCTACGTGAAGCACCCGAAATACAAGAAATTCATGCGCCTTTCGAAGAAGTTCCTTGTGCACGATGTCGGCAATCAAGCACAGATAGGGGAGAAGGTGACCATCCGCGAGACGCGCCCTATCTCCAAGCGCAAGCGCTTCATCATCGTCAAATCAGCCGAAGGCGCCGCTGCAAGCGGAAAATAAACAGATATGATTCAAGACAGAACACTCGTAAAGATTGCAGACAACTCCGGCGGCATCATCGGCCGTGTCTTTAAGATATTAGGCGGCTCCAAGCGCCGCTATGCCGGCATCGGCGATGAAATCGTTATCTCTATCCAGACAGCCCAGCCGCGCAAATCGGTCAAGAAGAAGGAAGTGCACCGCGCAGTCGTCGTCCGCACCGTCAACGCACTTCGCCGCGCCGATGGCTCGTATGTCCGCTTTGATGAAAATGCGGTCGTCCTCATCACCGGTTCCGGCAAAGAGCCAAAAGAGCCGAAAGCAAATCGTGTCTTCGGGCCTATCCCGCGTGAAGTTGTCGAGCGTGGCTATCAGCGCATCGGCTCGCTCGCACCGGAAATCGTATAATTCTATGAAGCTGAAAAAAGGAGACAAGGTCCTCGTTATCGCGGGGAAGAATAAGGGAGAGAGCGGCGCAATCGTGCGTGTGCTTACGAGCGCCAACATGGTCCTCCTCGACGGCATCAATCTCGTGAAGCGTCACCGCAGGCCATCCGCCCAGAACCGCAAGGGCCAGATCGTCGACAAACCGATGCCGATACACGCGTCCAACGTCATGCTCATGGATCCCAAATCAGGCAAGCCGACCCGCATCAAGATTACGCGAAGTGCCGAGGGTGCTCGCGAGCGCATCGCAGTCAAAAGCGGCGAGACAGTGAAGTAAGTATTTCCTATGAAAACAGCAACACCACAAATGAATACATTCAATAGCATGAAGACCAACTTCGGCTACACGAATATCATGCAAGCGCCAAAGGTCTCAAAAATAATCGTCTCGACCGGTGTCGGCTCGCTCAAAGACAAAAAGAAACTCGAGCTCATCGTCGACCGCCTCCGTAAGATCACGGGCCAAGCGCCTGCAGTGCGCGGTGCCAAGAAATCCATCGCGAATTTTAAGATTCGTGAGGGAGACGTCGCGGGCTACCAAGTGACACTCCGCGGCGCACGCATGCAGTCGTTCTTCGACAAACTCGTACACATCGTGTTTCCTCGTGTAAAGGATTTCCGCGGCATCAAGCCCTCGGCCATCGATGAGATGGGCAACATCTCGATCGGCCTCAAGGAGCAGACCGTTTTTCCCGAGACATCCGATGAAGATACCAAAGATATCTTCGGCCTCGCGGTTACCATCGTGACCACCGCTAGAACCAAGAAAGAAGCAGAAGCATTCCTCCGCCACCTTGGCGTGCCGCTTCAGGAGAGTCAAGAGGCAAAGAAATAAAAACAAACGGGCCCGCAAGGGCCCGTTTTCGTTTTTTTAACTCCCGCACCGATTACTTGATCGAAGCCGTGACCCGATCGATCGCGGCCCAGAGCTTGTCGTGATTGCCGGCGCTCTTGTCGACGTACGTCGCATCGAGCGCGAGCACTCTGGACTCGATGTTGTCAGCGCTCAGGACGACGACCGGCATGTTGACCGTGGCCGGATCATTGCGCATGCGAACGAGCGCGTCGAGACCCTTCATCATCGGCATGTCGTTGTCCGTTACGACCATGTCGAAGCGACTTGGGTCAGTGAGCTTCTGGAGCAATTCAAGACCATTCGTCACTTGGGTAACCGTGTGACCGCGATTCTCCAGAACCAGTGCGAGGAGGTCACGAACATCCTCGCTGTCATCAGCGTGCAAGATACGCATGGGCTTATCTCCGTGTTGGAGCCGTCCAACTGGGATGGGCTGGGGGCATACAACCACGGTCGGTAGGCCTAAGCAAGTTTCATTGACTTCCAGACGCCATTCGCGTATATTTCTCAGGCCTCGTAGGGGGCCTTATTTTTTGACCACAGGTTGGAAGAAGAAT
>OBEQ010223707.1_pt1 | contig 26070 bp, 22 predicted proteins | sample 1670901 | NCBI WGS metagenome assembly OBEQ01 (sample SAMEA104232315, study PRJEB22302) | groundwater metagenome | biome: forest; feature: aquifer; material: groundwater | place: USA | collected 2011-08-07 | depth 5.4 m | reverse complement strand
GTCGGCGATGATCAGCGTTCGTTCGAACTGCCCGGTATCGGCCGCATTGATCCGAAAATAGGTCGAGAGTTCCATCGGACAACGAACCCCTTTTGGGATGTAGACGAACGATCCGTCGGTGAAGACAGCGGAATTCAAGGCTGCGAAAAAATTGTCGTTCGTCGGGACCACCGTACCGAGATATTTTTTGATCAATTCGGGATGTTTTTGAGTCGCCTCGTTGAAAGAGCAAAAAATAATCCCGAGCTCGGAGAGCTTGGCCTTGAAGGTCGTAGCGACCGAAACGCTGTCGATGACCGCATCGACGGCGATTCCGCTCAATCTTCCCTGCTCTTGGAGGGAAATGCCGAGCTTGGTGAAGGTCTCCAAAATCTTCGGATCGACCTCGTCGAGACTTTTCGGGCCGCCCTTTTTCGTCTCCGGCGCCGAGGATTAAATGATGTCCTGATAATCGATCGCCGGATATTTCACATTCGGCCAATGAGGTTCTTTCATCGTGAGCCAATGCCGATAGGCCTTCAATCGCCACTCGAGCATGAACGCCGGTTCTTCCTTTTTCTCAGAAATCGTCTGGATTGTCTCTTCGCTCAATCCTTTGGGCGTCGTTTCGGTCTCGAAGTCGCTGACAAAGCCGTATTGATATTCTTTCTGAACGAGTTCTTGGATAGGTTCATTACTCATGTGGCAACTCCTTCGAAGGTTTCTTTTTTGCCAAGTCGGCAATCGTGGTTTCAGCGAGCAAGGTGTAGATCTTGTGATTCAACTCGTAAAAAGGTTCGCGAATAAGACATCCATCCCATTGTGGGCAGGTGATCTTTTCGTCCCGAAAACAATCGACCACCGCAAAAGGCCCGTCAAAAATTTCCACCACATAGGCAACCGAAATATCATCCGGCCTCTTGGCCAGGACGTATCCCCCGTTGATCCCATGGACCGACTTGATCAACCCCTTCCCCGCCAGCTTCTGCATCACCTTCGCCAAGACCGGATAGGGAATATGATAACTCGTTGAAATCTCACGAGTACTTGTCACCGGGCTCCCCCCTTCTTTATGCACCATGTGCTCAATAGCGAGGAGGGCGTACTCGGTCTTTTTGTTAAAGTGAATCATAAGTACCTATATAGGACTATAAAGGTCCTATTTAACGGGTCAAGCGGATTTATTAGGCTTTTTGGGGGAAAGCAACTGAATTCAGGAAGGCTTGGTTTTCTTCTTTAGTTCCCACCGTGACACGCAGGGCGTTCGGGAGATCTTTCGAACTGACGTCGCGGATCAGGATGCCGGCTTTGAGGAGTTGTTGAAAGAGTTGCCGGGAGCGGGGCGTCGTGAAGAGGATAAAGTTGGTCTTCGAAGGATAGGCTCGGATTCCGGGAATTTTTGTGAGACTTCGATAGAGCTTTTCACGCTCCTCAATGATTTCAGCGACGAGCGAATCGACAAACGACGAATCTTCGAGCACCACCTCCCCCACCGCTTGTGACAAGACCCCCACCGAGAACGGAAGGACAACCTTCAAAATTTCAGCGGCGATCTTTGGATCGGCTAAGAGATACCCGAGCCTCACCCCGCCGAGGGAAAAGGCCTTCGAAAAAGTACGAAGAACGATCAGGTTTTTGTAGCGTTTCAGGTGAGGCAGGAGGGTCGCTCCCGAAAATGGATAATAGGCCTCATCGATCACGACGAGCCCTTTCGATACTTTGATAATCGCGATGAGGTCGTCTTCCGCAAAGAGATTCCCCGTCGGGGCGTTCGGATTCGAGAGAAAGACGATCTGTGGTTTCTCCGCCTTGATTTTTTTCAAAACAAGATCTCGCGGCAGGGAAAAGTCGTCCCGGGACAACGGGACCTTGATGATCCAATTCCCAAAAAGCGAAGCCTCGATCTCGTAGAGTGAAAAGCCGGGAGTGACGGTCAGGATCTTTCCTTTGGAAGCGGCTGCAATGATGATCGCCTGGATCAGAACATTCGACCCCCCCGCGACGACAACCCCGCGAGCATCAACCCCTTCCCGGGCCGCTATCTTTTCCCGAAGTGAATCGCAAAAAGGAGAAGGATATCGGTTCCATGAAAGCGACCGAAGCCGCTCGATCGCCCTTTCCTTTAAAGGAGGCGGCAGATCATGGGGCGATTCGTTCTGATTGAGCTTGATCCGATGACGGGGGCTGTCGAGGTGATACCCTTTGGTCTTGAGGATTTCTTTTCGGATGACGGTCATTGGGCCTGTATCAATGAGGAAAACGGGCTAAAAGATCAACCAAAAAGGACTTTAGAAAATCCCTTGAACTTTTGAGGCCTCTCCCCTAGAGTCCCCCACCTTTATGCAAAAGACCACTTTAGCCAAGAAGGAAACGGCCCCCCGAAACTGGGTCCTGGTTGTTCTTGAGGGGAAGATCCTCGGGCGGGCGGCGACGCAGATTGCGGATGCCTTGCGGGGCAAAACCAAGCCGACCTACACGCCCCATGTTGATGCGGGCGATTTTGTTGTTGCCATCAATGCGGGGAAGATCGTGCTGACCGGAAATAAGCTGCTGCAGAAGAAATATTATCGACACTCCGGTTATCCGGGAGGGATCAAAGAGATCACGGCGGGAAAGCTTCTCCAAAAGGATGCCACGGAGGTCATACGGAAGGCGGTCAAGGGGATGCTCCCGAAAAATCGCCTTGCGAGACATTTGATTCGAAAATTGAAGATTTATTCTTCGGCGGAACATCCGCACGCGGCCCAACAACCCAAAACGATTGAGATCCGATCATGACCGCGGCCAAAGCCCCCAAAAGAATTGCCACCGTCGGTAAAAGAAAAACGGCCATTGCCCGTATTTTTCTGAGTCCGGGTGAGGGGAAAATTATTGTGAATACCCGGGAGTTTCCCGACTATTTTGGTCGAGAGGCGCTCCGCTACATCGCCCTTCAGGCCTTTCAGGTGACCGGGACGATGGAAAAATTTAATGTTGTTGCCAAGATCTACGGCGGCGGTCCCGCGGGTCAGGCCGATGCCTTGAAAGGGGCCATTGCCAAGGCGCTTTTGCAGGTGAGCGCGGAATATCGTAAGCCGTTGAAAGCGGCCGGGCTTCTGACCCGCGATGCCCGGATTGTTGAACGAAAAAAGTATGGCCGTCGTGGTGCGCGAAAACGGCCGCAATTCTCCAAACGTTAAAATATGCCACCCATCAAAGGGGGAATTGTCGGAGCGACCGGTTATACCGGAATCGAGCTTCTTCGGATTCTTATCCGCCATCCTTCTGCGGAGATCGTCCTGGCGACGTCGGAGAAATTCGCCGGCAAGAAAATTGCCGACCTCTTCCCGTTTTTTCAGGGAAAGATTGATCTTACGCTGGAACCTTTGAATGATGAGAAGGTCGCCAAGAGATGCACGACCGTCTTTTCATGCCTTCCCCACAAAGAGGCGATGGCCCATGTCCCTCTTTGGGTCAAAAAAGGAACCAAGGTAGTCGATCTCTCGGCCGACTTTCGACTCCAGTCGGCCAAGGTCTATGAGGGGTGGTACGAAAAGCACAAGGCGGCCGATCTTCTGAAAGAGACGGTGTATGGACTCCCGGAACTTCATCGGGAGGAGATCAAAAAAAGCTTCCTTATCGGAAACCCAGGCTGCTACCCGACCGGCGCGATCTTGGGCCTGGCCCCGTTGCTTAAGGCCAAGGCGATTGTGGCCGAACGGATCGTGATCGATGCCAAATCGGGGATCACCGGCGCCGGTCGAAGCGTAGTCTTGGAATCGCTCTTTTCCGAGGTGAACGAATCGATGCATGCCTATAAGGTCGGAGGAAAACATCGGCATATTCCGGAGATTGAACAGGAGCTTTCGCTCTTAGCAGGACAGAAAGTGGTTGTGACCTTTACGCCTCATCTTGTTCCGATGGATCGTGGAATTTTGAGTACAATCTATGCCCCGGCGGTTCGAAAGGTCGATACAAAGGCGATTTTAAAAATTCTTGCCGACTTTTATCAGAAGGAACCATTTGTCCAGGTCCTGCCAGAAGGGGTCTTGCCGAAGACCAAAGAGGTTCGGGGGACCAATAACTGCCTCATCGGCGCCGTCGTCGACCCGCGGACCGAGACGATCATCGTTGTGACCGCCATCGACAACCTGATGAAGGGGGCCTCCTCCCAGGCGGTACAGAATATGAATCTGATGTATGGTCTGGATGAGACGACCGGTCTCAAGCAGTCGCCACTTGTACCCTAGCTTCTTATTAAAAAGCACTTGAAAAGGCACCTTAAAATGAGCTAAATATAACATCAAATAATGGTCTCCCAGGAGTGATTTATGTCGTTCAGTGTCACAGAAGATATTCGTTCGGTCACCGAGCTTAAACGAAAGACACGAGAGATTTTAGCGCAAGTCCATCGGACAGGCCGCCCTGTTGTGCTCACCGTGAACGGAAAAGCGGATGCGGTCATCCTAGATGCCAAAACTTACGAGAAATATCTTCAATCACTTAATCTTGCGCGCCTTTTGGCTCCTGCTGAAAATGATGTCTTAAAAGGAAAAACACGGCCGCTCCGTTCTTTTCTAAAAGAATTTAAGAATGCCCGCAAAATTTAAGGTTGAGATTGCAGAGTCGGCAGAGAAGGATCTGGAAGAAATCTGGACTTATATCACCCAAGAGAGCCCGCAGGCCGCCTCCCTTTTCGTTTTGGAACTGGAAAGACAGGCTCATACTCTTGAAACATTTCCCAAAAGGTGTTCGCTCATTCCCGAGAACGAGTTTTTGGGTGGAAGTTACCGACACCTCCTCGTAGGAAAGTACCGAGTTATTTTTCGAATCGCCGGGAAAAGAGTTTTTGTTCTAAGGATTGTGCACGGCTCTCGACTTTTGGATTTTTCCGAACTTGCTTTCCAGAACTTTTTTGCCGGTTATTCAGAACAAGACAGTATTTATGACTCTTTATGAATTTGGGTAACAATGGCATCGACTAATGCCAGGATCGTGTATTTTTTCGGCTGGATTACGACGTTGAGACCGTGACTTTTGGCGGTATCGGTCGTAATCGGACCGATTGAGGCGACCGGAATCTTTTTGACCAAAAGGTGCCAGGTACCTTTCGTGCCGACCATTGTCATAAAGTTGTCTACTGTTGACGAACTAGCAAAGGTCAACAGGTCGATCCCTTTCGACAAGGCTTCGAGCAATTCTTCCCGTCCATGGCGGGGTGGGACGGCCCGATAGGCGTCGACGTCGTCGACGCGCGCGCCTCGTTTTCTCAATTCTTTCACCAACACTTCGCGCGCCTTTGCGGCGCGAGGGATCAAAATACGCGCTCCTTTGATTTTTTCCCGTCCCAGTCGATCGAGCAGCCCCTCGGCCCGATATTCTTCGGCGACCGCATCGACCTTTAACCCTTTTTCAGCGACCGCCTTGGCCGTGGCAGGACCGATCGCCGCGATCCGGATTCCGGTCAGCTCGCGGATATCTTTTTTGAGCCGGGTCAGGCGGCCAAAGAACGATTCGACCCCGTTGATGCTCGTAAAAATCAGCCAGCGATATTTTGAAAGAGAGCGGATTGCGCGGTCAAGGTCGGCCCAGGTCGACGGCGGGCGAATTTCGATCGTCGGGATTTCGATCACGTCGGCCCCCGCTTCTTCTAGTTTTTTGGAAAGTGCGCTTGCCTGCGACCGCGACCGGGTGACGAGAATTCTTTTTCCGAAAAGCGGACGTGTCTCGAACCATGCCAGTTTTTCCCGAAGCGGAACCGTCGATCCAACCACGATGACGGCTGGTGGAACAATTTTCTCCTTTTGAACCTCTCTTTCGATCGTGCGAAGCGTTCCGACGACCGTTCGTTGTCTCGGATAGGTTCCCCATTCCACAACTGCCGCCGGCGTCTCGGGATCGCGTCCCCCTTCGGTCAGATTTTTGACGATCAGGGAGAGGTTTCCGATTCCCATCAAAAAGACGATCGAGTCCATTTGGGCCAGCGCGTTCCAGTCGATTGGAGGCGTTCCATCAGGGCTTGTCCCGCTTTCTTTTTCGTGACCGGTGACGAACGTGACGGTCGAAGTCAAATCCCGATGCGTGACCGGAATCCCGGCATAAGCCGGTGCCGCGATCGCGGAAGTGACTCCCGGAATAATCTCAAAGGGGATTTTTGCCCTGGCGAGAGCTTCCGCCTCTTCCCCTCCGCGACCGAAGACGAACGGATCTCCCCCTTTTAAGCGGACGACCGCTTTGCCTTGTGAGGCTTCCTTGACCAAAAGAGATTCGATTTCTTTTTGTGTCAGGGTATGGGTTCCCGCTTTTTTCCCGACGTAGATCTTTTTGGTCTTGGGGGAGGCATATTGAAGGAATTTTTTGTTCGCGAGGTAGTCGTAGACAACAACATCGGCCTTACGGAGGCACTCGACCGCTTTGAGGGTGACTAAGCCAGGATCACCGGGGCCGGCTCCGACGAGATAGACAATGCCTTTTTCCATCTTGTCATTTTTCTTTGCAACTTCGAAGAATTTCACGAGCCCCATGTCCAAAGAGGACCTTGGCCAGTTGTTCGCCGAGCGCGCTTGCTTCACGGATGTTCCCCTCCAGACGATCTCGAATCAGGTCTCGACCGTCCGGCGTCGCCACCATCGCGGTGATCTTGATCGTCTGGCCGTCGATCTCGGAGTAAGCGGCGATCGGGGCGTTGCAATCGCCACCGATCGTCTTGAGGAACGATCGTTCCGCCTGGATACGAAGGGAAGACTCAATATCGTTCAAAAAATCGACAAGACGGCGCGTTCGGTCGTCGTCTTCTCGAATTTCCAGGCCGATCGCCCCTTGGCCGACCGCCGGGAGCATTTGGGTGGTGGGAAGATATTCGCTGATCTTATGGGTGAGACCAAGCCGAGTCAGTCCCGCCGCCGCCAAGACAATCGCATCGAGCCCCTTTGGCGAAACCTTGCGAAGCCTGGTTTCGACATTTCCACGGGTCGGCACTATCTCTAAATCCGGTCGAAAATTCTTGAGTTGAGACCGTCTTCGGAGTGAGCCGGTGCCGACCTTGGCCCTTTTAGGCAGTTGCAAGAGGGAGGTGTATTTTTTTGAAACAAAGACGTCCCGGGGATCATCCCGTTTTAAGATTGCCGTGATCGTGAGTCCCTTTGGAAGGATGCTCGGAACATCTTTCATGCTATGAACGCCGACCTGGATCTTGCCGGCGAGCAATTGATCTTCAATTTCCTTGAGAAAGATCGCCTTTCCGCCGATTTCACCGACCGGCTTTTTTTTGAGTTGATCTCCGGTCGTTTTAATCGTTTTGATCGAGACGGAGAGGTCCCCATACTCCTCTTCGAGGCGTTTTTTGACAAAATGGGCCTGCCAAAGGGCTAAACGACTCCCTCGGGTGCCGATGATAAGACGTCTCTTTGTGGGCATAAGAAGGGGAAAAAACCCAGGGGATCTCTAGCACAGAGGCTGTCTAAGTCAAGGAAACGATTAAGGAAATACTATCGAAAAAATAGGAAATGGACGACTCCATAGAGAGGAAAAAGGACCACCAGGGCATAAAACATATAGCCGAAAAATGATGGCGTCTTAAAACCGGTGTGATCGGCGATCGCCTTCACCATGAAGTTGGGGCCGTTGCCGATGTAAGAGTTGGCTCCCATCATGACGGCGCCCGCGCTGATCGCCATCAGGAGCCGTGCCGAAACCCCAACGATCTCGGCATGTCCCCCCAACCCCTGGGCGAGCGATAAAAAGGTCAAATAGGTGGGGGCATTATCCAAAAAGGACGAAAGCAACCCGCTCCCCCAGAAAAAATGCCAAGGCTCGTGAATGCCGAACTCCGCCCCGTGCTCTCTTAAAAGTGTCAGGGCCGGAACCATGGTGATGAAGATACCGGCGAAAAGGATGGCGACCTCGAGGAGCGGCCCCCAGGCAAATCGGTTGTGGCGACGGGCCGTTTTGGAACCGAAGAAGATCGAAAGGATCGCCATATGGATCATCAAAAGCTCCCGCCAGGGGGTGGAGAGGAAAACACTATAAAGGACTCCGCCTAAAAAGAGCAGATTCGACCATCCCTCCAGCCGGATCGGCTGAACTTGAGCCGTATCCGCGATGAGGTCTTTTTTTGCCTCACGATGATAGGCCTTGCTGTCCCATAAGTAAAAGATGAGGAGAAGCATCCCGATCATCAAGGCCCAGATCGGGAAGAGTCTCAAGGTCCAGAAAAAAGGGACCCCTCGAAGGTAACCGAGAAAAAGAGGCGGGTCCCCCAGGGGAGTCAAAAGGCCGCCGCAATTACTGACGACAAAAATGAAAAACACCGGAAGGTGCTGCGTTATTTTTCTTTCGGAGTTGGTCCGAAGAAAGGGGCGGATCAGCACCATACTGGCCCCGGTGGTGCCGATGAAGTTGGCGAGACAGGCGCCGAGTGCCAGAAAGACTGTGTTTACCCGGGGTGTTGCTTTTAGATCCCCGTGGACGGCGATGCCTCCGGAGATGACAAAGAGCGAGCCCAAAAGACAGAGAAAGGAAAAATACTCCTTTAGGGTATGAAAAATTTCAGCCGGATTTTGACGCATGAGGAGGATGAGAATGGGGAGAGAGAGGAGCCCGACGATCAGTCCCTTGTGGCGGTTGGATTCCCAAAAATGGGGTAAGAGGAGCGGGAGGATCGCGATCGCCAGCAAGAGAACAACAAACGGGAGAGAGGACCAAAAAGGCATGCGCTCGGCCTTTAGTTGACTTTAAGGGACAAGTCCAATAAAATACACTAAAATCAGGATGTTAGCCGATTTGGAGGGGTGACTGTGGAAAAGACGCTGAACGATGAAGAAATTGCCCATTCCCTCAATGAATCTCTTTTGAAAGAGGCTGAGGAGATCAAGTCTGAGCGAAAGCTTCTTAAGGTACGCCTGGAAAAATTGGAAGAGACGAAGTCGAGTACCAGTGATGCCGTCTATCAACGGGTCCGGGGCGATTACATGAATAAGCTGAGTCAAACCGCTGAACGGCTGGTCGCCTTAAAAAAGGATCTGGGGGAAGAAGAGCGCAAGATAGTCGAAAAGAAGAATCTCGTCGAAGCCCACATTTCTCTTCAGAAAGATGCGATCGAAGAATCGCAATTGCGTCACGCCCTCGGGGAGTTTTCAACCGAACAGCATCAGGAGTTGGTTCAACAAAAAAAAGCGGAGGTGAAACGGCTCGAGGCGGCCCTCAAGGGCCTCTCCCAAGGATTGGAGAGACATCAGGATATCTTTGCAGGAGAAGATCTTGCCGAGGCGAAGCCGGTCCAAAAACCTCCCTTTTCTCCCCCTCCCAAGACGAAGATTGAGGACGAACCTTCCGTGACCGCCGAAAACACGGCAAAGATCCGGCTCACTTCGGCAACGACCGACCAGGCCTCTCCACCAAAAAAGGAACCGACCTCTCCAAAACCCAAGGTTGCGGAGCTCGCCCTTTTTGAAAACGGGAAGGTCGTCCAAACGATTCCGATCGATAAGACGATCCATATCGGCCGGTCTCCTTCAAATGACATTGTCTTGAAAGGGACAAAGGTCTCTCGACGCCATGCCGAGGTACAATGCGTCGCCGGGAAATTTGTCCTCTTAGACCTCGAATCGTCCAACGGGACCTACATCGGCGGGAAACGGATCTCGGAACACTCCTTGGAAATGAACGACGAGATCGTCATCGGCGGGACAAAGATCCTCTTCAAGATGTCGGAATCGGCAAAGGTCTAGATTTTTTCAATGCGCCTCGGCCCAGGTGTCGGCGATTCCGGTGTCGACTTTCAGGGGTATTGAGAGATCGGCGACCCCTTCCATTTCTTCCTTCACCATTTTTGAAAATAGTTTGGTCTCGGTTTCCGGAACTTCGAAGACCAGTTCGTCGTGGACTTGGATGATCATCTTCGCCTTGGGGAATTCCTTTTCCATCCGGCGGTCGATCGCGATCATCGCTTTTTTAATCAAGTCGGCGGCGGTTCCCTGAAAGACGGTGTTGAAGGCGGTTCGTTCGGCCAGCGCCCGGAGGTTGCCGTTTCGATGATTGATGTCGGGAAAGCGACGGAGACGTCCGAAGAGGGTCCGAACGATTTTTTTTGTCTTCGCTTCTTTTAGGATTTTTTCCCGGTATTGCGCGACTCCTTGGTATTCAGAAAAATAATTGCGAATATATTTGTCCGCTTCTTCGACCGGGATGCTGAGTTGTTGGGCGAGACCAAAGGCGCTCTGGCCGTAGAGGACGGAAAAATTGACCGTTTTCCCGGCGGATCTCATCCGGTCGGTCACTTGATCTTCCGCGACGCCGAAAATTTTTGAAGCGGTCGCCCGGTGGACGTCCCGATTGTTTTCAAAGGCCTCAAGAAGCACCGGGTCCTGTGACAGATGGGCCAAGATCCTGAGTTCAATCTGGGAATAATCGGCCGAAAGGATTTTATTTCCTTTTTCAGGAATAAAGGCCTCGCGGATTCGTTTTCCCTCTTCCGTCCGGATCGGGATGTTTTGGAGATTCGGATTGGAAGAAGAGAGCCTTCCGGAGGCGGCGACTGTTTGATTGAAGGAAGTATGAATGCGGCCGCTTGCCGGATCAATCAGCGCCGGCAGGGCGTCGAGGTAGGTCGACTTGAGTTTTGAGAGCGAGCGATGTTCGATCAGGTATTTTGCAATGTCATAAGAATGGGAGAGTTCGGTCAAGACCTCGACGTCGGTCGAGTATCCGGTCTTTGTTTTGCGGATCACCGGCAGCTGCATCTTTTCAAAAAGGATGTGGGAGAGCTGCTTGGGGGAGTTGAGGTTGAAGTCGGTCCCTGCCTGTCGATAGACCTCCGTTTCGATTTCTTTCAAGCGCACGGCATAGGCCTCGGAAGAGCGTTTGAGTTTTTCGGTGTCGATCTTGACGCCGTTTTTTTCCATTTTTCCCAACACCGGCACGAGCGGCATCTCGATTTCCGAAAAGACCTTCGTCAGCCCCTCTTCTTCCAGGTGTTTTTTTAATTCTTCGAGATCGTCGATCGGGAGGCTTCTTTTGTCGGGATCCAGAAGATAGTTGCCGATGAGAATTTCTTTGGAGGCCGGGGCCGCGTCGGCGATCGGAACGGCATCCTTCTTTGTTTCGCCGAATTCTTTGAGAAATCCTTTGAACTCCAATTCGTTAAAAAGGGCGGTCAAGGCGTCCCGATCGGGCTCCAGAATTTTGAAATCGTTCAGATCATATTCGATCGGGACATCGGTCACGATCGTCGCCAGCTCCTTGCAAAGCCGGGCCTGATCGCCGAACTCGCGCAGCTTTTCTCCGAGCTTCCCTTTGACTTGCGAAGCGTTTTTCAACACCTCTTCCAAAGAGCCGTATTCCTGGATCAACTTCGTTGCGGTCTTTTCTCCGATTCCGGGAACTCCGGGGATATTATCGGAGCTGTCTCCGGCGAGCCCCAGGACGTCGGCGACCTTCGACGGCTCCACGCCGAATTTCTCCAGGACCTCCGGAAGGCCGACCCTTTTTTCGCGCATACTGTCGAAGAGGCTGATCCGATCGTCGACCAACTGCATCAGGTCTTTGTCGGCGGTGACGATCACCGTCTCCCATTTCTTCTTTTCGAATCTCTTGGCGATCGTGCCGATGACGTCGTCCGCCTCGTAATTGGCGAGTTCCAACACCGGCAGATTGAGCGCCTTCACGATTTTGCGAAAATAGGGAAATTGCGGGATCAGATCGGCGGGGGCTTCTGAGCGGTTCGCCTTGTAGGCCGGGAATTTTTCGTTTCGAAAGGTCTTACGGGCGACGTCGAAGACGATTCCGATCAGATCCGGCTTTTCCTCCCGAAGGAGCTTCAAAAGCATCGAGGTGAATCCGAACAGCGCGTTCGTCGGCAGCCCTTTTGCGGTCGATAACGGTCGAACCGCGTAATAGGCGCGGAAGATATAACCGGAGGCGTCGATAAGGTAGAGTCGTTTAGACACTTTCTATCGGGGGGTCCGCTGCGCGGGTTCCCCCCGAACCCCCCTGTCAGAATTCACAAGTACTGGCAAAGCCAGATACTTGTTCATGCCCATCCTCGACTCACTAGAGTTTGTGCGGCATCCTTAGCAAAGTAAGTGACGATCAGATCGGCGCCGGCGCGACGAATGGCAAGAAGTGTTTCCATCATCACCGCCTTTTCATCGATCCAGCCCTTCTCTCCCGCCGCCTTGATCATCGAGTATTCACCGCTGACCTGATAGGCGGCGATCGGGAGATTGACGGTGCGGCGGACGGCGGCGATGACATCCAAATACGCCAGGGCCGGTTTGACCATCAAAATGTCGGCCCCCTCTTTTTCATCGAGCTTGGCTTCGCGGATCGCCTCGCGAATATTCGCCGGGTCCATCTGATAACTTTTGCGATCGCCGAATTTCGGGGCCGATTCCGCTGCCTCCCGAAAAGGGCCGTAAAAAGCGGAGGCGTATTTTACGGCGTAACTTATGATCGAAGTCTTTTCAAATCCTGATTGATCGAGCGCCGCTCGGATCACCTTGACCCGTCCGTCCATCATATCGGACGGGGCGACGCTATCGGCCCCGGCTTCCGCATGGCTTAAAGCGACGCGAGACAAAAGATCCACGGTCGGATCATTTAATATCTTTCCTTTTTCAACGATTCCGCAGTGGCCATGGTTCATATAGGCGCAAAGACAAACATCCGTAATGACCATAAGATCCGGGACCTTGTCTTTAATCGCTTTAATCGTTTTTTGAACAATTCCGTCGGAGGCAAAGGCTTCGGTCGCCTCTTCGTTTTTTTTCTTAGGGATTCCGAAAAGCATGACAGCCGGAATGCCTAATCGATAGGCCTCCTGAGCCTCCCGGGCCGCCTGGTCGATTGAGAGTTGCGAAACTCCCGGCATCGATCGAACCGGCCCTCCTTTTCCTTCTTTGATGAAGAGCGGGAGGATCAACTGATCGCCGGAAAGTCGTGTTTCACGGACCATCCGACGAATCGTTTTTCCGGAGCGCAACCGTCGCGGCCTGATGAGCGGGAATCCCATTGAATTTCGGATTCTGATGGCAAGGGGGGGGCAAGTCAATGGGCGACTTGTGAAAATTAAGGAGTATATTTTCGGACCCAGACGTCGGTCCCGATGTTGGTATCAAAGCCGGTGACGTACAGATTGCCGGAGGTGTCGATGGTGATCCCCTGACCGATGTCCGATCCATTGGCAAGTCCGTTGTAAGTCTTCGTCCAGACGGCATTTCCGGCGGCGTCATATTTTGCGATCCAGACGTCGTCGCTCTGCCCGGCCACCGTGGTGCGGCCTGTGATGTAGACTCCGTCTCCGTTGGGATCGGCGACGATCGCCCGTGCGTCATCGTTGCCTCCGGCCGGTCCGTCGTAGGTCTTGACCCACATCAGGTTTCCGCCGACACTATACTGCAGGATGAGAGCGTCGGTATCCCCTCTTGCGGAGGTCGTGAAGCCGGCGACGTAGATCGACATCCCATCGGGACTGATGGCGATGCCGCGCCCTTCATCGACTCCGTTGACCGACGTATTATTATAGGTCCTCGTAAAGGCCGTTCCTCCGGTCGGTACCGGGCCGAATTTTCGGATCCAGACATCCGAGTCCACGCCTGAGATTGCGGTCGTCCCTACGGCATAGACCGTTTGAAAGTCGTCGACGGCGATCCCGTAACCGATATCGGCGCCGTTGAAAGAGCCGTTGTTGTAAGCGGGCGCCATCGTCCACCGGATGGTGATTCCGCCTCCTCCCGGATTGAACTGACTATAGTCGCGCGCCCAGATGTTGGCTCCCTGGGCTCCTCCGGCGATACTTCCGATCATGAAGACATCGTCGGAGTAAAGGGCGAGGCCGTTGCCGGTATCCACGGCACTTCCCGCGCTGGTGACCAGTTGAGACTGGATCACGCTGCCAGTGTTCGGATTGTATCGGATGAGACTGATGTTGGTCGATTGGCCGGTCACCACTTGGTTTCCGGCGACATAGACGCTTCCGTCGCTGCCGATCGAGATGCCGTTACCGCGGTCCGCGCCATGGGCCGTTCCGTCGACCGTCTTGGTCCAAACCGCATCGCCGTTCACATCCAGCTTGCGGGTCCACATGTCGGTTCCGTTTGTGGCGGTCGTTTCGAATCCGGTGACATAGACGCTTCCATCTGAACCAAGGGCGACCGAGGTTCCCTGGTCATCTCCGTTGACGGCACCGTTATAGCTATGAGTCCAGGCAGGCTGCATGGATCGCACAGAGAAATTCCAAGTCACATTTGAAGGCAGAGAATTTCCCGCGACGTTTTTCGCCGAAGTGCTGATTCTGGCCGTATAGGTCATACTGTTGTCCAAGCGGGCGCTCGGCGTGAAGGTCGCTGTCTTTGAGGAACTGTTGTAGGAAACAGTCCCCGAGACAGGGATGTTCACAGAAGAGGTCAGGGTGAATGTGGTTGCATTGAGGGTGCTCCCATCCATCGCCTCCGTGAAGGTCGCCGAGACGGTCGTTGTCGGTGCTTGATCTGTCGCCCCGCCGAGTGGTGAAACGGATTGAACGCCCAGCGGAATGACGGTCTCTACGTGGGGGGTGACGGTCTCGGTGGTCGTTGAGCCGGAGCCGGCCTTGGGAGTAGTCGGGGGCGTCAATAAGGAGGTGCAACTGCTGGGGTTCCCTCTCGACTGGGCCATCCGTTGAAAACAAGAAAGGGCGGTGGAGTTAAAGACAGTGGTTGTTCCGGCGCTCTGAAAGGTTTGGGCGAGATCGGTCGTCGCGCAAGTGGGACAGCTTGTGTAGGCTTGTGCCACCGTCACCACCGCCTGGGGATTTTCCCGCACGGCCGTCCGGCCCCCTAAGGCATCGGCCGATTTTTTCACATTGTTATAGGTCTCCAGACAGCCGGTGACCCCGTTCGTGCAGTCGATTTTCCCGGACAGATCCCCACCGGCCTTGATCAGGTCGTTGCAACCGTTCAGGCACTGATTCGTCAAATTTCCGAGTGAGGCCAAATAAGCGGCGGCATTCACCGGTTTATAATTGGTCGCTTGGGCGATCTGCTGACCTACCACATCAAATCCGGTTGGATTCCCGAAGGTCGTTTGAATTTGAGATCTTCCCATCGCCATCATGGTAGCGACCAGATTTTCTTTTGAGGTCTGATCGGTGAAACGATCTCGGATCGTTGCCTGTCCCATCAGATTTGTGGTGAAGGTTTCTTTGATCGTTCGAAAGGTCTGAAAGGCCGTTGCGGCGACATCCCTAAAATTTAGCCCGGTAGAACCTTCCGCCTTGCCCACCATATCGGAAAAAGTTTCTGCATCCGCGGTTCCTCCTGCCATGGCTCGGATGTTGGCCCGTACCTGCGCCGGAGGAACGGAGGTATTTGCCACCGACGCCAGATAACCCCGGATCATTTCACGGACATTTCCCACATCGCTGGAAGAGCCGGCCCCGCTGCGGTCGGATTGAGTCAAGAGGGTTTTCTGAAGTTTGTATTCTTCCCCCTCCGTGCTGCCGTTAAATTGGTTGCTGATATTCTCTCCCAGGGCGAGCCCCCCGAAGGTGGTATTAAAGGCGACCGTGCTGTCGGTGTTGCATCCTCCATTGATCTCCTGGGTTGATCCGATGGAAGAAGAGTTGACCGTCTTTCGGTCGTAACAATCGACCACGGTCGCTCCGTTGCAAGTACAATTGATGAACCAATTCATTTCGACCCCCGCGGAGAGATCGACCGTAGAAGGGAGATTGGTCGTGATGTTGGCAATCGCAAACGAGGCGACTCCCTTGGCATCCGGTCCCGTCTCCATCACCTTGGCAAATTGATTATAGAGACTGCAGAGACAATCGCCGGTACGCTGATCCGAGACCTGGCTTTTGTTCAGTCCCGCGATCACCAGGGCACTCGTACTGCCGGAGGTCGACGCCTCGATCGTCGCCGTGACGGTCAGATCGGTGTCCGAGGAACTCGTAGGATTTGATGCGGGAGGCGATGGGAGACTCACCCCTCCCCCGCAACTTGCAAGGCTCAGAGAGAAAAGGAGAGACAGGACCGGAGTCAAGAAGGTCCCAAGAATGTGTTTAGGTCTGTTCATACGACCCTGCCATTATAGGTAACTTGGGAGCGATAAGTCAATCTTTTAAAATACATATAACTAATTGATAATAATAAATAATTTAAAATAATTAATAATTAGTTATCAATTATTATGCAGGCCCCGTTCGATTCGTAAAGACCAGCGTCGGTACCAAATCGATGAAGCCCAATACGCGCCTCAACTCTTCAGACAACTCAAGGGACTTTGAGCGTTTTGTAAGGATCTGTGCCGCTCGGAGCGGGCAACTCGTCAATAAGTCCGAGTTGGGACAGGAAGTGGGCATCTCTCTGCCGACCGCCGGCGGATGGCTTTCCGTGCTGCAAGTTTCCAATCAGATTTCTTTCTTGGAACCTTATTTCAAAAACATCGGGAAACGCCTTGTCAAAACTCCCAAGCTCTATCTCCATGACACCGGTCTGCTTTGCTTTCTTCTCGGTTTGACCGAAAACTCGTTTTCGTCCCCTTCTCCGCTGATCGGACCTGTCTGGGAAACTTTTGTCTTCAATCAGATCAAGCGGGCTATCGCCTCCCGCTCCACATCGGCCACCGTTTGGCTCTGGAGGGATCGCTATAAAAATGAAATCGACTTTGTGGTGAGCCATGAAGGAAAACTGAAGCTGATCGAGGCAAAATTCAGCGAACAACCGACCGATCTCTCAAAAATCAAGGCGATCGAGGAACAGATCGGGGCCTCCGTCCGATCTTCATGGGTCGCCGTCCCCATCGGCGCAGGGTACAAGACAAAAGAGGGGATCCGGGTGGTCAATGCCGTCACGGAAAAAAACTGGATCGATTAATAGAAAAGGAGAAGGCTTTGATTAACCGCCGTTGGTGGCGTAACCGTACATCGTCACGCCGGTGACGGTACCATTCGTGAAGTTGCAGGTGCTGAGCGTACTTTCCCCTTGATAAACACCCATATTGGGCGAATAGATACAAGCCTCATTCGATTCGCAGAGGCCGTCGTCGTCTCCAAGGCCGTCGCCCAAAATCTCGAGAGCGTCTGTGACGAAGGTGTTGACGCTGGTCTGCAGATCCGCCGTGGTGTTGTTTCCGTTGACGGGACAGGCGCCGCCCGAAGGAAAGGCGATGCCGCTATTATTGATGTCTCTCATCGCATTGCTGGTCGCCTTGACCCTCCAATCCCAGATGCCGCAACTCCCGCTCGTGCAGGCCCCTCGATTGGCACTGTTCATCGGATCGCTGTTGCCCCCCATCCCCCACGCCCGAAAGACATTGTTAAACTTGAACCAATCGGTGATCGGCGGCACATAGGCGAAGAGATTGCTTCCATCGAGGCTCGACCCATGGGTGTTGGACGTATCCACAGTATTGGCCACCTGACCGACGAAATAGTTGTTGACCGTGCTGGTCGTGTCGAGCGTCTCTGTGCCGCTATTGGCGACGGAACAGGTAGTTCCGTTACCGCTTAATTTGTTGCCTGTACCATCGGTGATCGTACAACCGACATGGCCGCTACCGAGGAGTAAATTGTTTAAAAATAAGTTGTTATCATTCGTGGTCGAATTGGGCAGGAAATAAATTTCATCCGTCGCGTTATTATGTGCCGCCAGATTCGCAAACTGGTTGCCGTCGCAATTAACGAACAAGGCCAAGCCGTGGCCGCCGTTATTCGCCACGATCGTTTGGGCCGCCGTATTCTGACTGGAAAGGAGAAGATTGAGTCCATTCCCCCCGTTATTGCCGATCGTGATGTGCGACAAGGTGTTTTGGTTTGACTGTAGGGCAATCCCGTTCGATTTTCCGTTCACGACTAAGGCATCTGTGAGAGTATTGAGACTGGAGTCGGCCGCCATGAAAATTCCGCTGTTGGAGCTTCCTCTTGTCGACGAATTCACAACCGTGATTCTTGACAAGATATTGCCGGTGGTCGTCGTGGAATCTACACCACTACCTAATTTCATTCCCTCAAGTTCGCTATTCGCCACCATAACATCATAAAGCCGATTGTATTTGGCGGCTAACAAATACACCCCGATGGTATCGGCATTTTTGACGCGAATCTTTCTCAAGACGGAGAACTTCGCACTTCGAAGGTAGATACTTTCAGTAGAGTTATCGCCGTTGGTACGAGTAAAGACCCCGGTCCCGCTTTCCAACCAATGATAATTCGAGGAAGTGCTGCCGCCCGGATTAAAATAAATGATCTTCTGGTCCGTACTGGAGTTGGTCCAGGTCACACCATCCTTGACCACGATCGCAACCTTGTCGACGGTGGGACCGAATTGCGCGCTGGTCGTCGCATCCGCAGCCAACGTATAGATCTTCTTGGCCCATCCGCCGGTCGGCGGACTCGTGGAGAGATCACCCAGATCCTGAAAATCGTTGGTCCATCCCCAATAATTTGAGGTGCTGGTTGTGGGCGCTGTTTGGCCGCTGGTATCGTAGAGGCTGCAACCGACCTTCGTGACGGTAACGGTGTTGGCCTTCCACATGGTAGCAGAAGCGGTCGTCCAATCGATGAGATCGGCCAATCGTTTCGATGTCTTCAGTCCCGAAGAGTAGTAAACAACATTGGCTCCGCTGTCGACACAGGTCCAGTTAAAGGCCCCGAGGCTGTCGCTGATGCTCAGATTGGTGCAGGAGGTTTCGGCCGGGACATTGACCTTTCGGACTTCTCCCGCATGCAGACAGCTCGAAGCCGAGGTGGCCGTCGACGCGTCGCAAGCGGCGTCGGTGGCGCCGTAAAAGTTGGATCCGTTGTTGCCGACATAGTCATTCCAGTCAGGTCCATTGGTGGGGTAGACGGCCGCTACCGTCAGGGTCGTCACGGTCGTCGGACAATTCACGGTCAAGGTGATGCTGCTATTGGTCGTCGTGAGCGCCCCATCGGTGACGGAAAGGGTGATCTGGGTGGTCCCCGTATTGGTCGTGGCCGTCGGCGTCATCGTGAGCGTGCAACTCTGAGCGGCTCCCGTGACGACGGTATTGGAGTTGGCGATGACCGTTGTTGTGCCTGAGGTCGCCGTCACATTGGCGCAGGTGATCGAGTCCTCCGCATCGGCAATGGTGAAGGTGACCGTCTTGGCGGTCGGCCTCGCAGTCGAGGGGGCGGTCTCGGAGATGCCGGAGATCGTCGGCGCCGAATTGGTTACTGTCAACACAAAGCTGTCACTGGCCGTTAAGGCCCCATCTGTTGCCGTCAAGGTGATCGTCGCCGTACCGGTGAAGGAGGTCGGGGTGATTGTCGCCGTGCAGTTCGGCGCCGTTCCCGTAATCACGATATTCGCAGTCGGAACGACGCCGGTGCTCGAAGAAGAACCGCTCACCGAACCGGCGCAGGTCAGCGTATCCTCTGAATCAGCAATGGTGAAGGCAACCGCCTTGGCGGCCAATTTTGCGGTACTCGTGTCGGCCGAATCGGAAATTGTCGGGGCGGAGTTGGTTGTCGTTAAAACAAAATTCTTACTGCCGGTCAACAATCCATCCGACGCCGTGATCGTAATGGTCGTCGTACCGACCGTGGAGGTCGGGGGGATGGTCGCCGTGCAATTCGGGGCGGTTCCGGACCAAACCACGTTGGCCTTCGGGACGATATTGGTATTGGACGAAGTCATGCTGAGGCTGCCGGCGCACGAAAGCGAGTCCTCCGAGTCGGCAATCGTGAAACTGACCGCCTTGGCGGTCGATTTCGGCGTGGTTTTGTCCGTGATCGTGGAAATCGTCGGGGCCGTGTTGGTCATGGTCAAGGTGAAGGCCGTACTAGCGCTCAGTGATTCTTTGGCGACGACAATGGTGATGGTTGTACTCCCTACGGCATTGGAAGTCGGGGTGATCGTCGCCGTGCAATTCGGGGCGGTCCCGGACCAACTGACATTGGCGTTAGGGATAATGGTGGTATCGGATGAAACCATGCTGAGGTAGGTACTGCTACATTCAAGCGAGCCCGGGCTAACGGTGAAGTTGATGGTGATGACATTGATCGATTGGGTCGTTGATCTCGGAGTGGTCACGTTCGATATAGTGGAAATCGTCGGGGTGGTGTCGGAACCTCCGGCGGCGCCTGAGCCGCTATCGCTTCCCGAGGAACTTCCCGTACCGGCTGCAACCGAGGCCGAGGAGCCGCACCCATAACCAGTCAAAAGAAGCAGGCCGATCAGTAGGATGTGAAGAACCCTCTTTGATTTTTTGGTTAGACCTTCCATATTAGTTAATAGCCACCCAAGCTAGTTAAGCAAGCCCTATACCACAAGTCAGCCTGATCAGGTATAATTTTTAAGTACTTGATAATACTAATAAAAATTAAAAAATTGGAATTAATGATGGGGCTATCTTTTGGGTAAAAAGGGTTTTATTTAACCCAGGTTGTCTTAAATTTGACAGACGGGAAAACTTCAGAGCGGATTGATTTTTTGTTTGGAAATGCGATGGATGACCGATGCCTTATTTAGGAGCCCACATGTCGATTGCCGGGGGGATTGAATTAGCGCCGGTGCGGGGTGGGTCGATCAGTTGTGAAATCATCCAGATCTTCACAAAGAATTCAAACCAATGGGATGCGAAACCTTTGAGTGATCGTGAGATCGGTCTTTTTAAAGAAAATTTAAAGATCCAGAAAATCCAGACCGCCTTTGCGCACGATTCTTATCTCATCAACATGGGTTCTCCGGATCCGGAACTTCGAAAGAAATCGCTGGCTGCTTTTATTCACGAATTGGAGAGGGCCGAATCGCTGGGGCTGATGGCGCTCGTCTTCCATCCCGGAGCGCATACGACAAAAGGCCCTGACGTCATTCCTGAAAAGGCCGAGGATGATTGCCTGAAAAGAATTGCCGACGCGGTCAATGAAGCCCACTCAAAAACGACGGGCTTTAAGGTCCTTACCGGGTTCGAAAATGCGGCGGGCCAGGGAACGACGGTCGGACATCGTTTTGAGCACCTAGCCCGGCTCATCGAATTGACCGAGGCTAAAACTCGGGTCGGCGTTTGTTTCGATACCCAGCATGCCTTCGCCGCCGGTTATGATCTCAGGACGGAAGAAGGTTATCAAAAGGTCTTCGACGAATTCGAAAAGATTGTCGGCATCCGATGGATCAAGGCCTTTCATCTGAACGATTCCAAAAAGGCGTTAGGTTCGCGGGTCGATCGCCACGAACATATCGGAAAAGGAGAGATCGGTCTGGGCGCCTTTCGATGTCTGATGAACGATCTGCGATTTCACAATATTCCGATGTCTTTGGAAACCCCCAAAGGGCCGGATTTGAAAGAAGACGTGGTGAATCTGAAAATACTCCGCGACTTAATACATTAGAAAAAAAACTGCGTTTGAAAATAAAAGGCGTTCGGGACCGTCGTAAATTCTCCCCCTGATTTTCCCACTGGAATCTGTCCACCGACGGCAATTTCCGCCCATTCAAAGAGGGAATACCGGGTCTCGGGAAAGAGAAAGACGCTCCCCCCGTTGAGGTCGACGACGGTCTCGGCCGCAACTGTCCAGAGGGGAGAGAGGTCGTATTTGAGATTGAGTCCGAGGAAGTTGGGATGAACCGTCTGGATCTGGACGGCGTTGCTAATCCCGCGGCCGTTGTGAAAATATTCGAGGGCGGTATAGAAGGAATTTTCAAAACCGTAGTCGATTCCCCCTGCGAATTGGACGAAATCTCCCCCCGTTTCCGTACGATCGTAGATCACTTCTCCTCGAACCCCCGCTTTTTTAATGTCTCCGGTAAAGTCAAAGCCGAAGATTTCATCGGTGAGAAATTTGCCGCCGAGGGCCGACAGGTCGAACCGGCCGATTGTTTTTGTGATCCGACCACCGAGCCTCGTCTGATCAAAATCGGGATGGAAGGCGTAGACCGGATTGATTTTCAACGAAGGGGAGAGTGAGAGGGTGAGATTCGCCGCGGTCGTCCCGACCTTTTCTTCTTTTTCAATATCGAAGATCGGAAGACGGGTGAAAAGGTCGACGGGCGAGAAGAGCCGCATCACCCCCCAACCGATCTTTTGTCTACCGACCGTCAATTGCACGGGGCCGGTGTCAATCTGCCCATAGGCCCGATAGAACGACTGGCCATAGAAAAAATCGGTCTTTCGAACAAGTTCGTAATCCATGTTCAAATAAGGGAGGTTTCTCTGTGTCTGACGGGCGGCGAATTCCTCCGAATTGACATAGTCGCCGGCGATCAGTTCGTTGTCCCAGATCACCTTTGTTGAGAAAGTTTTTCCGATCTTCGCATCCCATTCGGTCCGAATCCGATTCAGTTCGGCGCCCATAGTGCTGCCGGTGGCCGCCCGTTTTGAAACGAAGTTGAGATTTTTATAATACCCTTTCAGTGACAACGAAAATTTGTCCGACACATAGAGGCCGGAGGCAGAGGAAGAGCAAGGAATGATGAAAAAAAATAGAAGACCGAGAAGTTTTTTCAACATTTAGCCGACCTGTCTCATCGCTTCGATCGGTTCCAACCGACTCGCCCGCCAAGCGGGATAAAGCGAGACGATGGCATTTGAGCCAATCACAATGCACAGAAAGAGAAACAGATAGAACCAGTCGATGACCGGAAAGACACGGGAGCCGATCATGAAGTTGGAAAAGGCGCTGATGAAGAGAGAAAGGTCGATCCCGACATGACCGGCATAAAGAACGAGTCCGATCCCGATCGCGACCCCCAAGAGGGCCCCGATCGATGTCAAAAGGAGCGACTCGAGGGCGACGAGGAGGATGACTTGGCGAGGCTTGGTCCCGATCGCCATCATCAATCCGAACTCACGGGTTCGCTCCACGGTTGACATGAGAAGGGTATTCAGGATGCCGCTCGCAACCACGGTCAGGACAATCAACATGACGATGAAGATCATCCCGTTTTGGAATTTCATCATCTGGCTCAACATTGGAATCAGCTCTTCCCAAGTCAACACCTGGAGCGGGGCGCCGCTATCGGGAGGCAGAAGAAGATGGCTCCGAAGGTCGTTCACGACCTTATCGAGGTCTTCTCTGGGGTCGATCTTTAAAGCGATTTTTGTAAAACGTGACCCTAGGGAAAGGAGTCGTTGCGCCGACGATTTGAGAAGGAGCACGGTGCCGTTGTCGATCTGATCGTTCCCGCTTTCGAAGGTGCCGACGAGGGTATAGGCCTCCCCCGCAAGCGCTCCGTAATAATCTTGCGAGGTGAAGACGATCTTGTCTCCGATATTGATATCCAAAACCTGCCGCATCTTTTCCCCGATCGTGGCCCCATAGTCGTCGTCCGGCTTCAGAGAGCGTCCATGGACGATGGTGCGTCGACGGCCGACCGTTTCTTCCTGTTTCGGATCGATCGCCACCAGAAAGGTGACCATGGAGTTGGTCGCGGAAGAGACAATCCCTCCGGCGATAACAACTTCGGCAAACCCAAGAATCCTCCGGTCGGATCTTAAAAGCTGTCTCAACGGTTCGGGGTTTTCGATATAAGCATTTGTATTGTAGATATTTTCCAGCCCGGGCGGGACGATCTGGGCGTCGCTCGTGAGGGTCTCGGTGATGTTCCGGACCATCTGCCGTTGCGCCCCGGAGACAAATCCCCTGAGGAAAATCAGCGAGGCGAGTCCGAAGGTGACCGCGGAAAGGGTGATGAGCGATCTTTTTTTGTTTCGGGTGATATTTCTAAAAGCGAGAGAAAGAAAAATTTTCACGAAATCACCTCGCCGTCTTTTAATCGGATAACCCGCTGGGCCCTTTCGATCACCATCGGGTCGTGGGAGGCAAAGAGAAAGGTCATCCCCATTTGCTGATTCAAGTCCCGAAAGAGATCGATCAGGGAGGCACCGGTCTGTGAATCGAGATTGGCGGTTGGCTCATCGGCCAACACGATTTCGGGCCGGGTTGCGAGGGCTCGGGAGACCGCGACCCGTTGTTGTTGCCCGCCGCTCATCTCCCCCGGTCGTTTCGTCATTTGATCGCCCAGACCGACCCGTCTGAGGAGTTCAATCGCCCGCTCCTTTCGTTCCTTTTTTTCAATTTCCTGGAGGAGGAGGGGGTATTCAACATTCTCCAGGGCCGAGAGGACGGGGATCAGATTGTAGGCCTGAAAGACGAATCCGATCTTTTTTAAACGAAAGCCCGAAAGGAGAGAACGGGAGAGGTTCTTTAAATTTTGTCCCGCAACGGTGATCTCTCCTTCGGTCGGCTGATCCAATGCCCCGATCAGATGAAGCAACGTCGATTTTCCAGATCCTGACGGTCCGGCCAGGACGGCAAATTGGCCCGTCTCAATGCGAAGATCGACTTGGTGAAGGGCGCGGACCGGAAGACCGTCCGTTCGGTAGATTTTTGTAACGGAGACAACGTCAATCAGAGAGGGCACCTTCGTTTTATCCTTCCCGAATCCGGATGCGGCTTATCTCCACGATCAAAAGTTGTCCCTTAAGAGGCTCGGCTTTAAGGATCGGGAGCAATGTCCCCGCAAGCTTTATCAAATTGGCCTTCGATTGATTGGATGTTTTTAACACGATAATCCCCATATGTTTTGATGGCGGATAATGACGAATATCGGCAAAGTCCCAGTCAAGGGTCACAAGGGCTCGCTCTTCCTTTTGACAAATGGAGATAACATGAGAATCGGCCTTCCCTCCCATCTTTTGATCGAGCACGGTGGATGTCTGATAACCGGCATTCTTTAAGATTCCGTTGATCTCGGACGGAAGATTTTCGTCCAGTTTGAATTTCATCAATTATTGATTAACGGCCACGTATCGTTCTTTCGCTAATTCAGCCGCATAAGCGATAGCAGCCTGAATATCTTCATGGATGAGAGAAGGATAGCTTTTTAGGATACTCGCTTCGGTTTCTCCGGCAGCCAGATTGTCCAAAATAACGGAAACAGGGATACGAGTTCCTTTAATACAGGCTTTCCCATGACAGACATCCGGATTGGCAGCAATTCTTTTTAAAGGATTCATACCATTCAGTTTATAGCTAAGCCGAATGGATAGGCAAGGGGTCTTTAGGCAGCCTCTTTCAGAATCGGCTCCTTAAAAAGATTTCGCAACATTACTGATTAAATATCGATAACAACTAAGTTCCGCAGTTAAATCCCCTCCACTTGGGGGAATTTAGGGTAATACAAATATATGTCAGGACCTGCTTCGACCTTGAGGACTTTTCCACGACTTTGCTGTGATCAGCGCCTCTTTTGCTACCCTAAAGATCTCGTAGCAACTGAAAAATCAATAAAGTGAATTTCTAATCCTTCAGATGTCTTTCTGTAAAGACCGACTCCGGGATCGGCGGTGTCGGGTCGAAGTCGATCGATTTTAAAACGAGCGTCGTCTTTTGGCCCTCCTTTAATAGGGGGGTCATCTCCCATCGGGTGGGAAAGAGCCTTCCGTCCATCTTTTTAAACTCCAAAAATTGCAATTCTTTGATGAGTCTTCCCCCCTCGTCGATAAAATGCTGGCGGACCGGAAGGTCGTCCGTTTCTCGCACCCAGAAAATGACCTTGCCCCACACCACCGGGGCATGCGGCTTTGGGATCAATTCGATTTTGAGGATCGGTCCGTCGGGCGAATTTTTCTTTTCCACGATCGTCTGTTCGTAGTCGTCGACGTAGCTCGACTCCTTGACCAGATCGTCGTTGGTGAAATCACTCCCCATCCAGGGCTGGAGCATCATCGAAGGGGGGATCTTCATCACCTTTTCGACCGTCGGCAGATAATTCCAAAGATTGTAGCCGAGCCGCAGGAAAGAGGTCCCGGCGTTTTTGGGCGGTTGGAGGATCCGTACGAAGACGCGCTGGCGCGACCGGTCGTCCCAGACTTTGATCCCTATCGTCCTCTCCCACTGAGGGCGAGTGACCGTCATGTCGTATTGGGAAATATTCACGTGGCCGCGCAGCTTGTGGATCATCCGTTCCACGGCCGCTTTTCCGTCCGAGGCGGACAGAGAGGAAGGGAAAAGAAGGAGACAAAAAATCAGCGCGCGGAAAACCATTTTTTCGCTTCTCCGACAACGAATAGAGACCCCGTCACTAAAAGCAAATCATCCTTTTGAAGAGACGGCACGATCTGATCGAGGGCTCGATCTACCCCCGAAACAAGGGTCCCCTCGATCTCCAGGGC
>OBEQ011752348.1_pt1 | contig 26074 bp, 32 predicted proteins | sample 1670901 | NCBI WGS metagenome assembly OBEQ01 (sample SAMEA104232315, study PRJEB22302) | groundwater metagenome | biome: forest; feature: aquifer; material: groundwater | place: USA | collected 2011-08-07 | depth 5.4 m | reverse complement strand
CCGGCGGGGCCTCCCGCCCTCCGGCTGGACCCGTGGGCCTTGGGGGGGTTGGGGAAGGGTAGGGGCGTATGCTGAACGAGTTCAAACAATTCCTGCTTCGCGGCAATGTCGTGGATCTCGCGGTCGGTGTCGTTATCGGCGCTGCATTTGGTGCCATCGTCACGGCCCTTGTCTCTGACATCGTCACTCCGCTCATTTCAGCTATCGCCAAGGCGCCGGATCTCGGCGGGCTCGTCTTTACGGTCAACGGAAGTGATATCAAGTACGGACACTTTTTCAATGCCATTATCTCGTTCCTCCTCATCGCCACCTCTGTATTCTTTTTGGTCGTGAAGCCCATGAACATCCTCGTCGCGCGCTCGCGCCGTGGCCCGCCCGCGGACCCGACGACCAAGAAATGCACTGAGTGCATGAGTGAGATCCCACTTGCAGCAAAACGATGCGCGCATTGTACACAGCCGGTCGAATAGGGTAGGTTGTTTCAATGGCTGAAGATACGATAGTCCGTTTTGAGGACGTCTCATTTGAGCATGGTCCCCGCAAGTCCATCCTCGACGAGGTCTCTTTCCCCATACGCCGTGGCGCCAAGATGACCTTGATGGGCCAAAATGGCGCCGGCAAAAGCACGATTTTCGGGCTTATCGCAGGCGCGATCAAGCCGGAGAATGGTGACATACATATCGAAAAAGGCCTCTCGATTGCGCTCTCTAGGCAAGTCATCCCGCGCGACGAGCTCAAACTCACGGTCCGCGATTTTTTTCAGAAAGTATTTCCCAAGAAAATGTACAACATCGATCCGCTGATAGACGACGTGCTCGAAGTGGTCAATCTCAAGACTCCCGGTTCGTCTAAGAGCAAAGCGATTAGCAACGAACCGCAGTCCTCTGGGAGGGCTCATGAAAAAGTCCACGACAGAGTCATGAAAACGTTCTCCGGCGGCCAGCAGGCGCGGCTCTTGCTCGCCTCCGCGCTCATCCAGAAGCCCGACTTGCTGCTCCTCGACGAGCCGACGAATAATTTGGATAAAGAGGGAATCGCGCACTTAAGAAAATTCCTCGTTGAGTACGAAAAGACCGTTGTCGTCATTTCACACGATGCGGATTTCTTGAATGCATTCACGCACGGGGTCTTGTATCTCGACGTACACACGCACAAGGTAGAGCAGTACGTGGGCAACTACACCGACGTCGTCGCGGAGATCTCGGCGCGTGTGGAGAAAGAGGCGATGAAAAACGCGCAGATGGAGAAAATTATCATCGCCAAGAAAGAGAAGGCAAATTACTTCGCGAAGAAAGGCGGGCAACTGCGCCTCGTCGCCAAGCGCATGCGCGCGGCGGCGGAAGAGGCGGAAGAGGCCAAGGTGGAAGTGCGCCGCGAGGATAAGACCATCAAGCCATTTCACATTCCATGTCCGGCTAATCTCTCCGGCGAGTTGCTCCACATCACATCATTCAAGACGATAAAGAATTACAAACCGGTCATCAAGAAGAAGGTCGTCTCGCTCCGCAAGAATCAGCATCTGCTTCTCAAGGGTCCCAACGGCATCGGTAAATCCACGCTCCTCGAATCACTCGCCAATGGCACCGCCGAGGGCGCGACGATCACCAAAGGGGTGAAGGTGGGCTACTACCGGCAGGATTTTTCCAACCTCGATTTCAACTCTACTGTGTATGAGGAGTTGGCGGGGGTGATGGATAAAGAGATAGAAGGCGACATGCGTCATGTCGCGGCGGGCTTCCTCATTACGGGGGATCTTATACAGACCAAGATCGGGCACTTGTCGGAAGGACAGAAGGGGCTCGTGGCCTTCGCGCGGCTCGTCCTTATGAAGCCGGGGCTCCTCATTCTCGATGAGCCGACCAACCACATCAACTTCCGTCATTTGCCGGTAATAGCCAAAGCGCTGGATGAATACGACGGAGCGATGATCCTTGTCTCTCACGTCCCCGAATTCGTAGCTAAAATAAGGATAGACGACACCCTCGACCTCGAGAAATAATGGAACACCCGGATGGAACAATGGATTACCGCGTTCCTTCCTGTGGATAACAGACATTGCCGTTAGTTTATAGGGTACACTTAAAAGTCAGGTGATTTTTCACCTGACTTTTATGAAGATACCAAACGTCATTGATTTGTTTGCGGGTGTTGGTGGCCTGCATCTCGCATTCAAGAACCAAGGGTTTAACGTTTGTCTCTCATCCGACATAGATCAATGGTGCGAGAAAACTCACAGACACAATTATCCGGACGTGCCCTTTCTTAGGGCGGATATAAGGGAAATAAACGCCCGTCATATCTGGTCTACGATTGGCCGAAAAGTAAGCGTTGATTTGGTTGTAGGTGGTCCGCCCTGTCAAGGTTTTTCCACGATTGGCAACCGCGCGTCGTCAGACCCCAAAAAAAGAGCAAAGATTGATGAGCGAAATTACTTGTTTAAAGAATACGTTCGTGTAATTTCACAGATAAAGCCAAAGTATGTACTCATGGAAAACGTAAAAGGAATCTTGACCGCTAAAGAAAACGGTGAATATTTCATAGAAAAAGTAATCAGAGAATTCAAGCGGATTGGATACAAAAACCTAGATTATAAGGTTTTGAATGCTGCAGATTACGGAGTACCTCAAATTCGCAATCGTGTTGTCATTATTGCAAACAGAGTAGGCAAACCGATATCTTTTCCAATCCCCACCCACTCTGCAAACGGCCTGAACGGAAAGAAATTTCACACAAACGTAGTCGACGCTATAGGGGATTTGAATGGAAAAGAAGGTAAATTACCAAATCATGATGCCATGAATCATGGTTGGAAAAATATACAACGTTATAAATTGATTCCCGAGGGTGGAAGATTGCCGGAGCACAAGCTCTCTGCGGAAATCTACCGGAGGAATTTTGGTAATACATTCAAAAGGCTTCATCGAAATAAACCTGCGCTTACGATGGTTCCTGGTCATTCGGGCTTTCCCATCCACCCGACAAAAAATAGGAGTCTAACGATTAGAGAAGCGGCGAGGATTCAAACGTTTCCTGACGAAATAATTCTTTTTGGTTCTCGGACGCAACAAGGCATGCAGATTGGCAATGCCGTACCCGTGAAGTTTGCAGAGGCGCTCGCCGCGCATCTCAAAGACCAGCTACTCGGATCGTAACTATGAAAACCAAACCCATGGTCGTGGATCTTTTTAGTGGAATAGGGGGTTTTCATCTTGGTTTTGCGAATGTTGGATATGAAGTCGTTCTGGCGATTGACAATAATCCAGATGTTAAAAATACGCATGTATTAAATTTTCCTTCCATACCACTGATATGGAAGAATATCCAAGAGGTAACCAATGAAGAAATAAAGAAAATTCTCAAAGGAAGAAAAATTGATGTTGTAATCGGCGGCCCGCCCTGTCAGGGATTTTCCATGATTGGGAGACGTAACATTAACGATCCGAGAAACACACTTTTTCGAGAGTATTTACGGATAGTAGAATTTCTAAGGCCAAAATATTTCGTGCTTGAAAATGTAAAAGGTTTACTCACTATGGATAACGGCAACGTTCGAGATAAGATACTAAGTGAATTCAAAAAAATAGGATATGTTGCGGAATTCAAGGTCTTAAATGCTGCCGATTACGGCGTTCCGCAAAGGCGAGAACGAGTAATTTTCATCGGGAACCGTCTGGGAAGAAAAAATGATTTTCCTATCCCTTCACACACGGATTCAAAAGATTTTCGGAAGGCCCCTTATATGGTAGTCAAAGATGCACTTAAAGGTGTAAATAGTAATCTTAAAAATCATGTACCAATGAAACATAATGAAGTTGTCGCTAAAAGAATCAGTTATATTAAAGAAGGTGAAAAGTTGAATGAAGAAAATCTTCCGATGTCTTTGAAGTTTGGAAGCAGAAAAGATTTTAAGAAAAAAAGAATCGCCAATTTTGCCAACGTATTCAGACGTTTGCACAGGAATCGTCCGTCAGTAACGATGGTTCCGGGTCACAATGCATTTCCGATACACCCCACAGAAAATCGAAGTCTCACTGTAAGAGAGGCGGCGCGTCTTCAGACACTTCCAGACTGGCTGGAAATAACCGGATCAAGACAGAATCAATGTGTGCAGGTCGGTAATGCAGTCCCAGTTACACTCGCAGAGTCCATCGCGCGCCATCTGAAGTCAAAACTTTAGGACATTTACATTGCGACACCCTCGTTCTAGTATGCCAAGGCATGAGTACCAGGCATGACACCCTTTCTTTAGAGTTCCAAACTGCCATCTTGGCGGAGATAAAAAAGGGGAAAGCCCCATGGAGCTCCGTATTTAGCCGTGAGGTCGTTTTGGTCAGTAATTCGGACTGGCCATTGACTGACGGGATAATCAAGGATGAGCATAAAAAAATTCAGTGTGGGGTGGAATTTAAACCACCCGGACAAAATAAGCGAGAATATTTAACTGGCTTAGGGCAGGCCATCGCATATTTAGACAAAAATGAGTTTGCACTCTATCTTCTTCCTGAAAAATCAGATGATGGGTTCGACATCGGCGCATACATCGGTTCAATCGTTAATTCAGGCCTTTTTGTAAACATGCCGCTGGGCGTCATCACCTACGATGAGAATTCAAAACAGTTGATAAGGAAGGCCATCCCAAATGTTACTCGGACTATCACGAATAAGACCGAAACTAATTCTACATTTTGGGCATTTTGGCGAGAACTTAGCACTGACGAGCTATACCAAGTACTCGAAAAAGCTGACGAATTGCATGCGACTAAAGGAAATATTAAGAAACCGGTGCTCGCTTGGCTAAATTCGGCGCGCGTAGCAGGCTCGGTCAACGGGCCTAATGGAAAACCACGGCGAATCGGAAAAAAGAGTGGTACTGAAACTCCCGAACAAACGTACCGAAACACGGCACCTTTTATCGGTAGTTTGGGATTGTGGGACAATCAAGGTCGATTGACGGACGATGGATATTTGCTTCGGAAGGTTGGAAAGCAATACGGATCGGATTCAAGTATGTTCAATGACGAACTAACAAAATTCGTCCTAAAGCAAGGAAATCATTTGAAATTAATCCTGTTAATCGATGAATTTCAAGCCAGTTTATATAAAAAGAAAAAATTTACTGCGAGAAATAATAACACTTTCAATGCACAGTTGGAAACACACCTCGAGGGAAAAGGGCTCTTAAAAAGAGCTCCAGGGCGCAGGACAACCAGCGCGCGTAAACGGTTTCAATCCGAAATAACACTGTGGGGTTGGCTGAATCTTCTCGAAAAAAACGGCGCATCGTATTTTATTTCTGGCGTCGGCTATAAATTTAATTGGGAGCGTATCACCAAGCTCATAGGTGAGTAAGTCGTTACGTTAAAACTCGAGGGATTTGAGGAAGGTGCAATGTCATACATTTTGGTAAGTTGACCCTGCAAAGTCGAATGGTATAGTCGAAACGCGGTCAACTGAGGCCGCGTATGTAAATGGAAGCCTGCCATGAGCAGACCACTGTCAGGAGGCCAGCAATTGCTGGCAAGCGTCGCAGCCGCCTATCGGCAAGAGCCGAAGTCGTGGTGCGCCGGATGGGGGCTGTTGCCCAATGGAGACCGCGCAAGCGATCCCGAGGGCGATCCCGACTCTGCCGTGTTGATTAAGCCGTGCTGCATCGACGTCATGTTGATCAAGCTCGGTCCGAAGACGGGCGATCGGAAGGCGGTGCATGAGGCGCGGGCCCTGCTCTACGCCCATCTCGCCGACGAGAAGAGGCGCGGCACCATCTGGTCGTTCAATGACAAGCCCGGGCGCACGGTCGACCAGGTCATCGCCTGTGTCGAAGGCGCGGCCGGCGTCACCGTCGTTCCGGAATCCGGCTTGCTCGAGTTCGTGGCCAAGAATTCCACGGCAGCGAAGCAGCCGGTTGCCGTCGCGGCCTGACCGATCCATACCGCAAGCGCGGAACATGCTAATAGGCGGGGTCCATCCCCGCCTAGTTTTTTAAAAAAGTGCTGTATTAAAACCCAAGAGATTTGAGGAATACGTCGAGTTCGGCTCCTTCGATCGCGCGGTGCTCCCCAACTTTGAGGCCACCAAGTTTGATATTCATAATGCGCGTGCGCTGGAGATTCGTGGTGCTCATGCCAAAGAATCCGCACATGCGGCGGATCTGGTGTTTCTTGCCTTCCGTGAGTACGATCGAGAATCGCTTGTCGCTCAATATCTCCACGGTGCACGGCTTCGTCACGTAGCCACCTATGTCCACGCCTTTTTCCATCTTTTCTTTAAAATTATTCGGGAGTTTATCCATCACGGTGACCATATATTCTTTCTCGTGCGCGCGATCAGGATTAAGGAGTGGGTCGGTGATGCGGCCGTCGTCGGTCAGGATAATCAGACCATAGGAATCCTTGTCGAGCCGGCCGATAGGGAAGACGCCGGGGATCGGAGAGATCATGGCAATATCTTCTTCGTCGCCTTGCGGGACGCTGGTCATGATGCCGCGCGGCTTGTTGTAGGCAAAGTAGCGGTGTTTGGTCTGCCGCCACTTCACTTCTACCTTGTCATCTTTCTGTACCTTATCGCCCAAGACCGCCGGCCGGCCGTTGATGATGACCAGCCCTTTTTCAATAAACTTATCGGCCTCGCGCCGAGTGCAGAGCTTCTGAGAAGCGAGGTACTTATTGATGCGCATGGGGTATTCCGGCTTTTCGGTCTTAGGTGCTGATGGATTCATAGGGGGCACTATACTACAGTACGCCTGCTGCCCGCACACGGGGGTATAATGAGAATGTAGTTATTACTATTAGATACTTAGTCTATGAAACTATCGAAAATAATGCATGTTGTGAGTGCTCTCGTGGGGCTCGTCGGTGTGGTGATGTTTGTAGGTGCTATGGGTGTCGACGCAAACGGTACGATCTATGGCGTCCCGAAATTTTATGCGATGTTGTATGTCATCGTCCTTATCCTCATTGCAATTTGGATCCAGATCGCGACCATCCACCACATGATGCTTGAGAAGAATAACGAGTTGATCTAAGTCCCGACCGGACACCGCATGTTCCATTTTGTGTATATTCTGGAATGTGCGGACACCACTCTCTACGTGGGCGCCACCAATGATTTGGAGAAGCGACTCAAACAGCACAATGGCGCAAAGGCAGGTGCGCATTACACCAAGATCCGCCGGCCGGTGATCCTCAAATATTCGGAGCGATTTCGCACGCTTGCCAAGGCGCGTGCCCGCGAAGCGGAGATAAAACGTTTGTCTCGGAAGGAGAAATTAGGTCTAATACGAGTATGAACTACTGGCTCTTGAAATCCGAAACTGAGACATATCCGATAGACGACCTCAAGCGCGACAAAGTAACGCCGTGGGAAGGTGTCCGCAATTACGCCGCGCGGAATTTTATGATGAAGATGGAGAAGGGCGACCTATGTCTCTTTTATCACTCAGGCACGGATGCGGGCGTCTACGGTGTCGCCAAAGTCACGAGCAAGCCGCATCCGGATCAGACGCAGTTCGACCAAAAGAATTATCACTTCGAACCGCGAGCTACGCGCGAGAAGCCGGTGTGGCATTGTCCCGACATCGCGTTTGTGCAGAAATTCAAACATCCGCTCTTGCGCGATGAAATGAAGCTCGACCCGAAGCTTGCGGGTATGGTCGTACTTAGTCATCCGCGCCTCTCCGTGCAGCCGGTCTCAGAAAAGCATTTCAACTATATTCGCGACGAGCTCTCGTAGAGGACGAGATCAGGCCTCGCCAAGCCATATCCGCTCCTCCTGATCATCAGCCGGCTCCTCCGGCTTTCTGCCCTCGGTACTTTTCGGGGGGACAGGCGGTTTTTTGGCGGCTTTTTTCGCCGCGGCCTTGCGCGCATTGCGATTTTCGAGCCATTCTTCGTGTTCGCGATCTTGCATAGCATAAGTATAGCTAGACACAGCCGACGCTCAACCCCTGCCACGCAAAGTGCTAGACTGAAGAGTACGAGGTTGGTCGTTTAGCAGCACATTAGACGCATACGCGATTATTATGAAACTCGCTTGTAAAGATATTAATCCGACGACGACATGTGATTTTGAGGTTGAGGGTGCGACACGAAACGATGCGGCAGAGCAAATGCTCGTTCATGCGAGAGCCGAGCATGCCGCAGATATCGAGGATATGACCGACGAAGAAGTCGTACAGATGATGGAAGCAAAAGTTCGCGAGTAGTACTCCGAGCTATGGGTATCGTCCTTATCACCATGCAGGGTGATTCGCATCGGGCATTTGCGAATCGCCTCCATAGAGCGACGGGGCAGGGAGTCGACCTCGTTATTATCCAGAAATCCAAATTCCGGACGCCAGCCGGCCGTCTTCGGCGCATCTGGACGATCGCGCGCTCGGGCGCATTCTGGAGCGAGCTGTCGTACGGGCTCCTTCTACGGTTCAGTCCGGAAACCCAAAGGGCTCTCACCTATTTCGCCCGTACTTCTATAGCACCCGAGGATTCGGGGCCGTATGAGCCGAAGACACTGGAGGTTGACGATATCAACAGCGCGGAGAGTGTTGCCCTCCTCACAAAACTCTCTCCCGACCTTCTGATGATCTGGAGGAGCCCCATCTTGCATCGCCCGATACTGGAAACAGCAAAAACCGTCATCAATTTTCATATGGGCCTCTGCCCGTACTATCGCGGTTCGGTCGCCAACCAATTTGCCGTTTTCAAGGGTGACAGGGAACACATCGGCAGCGTTATTCACTACGTCGCAAAAGAGGTGGACCGCGGAGATATCATCGCGCAAGTGCGGGCGGACACGACCAAGCGCCCCAGAGAGATGTTCCGCGAATTAAATGACGCTGTGCTGAAACGTTATATTGAAATTGCCGTCAAGATTTTACACGGGGAGGATATTCCCGCCGAGAGACAGGATCGAGGTAAGGGAGCGTATTATGCGCTGAAGCAATGGACCAACGAGGTGCGATACAAAGTCGGCAGACGTCTCGTCGAATGGGAACGAACAGGGAAGTTTTAGAGTTCGTCGTTCTGTATCCGAGTGCGCAACTTCTGCGCTTCGGCATTGAAGAAATGCAAATTGTGGTATGAAGCGAGCTTCATGCCCGTAAGTTCGTGAGCGCGCATGAGGTGGCAGATGTATGCGCGTGAATATGTCTTGCAGATATCGCACGTGCATTTCGGATCAAGGGGTTTTTGATCGGTCAAATACCGTCGGTTGCGGATATCGAGGCGGCCTTTTGATGTGAAGATGACCCCGCGGCGGGCGTAGTGGGTCGGTGCGATGCAATCGAAGGTATCTCCACCGGCGCTCGCGATGTAGGGGAAATCCTCCGGATGTCCCACGCCGAGTACATGCCGCGGCTTCTCTTCGGGCAGCACATCGTGCACACGCTCTAGCATTTTCTTGAGCGAGCGCTTGTCGTAACCGAATTCCCCGCCGATACCGAAGCCCTCGAATGGCATCGAGCCGATTACTTTTGCGCTTTCGATACGTAGGGATTTGAAATTACCCCCCTGCACGATGCCGTAGAGCGCCTGCTTCGTTGTGTGCACCTCGAGGCACTTGGCAGCCCAACGGTGTGTGCGCTCGAGCGATGTGCGCATGTATTTTTCGTTTGCAAGCGGCGAAGGACATTCGTCAAAAGCAAAAATGATGTCGGCACCGAGTGCTTCCTGAATGCGGATAGATTCTTTGGGTCCGAGGAAAAGCGCCGTGCCGTCGACGGGCGAGCGGAAATGCACACCGTCTTCGGTTATCTTGATATGGTGCGGCTGCGTACCCTCCGGAATGCGGCGCTCCGGCTCTTCTTTCAAAATCTTCCCGACGCCGTGATCCGTGCCGAATCCCAAGCTGAATACCTGAAAGCCACCCGAGTCCGTCATAAGCGGCTTCTTCCAGTGCATGAATGTGTGCAGACCACCCGCTTTTTTCACCAGCTTTTCGCTTGGAGCGACGTGGAGGTGATAGGTATTACAAATGAGAACTTGTGAGCCCGCCTCCGCAACTTCTTCGCTCTCGAGCGTACGTATCGTGGCGCGGGTCGCGACGGGGACGAAGGCGGGCGTCTCGATCTCGCCGTGCGACGTAGAGATGACGCCGAGCCGTGCACGCGATTTTTTAGAGCGCTTGAGTATCGTAAATTCGAACATCTCGCACAGAATACACCAGAATAGAGCCAATTGTGATAGCATGGCCGGATGTTGGTAGATGAGATAACACTAACGACCAAAGCCGGCGATGGCGGCAAGGGCTGCGTCGCTTTCAATAAGGTCAAGCTCTCCCGCGGCCCCACGGGTGCCGATGGCGGGCGCGGCGGAAGCGTCTATTTCGAAGGCACCTCGGATATCAATGCACTGATGAATTACGCCAGTCAGAAGGAAGTCACGGGGGAAAAGGGTCACGACGGACGCGGGCAGTTTCTCGACGGTCGCCGCGGCGAAGACCTCATCGTGAAGATCCCGACAGGAACCACCATCACGAATCTCGAGACAAATTACGCACAAGAAATTACCAAGGTCGGTGAGCGCATTCTCGCCGCAGGCGGCGGCGTCGGCGGCAGGGGAAACTTCAAATTCCGCTCGGCCATCAACACCACCCCGATGGAATCGGAAGAGGGCACCGCAGGCGACCGCGCTACCTACCGCCTTGAACTTCGCCTCATCGCCGACGTTGGATTCGTCGGGCTTCCCAATGCGGGCAAGTCGAGTTTACTCAATGAACTCACTGCAGCGAAAAGCCGTGTGGCCAATTATGCATTTACCACCCTCGAGCCGCACCTCGGCTCCTACTACGGCATCATCCTCGCTGACATTCCCGGAATTATTGAAGGCGCTTCAGGCGGTAAAGGGCTCGGGGTGAAATTCCTCAAACACATTGAGCGCACTAAAGTGATATTCCATCTCATCGATGCCGAATCCGACGACGTGCTCCGCGACTACAACATCATCCGCAAGGAGCTGGAGAGCTACAATCCAGAGCTCACGAAGAAAGAAGAGCACGTATTGCTTACGAAAACAGATGCTGCTACCCCCGAAGAAGTAAAAGAGAAAGTAGCCGCACTCAAAAAAGCCGGACTCAAACCGCTCGCGATATCCATCCTCGAACCGGAGACACTCGAAGCAGTAAAAAAGATACTCAACAAGATTAAAGACGACAAGGGGCTGTAAAATTTTATACGCTGTTGCCTGCGACAAAGCCGGTGGTCCAACAGAGTTGGAGCGAGTAGCCGCCGGAGGGGCGGTTGATGTGGAGCACATCGCCGGTGAGGTAGAGATTCTCGACTTTGAGCGAGCGCATGGTACGCGTGTCCACTTCGGTGAGGGGTACACCGCCGTCGGAGATGACCGCACGGTCGAATCCCATGAGCCCCGTGATCATAAGCGGAGCTGCTTTCAGGAGGTGCACAAGGCGCTTGCGTTCTTCTTTGGTCACGCTATGCGCTTTGATATCCGGCTTTGGGAGCGCGAGCAGCATCAAAACACCTTTCGCCATCCCTTGCGGAGCGATTTCTGTGAGGACATTTTTGAAATCTTTATTCTTATTTGCATCTATCTTCGCAATGATCTGTTTCTCGAGTGCGGCAAAATCCACGTCGGGGTACAAATCAATCGTCCCGGTCACATCGGCATTCTTGAGCAGTTCTCCAACCTCGCTCGCGCTGTTCAATATGAGTGGTCCCGAAAGTCCGAAGTGGGTAAAGAGCAGATTGCCCTTCTTGGAAAACGCGCGCTTGCCATCGGCAAAGAACGTAATTTTCACTGCTTGCAGCGTGATGCCCGCAAGCGACTTCGCCCACCTTTCGCTCACTTTCAGCGGCACGATAGTCGGTGTTGGGGCCTGCACTGTATGTCCAAGCTCCGCGAGCCATTTGAATCCATCGCCGGTCGAGCCGGTTTCGGGATGCGAGACACCGCCGGTCGCAATAATGAACGTATCTGCAGTATAGGTGTCGTGTGCGGTTCTCACTTTGGTGATGCTATTGTTCTCGATAGTCAGTCCTTTCACTGCGGTTTTTGTCATCACAGTAACTCCCGCGTCGGTAAGATACTTTTTCATAACGCGTGTTACGTCGGGAGAGCTCTGCGTCTCTGGAAATGCACGTTTGCGACCTTCGACGACGAGCGGAAGTCCGCGCTTCGTAAAAAAATCAAACGTGTCCTGTACCCCGAATTGCGAGAGTGGGGAATAGAGGAATTGCTCGGCGGCGCCATAGTGCTTTGCAAAGGCATGCCGATCGAATTCGGCATTGGTGATGTTGCAGCGCCCTCCACCGGTGATATCGAGCTTACGCCCGACCGCAGGATTTTTCTCAAGCAGCAAGACCGACTTGCCGCGTTCTGCCGCCCGACCGGCGGCCATCATGCCGGAGCATCCACCGCCTATCACGATGACGTCATACTTTTTTGACTGCATTACGAATATATAGCATGTGATTTGATTTTTGTCCCAAGACGTGGTATTGTCCATATATGAACCTTCCCTCAAAAACATTTCAGCGGCACGGCAAGTGGATAGAAAAGCCCTTTTTGACGCACGTTCCCGTCTGCAAATGCGGCAATAAGTACATCAAGACGCGCGAGAATCAGACCCAATGCATCAAGTGCATCTACAAGGCGGAAGAGAGGTAGCTGACTTTAAAGGACGTTTTAGTGTAGACTCTGAACAAGGCGTTTTAGGTCGCGTAACAGTGGACGGTACGCGACATGATTTCGCAAAATCATATGCATAAAGAGATCAAGCGGATACTTGTCGTGGGCGCAGGCATTCTCTTCATCGTACTTGGTTTGATCGGACTTGCACTGCCGTTCCTGCAGGGATTTCTCTTTTTGGCGATCGGTCTCATCTTGCTTTCAATATCCTCGAGCCGCTTCCGCACATGGACGCGGACACATACCGTACGTTACCCGAAGCTTCACGGGGCGCTGGAAAAAATGGAGTCGTGGGTAGTGAGCGTTATAGGCAAAGTTGACGAAGACGATGGTACTCCCACACCCAACGCATAATTCCGACGGGCAGAGATGCGTTACAATCCGATGCTATGGAAGAAGTACTGGGGGCACTTAAAGAATTCGGACAGAAGACATTCTCATCCCTCAAGATACGCAACTACCGGCTGTACTTCATCGGTCAGGCGTTTTCGCACTGCGGCAACTGGATGCAGACACTCGCTCTCAGCTGGCTCGTGCTCGAATTAACAGGATCGGGTACCCAGCTTGGAGCATTGCTCGCGTTCCGGTTTGCACCGCTTCTCATCGGTGCACCGTTCGCGGGCGCGCTTGTCGATTCGATAGACAAGCGCCGGCTTCTCTACGCGACCCAGTGGGTCGCCGGAATACTCGCTTTTGTAATGAGCGCACTCATTTTTGCTGATGTTATACAGGTCTGGATGGTCTACATTGCCGCCGCTGCATTCGGCATCGTTGATGCGGTGGATCGGCCGCTTCGCCAGACATTTGTACACGAAATGGTGGGTCCCAAAGAGCTCCGCAATGCCGTGACCCTGAGTTCGACTGAAGCCAATCTCGCGCGCGCGGTAGGCCCCTTGTTTGCAGGCACGCTCATCGCCAGTGTAGGGATTGCCTTTTGTTTTGTCGCCAACGGACTTTCGTTCCTCGTTGTTATCGCTATGCTCACCTTCCTGCGTCAGGAAGAAATGCATCAGGAGAAAAAGCACACCGAAGATTCTACCCATGTGCTTGCGGGATTACGCTATGCCGCTTCGATGCCTCTCATACGCAACATTCTCATCATGATGGCCGTCATCGGGACCCTTGCCTACGAGTTTCAGGTGAGCTTGCCTCTCTTTGCCCAGAATACATTCGCGGGCAATGCCGCCGACTACGCGGCACTCCTCTCTGCAATGGGCATTGGCTCCGTCGTGGGAGGTCTCTTTATGGCGAGCCGCGAGCGCGTCGCGGTTTCCGAGTTCGTTCTTTCGGCCTTCCTGATGGGACTCTCGATGTGTGTGACCGCGATTCTACCCACGCTCTCGCTTGCGGTCATCGGAATGCTTTTCATCGGATTTTTCTCGATCAATCTTACATCAGTGGGCAACACTATCGTGCAACTCGAATCCGCTCCCTATATCCGGGGTCGTGTGATGGCGCTCTGGATGATGGCGCTTTTCGGCTCGACGCTTATCGGGGCACCGATTGTCGGTATCGTAGGAGAGTACGCAGGCGCACGCTGGGGAATTGCTCTGGGAGGTATCGCAGCAATACTTGCCGCAGTATTCGGGGCGATGTCGCTTATCCGAAAAGACAGGATACAGCGTGTACCCGTCGAGGTTGCGCTCCTCAGCGAGGACACGACAGCTGAAAACACAAAACTTTAATATATAATGGGCCCATGAAAATTGCGTCGGTCCGCGCGCGGGAAATTCTCGACTCCCGGGGAAACCCCACCGTGGAAGCAGATGTGATACTTGAGGACGGGACCATGGGCCGCGCGATAGTACCGAGTGGCGCTTCGACCGGCGCACACGAAGCGCACGAACTGCGCGACGGCGACAAGAGCCGTTATGGCGGTAAGGGTGTTTCCAAGACAGTCGCGAATGTGGAAGGGGAGATCGCGAAAGCCATTATCGGAAAACATGCCGCCGCGCAGTCTGAAATAGATGAAACACTCATTACGCTCGATGGCACTGAAAATAAAAAGCGCCTTGGCGCCAACGCGATACTCGCAGTTTCGCTCGCATCCGCTCATGCCGCCGCTCGGGCAGAGAGCGTCCCGCTTTTTGAATACGTCCGCACTCTTTCCGCTCTGCCCCGTGATCCGCTTCTACCGCTTCCGCAGTGCAATGTCCTCAACGGCGGCGCACATACGAATTGGGAGTCCACCGACATACAAGAGTTCATGATCGCCCCTGTCGGCGCTCCGACATTTCGCGAGGCCGTGCGGATGATGGCAGAAATATTTCATGCATTAAAAAAAGTTCTTGAGTCCAAGGGATACGGTACGACGGTGGGCGACGAGGGTGGTTTCGCGCCCAAGGTAAAAAACGGCAACGAAGAAGCGCTCGCGCTCATCTCGGAAGCGATAACAAAGGCGGGGTATACCCTAGGCAAGGATATTGTCTTTGCGTTGGATTCTGCGGCCTCTGAATTGTGTACGGAGGGTACATACAAACTCGCGCGCGAAGGCAAGGAACTTTCGTCGGAAGAAATGGTTGCGTGGTACGGCGAATTGCAAAAGAAATATCCAATTCGCTCAATCGAAGATGGACTTGCGGAAGATGATTGGGACGGATGGAAACAGTTGACGGCGAAACTCGGCGACTCAATCCAGCTTGTCGGCGATGATCTTCTCGTGACCAACGTGAAATTCCTTGAGCGCGGTATCAAAGAAAAAGCTGCGAATGCAATTCTGATAAAAGTAAATCAGATCGGCACATTGACCGAGACGGTCGCTGCGGTCGACATGGCACACAAGGCGGGCTGGCGGGCGGTCATGTCGCATCGCTCCGGCGAGACGGAAGATACGACCATTGCGCACCTCGCCGTTGGCCTTGGCACCGGTCAGATCAAGACCGGCTCCATGAGCCGCACCGACCGCATCGCGAAATACAACGAACTGTTGCGCATTGAAGAAATGCTCGGCAAGAATGCACGATTTGCGGGCAATATTTTTAAATAGTATGGCAAAGCTGATCCTTATCCGTCACGGAAAGACAGAATGGAACAAACTGGGCAAATGGACCGGTCATGCTGAAAGCGATCTCATTGAAGAAGGCATCGCGGATGCAAAACGTGCAGGTGAATCGCTCAAAGATATTTTCATTGACTGTGCTTTCGTCTCGGACCTGAGGCGCGCCCAACAAACTTTCACGCAGATCTGTAATACGTTGGGTAAAGATATCAAAAGCGTTATCCATCCAGCAATAAAAGAAAGAAATTACGGCGTATATACGGGCAAGAATAAGTGGGAGATAAAGGAACAGGTGGGTGAAGAAGAATTTCAAAAATTGCGCCGTGGCTGGGACGTGCCCATCCCCGAGGGGGAATCGCTCAAAGATGTATACGCTCGGGTCATACCGTATTACGAATCACAGATTAAACCCGAGCTCTTAGCTGGAAAGAATATTGCGGTTGTCTCATCTGGCAACGCACTGCGCGCCCTCGTAAAGTATTTGGAACACATTCCTGATGAGAAGATTGCCGAGTTAGAGTTTGGTCTTGGGGAAGTATATGTGTATACAATGGATTCTGCGGGTGGTATCACCAGCAAAGAAATCAGGGCTGCCAATGAAATGAAAGGCAAAGTCTAATGAAAACGAAACGGAGCATTGAACACATCATTTTCGATCTCTCCGAAGTGCTCATCACGGGTGTCAAAGATACCGGCATCGCACTGCGCGAGAAACATCAGCTGGAGATCGAGGGGCCGAAAATGGACTGGGCGCTCGAAAAGCATCCGCTGCTTACACCGCTCGCAAAAGAATTCTTCCACGGCAACGTGAGCGAAGAAGAATATGTGCGCGATGTCGTTGAAAAGTATCCGCAGATCGGGACCAGCAAATGGCTGAAGCAGCACATTCGGGACAATTTTGTCGAAGTGGAGGGGACGCGCGATATTGTGATAGAGCTCCGTACACTCGGCTACAAACTTTCTATTCTCTCCAACCACGCAAAGGAATGGCTTGACTACTGCGAAAAGAAATTCAATTTCCACGAGCTGTTTGACGACCGCATCTATTCGTACGAAATCGGTGCTTCCAAGCCGGACCCACGCTCGTATCAAGCTGTTCTCGCGCAATTGAAGACAACTGCCGACCAATGTCTTTTTATTGACGATTCGGAAACGAACATAGAAGCGGCAAGACGATTGGGCTTTACGGTCGTCTTATTCACAGATGCGCAGAGTTTGCGCAGCGAACTCAAGCGGCTTCTGCCGGATTTTCACTAGGAGGACGGTGTGCTATCGTATATATATGTTGGATCGAGAACGACTCGCCCGATTCATACTTCGCGTCGGCGTGGCCTTTGCCTTCCTGTATCCTCCCATCGACGCGTGGACCAACCCCTACGACTGGATCGGATATTTTCCGGGTTTTATCCACGGAGTAGTACCGGACATGGTGCTCTTGCATGCCTTCGGTCTCGTCGAGATAGTCATCGCAGTCTGGATTTTGTGGGGCCGCAATATCTTCTGGCCCGCCGCTCTTGCGACACTGATGCTCGTCTCGATCGTCGCGTTCAACATGAGCAACTTTATCGTCCTCTTCCGCGACCTCTCGATAGCGGCGGCCTCGCTCGCGCTTGCGCTCACGAATCTGCCCGCTATTTTTATCGTTAAACGCGAGAACACAGTAGTGCAGGGGCTATACTAGTGACATGGAAAAAGGTAAGACATGGCACCAGAAGCACGCAGAAAGTCGAAGTTTCGGCAATCGCCTCGCCGATTGGCTCGCGGGGTTCGTCGGGTCGTGGATATTTGTCTGGATACACATCATTTGGTTCTCGCTCTGGATACTGCTTCCGGTAGAGCCATTTCCGTATGGGCTCCTCACGATGATCGTGAGTCTCGAAGCGATAGTACTTTCGACGCTCATCCTTATGTCACAAAATCGCCAATCGGAGCGTGACCGCCTGCAGGCCGACGCGGATTTCGAAACCAACGTGGAAGCCAAGAAGGAGATAGAAGATCTGCAAATCCGCCTCGCCCGAATTGAAGACGAAAAGCTCGAAAAAATATTGAAGATACTGGACTCAAAGTGAGTTCTTGTGTCATACGTATTTCAGTGGTAAAAAGGACGTATGCAATTGATGGCAACTCAATGTTCACATCATCACGCGGTTTTCGCTTCGAAGGCCGGCGTTTGCCATTCCTAAATTCTCAAACTTGGATGTCAGAAGCGGGCCTTGGAGGCCCGTTTTGCTTCGTGGTGGAGCAATACACACAGTTGGAGGTAGCATGCAGTTTTTTGTTGAACGCGAAGGCGATACCAAGGTTTCTTTCGCGTATCCTGACAGGAAAAGCTCTCGGAGTGTGCCGAGCCACACCATTGCTTGGCGCGATGATGGCAACGGTGGACGGGAAATGGTTTTCTGGCAGGGCGACTGTTTCCGCAGTCAGGAAGAACTCAAGACGACCGCCCGCGTCAACGCGCGAACATTCTGACGGATTCTTCGTCTGCCTCCAATCAACACGGGCCCGCTCCGGCGGGCCCGTTTTTTATCAACAATAGGGAACTTGCGGGATACGTCGCAAATGTTACTATGCTTTTATTATGGGAAGCACAACCTCATACATGCAGTCACGACGAGCGTCCTCATTTGAGGCCGCTTAGAGCGTTTGTAACTCCACACGAACTTTCCAAAACGGCCTCAAATCGGGGCCGTTTTGCATAGGAGGGAGACAACCAATGCAACGGAAGTGGAAAGTTCTTTCGGAAACACTGAACGCGGAAACAAAAAAGAGCCACGCCTACCACACAGCACGGCTCACCCCGCGAGCGCTGTCGAGCCGGTACTACGCCGGACGAGCCGCTATCCGAGAGACCACTTCGGTCGTCGGAGGCGCTCCCGTGGTGCAAGCATACGCGGCTCTATGGAGGACCAACTGGTACCCCAAGTGGTACGAACTCGGTACCGTATGGGTCGGCGAATCGTTGCGGGGCAACGGCTTGTACCGTGACCTGATGAGGGAAGCGGCAGGGCTGGCTCCAGAAGGCGCGAATCTCTTCCTCATTACCCGAGAGGAAAAGATAATGCGCACCGCGCAGGAACTTGGATTCCGATCTGTCACTACACAGACGGACCCGAAGCTCCTCCTTTGGGCGAGCGAGGTCGGCATCGTATGTCGTTTGCCAACCTCGATTCACCCTATCGTCGGGCCAGATGTGTGGGGGACACCAACCGATGGAAGGCGCTGGCTCTTCATTCGGGAGGGCAACTAAGTAAGGAGGCGGGCACACGTCTCGCGCTCGCCTCCTTACAATCTCTCGATTTTGTATCTATACTTCTATTATCCGCAGCCAATAATCCCGTATGCGCCACCTTATTTCACTTAAAGAGCAGAGCGCGGAGGATATCCGGCAGATATTGGATATTGCCGCGAAACTCAAGAAAAAGTACAAAACAGGCAAGGCGACGGACCTCCTCCGCGATAAGACCCTTCTCATGTTCTTCCAAAAGCCCTCGACCCGCACCCGCATCTCATTTGAAGCGGGCATGACCGAGCTCGGCGGGCACGCGATCTACCTCGATGCCAAGAAAACCCAGTTTGCTCTGGCCGAATTCGACGATGAGATACGTGCCGCCATGCGATTCGGGCATGTGCTCATGATGCGTTCGATGCGCTCGGAAGACGTGGCGCGCGCGGCGTCCTTTGATCAGATTCCCGTCATTGACGGGTGCAGCGAGAAATACCATCCCTGTCAGGCGCTCGGAGATATCTTCACTATGGCGGAGCGCTCCGGAGGATTGAAGAAGATCAAAAAAATCGCGTGGCCCGGTATCGAGAACAACGTCTGCAACACTCTGAAGCTCGCATGTGCAAAGCTTGGTATAGAGGTCGCGATCGTTGCTCCTGAGGTAGACAAAAACAGTGTCGACAAAGATCTGAATGCTATGGCCTCTGCAACGGGCAAGATAAAAAAGACACTGAACATCGAAGAGGCCCTCACCGGTGCACAGTATGTGCACACGGACACCTGGATGAACACGGAGTTTTTCGAGGATGGGAAACCAAAGTCGCAGTTTGCAAAAGAATACGCGCGGCGCATGAAACTCTTTAAGCCCTACCAAATCAGTGCCGCGCTCGTTGAAAAATACGCCCCGCAGGCGCGCATCATGCATTGCATGCCGATGCACGTGGGCTACGAAATAACCCGCGACGCCATCGAGCATAAGAATTCGATCATTTTTGACCAAGCGGAGAACCGCAAGCACGTGCAAAAGGCAATTTTGTTGTGGTTGCTTGAAAAGAAGATTTGAGTGTCCACTTTTTCCGAGCCGGTAGGAGAATACCGGATGTGCTATAATCTCTCCTTCTCTATGGAACTACTCGGAGAAAAATGCGCGGTCTTCGGTGCCTACGGCAAAGGGCTCGAAGTCGCGCGGCTCTCCTTTTTCGGACTCTTTGCACTCCAGCACCGGGGGCAGGAAAGCTCGGGTATTGCAGCGGCCAACGGCGACACCATCTGCGTGCACAAAGGAATGGGACTTGTCTCTCAGGTGTTCAACGACGATCTCATCGCAAGCTTGAAGGGCCACATCGCGATCGGACACAACCGGTATTCGACGACCGGCGGCTCAAAGGTCAAGCACGCACAGCCCATGCTCGCGGCGGGCGCAGGCGAGCTCCAGAAAGTCGCGTACGAAGACCCGCACCCGAGCTTGAACGATTCGGTCTCGCTCTGCTCCGGCTCGGAAGACGGCGCGATCGCGCTTGCCCACAACGGCAACCTCCCCACGACCGCCGCACTTTCCGGCTTCCTGCGCTCAAAACAGATTGACCCTTCCGAATTCTCCGATTCGCGCATGATCGTCGAAGCCATCGGTGTGCGTATGCGAGAAGGGCTCGAGCTCAGTGCCGCTATCAAGGATATCTATCCTCTTATGACGGGCGCCTTCTCTATTCTCGTCATGTCGCGCGATATGCTCGTCGCCGTGCGCGATGAATGCGGCATCCGCCCGCTCTCGCTCGCTAAATTGAACGGCGGGTACATCATCGCTTCCGAGACGTGCGCATTCGCGCCCATCGGGGCTGAATATATACGCGACATCGGGGCGGGGGAGATGGTCGTTATCGACGAAAGTGGTGTGCGCAGCGAGCAGATCGTACAAGCAAATCCCAAACTTGATATGTTCGAGTTCGTGTATTTCGCACGGCCCGATAGCGAGCTTCTCGGCAAGTCCGTCTACGAGGTGCGTCGCAATTTCGGCGTGCAGCTCGCAAAAGAATATCCGCTTGAGGCCGATGTAATCATCCCCGTGCCGGAAACGGCTATCGCCTCGGCTATCGGGTATGCCCAGACGCTGGGTATTCCTTTCGAAATGGGACTCACGAAGAACCGTTACATCCATCGGACTTTCATCACGCCCGAGCAACACGTCCGCGAGCAGGGAGTCAAAGCAAAGCTCACTCCGATACCGGAGATCGTCCGCGGGAAGCGTGTCGTCGTCTTCGATGATTCCATCGTCCGTGGTACGACTTCGCGACAGATAGTAAAAATGCTTTTTGAGGCGGGGGCAAAAGAAGTACATTTCCTTGTCGCCTCGCCACCCGTCAAATATCCGGACTTTTACGGCATCGACACGCCCAAACAGTCGGACCTCATCGCCGCGACAAAGACGGTGGATGAGATGCAAACCTACCTCGGCGCGACATCTCTTCGGTTTCTTTCCTACGAAGGCATGATTGCCGCCACGGGCCTTCCCGAGACCTTGTTCTGTACCTCGTGTTTCAACGGCATCTACCCGATAGATATCCACGAGCGCGCCAAAGAAGTCACTTTTACATGATACTTTACTTCCTGTAAGTCCCTTCATGATGATGCGTCTATAGGGGTACGGGCCTACTCGGAAATGCCGAGAATATGGCTCAAATCAAGTCCATTACAAAGTAATCAAACATCTATGAACATCATTCGTAAAACCATTGCGGTAACATCCGCTTTTGTTCTTTCTCTCGGTTTCGCGCTTCCGGTGGCAGCGCATACCTCCGTTGAGAGCACGGTCAACACGGCTACTCAAGGGTCGGTTAGTGTCGGTAGTACTGGAGCAAACGCCAACGTTGGCGTCGACGTAAATGTCGGTGCTGGCGGTAGCGCTGGTACGGACTCTTCGTCCGGCAGCGCACAGGGCTCGACGCAATCCTCGGGTAGTGCCGATGTGCAGGTTGCCCCGCTTCTCATCACCCGTCTCGACATCGATGCGGGCACAGTGAAGGCGACGGTCTCCTCGCCGTCCTCGGTGCATACCCAAGCTGATCTCTCCGGCTATGTCGCGGGCCAAATGAAAGCCGATACCAACATCTCGTCGGTTGCGGCGGCATCGGATAACGTTGCCGTTACCTACAAACAGCATGCAAAGCTCTTCGGATTCATTCCGGTGATCATTGACGCCACGGCGAATATCGACGCGAGCGGCAACGTCACGGTCTCATATCCGTGGTATGCCTTCTTGATGGCGACCAACAAGTCTGATCTTGAAGTCAAAATCCAGAATCGCGTGACAACTGAAGCCAATGTGAGCGGCTCGGCAAATGCTACGGCAGATGCGCAAGCTGCAGCTGAGCTCTCGGCTGACGCACAAGCGAGGATCGTTGCTGCGGTGAAAGCCGCAATGCAGGCGGAACTCAATGCAGACGCCAGTGCTTCCGCCAACGTCAACGTCCAATAGCTAGTTCTCTCTACTCCTCTGAGTGCACAAAAGGCCCCGAAAGGGGCTTTTTGTGCTAGACAACCCCGCCCTGTGCCTGTAATCTTCCTCCATGTCATACACGCCAAGTGAGAAAATTTTACATAAATATGCGGACCTGATGGTCAACTTTTGTCTCAATATGGGCCGAGGCATCCGCAAAGGCGATGTCGTGCGGCTCTCTTCGAGCGAGAGCGCCAAGCCGCTCTACATGGCGATTCACAACGCGATCGTAAAGGCGGGGGGGCATGTGATCGCGCACTATGCGCCCGACGAAGAGAATGGAGATATGCGCCGCAACACCTCGACGAGCCGCTTTTTCTTCGAAAACGCGAGCGAAGAACAGTTAAGATTCTTCCCCGCGAAATACCTTCGCGGTGTGATCGACCAAATCGATCATTCGCTTTTTATTCTCGCCGACAAAGATATGCATCTGATGGATGGTATCGATCCAAAAAAGATCATGGCACGCGGTCTCGCGATGAAGCCGTTTATGGACTGGCGCAATGCAAAAGAGCGGCAGGGCAAGTTCACGTGGACGCTCTGCATGTACGGCACCGCCGCGATGGCAAAGGAAGCGGGGCTTTCTGAAAAAGAATACTGGAACCAGATCATCAAAGCGTGCTACCTCGACAAAAAAGATCCGATTAAGGAGTGGAAAAAGCTCTACAAAGAGATCGAGATGTACAAACAGCGCCTCAACAAACTGAGCCCAAGGGTCGACAAATTGCACGTCGAAGGTAAGGACGCCGATCTTTGGATTGGTCTTGGGGAGCGGCGCCAATGGCTCGCGGGCCGCGGCTACAACATGCCGAGTTTTGAAATTTTCACCTCACCCGATTGGCGCGGTACCAACGGTTGGATCCGTTTCAACCAGCCGCTCTATCGCTACGGCAGCAAGATCACGGGCATACAGCTTTGGTTTAAAAACGGCAAAGTGATCAAGAGTAAAGCCAAGACCAACGAAAAACTCCTCAAGGCGATGATCGCGACGAAAAACGCCGACAAGATCGGCGAGTACTCGCTCACCGACGGTCGCCACTCACGCATCACGAAATTCATGGCTGAGACACTCTACGATGAAAATGTCGGTGGTCGCTTCGGCAATACGCACCTTGCTCTTGGCATGGCATACAAAGATACCTGTGTCGGCAAACTCGCAGAGATGAATGAGAAGGAATTTGAGGAACTCGGTTTTAACGACTCATCGGTCCACACCGACATAATCTCGACGACTGACCGCACGGTGACGGCCCACCTCAAAGACGGCAGCACGAAGATCATCTACAAAGACGGGCGATTCGTACTCTAACAATGAAGACCATTTATTTTGTACGGCACGGCGAGACAGCGAACAATGCAGCCAAGCGTCTTAATGCACCAAACACACCGCTTTCGGAAAAGGGTATGAGGCAGGCCGAAGATATCGCCGAGCGCTGCAAAAGGATCCCGATAGAAGTGGTCGTTACGAGCACCATGACACGTGCGAAACAAACCGGTGCGGTGGTGAGCGGCGGTATCGGAGCTCATATGGAATCGTCCGAATTATTTGTCGAAGGTTCGTATTCATCACGGCTCGTGGACAAAGCATTTAGTGATCCGGAAGTACGGTCCGCTTTTGATGCGTACCACCGCAATTTTGAGGACCCTGCATACCGATTTGAGGACGGTGAAAATTTCGCTGACTTAAAAAAGCGGGCACTGGCGGCGCTCAAATTTCTGGAGGGGCGATCCGAAGAGAACATCTTGGTCGTCAGCCATGCCTTTTTTATGTGGATCATTGCAGCTGCCGCGGTGTTCGGTAGTGATCTCACCGCCGAGGAATGCAAAGGCGTTCTTCGGGGCTTCGATCTTATGGAAAATACCGCGCTCACGGTCCTCACGTTTGATGCTCCACCACGCAAGGCAGTGGGTGAGCCGGTCTCCAAGTGGCAGCTTAAGGTTTGGAACGACCACGCGCATCTCGGGTGATTCATCAGCACTTCATAGAGTAAGAGATAGTGTGACACGACGTCTTCATGATACAGGCGTTACTTTAGCAACTAACTCCATCTTGTATGTTAATGACCATTGCAGTCGTACTTCTCGTCCTCTGGGCGCTGGGTCTCGTGACTTCGTACACTATCGGCGGATTTATTCACCTCTTGCTGCTCGTTGCGATCGTCATAGTTCTGATACGGCTCATTCGGGGAGAAAGAGTACTCTGAACTATTCTTGGGCGGAGCTGTGAAAAGTCCCGCTATCCACAGCGGGGCTCTTCGTATGCCGGTGGTATACTCATACTCCCATGAATCTGTCTGTCTCAAGTGGAGCGCTCAAATTCATCCTCGGCTGGACTGCCGTCTTTCTCTTTCGTCTCCTGCCATTCCGCCCCCCCAATTTCGAACCGATGCTCGCGACCGTCATGCCTTTCTCCAAGCGCTACGGCATCGCCGGAAGTTTCCTTTTTGGATTCCTTGGCATCGTTCTCTTTGATGCTGTTACTTCGGGGTGGGGGAGTTGGACCGCTGTGACTGCAGTATGTTACGGCGGGGTCGGTCTCGCGGCGCACCTCTTTTTTAAGCATCGTGAAGCGTCGGTCCGGAACTTCCTCTTGTTCGGCATTCCCGCGACGATTGCCTATGATGCGTTGACGATGTTCATCGGGCCTATTTTCATGCATCAGCCGCTCATGGCGGCACTCTCTGGCCAGATCTCGTTCACCCTCATGCACCTTCTTGGCACCGTCGTCTTCTCGGCGCTCCTCTCTCCGGCTCTGTACCGGTGGGTTGTGCAAAATGAACGATTTGAAATCACCTTTTTGCGCACCTCGGCTGCTCCGAGACGGTAGTCGGGATTGCGGTTCCGGAAAAATGGGCTACACTGCTTTTTGATGCAACATCTCGTACGGACCCAGCAATTTACCAAAGCATCCCTGCGTGATCTCTTTGCGCTCGCGGATACCTTGGAAAAGAAACGAGACAATTCTCTTGAGGGAAAAATATTGGCGTCGCTTTTTTACGAACCGTCCACAAGGACGCGTTTTTCATTTGAATCGGCGATGATGCGGCTCGGAGGCAACGTCCTTTCGATGGAGAACGCGAGGGAGGCCTCCTCGGACGCAAAAGGAGAATCACTCGAAGACACCATCCGTGTGGTCAACTACTACGCGGATATCATCGTCCTGCGACATCCGGAAGCGGGCGCATCCGAGCGCGCGTCAAAAGTTTCGAAAGTCCCTGTCATCAACGCGGGCGATGGCGCAGGCCAGCATCCCACACAGGCGCTTCTCGACCTCTACACGATACAGCGCGAACACGGTAAACCCGACGGCATTTCCATCGCCTTCGTCGGTGATCTGAAATACGGACGCGCCGCCCGTTCGCTTGCGTACCTTCTCGGGAAGTTCGATGATGTGAAGATAACCTTCGTTTCCGAGCCGGAGCTGCGCGCCGGTGACGATCTCAAGGCATACTTAAAACGGCACGACGTCTCATTCGAGGAGACGGATGATATGAAATCGGCCATGAAGACTGCCGATGTGATCTATCAGACCCGCATACAAAAAGAACGATTTGCAAACGAGGCAGACTATAAGCGCCTCAAGGGACACTACATCATAGATGGTGCGGCTGCGGCTTCCATGAAAAAAGGCGCTATCATCATTCATCCATTGCCGCGCGTCGGGGAGATTACCGAAGAAGTGGACGCCTCTCCGCACGCCGTGTATTTCAAACAGGTCGGCT
>OBEQ012226384.1_pt1 | contig 26088 bp, 18 predicted proteins | sample 1670901 | NCBI WGS metagenome assembly OBEQ01 (sample SAMEA104232315, study PRJEB22302) | groundwater metagenome | biome: forest; feature: aquifer; material: groundwater | place: USA | collected 2011-08-07 | depth 5.4 m | reverse complement strand
GAGAAAAAAACAATTGTCATGAGGCATCCGATCAAGCGAGTGCGTGGCGGCAGTACGATATGGCAGAAATTTCTTATACCAACACGAGGCAAAAAACGGTGCAGTGTCAGTACGACTATTGATACCATTTTGTATGGCGCACATCGTTGATTCTTCGATCTGGGTGGCGCTCTTTTTGGATTTTGATACGCACCACAAAAAAGCCATTTCACTCGCAGAAAGTCTTAGCGGAATTCTCTATGTTCCCTATTGTGTGATAAATGAAAGCGCATCAGTGTTGACGTATAAACATTCAAAAGAGCAGGCAAATCAATTTCTTGCCTATCTTTCTGAAAACGATTCTATTACACTTGTCGATGATCAAATAGAAGAGGAAATTAAATGGTTTAGAGAATATCCCAAGCGCATGTCATTTACGGATATTAGTCTTTTGTGGCTGTCGCAGCATTTTCACGCGTCCTTAGTAACGTTTGACATTCAGTTAGCAAGAGAATATAAAAAGCTCGCTTCTTAACGGTAAATTTTTTTTATTTCCTTTAAAAAAAATCCCTCGGAGATGAGGGATGTTAGTCTATTCTATGACAGTGCAAAGAGTTTGAGCTTGAGCGGTGCGCTCTTGGGACCCTTCCAATAACCCCCATCTCGTTCGCCTACCAAAACTTTTTCTTGATAGCGCTCACTCTTTCTGCCCTTCCATTGCATTCGTGGAAAAGGCTCGATGTGTATTCTTCTGCCAAGCTTCCATCCACCTCGCGAACCGCGTAATCCTGCTGATAACTCTAGTACTTGCGTATTCGGCGTCAGCGAAAGCTGTGTGACACCAAAGAGCGAGAATCGCTTATCGCGTTCCCATGCCCTACACTCCTTCCTGTCCGCATTATTAAGATCAATTTGCGGAATTGTTTCTTGAGATTTTATGGGTGCGATGAGGTAATAAGCAAGAATGAGTTTTACGAATTCCTCGATTTCTAATTTGAATACATTTGTATTAAAATTATCACCATTCAGCGAAAATCCACTTGGTCTTTCATTTGAAGAAAGCGTCCAGTGGACACGCCCCTCTTCCCGATCACTTTTGAGAGGAGTGAGTACGACGGAGACGCGAATCAATTGATTGTCATCTTCGATATACCGCCATTGGTATTTCTGATCAGAGTCAATGTAGCCTTCTGCAGAATAGCGCATATCTCGAACGATGATTGCGCGGATTTGCAGATGAGGGGGCACAAGAAACAGATTTGGCGGGATATCAATATAAATGGATTTATGCCGCTCAAGAAGTTCAAACGTTTCACCATCCCATCCCTCAACACGCTTTCCCGAAAGAATGTCCGTAAGTTCCGGCGTTATCTGGAGTGCAAGCGGGGCATAGGCCCCCTCTCTCAAGAAGGGTGTTATCATTCCAAACCATTCTTTTTCAAGTATCGACACTGTAGTATACGCTTCTCTTCGATAGTCTTCTCCCATAGAGAAGTAGGACTCGACTTCTTCGGCAAAAAGCTTGTCTTTATTATCAAGCCAATAGTTCTCTTCATCTTCAAATGTTTTGTGCCATTGTGAGCCAACATAGAGCTGAGAGTGCGCGATAGTGAGTAGTGATCGTGAGCCATAGTAAGGATCCGCTTTGAGTTGATATCTGCCATTGAGCTCAACTACATATGCATCAAGCCATGTTTTCATGATCTTTTATCAACGAACACAAGGGATAGGATAAGTAACGCATGGTAAAATGTCAAGGTTGGCAGTGAGCTACTCTTTCTTTTTTCCGTAGATTCGTTAGAGTAGGGGCATGTCCTTTCCATCGACAGTATCGGATCAATCATCGATAATCATTGATATTCACAGTGGGTATTGGCACGGAGATGAGAATGACAGAAAAGCATGCATCGAGCGTGTTGGCAAAGCCTTCTATGAGGGAGTCGGATTTGTGCAACTTGCGAGTCCCTACTCGCCAAAATTGTATGCGCGGCTGTATGGCATTCTTGATGCACTTTTCACGCTGGATGATGCTGTGCTCATGCGCTACTACCATCGGGAATGGGTGTTGAAGCGCGGATACTGTCCACTCTACTGCGAGACAGCAGCTGGTTCGACAATTCCCGATATCAAGCGTCTGTTTGACATCGACTCTGCTATGCATCGCGGCGAGCCTGAAGCCGAATGGTTTTGGATTCCCGATGAGCTTGTTCCCGGTTTTCGTGCAACCATTCTTGAATACCGCAATTCGGTCAATGATGATGCCAACGCCATTCTGGAAATGGCGGCGATCTATGAGGGGTTGCCACGCAATGCGTATACCCAGCATCGCAGCACGTCAAATCTGTTTACGCGACTCATTGACTATCCGGCACTCGACACTCTTACGGGTATACCAGAGGGAGCAGTGCGGAATCGTGAGCATATCGACATGGCAGCAATCGCCCTTGTGAGCTCTGCAAGTGCGGAAGGGTTGAAGGCGTATGATGTGTCGAGGGGAGTATGGCAATCTATTCACATGACACCCGACATCATCACTGCCAACGCAGGGGAAACGCTGCAGTATATGAGCAAGGGGAAAGTGCAGGCAACGCGGCATGGTGTTGATAACGACCCGGATACGTCTAGGGGCCGTCGGGTTGCCGTGAACTTCGCATGGTTCGATCCAGATGTCGAGCTCTCCATGTCTGTGCGGCAGTATTTCGAAATGCGCACAAGAGGTTTGCGCGGACAAAGCTGATTTTGCCGTAACCAGTATTCCTTCGAGAAACCCACTCGAAGGATTTTTTATTAAAAGAAATAAAAAACTTCCCAAGAGAAGGGAAGTCAGAGCTCATCGGGCGACTCTTTCTTGCATATTTGTTCCGTAGTCCAAATCCCAAACGAAAGAAGCATGAATCCATAGCACGAAAGGAAAGCTCCCTTGAGAAACCAAAGTATCAATTGGCCGATACCAATACTTTTAAAATCCGGAATAGAGATGATGGTGAAAATCCCTATAAGCAGTGCGCCTACAAAAATTCGTATAAACCAGTAGGAGAATTGATCCCATTCTTTCTGATTTTGAATCAGCTTTGTATGCCACGCAAATATGATACCAAAAACAAATGCAAAGAGTGTGAAGTAGTGTAGCTGAAAAAAAATGAACGTCTTTTCCATGATGTGACGATTCCACACTATAATTAAGCACTGCATTTGTCAAGTATCTTGTCAGTCTTGTGGAAATGGTGGCTGACCCCATTTCCATTACAACCATAGTGTTTTCGCGCAGAACCCTCTTGACAAAAGGCGGGTTTTGTGCTATAATTGCGCGCGTATACCACTATTTCTATGGGACCAGTCGATTTGGATAATAGCGCACGTTTTGCTAGTCTCGGGCCTTTTGGGAAAAAGCTCGATATTTTTGGTACCCCCGAACAAAAACCGGGCAAGCGCACACCCGAAGAAGTGCGCGAGCTCAAGCGAGTCATCGGACTTATTGCGCGTGTTTTTTCAAAAACATACGACTTGGGCGTGTACCCCTCGCCACAGGGCGGATGGTGCTGCAGCATTGATGATGAGCATCTTGAAATTATTAATGAGTATCTTACCGGTAAACTCGACTCGCTCGATGCCTTGCCACCGGATGCACTCAAGCCAAAAAAAATGTACTACGACGTTTCCGATATCGAAGGCGAGATGGCAGACGATGAAGTGATCGGCGTGACGCGGCATGAAATCGGCCACGTGAACCATTCGGATTTTCGGCTCCTCTTGGAGGGGCAGCGCTTCGCCATGGACGAAGGGTATCTTTCTACGAGTTGGGCTGGAATTTCAAACGCGCTTGAAGATCCTCGCGTAAACAATCTGGAAATTGCCGGTTCGGATGTGGTGCGGGATAAGATGACAAAGCTCTATCGCAAATGGACAGCAGAGACTGTTTCAAAAATCACAACACAACCAGTCACACATCAACTCGGACTCGCACTTATTTACTATTGGCTGACCGAAAAAGAAATGCCAGGCATTTCCGACAAAAAGGTACTTGATGCTTTTGAAAAAATAAAACCACATGCTGATCGATATTTTTTGTCTGACGACGCAGGAGAAGCTCATGAGATTTTACGCACCGATATCTGGCCGATCTACAAAACATTGGAACAGAAGGCGCTTTCCGATGAACAGATGAAAGAACTGATGAGAAAGATTTCAGGGAGTTCACTTGGTGACAGCAAGAGACAATTAGGCACAGGCGGCGGATCCGGAGATGTCATGGCGCAGATTGCGGGGCAGATCAAAAAAATACTCGATGGTGCAAAGAGAGGAAAGAAATCTCCGGGTGATGACATGGGAAACTCTGTAGGTGGTGATGTAGGCGCCCGCGTCGCAGATGAGATGAAAAGGCAGGAGAAGAATTGCGCGAATCGAGACGAGGATCTTGAGAAGAGAAACAAAGCAACAGGTTTGGTTCCCGATGATATTTCCCTCGAAGATGTAGACAGCGATCTTTTGAAAGAATTACAAAAGGCCATTGACGGATTATCCCGTGAACAAAAGAAACAACTGGAAAAGGATGCCCGTGAACAGCTTGATACGAAACAAGCTCAAAGCGTAAATACAAAAAATCCCAAAATCATTCAAATGGAAAAAGATCCGGATTCAGGACTCCATATTCCAAAAATCAAAGGCGTTGACAAGGCGAAAGCAAAGAAAATCGAGGACCAAGTTGATGCATTCAATGAGCTTCTAAATCGACAAAAAGCGCAAGAAGACGCCGCTGCTGAAGAGGTGGCAGCAGCGCGTGCGGCTGCGGAAGAAGAAGCTAAACGTAAAGCGACAGAACTTGCAGACATGATACGCCAAGGTTTTGATGCCAATGATCTTGATCTCTACCGTGCATTTCGCCAGATGGAGCGTGAAATGGAGGGGTATATTGCCAGTTTTATGAAGCTTCTAGATCAGTATTTGCCCAAAAAAGACGAAGTTCAATATGACGGAGAGTTTTATTCAGGCAAAAAGGTTAATAAAAAAGCAGTTGTCAGGCGCGCACCCGTGAATGACTCGAGATTTTTCAAGCGCCGAAATGTCGTAGAGTCACCCGATCCAAAGATGTTCGTCACACTTCTTATTGATAAGACGACTTCAATGCAGGGTCAAAAAATGCGTGAATCGCTGAAGACGGCGGTATTTCTGGCGCGAGTGCTTCAGAGATTCAATATCCCTTTTGCAATTAGTTTCTTTGGCGCAAAGCCAGATAGCGTCATGGAGCTTGGGCAAGACTATGATGACCCAAAACACGGCATCAAACCTGCTCTCATGCGAAAGGGAGTAGCTACTGACGGCTCGACGGATCTTGCAACACCGCTTGAAGCAACTATCAAAACCATGACGGATGCGCGCAGGATGTATCCCGGTTGTCATGGAGGCATATTTGTCATATCCGACAGTGGGGCAAATGCAGGTCCTCGTACCGGCGCCGCATTGGGCGAGTGGATCCGCGAACAGCAGAAGCGCTATACGATCGTGAACCTTCTTTTAAGTAAAAACATGTCAGATCGCAATGAAGCGAATACGCTCTTTGGCGAACAAAATGTGGTGCAGTCCGAAGATTTTACCGATCTGCCAAAGCAGGCGTTTAATGTCTTGCGAGTCCTGCTTATTCGGATATTAAAAACATATAAATCAACATAATTATTTGCACATCTATGACAAAAAAAAACACAAGGACTCGAACAGGATCCAAAGCCACCGATTAAAAAGCCAAGCATTGAGCGGCAATCGGTTGACGTTACCATCACTCTTGAGCCGCCGGAATTTTTTGAAAATCTGAACAGTACTATTACGAATGAATATGCGGCAACCGATTCGGTTATTGTTGCCTATAGCAAGGATGATGATGAGAAAGGAGGACGTCATTTTTACCAACTATTTGACCAAAGCGGGAAACGAATTAGAGGTATATGGGTACCATTCAGTCTTACTTTGAAAAATATTATTTCTGGTTTAGCAGGCGCATATATTACAGGATCAAAATATACACAAAGTTCTTCTGGGCGTATCAGTATTAGTAAAGCAGTAGAGAGATTTCCGGAGTATCTTCGCGCCGAAATAATTTCTCGTTATGATAAAAGTTTCGGTAATGCGAGTGAAACATATATAACTAATTTTACTGATGATCAAAAGAAAACATATCTTGCAAACCCACGCGCTCGCTTATCCAGAAACGTAACTGGCTCAAATGTTCTTGCGGAATATAATGGCAAAACATATAGTATGCAATTGCGCTCTCCAGCGGGTGAACTCATAGAAAAAGACAATCTTGGGTTTGCTGATAAAGAACTTGATGGGCGTATTCTGAAATCTCATACGGATACGCATATTCCGGATACCGATCTGTCCATTCATAGTGAACGCGGCGTTATTCAGATTGTACACGAACATAAAGACTCCATGCTTCATAACGACGCATGCGCGGATTTTGCCGTTGATCCATTAAACAGCAAGCGCGTATACTATGCCGTGCCCGGGACCAATGAACTTCGCGTTATTGATACGAGTTCAATTACAGAAAGCCATGTGCCTGTCACATCGATCAAGCTGCCGATACCCGGCGAGATCAAAGAGTTCAACATCGATCCTAATGGCAATTTCTTTCTAGTCCTTATGAAGCAACCTGACGGCACGGCATTGCATATTTTGGAGCGGGATAAGCTTGTTACAGTTAAAACAGTTTCTGATGTCAAAGAAAATATTCAACTGGATAGTATTGGGACCGTTTATTTCATTGACGTTAATGGAACGTTGCGCGTGGCTCATACGAATTTTCTTTCGTATGAGAAGGGCGGGCTTCAAAAAGCTCTTGAATCGCGCAGACAGAAACTTCTTGACTTGCAGGCAAAGGTGGGGAAAGGCATCGTACTGCCTGATGTGCAAAACATCGATCATATTAATCCTATCCATACGGAAGAAGAGTATCTGGTATCGAAAATCGCATCGGAGATCGATGCATTGTTTGATCCGCTGATAGCTGGAGCAACAACGTTAGCCGATGTGGATAAACAGAGCGATCAAATAATGACACTGAAAGTGTCTGACGATTATAAGGGATACCCCGAGTTGTTTAATACTGTTGAATTGAAACTTCGCCAAAAAGAGCGGGATCTCAAGCATCAGTCGCTTCAAGGTTCGATTATCGAATGCAAAAGTCAGCTTGCCAGCATTTCATCAATCAGTGATGTTGTCGAATGTGAGCGCATGATGGCGGATATTCGCAAAAGTCGCCGCGACATTGTCGGTATGAGTTCGGCGACAAAGTCAGAGCTTGATGAGAGTATTCGCGAACTTGATGAGGCGATTGCAGTAGGACGCAATGAATATCGCGACCAATGCCATGATCGCATTGAAGTATTACTCGGAGCGATTGGAAGCGCGATTGCAACAGCAAGCTCCAAAGACGATCTCAATCATATCGTTACTACCGAGACGGCCGTTGCAGAATTTGAAGAACTGCTTGGGTATGTTGATCATGCACAAGGTACGCAGCTTCGGGCGCGCTATCGAGATCTTTTGATCGCGCAAAATACTGCCATTGATCGCGCGATTATTGAAGAAGAAGAACGGGAAAATTTCCGCATTGCACAAATATTGGAAGAATCTGAAGAAGTTCTCGTTTCAATCGGACAGACGATTGATGATCATTGCACAACGGTCAAATCTCTTGATAAATGGCTTTTGATTTCGAACAATCCGATTATCACACGGTTCCGCGCAAAGATACTGTCATTACCGGATGATTTGCGCCACGAACAAGAGGCAAAGCTTGATGAACTTTTGAGAAGCAAGCGACGTGATCTTGAGCATCGCCAAAGTTTGCAAATAACGCAAGACAGCGAAGAAGTCGATTTTGGCAGCGGTACGTTCCCTGTGTTTCGCGCTTCTCAAGTCGTTTGGCAACCAAAGATTGTTCCATTATCAGAGGGCAGTGATCATGGTCATCTCACGTTTGCCGATAATATCGGCCATGTGTTTCGTGCGCCATCCGGCGCTGTTCCTTTGGACGTATCCGATAATCTGACTCGCGATGTCATCGCGGTATATAAGACAGATGCTGCGCGTTATTTTGAGTCGCTCAAACGCGTTGTACCCGGTTTCAATGATACATGGGTGATGTCGGATTACTTCAAAGGATACTTGAGTAAAATGGCGCGACTTTTAAGATTACAAATGGAACACGGTAAAGGCATTATGATTTTGGAAGGTGAAGCGGGTGTTGGTAAGAATGTGCTCGTGGATATGTTCTGCCATTTCACCAATCGGGAAACGCATATGTTTTCCTGCAACTTCCAAACAGAAAAAGAGGACATTACGTATGCGTTCAATTATGATAAAAACAGGGGAACGTATACGGTTGATTCGCAGCTTATTAAAATGCTGCAAACGCCCGGAGCCGTGATCGTGCTGGATGAGATTAATACGCTGCCGCCAGGTGTGAGTAAGATGCTGAATCCGCTCTTGGACTATCGCCGAAGCTTGTATTTGCCTGATGGCCGTGTGATCAAAGCGCATCCATCGGTACTGATCGTTGGTACGATGAATCCGCAGCATTATATCGGCGTGAAGCCATTGTCGCAGGAGGTGAAATCACGTGCTCGAATCGTTTTTATGGATTACCCTCCGCTTATGAAGGGCCATGATGCGCTCCATGACGAAGCATTGGTGCTTTCGCGTTTCGTACCGTCATTGAAGGATTTGAATAACGCTGAATTCGTAACTGCTTGGGATTATATCGTCAATCATAACGCCGCAAATGGCGGTGATCGACTTATCACGGAAACGCGATCTGACGATTGCGCAAAACTGTATATGATTATCAAAATAGCAGGGCTTGTACGTGAGGCGTACCGCGCATTCCGGACTGGTAAAAGTGCTGATCCGGTTGAGTTTGTGTTCAGCATGCGCGAGACAGTGGATATTGCGACAGAGTTGGCGTACTCAGCCGACGTGAAAGATGCCATTCGCGATGTTGTATTGCCTAAAGTAAGTGATGAGCTTGAGCGAAAAAGCATTGAGACTATTATCGCGAACGCATAATTAAAACTATCTATGGAATCACATTTCAAGCGAACACTTGAGGCTGGCATTGTTGCGGCGGGAGTTATGCTGTCCGGAGACGACGTGTCGGCGAAGGAAACAGAAAGGCCCGAGCAATCAGTGCAAGAACTAGTGACGTTTATCCGCCAGGAAGAAGCCGCTTCCCGAACGGAAAAAATATCGTATCCAGATGCGCCGCTTACTCAAAAGGACGGTATGAATTTGGCGCACGCTATAAAGCAATTCGACACAGATACGATAAAGGAATTGACTTATCGCCTGCCGATGCAATCAGAAATGAGCACTTCACGAAAGAAACTATGGCGCACTTTCATTCCAGTGATCCCGAATCTCCCGAAAACGTATTCGGATTCAGCGTTCTTTCATGCACTCATACATGACGTTCCGCGCATACTTGCACCGTACTGGATTTACAGCGACCGGCAAGTCATAACGTATAGAAACGGAGAAGTTCTTGACGCGCTTGAGGTTCGTTCTGATATCCTGACTATCAGGGATAAAAAACCTCTGCATGCGAACGTTTTTGGTACTGATATCGATTCACATGTATTACTTATTGACAAACCGATCGGGAACACCACTCGAAAAGAGGGAGAGTTGGCTAATGTGTGTTATGGAAACATTTTTATACAAGACCATGCCGGCGAGAAAACGATTGCTGTTTGGAATGTTGCAAAAAGCGATGTTTTGCAAGATCTTGGTGGTGTTGATGGAGAACCAGCATATCTTCCCAAAGATGATGGATTTCGAAATGATATCGTATGCACAGTAGCTTTGAAGGATCTTTTTAAGCGCAGTAGCGAGCCAAGCGTGAAAGAATGTGAAGATTCCCATATTGCCCATGAATTGGGGCATGTAGTCAACGGAAGCGATGTTCGCTTTAAGAAGGCTTTTGAAATAACAAAAGAATTGAACAGTGAACAGTTCGTCGCGGTAAATATCAATGAGAATTCACACGATGAATTGGATGCGATACTTTCATCATTGCGTTACTCGTCGCATAAAGGACTTCCATTGTTTGAATTGTTAAATTATCTCATATCAAATAGAAATAAAACCGCATTGGCGCACCATAATGGAAGTTTGTGGATACGGCAACGCATTATGGAGGAAATGAGCAGAGATCCGGAGAAGTATGGCGTTGTTTTTAAAAACAGTTCGCCATTTACTGAAGGCGAGCAATTATTGTTGGCATTGCCACGACTTGTCATGGAACAGTCGCAGATTCTGGATCCTCTATGGGAGTCATTGTGGAAACTTCACAGGCAGCAGCTTGGCGTGAATCTCCTCGATGCAGCAATGCAGAGTCCCTATCCGCAACCAGAATCAAAGCGAGAAAAATCGACAGATTCTTTTTTACCGCTTATGGGCGCAGGTATCGGTGCATGTGGGATTTTTGCGGCGCTTCATGCATTGCGAAAAAAAATAAAAGCGATAGAACTTGAAAAGAGGCGCGTCACGGAACTGTCTACTCAATTGAGTAAATTATTGACAAATCGTGCTACGGGGGATCAATTGATTCAGGATCTTCAGCTCGGTATGCGTGGTAAGGGCGTTGATTTTGTTGCTCGCGAACAGGCATACGAAACTATTACTAAAATTTCACGGTCGAATAAGGATCTTCGTCAGCATATGAAGGTGATTCGAGTGCTTATTGGTATGTCGGTCGAGTAAATTACGTTACAACCATGCTATTTTAATGCAAAGCCCCCTTGACAAAGGGGCGGTTTTGTGCTATAATTGCGCGCGTAAGGAGGGCTATTCTAATGCCCAAGTTCGATCACGACGTGGTCGGTCACATCTTCAAGACGAATGGTGTGAAGTTCGAGGTCGTAGCGGTAGCACCCTTCCCCGAGTCCAAAATCAGTCCCACATGGAAAAGGGGGTTGATGGCGGCCGAGGAGGACTCATTTGTCTGTGCGAGGTTCGGCTCGTACCTCGTCCCCACCATTCGGTGCGAAGGCGGGGTCGTGAAGCTGACGTCGATCTTGATCGACGGTAAGCAGCTCACGAAGGCGAATGAGATCTCCGTCGCACTCGGCGCGACGGAAGCGTATAAACCCTACAAGCTCAAGCGAAAGGATTGAGCTGGCAACAACATAACTATGTGGCCCCAAACAGTTCCATGCTGACCGGGGCCCTTATTTCAAAAAATACTATGCAATCATCGCAATCACAACAAGATCCAGAGCGCTTCCGCCAACATATTCATGTTGAACGTCTTGATCGCCCCGTCACCAATGGAACGGGGATCGAGTACGCATCAATGAATTTTTTCAGAAACCAAGTCGGTTTGAAAACGATGGAGCTTACAATGCTTCTTAAGGAAGTTGAAAAAGAGGCGCGACGAACCGGGAAGACCGCGGGAGGTGATCTCACGACTTTGTATCCCGTAGTAGACGTTTACAGTATTTTCCAGCGCCGCGGAATCGTGCGGATAGAGTATGCTCGCAAAGCCTACCCGGTTTTAGATGATCCATCTTCGTCTATTCTTCTCAATAAAACAAAGCAGTATGCTCCTCGAGTATTTTTCAAAAATACATTTAACCTTTCTGAGGAGGTTCTCGATCAATACCTCAATCATCCTAAAGTTGAACATCGTAAGGCTATCGACGCAACAAGCGGAGAGATGGTTATCATTCACCCCGTCCTTAACGTGATTAAGTTGCTTACTGAAGCAGGTTTTTTTCGCGATGAAGAAAAAATAGAACAGCCAAAAACTGAGGAAGAAAAGCAGTATAATCTTGAGAGCTATCTCAAAAGTCTTGCCGAAGGGACGAGTGTCGACCAAGAAACATTTGAAAAGCTACTCCTAGCATTCGGCCCATCACGTATTGTAGATATTATTTATCGCCTGCGACCTGCATTTCGTGATATTCCAGTAGGCAATGTGGAAAAAGTCATTCCGAATTATCTAGGCGACTGCTTGGTTCAACACGGGGGACTTCGACCTGATGCTGTCGTTGAAGCTGGAAAAGATCTATCCGATAAAGACGACCAGCTGTGTCTCTATGAGTCATTGAAGTATCATTGCTTCGAACTCTTTCTTAGTAAAAAGAAAACCGATAAACAAAGTGATGAGTCGGAATTATTAAGGGGAGCTATTGATGATTTTGGGTGTGAGTTGAGGGATGCAGGTGCTTTTGAACATGAATTAGTGAAAGATATTTGGCAGGCAGTTGAGGAATATTATCTTGATCTTACAGAGAGATTTGATAAGCCAGATTGTTTGATTGATTGTATTTCTTCTAATCGTTTATTTCCGGATATGAGTCAGCGAATCAATATCAAGGAAATTAGAGAAAATAAACGCATGATCATTGCTGATGAAATGAGTGGAGGCAAGAGCGCTTCTGCAATCATCGCCAAAGAGTATCTTAAGGCGAAACTCGCAGTTATTTGCGTTCCGGGCAATGTCGTTTCAACATGGAAGAATTATTTGCTCTCTGATGAAAAAAATGAAAATGGAATGCCAAAAGGATATTTTAAGGAAGGTCAGAGGCCTCGCGTGCTCGTAGTAGAGAGTGCCATTCAACTTGGGCTAGCGAATCCGGATGAGTATGATTATATTCTTATTTCCCATACGCGGCTTGGAATGCCGGAATACAGTGAAATTTTTAAGAAGATTCCATATGACATGTTCATACTTGATGAGTCTCATAAACTTAAGAACATTTCAGGAGGCGTACAGTCTCAGGCAGCGTTACAAGCAATGAATAAACTTACCGGCGACAACGAATATGTTGTTATGCTTTCCGGTACGCCGGTTCCCAATAAGGTAAGAGACGTCGCTTTTTTACTTAAGGCATTATTTCCTGAGCGATTTGATCAGGAAGAAAATTCTACATTGATATGGAAAATTATCAATGGCGGCATTGTCGGATTGCGAAATCTTTTGATTCCCCGTATGCAAATGAAGAAACTCAATGAAATTGTTGATATGTCTCCGATTGTTGAGCACCCCCCAATTCATATAGACATCTCTCCGGTTGAGCGCGCAATTTATAATCAAGTATTTGTCGAGGATGATCAGTTTACGCCTACACAAAAAATAATCGGCATGAGACAGTTTTTGATGAATCCTGAAATTTTTGAGCCGACTCCCGGCTTTCCATCATCCATGCCTCGCGCATTAGCTCGCGAATTACTGAATGATTTGGTGACTCACGATAAAATTCTCGTGTTTACGAATAATTATATCGATGGAATATTGCGAAAAAATAATCACAAAACGACTATTATCGAGCAACTTGGATTGTCTGCCGATGTGACAATAGAAATCATTGATAAGGATACGGACATAAAAACTCGCGACGATATCCAGAGACGATTTAACTCTTCACAAGGAAAGATGATCGTGTTTGCAAGCGGACAGACGGCGGATGTCGGAGTTGATTTCTCAGGAGCTGACGTTGTAATGACCTATAATCTCCCGTGGACAAAACACGATTACCTTCAGCAAATTGCACGGGCAAATCGCTGTAATCGAAATGGAGAGCTTCAAGTGAAGACATTTCTTTGTCGGGGAACAATAGAGGAAGGAATACGTGATTACATTCAATTAAAGTACAGAGCCATTGAACGATTACTTCAAGGAATTCCATTAAGTGAAGAAGATCGTCGTCTCTTGGGAATTGATTCTAAAACTGAAGACGATGATGCTGATAATAGTGATATTCTTGCAGCGTACCATCTTGAACAAAGCGGAGAGCTCATGGGAATACTCAGAGACATGTACCTTATTGGTGAAGAAAAGTTTAAACGTGAATTAATAAAGCGTGGAGATAAATATGCAAGTAGATATGCGGAGTTGAGTAATAGATGTTATCAGGCAAATATGAATCGTATGTCGGGGGTGGTGATTCAGAATTCGATACAGGAAAAAGGTCAGCTACCAGCAAATATCTCCGTGTTGGATATGGCATCTGGTCCGGAAATGCTTCGAAAATATATACATGAGGATTATCAAGATACAATCACCAGTCTCGACTTGAATGAGAAGCACTTTCTGCATGCAGTCGGCAAAACCCATGTCGGAAGTTTTTTGGATACTAAACTTGAAAGTGACACCTATGACTATATTAACTGTAGTTTAGGTTTTCACTACACACCTGAAGCGACAAGTGCGCATACTGAGACATTGCAATTGCTTCGTGAAATAAATCGTCTTTTAAGAATCGGCGGGCGCGCCATAATTACTCTTAACTATAATCATGAATTAAAGAATCCCGAGCTTTTCCGTATTATTATTTCGTCTATTTTTGGTTTTGATGTTGTTGATGCATTTACGGGAGTCGCCGAACAAAATGGAATTTTCCGCGCGCAAGTCATCACACTTGAAAAAAGAGAGGATGTTTCATATATGACAATTCCTTCATATGTAGGAATTTTAAAACGGCGTGAATTTCAAGGTCTCCAAATCAAAAAAGCCCCACATAGCTTAATTGATGGGAGGTGGATTATGAGTAGTGTGAATTTCAATGGTCGAGCATATCCCGTTTCATTAAATTCCTCAGATGCCGCAATGCATGGCATCGAAAAAAACACGTTGCGTGATGCGAAAGATTTGTTTACTACGTATTCAACGTTGCGCAATATGCCTGAAGACGTGCTTTCAGAAAAGAATTTTAGAAGTTTGAACTTGAAGACAGGGCGCGTACTTCTCAAACAAATTTCTAATGGAGATAATCCGAGATATATTCTTGTAAAACCGGAGCTTGTACGAAGTAAAAAATCATAATTATTTTCGTATGACATCTGGTCCTAATTTGTCCCCTGATAATCGAGTTCGAAAAAATATCGTTGAAGAATTGGGTGCATTTGCGATTGGCAAAGTTGATATAAAGAAATTTCCTGAATACAAAAAATTAAGATCTTGTTTGTTGCCCAGCGCTTCACCAGATCAGCGAGAAAATGCGATTGATCTTATCTATCGGAGATATATCCGAGGGTATGAATTCAAACATATTGCAATTCATACGTCATTGCTGAGTTCGATTACAGGGATGATACAGCTGGAGATTTATAAGAATTCTGCAAAAGAGGATTTCTCTCAAACAAGGTTTATACGCACCCTTGTTGCGCATATTTTAAGTGAAGTGAAGTTTGGCAAGAGCGAAATGGCAATCGTGATGGAGCTATATAATCAAATCCTTCACAGGGGCAATAATCCCTTTAATTCATTTGAAGGGATGCCAATTGATGAATTTCGATATTGTGGAGAAGCGGTTTTACGCGCGCAAGCACTTATTGGAAGATGTGCAATGGGGCTGAGCGAAGAGCAGGGTTCCCCGACAGAAGAGCGTGCTGAAGAATTGCGCTTCATGGCGGATGAGCTTTTTACAAACATGATCCAATCTTGGCAGTACTCTATCAGACAGTCCATATGGGAGGATTCGTTTTTTCACGCTGATCAGCAGGCGTGGGTAGTGCTCGATCATCGGCAATTTAAGGGACTTCCTGAAGATTTGCGCGATAATCTTAGTCATGTTATCGCATATTTTCTTATAGCGACGGATAAAAATCACATCGGAAGCACTCAGGCAACCGCAGAATCTTATACTCAAGATGAATGTCGCAAAGTATCACTCGACATCCCCTTTGATTATTGTAATGCTCTTCGATTGTGCAATGATGGCGATCTCTATCTCACTACAAATGATATTCCCATTTCCCTTCGTCGCATATGCGAAAAGAATGATAAAAGTGAAGCGTATGAATTTCTGCGCCTTACGCTTATCGGACATTTATTTGACCTTGTTGTTCCAAGAAAAATTCTTGAACAGACCCCGGCTTTTTCTCGGATTAAAGATATTATTAAGAATGCGCACATTCGTGGTAGTTCGCTTATTGAGGGAATTCGAGAACTCATTACTCCTCGAACGATGATTATCCGTAACCCGGACGTTGTTCGACAAGCTCATCAAGAAGAAATGAATGATCTCGATAATCAAGAGAAGCAAACTCGCCAATTCTTTGGTCGCGTGGGCCATCCTAAGAAACTACCGCAAGGGTATAAGCCGCATCCTGATGCAAAGAAGTGGGCAAAAGAAGATGGTTTTCATCGCGAACTCGATGACAATGAAACATGGTGTCGGACTATTGATTCACCAGTGCCGGTAGTACATCGGCAGAAAATTCGGGGAGAAAAGCATTCTAATGAAGAAATATAATATATGGATTCTTCTTCGTACAATCGCCAACTAAGACGTCTCAGTGGAAAAATGGCGCACGATACACTACCTCAAATGCCAGAGAAATTAAAGCGACTTGAGCAGCAAAAAACAGCAATTGCTTCTAGCAACGCAGAGCGTTTTTCTTTTTTCAGAAAAATGAAAAAACTCTATGGCGATAGCTTGCCTGAAGGCGATCAGATCTCAATTCTTGCAAACCAAATGCATCAGGAATTTACCCGAGGAATAGAATTTTATCATTTTTTTGATGCAGTACTGCCTTTACTAAGAGTGATTCAAGATGTGAGTGCTGCAATTACGAAAGGTCGAGAGTCAGAAATGACTCGCCAGACCACTGAACTTCTTCTGGAAGCAGTTGTTCTTCGTGTTGCACTAAGCCTTTTTAAGCACTATTCATCAACAGAAGAAAAAATTCTTACATCAGTACAAAAGGATTTTGGCGATCAATATGAAGCGATCAGACTCATGAAGGAGTGTTTTGTTCAATGCCAAGATGTGCAACGCTTTGCGCACTTGCTTGGTGAGCGTGTCACGGCGTTGTTACCGGATTTCAACGAAAACGAGAGAGAGATGAAAAATCTTAATGATGAATTGTTTCAAGAGATGAAACGGCTGCAACGTTATACCGTCAAGAGTGTTGAATATGATGACATGATGATGCCATATCCCAAATCTGTTTGGGTAATAGCGAATCCAAAAGAGCTGCCCGTAGCCGAAGAACACGATTCTGAAGCGCGGAAGTTGTCCAGGCGCATGCGAAATGGTGGTTTTGCTGTTTTTCAGCTTTTATCGCGAGTAACTAATGATGTGGAAGAATATCATACACTTCAAGATCTGTGTAAGGGTTCGCGTGTGGCTGTACTTGTAGACCAATCCAATCCCTCGCATATTGGCCTCATGCTTGACTCGATGAGCTTTCATCTTGATTGCCAAGACGGCGAGCTCTATGTAAGACTCTATCCTCTTCGTATTCCTCTGAGAGCATTTTTTCAGCGTGCGAATGCAGTCGGTGCCTATGAATATCTCCGCTGTTCATTTATTTCTGCTGTCTTTGATAATATCGCGCCTCGAAAAATATACGAACAAACACCCTCACTGCAGGCATTGCATGAAAAACTTCTCACAATGGCATCGACATCTTCTTCTGAACGCTTTAAAACATTTAGAGATTTTATTGCTCCTCGCACTCTTTTGATTCGTAGTACATCTGATGAGCAAATTGTTCATGACATTGCCGAAGAATCTGCAGAATATGAAGAGATAAAAATACAGCGCCAATTCTTGGGCCGCGTAGGGCATCCTATGAGAGTGCGTGCCGGATATAGACCACACCCTGATGCGCGCAATTGGGCGAAAGAAGATGGTTTTCATCGCGAATTGGAAGAAAACGAAACATGGTGCCGTCCCGTGGATTCACCAGTGCCAGTGGTGCATCGACAGAAAGGAAAAAAGAACTAACCTCACTATATGACAGATCATTCAAACTATAGAGAGCCTGGTCTTCTTAGTCCTGCCGTGATTGAGAAATGCAATCGTCTTGATCGCCAGGCATCAGTCGTTAAGAATGGTCATCCTGAACGGTTTACGCATTATGAAAAAGTAAGGAAACTTTTTGGTGAGCAGTTGCCAAGCGCAGAACAGCTAACGACATTGGCAAATCAACTCTATCAGGATTATATCCACGGCATGGATCCGACAAGCTCTCTATTATCTTACTTCATCGTTATCGAGATGATTGAAAGTGTTTTCGATCATGCATATGGCAAAACTGAATCGGAGACCAATGATCATATACTTGAACTTCTTGAAGAGGCGCTTTTGACGCGCATTGCTCTCGGAGTATTTAGGCACTATTCGTCAGATGATGAAGAAGCACTTTCAATGATTGAAAATATAGCAAAGGAAGAGAATAGCGATGCGTCAATAGTATTTGTGCGCGAGAGGTTTATAAGGCGAATGACTGATTTTAGGAATGCTCATCAATTCTCAAAAATGATGCATGATCTGATCTCTCATGAAATACCGGATATCGGTGAACATGAGCGTGAAATGAAGCGCATGAACGATGAGATGTTTCGTGAAATGAAGCGATTACAACGCTATACTCTTCAAGAAGTTAATTTCGATGATCCGTTATTGGATCAAGGAGTTTTTTGGGGCTTGGCGACATCAAAATCATTCAATGAGTATCTGCCCCAACAAGAGTCGCATATAGAAAACGAATCATTGCGTATGAGAGCAGCAGGCATGGCTATATTTACTCCCTTTTTTACTGCTAGGAAAGATACTGGAGACCATGAAGCGGTGAATGCTTTTTTTGGTTCTCAGGGAATGGAGTTTGCAATCAATCCTTCCGATCCTTCATGTGTAGCTCTTACGTATGATGGATTGAATTTTGTTGTTGATAAAGATTCAGGCGAATTGTTTCATAAATGTACCCACTTCGTATTCCCTTGAAAGCATTTTTTCAGCGATGCGGAGCATCAGGGGAATATGAGTATCTTCGCTGTGCGCTCCTTTCCACATTATATGACAATATTGTTCCCATTACGTTATTGCAACAGTCACAGACATTATGGGATGTATGTGGGCAATTACGTTCTCTTCGCAGCAGCAATCCGTCGGCATGTTTTAAGGTTCTTCGTGATTTTATTGCTCCTCGCATTATTCGTTTAAAAAAAGCAAAAGATGAAGATATTCGCGGCGATTTGCTACATGAACTGGAAGAGCTAGTGGGTAAAAAAATTCAACATCAATTTTTTGGCCGTGTCGGTCATCCGATGAAACTGCGTGCAGGATATCGGCCACACACTGATGCAAGAAAATGGGCGAAAGAAGACGGCCTTGATCGCGAGTTAGAAGAAGATGAAACCTGGTGTCGACCCATTGAATCACCGGTGCCGGTGGTGCATTGGCAGAAAAATCGAAAGAACTAAAATATGGATGAACCAGACTATAATCGATCTCAGCGGCGAATTGCCGAAAAGCTTATCAAGAAAGAATTTGGTAAAGCATTGCCGAATAAGATTGAGCATGCCCCACCGTCTCTGGATAAATTGTATGAGCTTGCTGATGAAGCGCATCAAGGAAAGTTCGATACTATTCCTTTTGCAAAAAAAGTACGCGCGATGCTTGAAGAAAAATTTTGCGACGAGCCCCAAAATAGCGCTTTCGCGCAAAGAATGTATCGCGAATATGTACAGGGAAGAACATTTGAAGAAAGTTGGGTGGCATTGTATTATGTATCACTCATTATTTTTCATGTTGGACGGGATTTGGACAAACAGCAAAAGATGCGCAGCGATGTCATTCCTAAAGAACAGATATCGTTTACGCCTATCGACGCTCTTATTTTGGAATTTGCAAAAAATGCTTTTACCAATTACACTCCTGCGTCGCGAAAAGTATACTTGGAATGGATTAAACAGATTGACATACTTCCACTGCACTCAATGTTCGAATGTTTAGATGTATGGATGGTTAATTTTCATGCGTGGACACAAGTAGCCGAAAAAATAAAAAAATACATGATTGATGAATTACATGTATCCAGTGGAGATGCGATTGAACTGAAACGATCAACCGATGAGCTTTTCCATGGATTGAAGCAATTACAACGCTATACCATCAAACAATCATGTTATACCGATGAAAGCGGCATAGCGCCTATAAGCGGCTGGGTCTGTATTGATCCATTACAAATACGGAATGCAGAACAATTATCCAGGACTGAATTGGCGATAGTAAATCTATCAAATGATTGTATGGCAGAGTATGTTCCTTTTCGAGAAGAAAGCGGTATGTATGGTATAACCGCATCTCATTTTACTGATGGTAATAAAATTGGAACCAACTATTCGTTTGATGCGCTAACAGGTTTGAAGTGTAAGGTTGGACATGATGGTGAGCTCTATTACTTTGTTTATCCCATAAAAATATCATTGAGGGATATCTATAAAAAATGTGGTATGGAGGCGCAATATGAATTCATGCGGTTTCAGTTTATTGCGCGCTTATTTGATCTTCTCGTGCCGCGTGAAATAAGCGAACAGACCCCTTCTATGGATGGTCTTGCTGAACGCATGCGACATGCTCGCAGCGAACGGCCGGATGTTCGCCCTATGCAGATACTTCGTGATCTTATAACACCAAGAAAATATATACTGCGCGATAAAGAAGGCATGAAAAAAGCGCTAGCACGCGAAGAGGAAGGGAGAAATGAACAGGATAGCGTAAATGAGGATCAGAAAATACGGCATCAATTTTTTGGCCGCGTAGGACATCCTATGCAACTCCGTACGGGTTATCGTCCCCATTCTGATGCAAAGAAGTGGGCAAAGGAAGATGGTTTTTGGCGTGAGCTGGAAGATAATGAAACATGGTGCCGGCCTATTGACTCGCCAGTACCGGTGGTGCATCGGCAGAAGGGTCCCGGCGAAAAAAGAAAGGATGGTGAATAGATATGAGTAAGGGATATAATTCTCGCTTCATACGGCGTCATGGGGAGAAGTTTGGACTTGGGAATTTCAATCAATCACAGGAAAGCTCGACCATTGATCAGTCTTCATCTGCCACAAAAAGTCCTGATATTGAACGATTTGAAGCTTTGCGCGCCTTTACGCAATTAAAAACAATTGGCGAACTTCGTGCTGCGTGCCCCTTTTTTAACCATATCCAGCAGTATCTCGATGGAGATCTCTCGGAAGAACGATTTGGTAATCTCATAGAAAAACTGTACAAGAAATATTTCAAGGGAAATTCAATCCATGGTGTCTATTTTAATCTGGCACTTATGGATCGGATCATAGCAACAATCCATCTATCGGGAATACCGGAGGGTGTAGAAGTTGAACAGTATCCTTATTCAGGAGACCTTATCGATGGATTGCTTATTCGTTTTCTTGCTGCGCGTATACTTACCACAGAAGATGCACAAGAGGTTACTCAGTTGAGGGAATATCTTCAGACTCAAGGTGCTGGAAAAACAAGTATGGGCCTTGCGATTCTTGTTGAAACACGTATGGCTCATGTGTTTTATTCTCAAATGAAGACACAAGAGCTTCAAGAGCGCTTTCAAGCTGACGGTTTTCATGTGGAAGAAGAAAAAAAGGAGTATAGGAAAATAAACAATGAGCTTTTTGAAGGTATCAAACAATTGCGCCGCTACTCGGTTGCTTCATCGATGTATGAAGATGGATTGAGTCATGGGCAGGGACAGGCGTGGGTGGTTATGGATCCTGTTCCGCTTCGTCGCTCCTCAGATATCTTGAAAAAAACTTTTCAACACGTTATTGCTGCCTTCCTCTTTACTTCGGAGAGCCAAGAAATACAAGAGATTTCTGCGCGCCCCTGGGTTGACACATCATCGCGACTGCATATGGCTCGAATTGATTTTTCGTTCCCCTATGATTATCGGTATGATTTGGGTGATGACGGAGAGATCTATTTGATATCACATCCATTGAAGCTGGCACTCAGAGATATTTGTACGCGGATGAGCCATGAAGGTGTGTATGAATTATTAAGATTTTTCTTCATTACTCATATATTTGACTTGGTGGTACCGAGAGAAATATCCGAACAAGCGCCATCACTGCATAATCTCAAGAAAACTATTGAAAATATGCGGCAAGAAACAGGCGAAAGCTCCGATGTGTGCATCCGCAAACTAGTGCTGCCACGAAAACTGATATTGAAAGACAGGCAAAAGGTGCAAGATGCAATTGATCGATCACAAGAAGAGGGTCACGCGGAAGTGGAGCGCAGAACTGGCAAAAAAATCGATCATCGTGTTGGAAGTCCTGTTCGACTTCGTGAGGGGTATAAACGTCATCCACAAGCTGTCGAATGGGCGGCTGAACATGGTGTAGTACTTAAAGACGATGAAACCTGGCGCCAACCGACTGATCCCAAAAAGCCCTTGCAAAAAATTGTGTATAAAAGCATAAAGAAAATTTCTGATTGATAGTTTGTGGGATATATGCTAGGGTGACCTTTGAAGAAAAAATGAGTATCTTTGCATATGATTTGACGGATACTGAACTTCTCGATCGATTTGCACAAGCATGTGCGGAAAGTGGCACCGCAAACGCAAAACTCATTTACCGCGTTATAGGCCCTTCACTTACGGAAGATATCAAGTATCTCAAGGGCGTGCTGCATGCGCGGCTCGCAGGTCAAAAGCCCCCGGTGCATCCTGGTGACATCGTACGCTTCAAGAAGCAGCCAGAGTTTTTCGGATATGAACTTAGGGGCGATAAGGTGCAGACATTTATTGTCGAGCAAGTGTTGTATGTCGGACACGATCCTTATCTAGCGAGCAAGAAGGAGAAGTGGCATATCACCTTGCGTAACGTTAAGGCTCCATCACCATTCACATCCTTTCATTGGGAGGAATTCGAAAAAGTGGCGTCGGATCCTACGATGGCTACCACCCAACCGGCTTAACAGCTGGTTTTTTTTATTATGACTATTGACATTGTTATATTTGCATACTAGCATTGAACCCGTGAAAGCGATGGAAGAACTTTGGGTAACGTCACAGGGTCCAGCAACAATTGCTAATCTCGGACCGGGTTTCGATGTTTTGGGATTGGCTCTCAAGAATGTCGATAGTACTAGTTACTTCGGGGATACCGTCAACGCAAGGAGACGTCCTGATTGGAATGATATTCGTCTCACGCGAATCGATGGATGCCAAGGCTTACCGATGGACGACTCCAATGTCGCCGTGGCAGCTGCGAAGAAACTTTTTGAGCTGACAGGCACCTCCATGGGCGTCGAAATGACTCTTCGCAAGTGCCGGGGCATCGGCACGGGAACAGGAGGATCTGCGGCAAGTGCCGTTGCCGGTCTGTTGGCAGCAAACGCCCTTTTGGACGAGCCGTTGGCAAAAGATGATCCGCGCATGCTCCAAGCAGCTCTCTATGCTGAGGCTGTCGCAATCCGTAAACCCCAGGGGCATGCGGATAATGTCTGGCCAGCACTCTTGGGCGGTCTCGTCTATATTAAGGATGCCCAGGCACTTGATTGTCGGAGGCTTGATATTGAGGACGACTTGATATTTGTCGTCATCACTCCGAATATCGTAGTCGAGACAGCGAAAGCGCGAGAGGCGCTTTTGGGAGCGTCATATGATATTTCCGAACTTGTCCGACTTTCCTCGAAAGAGATCCTTCACTACCTTCACAAGGATGATCCGGATGACTACCAAAGTGCTTTTCGTGAGGACATCACAAAGGCGCTCAAGGAGGGTGGCAATGAGCAGGTTGTCCGAACCTATCTGACCGGCTCATACAATCTTATCAAGGGCCTTGTCGGAAAGAGAGTCGACTGTCTTAGGGAAGCTTTGTTTAGCGACCTGATCGTCACCCCCATTCGATCCATGTTCATTCCCGGTTACACCTATGCTCACGCGAAAGCGATGGATGCAGGAGCTATCGGTTTTTCGATCTCCGGCTCAGGCCCTTCCGTCTTCGCTGTCGCACGCAGTAAGCGAGAGGCGAGTGTTATTGGCGAGGAAGTGAAGGATGTTTTCGCCTCCGCCGGCATTGACGCCGACTTCATCATCGCACAGGCTGATAATGATGGTGGTAGCGTCGTAACTACTGAGCTCAAAGAGCTTGCCCAGTAATCATTCCAGAACAGCCGCTCTGCCTTTTTGGCATATAAAGCGGCTCTTTTTATTTTGTTAATAAAAAAAGCGAAGGAGTGTCCGCCGAAGTGGTGATATCGGGGTTTCGCTATATGCGAGTCCTTCGCTCAAATGTTACGAGCACTTTTGTTGCCTTTCCGCTATCTTCATCCACGACGATCATGCGCCATGGCCCGAATCGCAAATACAATGTCGGTACGTAGCCATTGTTGATAAGCCGCAGTACCCGCAATGCCGGACTGAGTTCGTCGGGCTCAGCCTTGTTTAATATCCTTTTAAGTGTCTTTAGCGGATCCAACGGCACGTCCTTTTCATACTGTATCCAGCGTTGAACGAACCGCTCAAGGGCATGATCTGTGATCCCAATGATTTCTCCGTGGAAGTCGATCTCATGCACAAGAATATTTTCAATATCACTTGCCGGTGTGAAGGTTTTAATGTCAACTAGCGTCTGATACCGTGCCCCTACGATCGCCAGATGGTATGCGTTTTGACTGCTTACTCGATAGAAAAGGGGATATTTGACGCCGTCTATTTCGTAGCTTTCCGGATCTTTGGAATGATCCAGGTGCGTACTCTCGAGAAGGTGTCCCAGTTTATCGAGTAATTTCGAGTCCGACAGGGGCTTTGCGCGCTCAGCGTTCTTAAGCTCCCTGTACTGTTCGAACGCCTGACGTGTTATTGAATAGGCAGTATTTCTAATAAGTAAGTCTGCTCGTATGTGTAACATAGGTCAAAGGACGACATAAAGACTATTATACGCATATTTAAAGCTTTTGTCAAGGGGGATTTGTTGCTTTTTATTATATTTAAAGGCATAATGAGAAATTATGGCTAGCTCATTCTGGCAAAAACTTCAAAAACCCATTTTTGCCCTCGCCCCGATGGCAGATGTTACCGATGCTGCTTTTCGACGCATCATTGCGAAATATGGCAAGCCCGATGTGATGTGGACGGAATTTGTATCTGTCGACGGCCTGTGTTCTGTTGGACGAGAGAGGCTTTTGCCGGATTTTTGGTTTTCAGAAGGCGAACGCCCCATTGTTGCCCAGATTTTTGGAAGTGATCCGGAGCATTTTTACCAAGCAGCTCAGCTCATTCAAGAGCTTGGCTTTGATGGCATTGATATTAATATGGGTTGTCCCGATAGGGGCATCAATAAGCAAGGGGCGGGAGCCGAACTTATGAAAGATCCAAAACGTGCTCAAAAAGTAATTTTGGAAACAATGCGTGGAGCTGGGCTCTTGCCCGTATCGATAAAAACACGCATAGGTTATAACACTATTCAAATCGGAGACTGGTTGCCTTACTTACTCGAAACAAAACCTGCGGCTCTGACACTCCATCTTCGCACGCGAAAAGAAATGTCAGATGTGTCTGCGCACTGGGAGATCATGCCGGATGTAGTGGAGCTTATTGATAAATATTCGTCGCATGATTCGCGCCCACTTCTTATTGGTAATGGCGATATTCGAGATCGCACTGATGGTACAGAGCGGTTAAGGCGCTATGGTGGAGATGGAGTAATGATCGGCAGAGGCATTTTTGGCAATCCTTGGTTTTTTAATGAAAAAAGAGTTGATCCGCCGTCAATTCGAGAAAAGCTTTCAGTGATGGTGGAACATTCAAAACTTTTTGAAGAGCTATTTAGCGGCATTAAGTCATTTGAAATTATGAAAAAGCATTTTAAGGCGTATGTTTCCGGCTTTGATGGTGCCAAAGAAGTGCGCATACGATTTATGGCATGTAAAAATGCGAACGAGGTTGAAAAAGTTTTCCACTCTTTGAATCTGGAATAGGTGCTATACTATTGTTGACTATGCGTCTTTAGTGAGGCGCTGCTAATTTTTTAATGCTTCTCATTATGATGAGATTTTTTCAAAAGACTCTCTTGGTTGGTGGGTTTTTCTTGTTGCTTTTCTTGGGTTCGTCGGCGTTACTAACGTCTGCCCAAACGGCAAATCAATGCACCCAACCTCAATGGTGGTGCATGTCTAAGTCAAAATGTGTAACAACCGCTTCAGAATGCGATAGTGGTGGCACGACAACAAGTTGTCCTTCCGGCCAAGTCCAATGCCCTGCCATGGGCAGTAGCCCTGCTGGTTGCTATACGACCTGTCCGACGGCAGCAACCGGTACAAATACCGGCACTACTAGCTGCTCAAATGGTCAGAT
>OBEQ010118904.1_pt1 | contig 26100 bp, 27 predicted proteins | sample 1670901 | NCBI WGS metagenome assembly OBEQ01 (sample SAMEA104232315, study PRJEB22302) | groundwater metagenome | biome: forest; feature: aquifer; material: groundwater | place: USA | collected 2011-08-07 | depth 5.4 m | reverse complement strand
TGCCTCACGGTCCCGAACCGTGCATTCTACCGATGAACTACACCCCGTTTAGCTATTATATCAGCAGATTCTGAAACCCGTAAACTAACAAGTACGGTTTAGGGTCCCGTACCGATTTTAATCTGGTACTGGGACAAGTCTAGAATGACAGCAAAAGGGGTTACTGCTTGCCGGTAGCGGGGCGCGTCTTGGTGTGCTGTTCTTGGGCTTTCTTTTTCGGCGAAAAATACTTCTTCGTTGTTTCCCCGCAGGCGCGGGTGCTTCCTGCTGCTTCTTCTTTTCCTCTGCTTCTCTTCGCTTTTTTTCCTGTTCCTCTGCGAGTTCTTGTTGAGCTTTTTGTTGTTTTTTCTGTTTTTTTTCTGCGACAATCCGTTGTTCCTCCTGTCTGCTTAGCTGAAACAAGCGATTTCGTAGTGATGCCTCTTTATCGGAATCTTGTTTTTTATGCAGTTCTTCCAGATCAAGTGGCGTATGATTCATTCCACTTTTTTTTTCGAGCTTTCTTAATATCTCCGCTTGCTTTGGATCAGCATTTTCCAATCCAAGCATCTCTTCAAGTACTTTTGAGGGTGAAACAGTTTTTCCTACGTGTTTGGCAGTTTTTTTTGTAGCTGATTGTCCAAGTTCAACGAGCTGTTCAAATGAATCAGATACAATAGAGCCCTTTTTTGCCATAGGTTATAGTCCAAGCATTGCTTTTGCCCGTTCGGACATTTTTTCCATTGACCACGGTGGATCAAATGTAAGAGTTACCTTGATATTGTTGTAGCCGAGGGGTTTTAGTTTTTGCTCAATTTCTTTTTCTATCACCGAAAAAAGTGGACAGCCGAGTGTCGTCAACGTCATAGTGATGTTGACGTTTTTCTTTTTGTCAATTCCTGCTTTATATACGAGCCCCAAATCGACAATGGAGATATTCAACTCCGGATCAAGTATCTCGGTGAGCGCCTCCATGAGGTTGTTTTTTGATTTTGCCATAACTAGATTATAACAGTTGTTACTCTGTCGCTTGATACATAAATTTTTTCCCTATATACTCTATACTAATAGATATGGATAGCTTCAAACTACGTTTCGTGCCTCTGGGAGGTGTAGTTGGCGTCACCAAAAACATGTACCTCTACGAACTTTATAAGGACGATGTATTAAAGGATATTCTTATCGTGGATTGCGGAATCGGGTTTCCACAAGATAAAGGACTTGGTGTTGATTTTGTTATTCCGGACATTTCGTACCTAAAAGACAAGACCGATAAAATCCGTGCAGTGATCTTGAGTCATGGACACGAAGATCACACCTCCGCTCTCCCCTATCACTATCAGGAACTTGGAAAACCTCCAGTCTACACGGGAAGACTTACTATGACATTTGTAAAAAATAAATTTAAAGAATTTGATACTAATGTTAATATTTCACAGATAGATTACGACAAAGAGTATCAGTTCGGTGAGTTTCGAATTCAGTTTATAAATATGACGCACTCTATTCCGGACACGCTTCATATCTTCATCAAAACCCCGGTGGGGAATATGTATCACGGAACAGACTTTAAGCTCGATTTGACCCCTCCGTATGGAAAATATCCTGATTTTGCCAAGATCACGAAACTTTCGCACGAAGGAGTGCTTTGCCTGATGTCGGACTGTCTTGGCGCAGAGACAACCGGACTTACACTCTCCGAAAGTATTGTGGGAGAGACATTTGAGGAAGAGATGAGAAAAACAAAAGGAAAATTCATTATGACAACATTTTCATCAAATATTTCGCGCATACGCCAATGTGTAGAGGCGGCATTGATGTTTAACAGAAAAATTGTATTTATGGGGCGCTCGATGAGAGAGAATACCCAGCTTGCTGCAGAGATCGGTTATCTTCCCATGAAGCGCGAACATCTATTAAAAGAGGAAGAAGTCATGCGAGTACCGCAAAATAAGGTATGTCTTATTGTCGCAGGATCACAGGGCCAGTATAACTCTGCGCTCGCAAAGCTGGCCGATAATCAAAATAGAAATATAAAACTTAAGCCGGGCGATAAAGTTCTTTTCTCTTCTGATCCGATTCCTGGAAACGAGAGCGAAGTATATACTCTCATTGAGGATTTGTCTCTCCAGGGAGTCGAGGTGGTTTATTCTGATATTCAAGAACAGCTGCACGCATCAGGTCACGGAAACCAGGAAGATCTCAAGTTTCTCATACGATTCACAAACCCCAGATATTTTATTCCAATCGGAGGCACCATCCGGCATCAGAGACAGTATCAGAGACTGGCGATGGAGCTTGGGTATCCAAAAGACAGCGTATATCTTTTAGACGAGGGAGAGACAGTGTGGTTTGAGAAAAAAGGAGCGCGCCGTGGAGAAGATGTTGAGACTCGAGATATTTATGTTGATGCGTATGGGATTGGAGATGTAGGAAATGTTGTACTTCGCGATAGAAAGACACTTTCGGAAGAAGGAATTCTGATTGTTATTCTTATTATTGATCGGCAAGGGAAATTGGTTTCACGACCAAAGCTTATTTCACGAGGATTTGTCTATGAGAAAAAAGAAGACGAGATGTTTGTAAAAGCTCAAAAAATCGTTGAGAATGTGATGAAACCAAGAAAACAGACAGTAAATCTAAACAATATAAAACAAGAAGTGATCTCGAATCTCGAAGAATTTTTCTTCAAAGAACGCGGGCGCAAACCTCTTCTTATTGTTGATATAATACAAATCTAATTTAAAATTATTTAATGGCTGGATTGCCTCCCCATTTAAAACAGGTCGCATTTTTTTTACAAAGATTACCCGGTATTGGTGAGAAGAGTGCAAATCGTCTGGCATTTTATTTTTTGCGAATGCCGGAAGCAGACCTAAAAGAATTTGCCGAAAACATAGCACAGTTAAAAAATAAAACAAAACTCTGCAAAAATTGTTTAAATCTTACAGAACATGAGCTTTGCGAGATCTGCGATGATTCTCAAAGAAATAAAAAAGAGATTATTGTGGTTGAGGATGCAATCGATCTTCTCTCATTTGAGATGGGCAATATTTATCAAGGGATTTATCATGTGCTTCATGGAAAGATTGACCCGCTCAATAACATCGGTCCAGATGATATCTATGTCAAGAAACTAATAGAGAGAGTAGGAGATAATCCTGTTGATGAGATTATTCTTGCGACCAATCTTGATACAGAAGGAGAGGCGACAGCAATGTACATAAAAAATCGACTTCTGGAACTGAAGAAAAAAAGGAGAAAAAAATTCAAGATTACTCGCCTTGCATACGGGTTGCCTATGGGTGCGAGTCTCGAGTACGCAGACTACATGACCCTGAAGAAATCCATCGAAGGCCGCAACGAGTTTTAATCAAGAGCCTGTTTTATCTGTTTTCGTAGCTCCCATGGCTTATACGGTTGTATTCCGAGTTCCTCATACTCTTTTACTAAAGTCTCTTCTTCTTGGCAGAGTTCCAAGGCATCAGACATCTTGTTCCTTTTTCTTTGTTCGGCTATTTCTTTTCTCACATCGACCGCGGTCATAAATAAACGGGGGAGACGATTTCTACTGCTCGCAGATACAGACATTGTGGCTGGTTGAGCAAGATTATAATCTTCATTTATAATGCGCAATAGTGAGATTGAATCTCCTTGGGTTGCTGTAAAGATAAGACGGCCGATCTCTGTTTTAAGCACTTTTCCTCTGGCCTCAAATACTCTAAGAAACTCATTTTGTGGTGATCCCGAGGGGATTTGAACACGAAGAGTTCTAGTAATTAGAGAATCAAATCGATAGTTTCCATAATATTTCTCTACATCTGCAAAATATCTGGATTTTTCCAACATATCGCTTTAATTGTGCTATTATAACTGACTGTCTCTGTGAATAAAAGCTTCAGAGCTTCTTTAGTTCTTCTGCGAGGAGAGGGGCGACGGTGAGTTCTTGGAGCTCAGGGAAAGATTGATCGGATCTTAACGGAATAGTGTCTGTTGTGAAAAATTTCTCGATTCTTGAGTCCTGAATTTTTTGTGGAGCATCTGGCGAGAAATCGTGATGCACCACTGCTGCGAGTAGTCGTTTTGCTCCGTGTGAAAAGCATAGTTCTGCTGCGTTTAAAAGCGTTCTTCCAGATGTTGCAATATCATCGACTAAAATAACCGTCTTATCTTTTACATCTCCGTAGATTCGTATTGCCTTACTCTCGTGGATATGCTCAAGATCTCTCTTTTTTTCAATCACAACAAGCTCTTGTTGTGTATTTCCAAAAAAAGCTTCAGCAAAGGTTCTTCCTCGTTCTACTCCACCCTGATCCGGCGATGCAATAACAACGTTATCTCTATTTCCAAGAAAGGTTTTTACCTCGTTTGCTAAGATAGAGAGTACTGAAAAATGTTTCAGCGGGACAGAGAAAATCCCCTGTGTTCCCTCATCATGGATATCAATAGTCCAAACCTCATCAAATCCTACAGTTTCGAGTAGTTTTATTACCACGTGCGTCGAAACATCTTCTCCGTCTCGATGTTGAATATTCTGTCGAGCATATCCAAAATATGGAACAATTGCAATAACTTTTTTTGCTTCTGATCGTTTCAAAGCATCGCAAAAAAAGAGAAACTCCATTAAATTTTCGTCGGTCGGTTGGGAAATCGCTTGAATTACCGCGCACGTCTGATCGTTTACTTTCTCGAGAATACGGACGCGCACCTCGGAGTTTTTAAATCGAGTTATCTCCGCCTTTGCAAGAGAAATACTTGAAAGATCGGATATCTTTTTTGCAAGTGCATGACTATTTGTTCCGGAGAAAAGTTTGATCATTGATCTTCTTTGGAGAGTTCAAGCAATTTTCGAGCTGCGTGTTCTTGGGTTTGTCGCACCGCCTCATTTATGGCTTCTGCAATGCGATTCTCTTCGACACCATCAATCTCAATTGATTTCAATTGTTGATCTCCACGCATGACTACTCGAACTCCATCTTTTTCAATCGTGAGCTCTTCCTGTTGGAGTGCCTTTTGTACTTTTTGTAGTTTGTAAATATCACCAAGTCCTTTTAGTGGATTAATCATAGTTCACCCCCTTTTCTTATTATTATAAAAGTCTACGATAGCTATCTCAAGCGGAAGAGATTCAATAGGCGAGTATTTCATCGTGTTGTATGCTTCATAAAAGAGTCTGATTAAGTAAGAAATCTCACCCAGTGAAAAACCAATATCTTCTCCATCTTCGCGTGTATAGACTTTATTTTTTAAGAGTAATTGTTCATGTAGCTCATCGAGAAGCTGTTCCAGAAGATTCTTATAATCGCCTCCCGCCTGAGAAAAATGCTCCGCCCATGAAAGCGCCTCCTTCAGTGCTTGTTTTTTGATAACTTCTAGTAAACTGTCTTTTCCGACAATTCCAAGAAATTTTTTACCATCATCAAGAGATAATTTGTTCTGAATTACGAGTTCCTCCAGTAATTTTGTTGCATCACGAAAAGAATTATCAGAATGTTTTGCAATAAATGGCAATAGTTTTGGATCAACATTGAGTTTTTCTCCATCTGAGACGCGATGTAACATATGCAAAATATCTTTTTGTGTCGCTCTCCCAAAGTTTAAAATAAAACAACGGGAACGAATTGTTTTGGGAACTTTTTCAATATTAGTCGTTGCAAGAATAAATAAAACATATGAGGGAGGTTCTTCCAGAGTTTTCAAAAGCGCGTTAAATGCATCATGCGTAATCATATGAGCTTCGTCGATGATGAATACTCGATAGCGGTTGCTCATAGGGAGAAAAGAAGATTCTTTAATAAGCGAACGAATTTCGTCTATACCTCTGTTGGATGCTGCATCCATCTCAATTACATCAAGAGAGGCGGAAGTATCAATATTCTTACAACTTCCGCATATATTGCACGGCTCGATACTGTTGTTTTTTTTTCCAAAAGCATTTTTTTCACAATTGACTGCCTTTGCGACAATTCGGGCAATTGAGGTTTTTCCAGTTCCTTTTTGCCCGACGAAAAGGAATGCATGAGGAAGCGATTTTGCTTGAAGAATTTTCTTTACTTCTTCTTTTACATTTGTATTGTCAACTTGATCGATAGTTTTTGGTCGATATTTAAGATACCACATAACTCTAATTTTAAATTTTAAAATTGTCTCAGGTTATGTATGCCATGATCTAAAAGCTGCATAAGCATATCATCAACTTTTTTTTCTCGCTGGGCTGCAAGAAGTACAGCTTGAGGGTAACAAATCAATACCTCAGCGGTTGGTTTTTGTACATTCATTCGTTCCTGGAAAAAGAAGGTAAGAACAGGAAGAGCAACGCTCTCTTGCTTGTATTTTTTGCTGAGATCTTTCATTTTTTTTCTGCCAACAAACACAATATTTAGTTGATATTCTTCACCCAGGCCGTATTTCAGGAGAGATTTTTTTGCTGTTTCCTTAAGAGTCTTGCGATCCAGTTTGTACCGCGAGGAAGTGATGATCTGTATCATGATGATAGTTAATAACTGCGTGATCGCTGCATTCGTTCCTTTTCTTTTTCTTTACGTACGAGGGAAGGCTTTTTATAGAAAAGTCTCTTACGAACCTCTTCTACGACATTTTCCTCCATGAACATCTTGCTAAATTTGCGAAACATGACATCTTTGGTTTCTCCTTTTTTTTTCGTTACGACCACCATATTTGTTCCCCCTTTCTTAGCTCAAAATTCTAAATGAAGAATGAGTGAGTAGAGCAATTGTATTACATTTTTTGTACCAATTCAACGACGTTTTGGAGTGAGAGCTTTGTGGGAATTGATTCGGGTTGTTTTGACGAGCCATTCAAGAGCATGTTTTTTGAGACATGCAAAAACCATGTTGCTTCAGAATCAAGTTTCTTTAATTTTTCATAAAGCGCTGTCAGATCAAACGAATCATCTGGGAGGGTCTTAATCCGTATGTGTCCTTTTTCCGGATCTTTTCGGATTACCAAAGAATACCCCGATTTTAACGCAAGCTTCATCGCTTCTTCATTCTTTGTTTCCATCGCGAGTGCTTTCCCCCACCGAGATTGGAATACCCTCCCCTTTTTGATTTCTTCTTCCGCGCGAACTTTATTCCTCATAGTTTGATACACCGAGTCAAGCATCTCAAAGACAAATTCGCATCGCTCTTTATCGGTTTGCTTATTTGCTTTGAGTCCTTCAATAATCTGATAAAGCATGAACTCATACATATCTGCTGTTGGGTCTGAAAAATGTATCTCCCCAAAATTATCAATTACAGCAATAAACTCTATCATTCGTGAAAGAGCGACAATATTTTCGGATTTCAAAAATCCTTCCTTCTCGAGATACTGAAAAACCCGTTTCGCCGCACAGAGATGGCGATCTTTGATCTGATGATGATCAAACATCCCAAGACCGGTATCCACGTGGGCAATATCGGGATTCTCATCCGGTGGTTTATTATCAAGCGTTGTACCCGCGGGAACAAATTTCAGTTCTGCATCGTGCCATCCTGGGCGAAAACGCTTGATGAGCCAGGCACTAGATACAGCATCAAGATCAACCGATATGTGTGCAACAATAATTTTCGACATATATTGTATATTAATGAAGCATCTTGAGAACAGCCTCTGGTGTCAATAATTCCGTTTTATCACTACTTCGCCGCTTATGTTCTATTTTGTCTCCTGTTTTTTGGGATACAACAACTCTATGAGGGATTCCGATGAGATCTGCGTCGGCAAACTTCTCTCCTGCTGAGATATCTTCTCGATCATCAAAAAGGACCTCAATGTTTTTTTCTTGAAATTTTTTGTAGAGATCTTCAACCCGTTTTTTTACATCTTTTTCGTTCAGATTTAATCCAACAAGATGAACAATGTAAGGAGTAACGCTCTCCGGCCAGAGTATTCCCTTCTCATCATGATAAATCTCAACCAAAGCACCAATCATCCTACTCACTCCAATTCCATAACTTGCCAGCCATATAGGAGTTTTTTTTCCACCGGGTTCTACAACATATACGCCCATTTTTTCCGCGTATTTTGTACCTAAAGGAAAGATATTTCCGACCTCGATCGCCTTTGATGTTTGAACTTTTCCTTTATTACAGTGTGGACATTTATCAGCGGGCTTCTCAGAAAGTTCCTTGTTTTGAGCAAAATCACAATTGTCGCAATAATAAATAGTATCTTCGCCACCATCAGAAAGAACTTGAAATTCATGAGTGTGCTCATCTGTAAAAACCCCTCCTCCGGCTTCAACAACTTTCACTTCCAGACCAACTCGCTTAAATATTTTTAAGTACGCCTGAGAAACCTTTTTGTAGTAGTCCATCATATCGGATCTTGTTGTATGTGCGCTGTAAAGGTCCTTCATCAGAAATTCACGACCACGCAATATTCCAGATTTTGCTCGAGGTTCATCGCGGAACTTTGTGGAAAAATGATAGATCGAAACTGGAAAATCTTTATAACTTGAGAAATGTTTTCGCAGAAGATCCATCACTATTTCCTCATGGGTAAACGAAAGTGCAAATTCTTTTTTATCTTTTTCGAACTGATACATAACTTCTTTAGCCTTTTCCCATCTTCCTGTTTCATTCCAAATATGTTTTGGGTGTAGAAGCGGCATTAAAATTTCTTGCGCTCCAATTTTATTCATCTCTTCCCGGATTGTAGTTTGAATTTTTTGCTCGACTCGCTTTCCAAGAGGAAGAAGCGTATAGGAGCCAGCCATCAATTTGTCTATGAACCCGCCTTTCAACAGAAGTTTTGCATTAATTGCAACCTCATCCTTTGGAAATGTCTTGGTAGTTTTGGCGAAAAGACGTGAGTAAAGCATGAAATCTATTATAACAGGAAGATGCTACTTCTTGACGTTGAGCTTGTCGAGTACTCGGCCTAATGTCTCCATGGGTCCCGAAGCAAACGTATCAATTACGACATCATAATACTTCGGATCCCAGAAATCATGGTCTCCATAAAGTCTCTTCCATTTTGAAATATTTTCCTCTTCCCGCTGTCTGATATATTGTTTTGCCTCTTCCACCGATACCCCATCGCGATTAACTATTCTATCGATACGAATAGCGTCTTCAGAGCAATAGAGAAGGACTTTTAACACTCCAGAAATTTCGCGGGCGACAAATCCCGACAACCACGCTTCATATACTAGATGATCTTCATCGGTGAGCTTTCTTTTTGCCATCTCCTCCATCTCCCGCTCGTGTTCATCAGATCGGGCAACAGCTCCCTGCCGATTTGAATCGACACCGTGTTTTTTATCGTATTCTCGCTGGATCTCTCCGGTATTAATATATTTCCAGCCCAGTGTCTCCTGAAGACTTTTAGCCAGCGTCGTTGTTCCCACGGCATATTTTCCAGAAACAGTGATATTTCTATACTTGGTTTGGACCTGGGTATTCATTTATATAGTTTAATAATATCATTTATTGAGATTGCTACTGCGAGAGAGAGGAGAATAATTATCCCCGCGAGATTAGTATATCGTTCAACAATCTTATTTACTCTCCTTCCTGATATCCATTCGTACACGACAAACATGAGACGACCTCCATCCAACGCAGGAAACGGTAGTATATTTATGACCGCGAGATTAAGAGAGAGGAGCGCAATAAGTTCAAGCACTGCATTTTTTCCAAACTTGATCGCCTGTCCCGTATATTGCGCAATTCCGATTGGTCCTGCAACCTCAATCGAGGGTCTTTGAAATATGAGAAGCCTTCCAGCCGTTTTTGTAAGCTCTACAACTATTACCTTTGTGATTTTAAACGCTTCCAAAAGCCCGTAAATCGGAGCCAGATACCAAGTATATTTTTTTTCAATGAATGAGGTAATAACAACCCCTAACGGACCTTGTCCAGCGGGAGGATTTTTTCGAGGAGTAACTCGATGTTGTTCAACTCGATTATTTCGAAGAACCTCAAGCGTTACATTTTGATCTCCATACTGCCTACTTAACTTAATCAACTCATCTGATGAGTGAATGACATATGTTTTTTCATTTATTATGAATTTTTGGACAACATCATTTTCCTGCAGATCACCTTTTTGCGCAGGAGAGTTGGGCTGAATACGCTCTACGATGACTTTATTCGTTGGAGTAGGCACTCCTTGGGTAAATAAAAATGAGATAAGAACCCATCCAAGAAGGAAATTTCCTATAATTCCTGCGACTATGATTAGTGCTTTCTGCCAGTGTTTTTTATAGACAAACGCGCGATTTTTATATTCTGTTTTGACCTTCGCCGAGTCAGACTCACTTTCATGATACTCTTCGCCGTATAGTTTTACAAAGCCTCCAAGTGGAATAAGATTCACACTATACAGTGTTTCCCCTTTTTTTATTCCGAAGAGTCGGGGTGGAAAGCCAAACCCAAATTCATCAACCCTTACGCCGTTTTTTTTCGCGGCAATAAAATGTCCGAATTCATGTATCAGAACAAGGACGGCAAGAATAGCGATGAAAACAATAATGGTAAAAATCACTAATGGAAATTAAAATTATAAAATGAAAATTTTCGTTTATACTTCCATAATTTCCTGCTCTTTTGCTTCTTTTATTTTTTGCATCTCCTCACTCACTCGCTGTGCAATAGTATCAATTTCCTTTTCCGTCCGAAATTTATCATCTTCTGTGAGCAATTTTTGTTCAAGTTGATATTTTATCTTTCGTCGTACGTCGTCACGGTGGTTTCGAAGCGCAGATTTTCTCTCCTCAACTTTCTGACTAATAAGTTTTGACATTTTTTCCCGTTGCTCCTGTGAGAGCGGAGGAATTCGAATAACGATTTGAGAACCCTGTGTCTGCGGAGAAAGTCCAAGCGAAGACTTTAAAATCGCTCTTTCAATGTCACCAATAATTGAAGGATCAAACGGAACGACCACCAATGCGGTCGGGCCGTCGGTAGTGATGGTTGCAAGCTCCATGAGTTTTAGTTTTGTCTCTCCTCCATAAGCTTCAACCAGAAGGTTCTCGACAAGAACAGGAGATGCACGTCCAGTACGTATCAGTTTTAAATCATCTCGAAGCAGTTCAACTATTTTGTGAAGATGGGTCTGAAAATCCTGGAGTAAGGTATCCATAGCTTACTCACCAAGTTGTAATCTGATGAAACGGGCAATTTTTATATTTTCTCCAAATTTTAAAACAGCTTCTTTCAGAAGATCTTGGATAGTTTTTCCCGGTTCTCGAATATATTCTTGAGCAAGTAACGTATCAACACTTTTTGCTGGCATAGAGGCCACCTGCATAGCGAGCATTTTTCCAAGCTCTTGAAATTCGGAGTTTCCAGAGACAAAATCCGTTTCACACAGAAGCTCTACGAGGGCTGCAACCCTATTATTGTGATGAGCGTAACTGAAGATTCCACCCTGCCCTGTCGATCTTCCTGATTTCTCCTCTACCTTTTTCGCCCCCCATTCTATAAGTTTTTTCTTTGCAGCTTGAATGTCATTTTTGGTTTCTTCTAGTGCTTTTTTACATAACGCAAATGAGATCCCAGTTTCCTCGCGCAGTTTTTTTAGTTTTATATAATCAACTGTGGTCATCGTGATCTTATTTTGAAATAGTTACGTAAGCATTTACAATTTCCGAAAGGAGAAACTGGACGGCAGTTGGTGAATCGTCATTTGCAACAATGGGGTAATCGACCTGATTTGGGTCGGTGTTGGTATCAGTGACCGCGACAACAGGAATTCCCATCTTTTGCGCTTCAACGACCGCATTATGCTCTTTTTTGGCATCTAATATATATAAAACATCTGGTTTTTTTTCCAAGGAAACAATGCCTCCATAAAACTTTTCCAACCTCATCATTCTTTTGCGCAATTTGATACGTTCATGTTTTACTAATTTTTCCCATTCTCCTTGCTCTGCTTGATCTTTTAGTTCTCGAAGCTTCTTCACATTTTTAATGATCGTTTCAAAATTTGTCAAAAGTCCAGGAAGCCATTTGTTAGTAATAAAGGGAATATTGCGTTCTTTGCAAAGTTGCGTAGCAAACTGTGCTGCAACTTTTTTTGTTGCTACGACAAGAAGCGTTTTTTGTTCTGACGCACACTGCGCAATAAATCGTTTTGCCTCCTCAAGTTGTTTCGTCGTTTGCGTAAGGTCGATAATGGATACGCCGCTCTCAATCCTATACACAAAACGGCGTGCTTTTGGATGAAGACGATTTTTTTTGTGTCCGAGGTGAAGACCCGCATCAAAGAGTGTTTTAATTTGTGCCAAAGTAGTTTTATCCATAGGTAATTGTAACAACTTTCAGGAATAAATTCAAGCTCCCACTGAAGCTAGGAAAGATCGAGATTTTTAAGAAATTTCCTGAAGTCACCGTTTATATCCGGATGCTTCAACGTGAGCTCAACAACCGTTTTCATATACTCAAACTTGTTACCTGTATCATAATATTTTGCATTTTGAATCTCAATTGCATAAACCGGTTGTTTTTGAGCCATGGTATTGATTGCCTCTGGAAGATAGTATTCTCCACTTTTCCCGGGTTTTTGGGTTTCTAATATAGGAAAAATATCCGGAGTCAATAGATATCCAGAGACAATTGCTAAGTTGGATGGAGCTTTTTCAGGACCAGGTTTTTCAATGAGCCGTTTCACTTTCCATACCCCGTTACCGAGATTTTCACCGTCTACGTATCCATATTTTGTCGTAGCTTCTTTATCTTTAGTTATAATACCACATAAAATCGGACCCTTATAACGCTCATACGCATCAATCATCTGTTTTGCCCGGGACGGCTTAGCTATGACAAAGTCATCCCCCCATAAGACAAGAAATGGTTCATTTTCTACCACGTGTTTTGCGCTTTTAATCGGGGTTGCGTTACCATAAGGACCTTTTTGCCTAACATAAATAAAGTTTGCCATCTCAGATATTCTTTTGACTTCTTCCAACTGTTTTAGCTTGTTTCCCTGAAGGAGATTCTTAATGAGATCTTCATCTGGACTATCGAAATGATCTTCAATTGCTCGTTTATTTGAGCCCGTCACTATGACTACATCCTCGATGCCCGCTTGAACTGCTTCTTCCACGACGTACTGAATAACCGGCTTATCTACAATAGGAAGCATCTCTTTCGGCATCGCCTTCGTTTGTGGAAGAAATCTTGTCCCAAATCCGGCCGCAGGAATAACTACCTTTGTAATTTTTGTGCTCATACGATAACTATACAGTATTACTCAAATTTTACCGTAAGTGTTTTCTGAAGCGGTGTTGAATTATCTATTGTTCCGGTAATTTCAGCAGTGCCGGGTGATGTGGAAGTCACGGTAAAAGCAGTTTCACCATTTTTATCTGAGATGCTGGAGGCAGGGCTGATATTTCCAAGCGTAGTTGTGAGAGTGACAGTTTTACCGGAGATCAATCGTTTCGTTCGACTCCGTACAAACACATTCACTTTTATCGGAGTGGATCCATCTGCTTTTGCTGTGAGAGGCCAAGCAAAAAGAAGGGAATTTTCTCCTGAAGGTAATGTTTCCTCTTTCGCTCGAGTTAGCTGTGTAAGCGGTTTATCAAATACTACCGCTGAGACAAAAAGAAGAAACGCAACAAAAAAAACTGCACTTAAAGCAAGAAGTCTTTTATCCATAGATAGGATTTACTATATTATACGTAATAGTCTTTGTCCTGTCAAATTGCTAAAACTCAAGAGTTGCCCCTTCTTTCACATTTCCCGTAAGGATCTGCTTATCAATTTTATCCTCAATTTCCTGCGTGATTGCGCGTTCTAGATTCCGTGCTCCAAATTCCTTATTCTGTAGCGTATAAATGAGCTTGATAAGCGTCTGATCGGAGATAGAAACGGTAATTTTGTGGAGTTTTTGATAATTCTCCTCGAGCTTGTTAACGATAGTCTTGCCGATGCGAAGAAGTCCGTTTTCATCAAGCGGAGAAAATGCAATCACACCGTCAAATCGATTGAGAAACTCTGGAGAAAAATAGTGCTTTTCAACAAGAAAATTAATCATATCGGACGTTTGGAGTTGTTTGTTAAAAATGAAATCAGATCCTGCGTTAGATGTAACGATGATGATAAGATTCTTGGCATCCACGCGTTTACCAAAACCGTCGGTGTAATATCCCTCATCGAACACAGTGAGAAAAATGTTGAGAAGATCTTTATGCGCTTTTTCAATCTCATCGAGCAAGAGGACACTATAAGGGTTCGTTCTGATCGCTTGGGTGAGAAGACCAGGGTTATTACTTTCCATTGAACCGATAAGAGCAGGAATATCTTCTTTCGATTGATACAGAGACATATCAAACCGTAAAAGTCGGCTTTCGTCGTGAAAAAAGACATCCGCCAATACTTTTGCCGTTTCGGTTTTTCCTACCCCAGTGGGGCCTAAGAAAAGAAAAGACGCGAGTGGTTTTTTTCGTTTCCCCAGAAGCAAAAAAGATCTTCGAAGCGCGGTCGAGAGATGTTGAATCGCTGTATCTTGAGCAATAATTCTGGATGACAGAATAGATTCAAAATCGAGAAGTGTTTTCTTTGTTGCCTGATCGAGCTTGGTGGGTACATGCGTAATACGAGAAAGTACATTTTCTACATCATCGGGAAGTATTCTTTCCTTTTTTTGTTGAAGTCCGTAGGAAGAAGTATTATCGAGAAGTTCGATTGCTTTTTCAGGAAAAGGAATATTAGTGATATAAAACTCACTTTCATCAATGATATTTTTAAGCGTTTCATAGGGAATAGTAAGGTGATAGCGTTGTTCATAACTAGGAGCAAGTTCAAGAAGTACCGCAAGTGCCTTTTCGTCGGAAATCTCTTCGACAGCAATTTTTGTAAATAGTTGCATGATAGTCGCATTAGAAAAAATATATTTCTCAAAATGAAACGGTGTAGTAATTCCGACGATCTGAAGAGATGATCCTCTTGCAACTTTTTCAATAGCGTTAGAGAGATCAACATGGTTTGGACCACCTCCAGAGACATATCGTTCGAAATTGTTAATAACGAGGATTACGCTGCGCGATTCTGATGCTTCCTGAAGAAGTTCTTCGACAAAATGCTCTCTTTGCTGAGCGTCAGTATATTCAGTAAGGATCGCTTCAAAATTAACCACAAGAACCCTTTTATAATTGAGAAGAGTATTAGATCTTCCTTCATAGATTTTTTTTGCAAACGCATCAATTATTGTCTGTTTTCCCACTCCTGCTTCTCCGACGATCAAGATATTCGTTTCTTCACTTTTAGAGAGCGCTTGTTCAATCTCTTTAATTTCTTCCTGTCGATCCACGATATTTTTTAGCCGAGCTTGATAGGAAACGTCGGTTAAGTTAGCGGTATATTTATCCAGAGTCGGGGTATATCCTACTGCCCAGTCACGAGCAATGGGCGGCGTTGAAAGAAGATGTTCTAGCTTCCACCACTGTTTATGATAATTTGACTCTTGATATAAGTTCTCAAACCATTGTTCAACCAATCTTTGATTTTCAGTTTGAAGAATATGTTTTGAGACGAAAGTCTGTCTTAACCGTGTTTTTTGAGCCTCTTCCGAAGGAGTAAAAAGTATAAAGACTAATCGGAGTGGAAGAAACACAAAAAAAAGCAAAATAACGACAGGGAGTAATACTACATATGTGAGTTCGCAGATAAGAAAAATGACAAGCGTAAAAAAACGCATAAGAAATCCGATGGTCCGCGAAACAAGGTTAAACGAGATCTTCTCTATCCATTCGTTGAAAGAGAATCCTGCCTCCTTCTTTTTTGAGAGAAGATTTTTCCATGGTTTGAATAATGTGAGCAAAAGTGTCGGCACTGAAAAAAAATACGGAAGAAAGATAAAATAGTTAAAAAGACCCTCAAAAAAATGTTGTATGGTTTGTCCTACTCTTCCAGATGATTTTTCTTCCATTACTTTCATTATACATAGTTTGCAACCGTTGCAACCAAGAATCTACAACTCCTATAGAAATTGCTCTTGACATTTTTTGAGAAATAGGTATAAAAAGTAATACTCTTGTGTTTTTAAAATTTTTTTCAAATGAAAAAGAAGAAAAAAGTTTTGACAGTGCGTCAAACAAAAGAAACAAATCACACCAACACAACAAAATACACGCAGACATTGAGCGGCAAAACTCTCCTGGTTGTTAATACGGGCTCCGTAAAAAAGAAATTTATCTTTCAAAAACTCAAGAAGATGGGACTTGTAGTAATCGTTTTACACAAGGAAAAAAACTGGGCGCAACCATATGTAGACGACTGGATTATTGCAGAGCTTACTAATTATAAAGAGTCTATTGAGGCGGTAAAATCGTACATATCAAACCATCCTCATATCAAAATTGACGGCGTTTTTACTTTTTGGGAGGAAAGCGTACTTCTTACTTCAAAGCTGGTTGACAGATTTAATTTTATAGGGATTCCTTATACAGTAGCTAAAAAAGCACGAAATAAATTTAACTTCCGCGAATTTTGTGAGGAAAACGGAATTCGTGCTCCACGGCATAGACTTATAAGTAAAAAAGAAGACCTCCTCACAATTGAGAAGTATCTAGAATTTCCAGTTGTTATTAAACCAGTATACGGGTCATATAGTGCATTTGTTATTAAAGTAGAAAATAAGGAAGACCTGCTTGAAGCATATGACTATATTAAGAAAAATATTTCTTCCTACGTTGACGCTGCAGAATGGGATGACCTGGGAGTTCTTGTGGAAGAGTATATTGACGGTGATGAGGTTGATATAGATATCTTATTGCAAAACGGAAAGATCAAGTTCTACTCAATCTCGGATAATTTTAACAAGATGAAAGAATCCTTCTTTATTGATAGCGGACAGGCAATTCCGTCAAGTCTTCCGCCCCGTGATCAACAGGCCCTCCTTGAACTTGCAGAGGAGACTCTCGAAAAGCTTGGTGTTCAGAATGGATGCATTCACTTTGAAGCAAAAACTACAAAAGATGGTTCGATACCGATCGAAGCAAATCTTCGTATGGGAGGAGATTATGTATATTCCTATATAAAAGGAGCCTGGAATATTGACCTTGTGGAGAATGCGGTAAAAATAGCCTTAGGAGAATTTATAAAAGTAAAACCAAACGAAAATCCAAGAAAATATATTATCGGATGGGATTTGCATGCAGATTACTCCGGAATGGTTGTCGAACTCGATGTTGACGAACGACTGAAACACAGACGCTATCTAGAAGAAATGCATATTCATAAACAAATTGGAGATACAATTCTTGTACCTCCTGATGGTTTTGCCGATTATATGGGATGGTTAACAGTTTCCGGCGATAATTTACTTGATGCGCAAGATAATCTTAGTGAAATTCTTGCAAAAATAAAATATAAAATCGTAAAATTTAACTCCGATTCTTCACTCGGAAAGACTCTGCGGAGAAGCAGATTCTCCTCGGCAGTACTGAATAAGAATCTCTTGATGAAAGCTGCAAAGATAGAACACATTAAAAGAACTTCAAAGCGAAGTTTAAAGAATCTTCATATAGGAATCGTAGGAGGAACATCAGATGGTAATTCTTCAAATGGCTCTCGAAAGAAATTTATAAAAACACTAGACAGGGAGGTGGAAGAAATTCTTAAAACCCGCGGATACAAAAAAGTTACCCTCTTTAATTTCAGCGATATCAATAAGACCTTTGCTCAACTCCGGTCAAGCGATGTAGATCTTGTATTCAATTTATTTCAACGCGAAGATTCCTCTATCTTGTATGATGCTCATGTTGCCGCCGTTCTCGATGTGTTGCAGATTCCTTACACGGGCTCTAATCTTCTTACACTTGCAACATGTGTTGACAAAATTCGTGTTAAAAAAATCCTCGAGTACCATGATATTCCTACTCCTCGATGGGATTATGCATATTCAATGGACGATGAGATTGACGAGAATCTCGAGTTTCCTCTCATTGTCAAACCCGCAAATAAAGATTACTCGATCGGGATTACCCAAGGATCAGTGGTAACAAATAAAAAAGAACTTCAAAAACAACTGAAGAAAGTTATTGAAGATCTGAAAAGCCCGGCGCTGATTGAGGAATATATTTCAGGAGACGAGTATGAAGTCTCTATCATGGGAAATGATAATACGAAAGATCAACGTGTTCTTCCCTTGGCACGAACAATTTTCCCCAATCCCCGTCATAAATGGAATATTATGGATTATCGTTCCAAATGGTCGAGTACTGGATCTGACCATTTTTATTATCAGCAACCACCGAAAAATATCAGCAAACGCTTAGAATCGCTTATCACAGAGATTGCTCTTGATACGTATAACATTCTCGAGTGTCAAGATTATGGACGCGTGGAGATAAAGATAGATAAAAATAATAATCCGTATGTTTTGGAACTTAATCCGACTCCTCAGCTAGGATCAGATAGCGCTCTTTATAAGGCGGCCCAGATGACGGGTATATACTACGGAGATTTCATTGAAGATATTCTTATGATTTCGATTAATCGTTATAAAAATCAGTCTACTTATGGATTTCAGCCACAGGCAGTGCAGCTTACGAGCATCTAAAAGTTATGAAGCAAAAAAGATCAGCTCCCAAAAAACTTCTTATCGATGCAAAAATAACTTCTACAGGTATTGATGTCTTCGTAAACGGAGATCGTTTTCCAATTCTTTATCCTAAGAAAGTGTGGCATAAATTTCCAAAAGAACTAAAGGAAATCTTAAAAGATAATCTCGCGTATAGCTCGACTATTTTTCTTCCCCAGATACTCAATCTAAAGGAAATCGTGTATAAGACCGCTCGTCCCCTTTCTGAGACTTTTCTTTTTAAAAATGGTATTTATGACATGGCATGTTCAGCTCAGACTGACGAAAAATCATCGGCAGAATACGTGAAGCGTTTTTACAATACTCGCTATATTTTTGCAGATGAGCGAATCAAAACACCGAAACGTATTGATTTAAAAAATGGCTCAAAAAACAAGAGAACTCTTATCCCCTTTTCCTTCGGAAAAGAAAGTATGCTTTCTTTCGCACTTTCCAAAGAGCTCGGTTTGGAACCTTTCTTGGTGAATACGATTGAGCCGGTACACATCCACGAACTTACTCATAAAAAAAAGTTGATAGAATCTTTTAAAAAGACAATGGGCATACATGTTGATACAATCCGGTATGGTCCGGGAATCATGAGATATGGTCATTACTGGGATCTCGAGACAGAGCTAGGAACTGGTTTGTGGGTTACGGATTACGTAATGCTCTCATTGCCATTTATTTATTTTCATGACATTTATTTTATCGCTTTGGGAAATGAACAGTCATGTAATGATGTGTATTACGACAAAGAAGAGATGCTTACGTATCGTTCAGCGTACGATCAGTTTAGAGAATGGACATCTCAACTTTCCTACCTTTCAACTCTTTTATATGGAAAAAAGCTTGAGGTAATGAGTCTGGTTGAGCCATTATATGAGATTGCAGAAACAAAAGTTCTTCACAAACGATATTCCGACTATGGAAAACATCAACTTTCTTGCTTTGCAATGCAGGAATCTGCGCGTTATAGCAGATGGTGTCAAAACTGCTATAAATGCGCTTATCTGTATCCTCTATTTGCCGCGTTTAATATTGATCCGAAATCTCTCTCTTTTACAGAGAACCTTTTTGATAAAAAACATGCCCACTTGTATAAAACCTTCTTCACTCGCTTAAGAAACTCTGTATATTATGGATCCCAGGAAGAACTTGCTGTTGCTTTTTATCTTGCCATGAAAAACGGTGCGACAGGGTACAGTATGGATCGTTTTAAAAAAGAACTTCTTCCAGATTTTATCAAGCATAAAAAGAAATACTTCAAAAAATACTTGGGAATACATCCTACGTACAATATTCCACCGCAATTTAAGAAAAAAATAATGGATATTTATAAAAAAGAATTAAAGGAGTTTCAGTGATGACTATCAAAAATGTCAACCTGACACATGTAGTAAAACATGTGCTGAAAAAAAGAAGAAAAATTCTCCAGGTTGTGAAAAAATATAAAACACCATTCTATCTCCACGATTCGGAAGAGTTGCGAGTAGGCATCAACGACTTCCAAAAAACATTTAAGAAATATATTCCACAGTTGAGAACATTCTATGCCATGAAATCAAATCCTCATGAATTCCTTCTCAAAGAAGTTGTCAGAAGCGGATTAGGTATCGACGTGTCAAGCGGACGAGAGTTGAGGTTGGCGTTGAAGGCAAGCGCAAAAGAACTGCTATTTACCGGTCCGGCGAAAACAGTTGAGGAGTTGACGCTTGCATTAGGATATTCGGATAAACTTACTCTGAATATTGATAGTTTCACCGAATTAAAGAAGGTTCAAGAATTAAATAAAAAATGCAAGAAAAAAATAAAAGTTGGCATCAGAATTTTTACCTCTCACCATGGAAACTGGAATAAGTTCGGTATTCCTTTGAATGAATTATCGAGCATGTGGAAATTACTAGGAAAAGACTCGTACTTTGAGCCATTAGGCATACAGGTTCATATGAGTTTTAATGAAAGCGCAAAACCTTATGAAAATATTATTAAAGAGATAGGAATCTACTTAAATAAAAATAATCCATTAAAGAAAAAAATTAGATTTATTGATTTGGGTGGCGGGTTCTTACCTTTCAACTCCCAAGGATTGATAATTAAAAAAACAAAACAACATATAGATATGCCTGCAGTTCCTCTATATGAGTATGCAAGCGGGATTGCAAAAGCGATTAAAAAATATTTGTCTGATGTTGACTGTGAATATTATTTTGAACCGGGAAGAATTATTTCTAACAATGCGATGCACATTATTCTGAAAGTTGAAGATGTAAAACGTTCCAACATTGTCATTACAGACGGCGGAACGAATATTGTCGGATGGGAGAGATTTGAAGAAGATTATTTTCCGGTGATTAATCTCACTCATCCTTCATTGCGAGAAATGAAATGCACAATTTTCGGTTCATTATGTACTCCAGATGACATCTGGGGATATTATTGTTATGCAAAAAAAATAGAAGAAGGAGACATTCTTCTTATTCCCTACCAGGGCGCATATACATATACCTATGCACAAGAATTCATAAAACCATTCCCAAAAGTTTATAGACTTTCCTAAAATTAATTTGATACTTGACAATTCTTTTTAATAAACTATTATGAAATTAAGTAGAAATTTTTTAAAAAAAATTGAAAATTTTATTTCCTCACTCTGAAGAAATTCCTCTTCTTCAACTCATTCCAAAAACATCTGAAAATAGATCTTTTTACCAAAATGGATTATCAAAATTAATACCACGACTTAGATTGAAAGTTCATTCTAATATTGACGAGTGTCATAAGTTGTGGGAAAAGTTTTCTCCAAAACAATCGCTATTTGATTTATGGGACTTTAGACATACTTTTTATAAGGGTTATCAGAATACTCCCTACTTTTTTACCATATATAATGGTGTAAATCCGGTTTGTTTTTTACCATTGACGTATGATTACGAGAATAAGCGCTATGAGTGGTTTGGGAGTGATTGGCATGAAGAAAATAAGTTTTATTATAACAATCCTATTCTCTTTTCACTTATTAAAGCAATATTTCCCACTCCTCTTGAACTAAACGCTATTGCTCCAGAAAGCCTGCCAAAACCTGACAAAGATTTTGTTAATGACGATCCACAATATGTACTGTCCATTAAAAACGTAGATACAATAGAATCGCTTCTACAATTATTCAATAAAAAGAGAAGGTACAATTTGAAGAGAGAATATCAAAGAATACAGACCATGTCTCCAACCATCGAGTGGATTGAAAATAAAGAAGCGCAATTAAAATATATTTTAAAATTAAAAGAACTTTCATTAGCGAGGTTCCTAGAAGAAGAAAATATTTCTGCGTTTAACTCAGACGATCATTTTGAATGCTCTTTGAATATTGTTAAAGAACAAGGAACCTATAAAATTCATATTCTGGTGATTACGATTGATAATAAGATAGCAGGAATCGATGTAATCGCTATATACAAATCAAATTATTATCTGTTAGAAGGAGCTAACGATATAGATAACTTTCCAGGAATTGGCAGTTTTATGACCTATCTTGAATTTGAAGATGCAATAAAAAGAAAAATGGGACTCATTAATGCTTTACAGGAAGATCATAACTGGAAACATAAATATTTTACTGCTCGCCCCATGCTCAAGTTAGCTCAATAATTTAGCTTCAGGTTATGATATAATTTCAGTGCGGAAGGGCGCGTAGTTTAGTGGTAAAACACTTCTCTGATAAAGAAGAGACTGTTAGTTCGATTCTATCCGCGCCCACCGCGCTCAGCGCGGTGATTGATCAGCTCATCTGATCCACCTAGGACTCGTAGCTCAGTTGGTAGAGCATTCGGCTTACATCCGAAAGGTCAGAGGTTTGAGCCCTCTCGGGTCCACCAAGCAAAGCTTGGTGATTGGCCCGCTAAGCGCACCCACTGAAGATTAGGATGCCGGTTAGGAAACCCGTATTGCAGAATACGAGTTTCGTAACCTCATACTATCCTCTTTGAATTTTTTCCTATTAGTTGTATCATATTTTCATGCTCTATTTTTCTGAACTGAAAAACAAAAAAGTCTATACAGAAGATCAAGTCTTATTAGGAACACTAAAAGATATGATTTTCCATGCGGCAGACACTCCCACAATTACAAAGCTTGTAATTCGTACACAGGCAGATCCTTCTGTGATTGTGCCTCTTCCCTTTATGAGAAAACTCAACGGAGAAGTTATCATCGCAAAGAATTTTAAAATCTCAAAACTGGAGGAGGAAGAACTCTACCTTGCAGACAATCTTCTTGACAATCAAATTATTGATATCGCAGGAAATAAAATAGTTCGCGTAAATGACGTTGTCATTCAAGACAAACCAGAGTACTTTATTGCAGGAGTTGATATCGGCATCTTAGGAATTTTTCGTTGGTTTGGTCTGGAAGATTTGATCCTTCGTGTATTCAATAAATTTGGATTAAAACTTGCCTCACAGTTTTTGTCGTGGGGAGACGTACATCCGCTTGAGTTGACGAGAGGGCATGTAAAGATCAAAAAAGAACAAACAAAATTGGAGAAAATTCGGCCAGAGGACCTTGCCGATTATCTTGAAAAAACAAACACCGCAAACATTAGTCGTACACTGAAAGTTCTTGATGAGAAAACCGCACGTGGCGTTATCAATAGTCTAAGTATTAATTATCAAACGGGACTTTTTAAGCAGTTTTCTTCAGAGAAGGCCGCAAAACTTTTAGCCGGTATGGACGCAGAGGAAGCAGTAGATATCCTTCTTACTCTCTCAAAAAAGAAGCGAGAAAAAATCATGAGCTTCCTTGATGATAAGACCTTTAAAGAAATTGAGTACCTACTCAGTCTTTCTAAAACACCGATAGGAAAAATCATCACCACAGAATTTTTAGCAGTTGATCCCAACGACCGTGTCAAAGAAGCGATCGAAAAAGTTAGAAAAGAAACGAATGATTTTTCTTCTCTTACATATGTCTACGTAGTTAATAAAGAAAATCAAATCGTTGGTGTTTTTGATCTACACGAACTTCTTCTTCAGAATCCTGAAACGCGTGTTTACAAGTTTATGACACAAAATCTTTCACTTATTTCCTTAAGCACACCTGAGATTGTAGTGTTGCGCAAACTAGTAAAGTATAAATTATTCAGTCTCCCTGTTGTCGATAAAGAGAAACGCTTGCTGGGGATTGTACGTTTTGACGATATTATGGATTCATTTCTAAGAGAATATGAATAGTGAGCGAGTACCATTTTTTGAGCGAGCGCGGATTTTGTTTCAAATCTGGAAAAGAAGATTTATCGTTTTTCTTGTGGTAATCGGACCCGGCCTTATTACCGCAGTAGCAGATAACGATGCGGGTGGAATTGCTACCTATACTGTGTCAGCAGCAATGTTTGGTGTTGCCTCACAGCTCTTGATTATTCCGACGACAATTCTTCTGGCTGTCACGCAAGATATTGGATCACGAATCGCGGTGGTAACGCGCAAAGGATTGGGAGATTTGATCCGCGAGAGATATGGGATCAAGCTCTCTATGCTTATTTTCATCTTATACTTCATTGTAAATCAGGGAGTAGTACTTCAAAATATCAGCGGATTAAAAGCGTCATATCAACTGTTTGATCTCCCATGGCGAGTACTTTTGGTGCTTACGGCATTTTTTCTTATTTTTTTTGTCGTAAATTTTGATTACCGTCGTATTCAGCGAATTTTCTTACTGCTGATTTTTTTCTATGTTTCGTATGTTGTTGCTGCTGTTTTAGTGAAGCCTAATTGGACCGGTGTTTTATCGGAGACATTTTTTCCTCGAAAGATTGCAACTAATATTAACTACTGGTTTTCTCTCGTTGCCGTATTGGGTACGACCGTTACTGCGTGGGGTCAGTTTTTTGTAACGAGTTACGTCAACGACAAACGGCTCTCTGCTGATCAGATGCGCTATGAAAAAGCGGAAGTTTATCTTGGGGCGTTCATCACCAACTTCTTTTCATTCATGATCGCAGTAGCGGTTGCACAAACTCTTTTTGCGAATCATATCGCGGTCACCGACGGCCAGACAGCAGCTCTCGCGCTCAAGCCTCTTGCAGGCGATCTCACTTTTATTCTTTTTGCGAGCGGGCTTTTTGGTGCGTCGATTCTCGGCCTAACCATCGTTCCTCTGGCAACAGCATATGTTTTTGCGGAACTTTTTGGGTACGAAGGGAGTCTGGATACTAATTTTAAGCAGGGTCGCTTGTTTTACCTATTTTTCAGTCTACAGATTTTGATTGCGCTGATCATTGCGTTATTCCCGAACGTTTCTCTTTTTCAGTTGACGCTGTATGTCGACTTTTTAAATGGAGCGATGCTTCCGATCATTTTCTTCTTCCTCCTTCGCTTTGCCAAGGACAAGGAAATTATGGGGCATTTTGTACTGACAAAATTTGAATCAGTCTTTTTGCGTTCGGCCGCGGTTTTGATTACGATTGCCGTTATCGTATCTTTTTTTGGAAAGATCTTTCATATCGTATGAAAACCCATTTGAATCTGCACTACAATTAAACAATAAATTGTAGTGAGAGTTATTTTCTTTCTGGAGATTGGACTGAAGAAACTGTTTCTTGGAGTTTTTTTTGAAACTCTCTAAGAGCAGAGATTCTTTGGGCTGTATATTCAGGTGACCCCATTTTTTTTACATACGGATCTGCAACTCTCCTACGATGAGTTTTCAAATCAATCTGAGCAGCATGATACAAGAAAGCTCTTTGTTCTTCGTCCGGCCAATCCTTTAAGAAAGGATCTCTAATACTTACCATTCTGACTGCTAATGGAGCAGCATGACCCTGAAGGGAAGGACTGGTTGCTAGTACTTTTAGCATTCCCCGTCCTTTAGAAGTAGATTGTATTGGTCTCTCTGCCATGAGTTGGAGCGCAAGTTCAATATCTCGATCAATACCGTCTAAGTGATTTCGCACGCTATTTACAATAGGTCCAATTCCATAGATTTCTATATCTAATATTGTGGCTCTACCTACGAGCGCTTGATCTTTTAAATAATTATTGAGATACTCTTCTGCTAGAAAGTGAGTTGGACTCAGAAAATGTTCTCTAGATTCCATGACTAAATTATAGCAGATTTTTACTATGAGTCAAATGATGGTCAATCTCTCGTGAACCAGAATCTTTAAGAGATTCGGTTCAGGGTCTTCGATCCGTTATTTATTAGAGTATATTTAACGGATCTTGATTTAGGTTGAAAAACGGGTTAGGATGCGCTCTCCTAGTATCAGAGAGCTATCCCACGTCGTCAGATACCATATGGTATCTGGCTATGTTAGGGATTTATTTTTTTCTTAATTAGAAAAAAATAAAGAAAGGAGGTGATCCATCCGCTCCTTCCAGAACGGATACCTTGTTACGACTTAACCCCCATCGCTAAGGAAATCCTCCCCCGACATAACGTCGGAGTTCAAATTCCCCCAACTTTGTTGGCTTGACGGGCGGTGTGTGCAAGAGGCAAGAACGTATTCACCGCGGCATAGCTGATCCGCGATTACTACCAATTCCGCGTTCATGAGGTCGAGTTGCAGACCTCAATCCCCACTGAGAG
>OBEQ012337303.1_pt1 | contig 26101 bp, 20 predicted proteins | sample 1670901 | NCBI WGS metagenome assembly OBEQ01 (sample SAMEA104232315, study PRJEB22302) | groundwater metagenome | biome: forest; feature: aquifer; material: groundwater | place: USA | collected 2011-08-07 | depth 5.4 m | reverse complement strand
TCGACCTCTGAACTTTTTGAATTCAACAAGATGTGGGTTACATTCACGCTAACTATCGTAATCGGCGCCTGTTGGATCATTAAAATGATTCTTCAAAGAAGAATTCTGCTCTGCAGAACCCCTCTTGATATTCCAATCGCATTATTTTTACTTTCTCAAGTAGTTGCCTCAATTCATTCCCTTGATCCTCACATCTCTCTATGGGGCTATTATTCCCGCTTTAACGGCGGATTATTATCCATTATTTCCTATATTCTTCTCTATTACGCTTTTGTAAGTAATTTTAATTATAAACTTATAAAACGCCTTCTTTGGATAAGTCTAGCATCAGGAATTATTGTTGCTCTTTGGGGACTTCCTTCTCATTTCGGCCATGATCCAACCTGTCTTCTTTTCCGCGGAACATTTGATGTTTCGTGTTGGACAGAAAGTTTTCAACCTAAGATTAGAATTTTTTCAACTCTTGGCCAACCGAACTGGCTCGCAGTTTATCTTGCAATTCTTACTCCAATCGCAATTGCTTTTGGCCTAAACATGACACGTAACGCAGCAAAAATAACACGAAAATATATTTTACGTTTTACGTTATACGTTATACTTCTTATCTTGTTCTTTCTTGATCTTCTTTTCACCGAGTCTCAGTCCGGATTCGCAGGTTTAGTTATTGGCTTAGCTTTTTTTACATTGTCTTTTCTATATTTTGAGAAAAACCAAATCAAGAAACCATCTTTAAAAAAGCTTGCGTTGAATAGTTGGCATTTATTATCAATAATGCTAGTATTCGTTGTAATTACTTTCTTTGCTGGACAACCAATTAGCGCTCTTAATTCATTTACTTTTTCCGGCATAAAAAGTCATTTATTTCAAAAACAAAATAAACCGGTAGTCCAAAGTTCAAAACCTGTTTTTGCCGGTGAATTGGGTGGAACAGATTCAGGAAAGATTAGGTTAATTGTTTGGAAAGGCGCAGTCGATATTTGGAAACATAATCCCCTTTTTGGAACAGGAGTTGAGACATTCGCTTTCGCTTACTATCAATATAGACCTCCCTCCCACAATCTTACATCTGAATGGGATTTTCTTTACAACAAAGCCCACAATGAATACCTAAACTATCTTGCAACGACAGGAATTTTTGGTTTAGGAAGTTATTTGCTAATTATAGTATCGTTTATTTTTCTAGTATTGAAAAATCTTAAATCATCAATCATAAATAATAAATCCTACTTATTAGTAACCGCGCTTTTAGCTTCGTACCTCGCAATTCTTGTTTCTAATTTCTTCGGCTTTTCTGTTGTGATTGTGAATATCTATTTTTTCCTGATCCCGGCCTTTGTCCTTACTCTGCTAGGCTTAGTGAGCCCGAATAACGAACTTGTACTACTCAAGAATAAAAACTCTAAACCTGCCCGCAATGCCAGCGCAAACGTTGCAGACGGGTTATCAATCTTTCAATTGCTTTCCGTAGTCGTTGTTATTTTTGCTTCTTTTTATTTTCTCTTTACCTTATTTCGCTACTGGCTTGCAGATCAATCTTATGCTGTTGGTTATAATTTAGACCGAGCAGGCGATTATCAATATGCTTACCCAAAACTTCAAGAAGGAATAACTTTAAGAGGAGACGAACCAGTTTTTCAAGACGAACTTGCAAATAACTCTGCTATCTTAGCCGCTGCATTTTTTAATCAGAACGACGCAACAACGGCTGCAACGCTTGCAAAACAAGCTATTGAAATAAGTAATTACGTTGTTGCAAATCACCCAAATAATTTAACCTTTTGGAAAACCAGAACCAGAATTTTCTACATGTTAAGCTCAATTGACAAACAGTATCTTGAAAAATCACTCACTGCTTTAGTTAAAGCAAGTGATCTTGCTCCGACCGACGCAAAAATTTCCTATAATTTAGGAGTTTTATACGAGCAAAATGGACAACTTGAAAAAGCAATTACAACTCTTGAAAAAACTATAGAGCTAAAACCTGATTATCGTGACGCCTACTACGCACTGGGACTTTTTTACCATGAAAAGTCAATAAATAAGAATAACCAAACTGTAAACGTAACGCTTGAAACTAAAGCTATAAACTCAATGGAATATATTCTTACTCATATATCAACAGACGATGCTCAAGTAAAACAGGTTCTTGAAAGTTGGAAATGATATAATAGCCTCATGAAAATTGTCCAGGCGCCAAATCCGGTACTTTCCCAAGTAGCAAAAACTACTGGTAAAGTTGATTCTTCAATCTATAATCTTATTGAAGAAATGAAAAAAACTCTTTCCCAAACAAAAGACCCGGAAGGAGTAGGTCTTGCTGCCCCGCAAGTTGGAAAATCTTTAAGACTTTTTATTGCCAAACCCAACCCAAAATCAAAAGTGCAAATATTTATTAATCCAGAGATTGTTAGCAACAATGATGGGGTAAAACTAACGGGTGATGAATTGGCAGGCTTGCCCGCCGAAGCCTTGGCGAAGGTGGGACCCCAAACGACATCAGCGACCGAAGCACCTGAAGAATCTAAAAAGCTTGAAGGCTGTCTTTCTCTTCCGACAATCTGGGGAGAAGTTAAACGCGAAAAAAATGTAACAGTCAAATTTATAGACGAAAAAGGACAAATTCAAACAAAAACTTTTTCCGGGCTTCTCGCAACAATAGTTCAACATGAAACTGACCACCTAAATGGAATTTTATTCCCAAAACGAGTGCTTGAACAAAAAGGCAAACTCTACAAATCCAAAAAAGACAAAAACGGTGAAGATATTTTTCAGGAACTGGATCTTTAGTAAATAAAATTATGGAAAAAGTGGTTTTTTTTGGAACTTCTAAATTTGTTTTACCCATTATTGAAGTATTAAAAAATAATTTTGATCTTACTCTGGTTGTTACTACCGAAAAAAATAATTTTGAACCAGTCATTTCTTACTGCATGGAACATAAGATTAAATATATTCCAACTGATAGTCCCTCTGATCCAAATCTTAAATCATCAATCTTAAATCATCAATCATCAATTGCCGTCCTTGCCTATTTTGGTCTTATTCTTAAAAAAGACGTTCTTAGTCTTTTTCCAAAAGGTATTCTTAACACTCATCCATCCCTTCTACCAAAATACCGCGGTCCAACACCTATTCAGACAGCAATATTAAATGGCGATACTAAAACCGGTGTTACATTAATTAAGCTTGATGAAAAAGTTGATCATGGCCCTATTCTTGCGCAAAAAAAAGAAGAAATATTAAAAATCGATACAAGTATAACCCTTTATGATCGGCTTTTTAGAGTTGGTGCTAAGCTTTTGGAAGAAAATATGCAAAAATACTTGGATGGAAAACTAGAGCTAAAAGAACAAGATCATAAAAATTCGACATACACTCAACCATTTAAACGAGAGAATGGATATTTTGATATTGTAAATCCTCCCTCACCTACTCAGCTTGACCGAATGATCCGCGCATATTATCCCTGGCCCGGAACGTGGACCAGGTTAAAGATTAAAGATTTAGGATTAAAGATTATTAAATTTTTGCCTGAAAATAAAATTCAAGTTGAAGGAAAAAAGCCAGTTAGTCTTATAACGTTTGTACAGGGGTACCCACAGACTCAGGAGATAATTGAGAAACTTTTCGATTTACATCTTTAAGAGATTGTTTGGCAATTCTTAGACATTTTGTGCACAAACGAACTCGCTTCATACTGTCTCCAACCGAAATCCTGGCATAGTGAAGATTTGGTTTAAAGATTTTTTGGGTTTTTGGCGCTCTCTTTTTCCAACGTCCTCCGGCAACTCCCGGGTGATGAGTATGTTTTTTTCCTACCATTACTCCCTTTCCACAAAATTCACATTTAAAAGCCATAGAAATTTAACCTCGTGTGCTATACTATAGCATAGAAGTAAGTATATCTCAAGTATGAACCCTTATTCTGTAATTATGCTAATCGGTATCGCTTTTAGTCTAATTATTTTACTTTTTTCAGCAATTCTGCATGAAGTTGCTCATGGATTTGTTGCAGATAGATTCGGCGATCCAACCGCAAGGCTTGCCGGAAGATTAACTTTAGATCCCAGACGCCATATAGATCCGTTAATGAGTATTGCCGTACCTCTGTTATTATTAATTTCTGGCTCCCCTGTTATTTTTGGCGCTGCCAAACCAGTTCCTGTTGATCCATTCAATTTAAAGGAAGGAAGAAGAGATGTGGCGTTGGTATCTTTGGCAGGACCACTAACCAATATTTTGATTGCAATCATTGCCGGAGTACTTTTTAAACTTATTTATCTTTCTCAAAATACTTTTCCCACTTTTTCCTTTTCACTTATCGCTTATCTCTTAAGCCTTGTTGTCAAATTTAATTTACTCCTTGCTGTTTTTAACCTTATCCCGATTCCACCACTTGATGGTTCAAAAATCTTTGCTCTTTTGCTTCCAGAAAAGGAAGCTCGGGCATATCTTGCAATTGAAGGAATAGGTATATTTATTCTTTTTTTCCTACTTCTTGTCCCAATCGGACCATTCTCTCTAGGAAGTCTTATATCCAGTCTTATTAGCTTTGCCCAAAACTTACTACTCCAATAATCCTATAATATTTGCAAAATAGAAAAATTTATGCTACAAATAGTAAGGAATGACACTTGCCGAAGGGAGTATCACTCGACTCGCAAACACTCGTGCCAATACTACCTTTGAAGGAATATACGAGTCATCCCGTCATACCTTTGTAACAACTCCAGATTGCTCCCCACGCCTTGCTGATGGAATCACTTCTATTCTTGCTACAAGCATATCTGATCAATGGAAACAACCTCTTTCCACGTATACTCTACGAAACTTATTCCTGGTCGATCTATCGGAATTAGATAGAAGTCTACCTCAGATTATTCTTAAAAAATCCCGTTTTACAGGAGATAAAAACCCAGGTAGCTCAGTAAGTGTTACGCAAGAGATTCAAGCAAATAGAAAACTTCGCGATATAGTTTCAGCCATGAACATTCCTCCTGATGTACTTGACAGACATAATCTTTCTGGAGTCTCGGTTGCCGTAGAACAGCCAATTGGCGCCTTGTTTGATAAGAAAACAAGAGAAAGGTTTACTGCATTTATTTTTGAGGAAGGATTTGATTCGGGAGAAAGATTAAAACATCATGATGATCCAATAGAAAGTGACTGGAAAATGTATTGGGCTGTTTCCGATGTAGTTGATTTTGTAAAAGTGACTGCAGAAAAAAAAGGTCTGGTTTTAGAAGACTATGGTTGCTATCAAACTCTTTACCGCTTAAACCCCAACACAAGACATCTCTCGCTCGTTCTTATTGATACAGAACGCGCCATACTTCCTCTAGTTGCTTAAATTAGCTCCCTGTGATATTATAGGCCGATTATGCAAGCAACTGATCTACGTAACTCTATTATTTTCCTTCATGGCCTTTCCGGCTCCGGAAAAGGAGAAGCAGCAAAACGCCTTCAAACAAGATACAAAGAAAACGGATACACTCCAATCTACACTACAAGCGGAGGCTTATTTAGAGCCGCTCTTGACGATCCGAAGCTCTCCGAACAAGTAAAATCAGGTAAATTTGCAGATACTCTTTACCCTATCTTCCCAGGCCTCCAAAAGATTTTTAGTCATTTTATAAAAACCTGGGTAGAAACCGACGGTAAAGCGGTTTTAATATTAGATGGCCTTATTAGACGAGAAGAATATATAAAGGAAGATGGGATAAGGATCCCCTCGCAAATTGATCAACTGGCAGATGCGCTAAATACTGTACTTACAGAACTCACAGTAGAAAATGAAGCTGTACGTAGAGCTTTTCCGGATTATAATACGGTTGATCTTGCACAAACCTTAAGAGATTCTGTCCACATGGTAATAGATGTAAAACCAGAAGATGCAGAAGCCCAAATGATTCGCAGAGCAGCAAAAGAATTAGTTAAGATTCGTATCGCAACTCAAAACCCAGCACTTCAACGTAAAATTGAATCTAGTAAACGTAAATCTTTAGAAAAAAATACATTTAAGTTAGACGCGCTATTACATGGCGGATTTGTTGCAGGAAGTAGATCTGTTATGTATATAAATAATCCATTAAGATGGCCAAATACTGTTCCAGCAGAACTTTATTCAGTAGTAAATAGAGAGGTAAAAAAGATAAGCGTAGAGGTAGCTAGAATCGCAGAAGCTGACGAAAATACCAATCTTTCACAATCTTTAGAAAGAATTGGAATTCATACAGAAATTCGAGAAGATGATATATCTGCATCTGGAAGAAAAAGACGAATAGAAAATTACGTAAGAAAAGCTGCCGACGGATACCAACCCGGCTTCGCTACTCTTGCTCTTACTCATGATCTTGCTATTAGATTCGATCCACAAGGATATTTCGTTTCAACTGGGGAAAATTGTGTAGTAATTCCTAATGGACAAAGTCGCGGGATTGATTTTGAAACATTCCAAGGGAAATGCGATGAAATAGCAGTTCGTCGTTATAACCAGACAGAAAAAGATAGAGGAAGAATATTTACTAATAAAGAAGGTGGACACCGAGGCGGAAAAGAAAGACAATAGGTATATCTCCCACTTGACAAAATAGTTCACCGGATGTTAAGAACATAATATATGGGGAATAGATTCGAAGCCCCACGAATTCCAAATAGACTCACGAGAAGGACTTTTCTCGCTGGAATAACTTCTCCTATTCTTGTCCCAATTCTTGCTGCATGCGCGCCACAACAACCAGATCAAAATACAATAAGTACCGCAATAGCCCAAGGGGTAGCAGCAGCAAGAGCAACTCTTACTCCAAATTCCGAAGCAGTCCTTGCTACAGCTGTAGCAGTTCCAACAGAACCTGCACCATCTCCAAGTCCAATTCCTAAACCTACAGCCGAACCTACAGGAACAATACAAATAGTACGCACTCCAACTCCTACTGAGCTAACCAATGGATGGGTTCACTTAAGATCAAATTCCCCTGGCATTACCTATGATTTAGATCATCCTAATAATTTTAACGAAGATAAATATGGCAACCCCGGATCAATGGTAGACTTACTTTCAGGAGAACAAATTAAAGGAACGCCTACCAGAATACATATTTATGGTTATTCCCTGGGTACTACCATTCCAAGCGCTGAGCAGTTTGCAAAAACAGTAGTTGATCAAGAAATAAAACTATACTCCAATTTTAAAGACCCGGAAAAACAGTTTGGACTTAAGCCTTTTAGATTTAGACAAATAGACGATCAGGACGCGTGGGCAATAGACTCAACCATAACCAAAGCTGATATGTCTAATATTCCTTTTGATTCTCGCCGGATTGAAACAATATTTGTAGATAAAGGGTATGGATGGACTATTAATTTTGTAGCTCATCCAGACGCATTTAATTCTACGCTTCCTATGTTTCATAAAATTCTTGACTCATTTAAAGTGATTAGATAGCTTATTGTGAACCGTATACTTTTTGTGAACGAACATAAAATCAAGAATTAAAAATTAATTATTTTACCTTCAATAAAATCTAAAGTAATTTTTTCTATATTACTCAATTCATTCTCTACAATTTCTTTCACCATATCGTTATTAGCTACAGTTACTATTCTTGTATGCCAAGGCTCCTTTAATAATCCACCATTTTGTGAGACTACTTCAACAATACATGGTTCATTCAGTAGATCAAAAATCCTGCTCGATATTCTTTTTGTCAAATTAGCATAAATAAATCCAGAATAGTATTTAGGATTTTTACCATTTGTTCCTTCCATACTCATTGGCCTATTAGAAGTAATTAACCCATTAGTCCTGTTTCCCCTACCTACCACTCCGATATCCCCCGACAAGGATGCTCCCGAAACAGTAAGATATATATTCATTTTGCCATAATCATCCTTAGTGTTAATCGAAAGATCAATTTCATAATCAGGCAGCATATCAGACATCTTTTGATAAATTATTTTACTGATTAGATTTAGGTTTTCAGCGTATTCCTTAAGAGAAGTAACATATTTTGCAATTTGCGGAATACACATAGTAATCGATATATCTTTATAATTTCTCACTGCCATAATCTTAATGTCTTTACCTAACCATGGATAAATTTTCTTGGTATTTTTGTCATTTAGATACTTTTCTATGGCAATAACGCTAGTTTCCAGCGGGGAAAGCGGAGCGTAAGCAACACAATATGAAGTATCATTTGCTACTAACTTTTCATATCCCTTAACATGGTTTTTATTTTTCGGATCAAACATGCTTGCTATAGCACCTTTACTTTGAAGAATAGTTCCAGGACCTGCGTAACTGGTTAAATAATTTTCAATAATAATATTTTTAACTGGTACAAGCGGAAAATTTTCTTTAAAATATTTAACAATAGTAGTTTGTACTATATTACCTACGGGTATTTCTTTATTTTTGAAGCTATAGGTTGCCCTTCCTGCAACAATAATTCTGATAGGCTCTACGAAGCGTCCATGTCCGAAAGTAATCTCTGTTTTTCCACCAATAATCATTAATTTATCTATTTGATGATGAAGAATAATCCCATCAAATTTAGTATATGTGTATTTAGAGTAGGCTTGACTAATTCCTGCTGCCAATGTATCAGCTATGGTATCAGGATGCCCTATTCCTTTTCTTTCTATAGTCTCATAATCTTCATCCCATAACGGACGATGAGGGATAATAGTAAAAGTTTTATTTTTTACAGCTCCAGGTCCAAAACCATATCTCATATTTATCTTAAATTATCCTTTACGGTTACTATGTTCTGTATATTGTAGATTAATATTTCTATCTGTAAAATTGCACGATGTACACGCAACTTTTTTCAACATAGATAACCTTATATCTCTACTTTCTTTCCAAACTGTTTCCAATGGATTAGTTTTCCCTTTCCGAATATTGTCTGCAACATTCCCTAGCTTATAGCCATTAACTTCTTTTGGTTGGGCTCCCAAACAACAACTATATAATTCTCCATAAGGGTTTATTGCAGATTTAAAATATGGCACAATACATGGAAGACCAGTTTGAAAATCTGGTAGTTCTGGTCTTATCTCTACTTTATCTCCATGTTGCAGTTTTGCGGTTTTTAATTGACTATCAACTCCTGCTCGATAACTTGCATCAGCTGCAAATTCACCATAAATATCATATTTAAATACAACTTTATCTATACCCAATTGATCGAGCATTAAATCTGCGAATTGGGTTAATTGAGCTACATTGTCTGACCCAATAATACAAGTTGATCCAATATCTACATTGCCTCCCCTTTGCTGTCTTGCCTCAACTAATCCGACAATGTTATCCAATGTCTTTTGGTGCAGACTAGCAGGTATCTTTCTTATTCTACTGTATGTTTCAGGATCTGGAGTATCGATGCTAAAACGTATTTCTTCACATTGCAATATTCTGTCTATAGCTTCTGGGCTAATAAAATTCCCATTTGTAACAATTCTTACTCTTAGATTATTTGCAATTGCTTGATCAATAACACCAACTATACCTTTAAACAAAAATGGTTCGCCTCCTCCAGAAATAGACAAGATATCTATATTCAAATCAGCCATCTCTTTAAATAACACGGCGTAATCTTCTACCTGCATAAATCTCTTTATGTCACGCTGTTTACCAAAACCTTCACCTCCATGAAAACAATATGAACATCTTTGATTGCATATATCAGTTGGATATATTTCTATACATGAAGGGTAAGGATCCAACTTTTGGTCCACTTTTTGGAAAATTTCAGTAGTTTTAGCTAGCAATTCTCTTTCATGCTTCATAGCAATACCCGTTCAAGATTCAGACTTTTGTGGAAACATTATATCTTATAATTTGCGATGAAACAATAAAAGATTGGATAGGTTTTAGTCTTTTTCTTTAGATAGATGTGTTTTTAAACCAGTTTCATTCGAAATCTCATAAATATCAAGGGTATTTATAAATGTTACAATATCAGATTCTGAGGTTACTTGAATAGCATATTCTTCTTCTGAAGGATCTTCCCATATCTTAAATGTTTGCTCAAAATCATCAGATCCTCTATCGATTCTCCTATGAGAAGATTTATTTTCTTGCCTTCGTTTTTTAACCTCATCGAGAATTGTATTAACGTAAACTACGATGTTTCGTACGCCGAAACTATCTCCGATTTTAATGAGTTCTTCTCGATGTTTTCTTAAAGGATTTGTGCTGTCCCAAACTACATTTTTTCCTTCCTGCAAGTTTCTCGATAAAGATAATAATGCACTCTTCTTAACTTGATCCCAAACTTCAGGTTGAGGAGATAAATCGTCTCCAGTTTTCTGTCTCAATTCTTCATATATAGCATCAAAACTTACAATCGTCACTTGTAGATGTTCTGCAATTTTTTGTGCTAAATATGTTTTTCCCGAGAAAGGTAAACCACATAAGATAAACAATTTTCCCATTAGAATAATATCCTAAATCAATTTAGTTTGAAAATCAACATACAAGCCTATATAATAACAACGATTTTGTTGTCATTGATAAGTATGAATAAAGAAATATTTTTAGGGGGTGAGGTACCAAAGCCAAGAGAACAACACATATTAGAAAGCTTCTTGCTTAATAAAAATTGGATTGCTTGTATTTGTCCTAATTGCAATAACGAATATTTTGCTAAAGAACGTTCAGTAGCACAAAGTTGCGGTAGCTATAAATGCACTGGTTACGAGTTTCTTAATAGACCAGCAAGAAGAGCTTTTTTCGAACCATACGAGGTTGGCAAGAAAATAAAAACAAATTTCAATAGTCTTGCATTTAAAGAAGTAAAACCAATGCCAGTTGTAAATAAAATCGGCAGTACTTTATTTATAGGCACGAGCGCGCAACACTATGATACTGCTATCTTCCAAGAAGAACAAGCTGATGAGTCGTCAATTGTTATTGCACAAACGGTAATTAGATTGCAGGGGAAAGATTTGGTGGGCAAAATAGATGGCTTTTCAACGTCTTTTGTTAATATTGCAACAGAGCAACTAAACACTACGATCCCTGAACATTTTTATCATTTTGATTCTTGGTTGCAACAATTATCTGAATTGGGGTTATTTATGGGAGACGTCTCTCTAAAAATCGCCACAGATAAACCCGCGTGGGGAAATTATTCACCAGATTCAGTAACTGTAAAAATTAACTATCTAGGTCTCGAGCTAGGAGTGGCTAATTACTTTACTAATATTCCACAACAAACCAGAGAACCATTAACGCTAAGCGACATGAGTTTTGGATTAGAAAGAATTGCATGGGCATTAAATAAAACCCCCTCATATTATGATATAGTAGGTCCTATAGATTATTCAGCAAAAGGCAATCATAAATTAATGGATGCTTATAGAACCATGACACTTATGGCTGCATCTGAAGTTACTCCATCCAATAAGGATAGAGGATCTAAATTTAGAATGTTAGCAAAAAGTTCAACTACTTCTATGGAACCTCTCCATTTAGATTTAATCGATTATTACTATGAATGGTGGGGTCAATTTATTGACTTTCCTTTGCCAAAAAATGGTGCCGTTGATATAATAGTAAGTGAGATTAATAGAAATACAAACATTGAGGTCAGAAAAAGGTTAGGAGGGTCAGAAAATATCCCTCTAGAAATTACGCCTGATGCATATGCCAGAAAATTGATTAGAATGGGTAAAAACATAAATGATATCAAGAAACTCCTTAAAGGAAATTATACATGAAAGAAGTGTTATTTCTATCTGGCGGAGGAAATGAAACAGATTCTAAACAATTAGACGATAAATTTGTAGAATCAATGAAAGAGAGGGATGGAATAGGAATTGCATATATACCAGTGGCACTACCTGTTAACCAGTTCGCAAAAGCCTTTGAATGGTTTAACTCTGTTTTTCAAAACAGAGCGGGTAAAATAGAAATGTGGACTGAGTTTAAAAATAAAACCAAAGATGATATTTCTACGATAAGTAGCATATACGTAGGAGGCGGAGATACGGTTAAACTACTTAATGCCTTCCAGGAATCCGGGTTTGATAACGTCTTAAAAGCATATATCAAAGATGGAGGAATTGTTTACGGTGGAAGCGCAGGAGCTATTATTTTGGGCAAAGACATTCGGACAGCCCCCGAGATCAATAAACACCAGTCAGAGAGTTATTCCGGATTAAATGTTTTAGAAGGTTATTCTATAGCATGCCATTTTATGCAAGAAGCAGTGTCTCATTACCAAGATATTAGCAGAAGGATCATGTCTCCTATAATTGCCTTATCTGAGAGAAATGGAGTCAGAATAATTGAAGCTAATTTAGAGATTGTTGGAAGTGATTCAGTCTCTGTAATTTATCCTGAATCTGTAAAAGTTATTCAACCCAATGAAATCCTAAAATTAAGAATTTAACTCATTTGTTCACTTTTTGTGAACGAACATAAAAATTTCGACTTGACAAAAACACTTTACTATGATAATAATAGACTCATACTATACAAACTATAGGACTTTATGTCTAGGTTAACCGCTGAAACAGCAAATCCTGAGTTCTCTAATCACCTTCCGAAGGATTTAGGACTACCCCACCCTGTTCGTAAAGACCAAAAAACATATAAAACTATCACTAATTTTGAAAATCGTGCACGAGGAAGTCAAGCTCGAGAAGGAATGATTCAACACGAACTTCTTCAAACAACTCAAAATCGAATTATAGAAACTCTTAAAACCTCAGGTCAAGCAAAAGAAGTTAACGGTCAATTAAAACTTACGCTTACAGGAGAACAAACCGCTGCGTTTCTTGGGTTATCAAGTGCCCTTGGCTACAGTGTTAAATTTCCAGAGCCTACCTGGAAAAAAACACTTCGAGAGCTAGACCAAGATATCAGAAACGGTGTTGATCTGGATAAAAAATTCCCAAGAACTCAAAAGACTAAGCAGGAAGAATCAAAGAAGCCATGGTTTCTTTCGAAACCGGCACAAATCGCAAGCGCAGCAACAACTGCAATTGGATCATACTTTGGTGTAAATCAGGCAATAAACGCATACGCAGATGGCAATCCACGAGCATCAAGTCCTACTCCAGCAATTCATGAAAAGTTACCTACCCAAAATTCTCAAAAAGCGCTTCAGGAATTCGCTAGAATTTCTACGACACCGGACGATAGGTATGGACCAGAAGTAACACAAGAATGGCTTGAGCAAAATCCTCAAGGTATAAAAGCTACCTCATATGTTACCGACGCAAATGGAAACGTAACAAAACAGTTTGTGTTGTTAGACAACAACAGACTTTACGAAAGCGATCTTGATACAAAAACAGGCTTATTCTCTGACTTTCAGGGTCTTTCGCAAATTCCAATAGATAACCCAACTTCTCTTATTACCTCCTCTGATGGCAAAATAGTTATTGTAGGAGGCGAAACACCAAAAAGAAGCGGCATTACAAAACTTTATGTTTCTTTTACAGGCGGCAAACCTCTTCCGGATGGAACAAATTGGCAAGAAATTACCTGGCCGTACCAACTATCAGGAGGTACTAATGATTTGTTCCGGTTTGCAGATGGCAATTATTTGGGTAATAACGGTAACTTTGAAGGCGGTATTGGACAATTTACCATTTCTATTAACCAAAAAAGTAAGATAGTAAGACTCCAAGCTGCAAGTCTAGCAACTGTACAAAAAACAAACCTAAATCTTGGAAGCGCGTATGATTTAGGAGTTACCGCAAAAGGTTCTACTGGAACAAAAGTTGAATTGGCAAGCAATGGATCATTAAATATACAGGAAGGCTTTAATCTTATCCACGATTTTGATTATACAACAGGTTCAGGAACAGTAGAAAACGTAACGACAGTAAAAGTGAATGGGGTTGACACTAATTTAGGATTCCTATATGGTCGCGGACAATATACTGATTCTCAAGGTCATATGCATTTTGTAACAAATAATATGGATAGAAACCTACTCTATGATATTGACATTACTACAAAAACAGCAACAGAGTCTGACTATACCAGTTGGTTTGGAGGAAAAAACCTTCAAAACTATGGTGGAATAGCAGGAATTATGGCAATTCAAATTATTGATGATGGACAAGGAAATAAACATGTTTGGCTTGGGGGAGGTTATAATTCAACAGTAGATGGATTTCCAAGAACCGTTATAGCGCATTATGTCTTAGGGACAAATCCTTCTATAGACTCTTCTGCTCTTACTGTATATGATATTGAACCAAATAAGCATTCTGGAATTTTGCAACAAAAAGATATGCAAATTAAGACAATCAATACTCAAAAGGGGATTGAGTTTATTGATATAGGCAAGGGCTTCCTACCAATAAATTCTGACGGAAGTCCTATTTTTGGTGCAAAACCTTATCGTACAAATAGAGGCTTAGGTGGTTCTGTTGTTGATTTTCTAAAAAGAGTATATATTCCTTTTTCTACAAATGGTTCTCAAGCCGGTTGGTAACTAATTTTTAAAGCAAATTAAGAAGCTTTTTATAATACTGACTAATAATCCCCAATAAATCTGAAGCAAGCGGCAAAACACTCGATGTTGGAGTTTCTGATGTAACTGTTTCTCCGGAAGAGCTATATAAATACCCATACGTTCCCCATGTGTGATTACCGATATTTTTATACATTGTCAATGAAAACTGAGGACTAGTTATGCTTGATGCGCCTTGAACAGCTACCGATAAATCGCATGTAATTGCTCCCAGTGATGAGTCTGAATTACAATTAATAGGCAAATTTGTTCTAAAGGCACTAATCGTTCTCCAAGTTCCTTTATAATATATATAATAACTTCCCCCTGTAAACGTATCCCCTGAAGGTGCAGTACATGAGGAAGCGCCGTTACAGTTTGCATATATAAGAATAAAACCATTTGAGCTTGTTGCATTGGTTTTAAGTTGCACTAGACTTGTTGGAGCCGGAGCTGTAAACGCTATTCCTTCAAGATTTGAAGTTGAAGGATTACTTACGTTCTGTTTTATGCTTAGCGTATTATAATAGTTACTTCCCCCTTGAGTCGATCTCAAACCGCTTATTCCATAGCTTCCTGCTGCAATACCGCTATTGGCTGCATCTGGCGTTATATTTAGCGCGCCGAGGCTTGGAGGGATTGGGGTTGGAGATGGAGTTGGGGTTGGCGCAGCGCAGGTTACGCCACTGCGTGACCCGAGAAGCACTAAATCATTTGTATACGATGAGTCATGACCATAAGCATAAATAGTATGCGAGCTTCCATCTTGAATTCTATTGAAATTAGCGCTTGTTTGCGGATTGTAATCGTAAGAATGACTTCCTGTATTACCGCATTGAGTAATATTCCCATAAGAATTTCCATTCGCTGTTGTAGAATCAAAACTCCAACCGGTTCCTTTTACGCCGTCTATGTAATAGTCAACGTTAAGCTGTTTGGAATTAGCCGCTTGATCACAAGTCCACCCGTGCCAAACAGTACAAGACGCGTTATCAAATGCTCCAACAATTGGATTTATGGTTCTAGGACTACCCGGAAGAAGAACACAAGCTCCATTTGCATTACATCCATAAGCATATATCGTATGCGTCTTACCATCCTGTAAATTATTCATGCTTGTTCCATTAACAGACTGAGGACTAATTTGGAACCCATGATTTCCTGTATTACCACATTGGCCAAGTACGCCATAAATACCACCATTTGCTGTTGTAGGCCCAAAACCCCATCCTGCAGTTGGATAGGTATTGCTACTTGCTGTACCATCAATATAAAAATCAACCCGCAGCTTTTCTCCTCCTGCATTTTGATCACACGCCCATCCTTGCAAAACATTATCATCAGCACCATCAAAAGAACCAACAAGACTATTTACTCCCCAAATCGCCATTCTCCCCAAATCCGCTCCAGTACCCCTTATTTCGTTAAAATGTGCTGCATCGTTATTTAAATTGTTTCCTTGAAAATTTCCGGCATAAGCTCTTCCGCCTGAATAAACATCTGTTGTGCTATGAGGTTTACCTGAACCTTTAGGTTGTGCCCCTCCCCAATCTATCCACCATGTACAACCTGTTCCGCCGGCTCCGCAATTTGAAGAAATTGGGAGTGACAAATTTCCATACGGATTAAATAATCTTAAGTAATAAGCTTGGCCAGCTTTTACGTTCCAATCAGACATAGTAAAATCAATACCGTTATTTGTACTTGAAGGATTATGTACATTGCCAACTAATTGTGCTCCTCCCCCATCCCATGAAGTAAAAAGACCTAAAGCAAAATCAGAAGCTGAATGGCCTCCGTTATAGTCTGCTCTAACATCATAGAATTTGACTTCGGTGATACTAGATATATTGCTTGGAACAACAAAACTTTGTTCTGCCCAGTTTGATTGGTCTGTCGGATGATTTCTTGTCATGTCGTTTAGAGGATTCCAGTTATCTGCCTGACAATCACAACAATCTCTTGCGTTACTTGGATTACAAAGTCTATTATGCCCACCATTAAATACTCCCTTTGTCCCTTTAAATGTCTGTGTCCCATCCGATTCTGTTTCGTATACATTATCGCTCCTACTAGGATTAGTGTCATAACAACTTCCCCAACCAGTATGACAACTTGTAGGAACTGCACTATAGGAATATGCAGGACCAGGAGCACCGGTTGGCGGATAAATTTGCGTTGCAGCCTCCGCACGTGGGGTAAAAACAAAAAACGTTAGGATTGCAAAAAAACCTAAAACAATAATTCTGTTTTTCATATTACTTAAAAAGTGTATAAGATCTTGTTACTGGCACTGTTGAGCTAGTAGGCGAATATTGAGCAGTTGACGGAATTATTTTTTTCATATTGCTTCCGTCTATACTTACTGTCCAAATATTCCATACTCTATCATTTTGCTGTTCTCGAACTGCAAACCAAATTTGATTGCCAGATACCCATCCCGCATCATTAATTTCTCCCTGTACTCCTCTTTTATTTAGAGTATTACTGTCAATAATAACTCTTGAAGATGATTTTGAGAAATCAAACAGATTAAGAGAAGGGTTTATGTATACTTTTGCGCTTGAAGAACTGCTTGGATTAAGAAGATCTTTTGCAGTCACATAAACAAAATTATTTCCATCAATATTTTCCATAAAAGGACCAAGACCTGAAAACTGATTTTCATTTATAGTAACTTCTTCTATATTTGTTTGTAAATTATAAGAAATTAATCCCTTACCAGGTCTCCAGGCAAAAATTTTTGAACTATCTGGTGACCAGACAGGAGCAAGACTCACAGAATCAGAAAAATCACTATTTAGTAATTGGACTTTTTTATTGACTAAATCGACAATCGCATCTTCGCTTCCTTCTGTACAACATTCATGAATACTCCGGATATAGACTAAATTACCATTAGGGGCATATTTAATATTATTAAACAAGGCTTTATTACTTTTGAGTCTTGGTAGAGAAATTCTATGCTTAACATTGCTACTATTAAGATCTGCTTCTATTAAATCTGCTTTTGTTACAAAGAGAATATAATCTGCTGCAGGTGAAAGATCATACGACTGACGCGGTTCTCCGCTATAAATAAGAAAAACATTTCTTTTTGCAACGTCTAAGCCTACTAATCCCATGTCCGACTCCCAAGTGATATAATTTTTGCTTTTTGAAATCCTAAAACTGGCTTCTTTTTGACCAAATTGCTCAACGCTAGGTGCTAAAACAAGCTCTGCTCCTGAAAACGTACCTATGTAAAGAGCACCATTTCTGGTAAATACTAAACTAGTTGGATCTTTCAGAATTTGTGTTGCTACCTGCTTGTCATACTGCAATGTTCCTAAGCTCTTAAAATGCAAAGATGAATTAAAATAATAATATAGAACTCCAGCAAGAATAATAATTACTGCAAAGATAAGAAAATGCAAAGGTTTAAAATGTTGTGTTAGAGCGACTTCCGTAGGTAAAGATGTTTCCATAAGAATTAATGCCAAATTCAGTATAGGAATAAATAAAATAAAAAGTCAATACCATTGACATTCATCTCTAGATGCTTCAATAATAGAAGTGTCTATGGTTCGAAGAGCCTGTCGTTTTTTATTGGTTTTGGTTATCTTTTTAATTGGAAGCTTTTTTCTTTCTCGTCCGGCCTCCGCCGACTGGGGCAATGACACAAATCCGCCAACCATAACAACAGCAGTAAATTGCGGAGGAACAGTAATTAATCCAGATTCCAATAACGCCTATCGATGCGACAAAGCTGCAGCAACTATTACCCTTAACTATTCAAAAAACAATGGGCTTTTGAAAATAAGACATAAAATTACAGATACTACTACTAGTGCTAATGAAACTGGCACAGGCACTACATCTCCTTCAGGAGAAACAAGTAGTATCACAATTAACGGAACTACTCTTTGTACGCCCGGATACGATTCGTCATCTGGTTTTTACACCACTTGCTATAAGCAAATTCCTCCTACAACTTCTGCCTCTTACTCTTACACGATATCAAATAGTCATTCCTATTCATTTTATGTAGACTCAACAGATTGGACCGGCAATATCAATAATAGCTCTGCCACTACATCTCCTCCTTTTACTCTTACCTTTGTCAGATATTCCATTTCAGGAAAAGCTTTTGTAGATACCAATCGTGATCAAGGACTATCTGCTGGCGAGTCTGGATATACCGGTGGAGCGACTATCACACTTAGCGGAGCAAGTTCCGCAACTACTACAACAAATTCAACTGGAGATTATATATTCGCTAATCTACTACCAGGAAATACATATACTGTTATTATTACTGTACCTGCCAACTACACTGCAACCACTGCAGTATTTTATAATTTTGCGTTGAATTCTGATACTGTAAGGAATTTTGGTATTGTCCCAATATATTCCATTTCAGGAAAAGCTTTTGTAGATACTAATCGTAATGGCAGTTTGTCTGCTGGAGAATCTGGATATCAAAACGCAACTATTACTCTTAGCGGAGCAAGTTCCGCAACTACTACAACAAATTCAACTGGAGATTATATATTTTCCAGTCTTTATGCAGGCTCATATACTGTCACAATTACTATACCTCCTACATACATCGCGACCACTGTAACATCTTACACTTTTGCTTTAGGACCTAACGCAACAGGAAAGGATTTCGGTATTGTTCAGGTTTATAAAATTTCCGGATCAGTTTTTGTTGATACCAGTCAAGATGGAACTTGGCAACAGCCACCTTCTGGTTCTGAAACAGGATATACCGGTGGCGCTACAATTACTCTTAGCGGAACAAGTTCCGGCGCTATCATAACAGATGCATCAGGTAATTACACATTCTCTAATCTCCAATCAGGAGGCGCCTATACCGTTACGATTACTGTGCCTGTCAATTATGTCGCAACTACCGTAACTTCCTATTCTATTACTTTGAATTCCGATGTCTCAGGGAAGAATTTCGGCATTACTATAGTATCTATCTCAGGAGCAGTTTTCTTAGATACTAACCATGATGGTATTTGGTCTGCTGGAGAGTCTGGATATACCGGTGGCGCTACAATTACTCTTAGCGGAGCTGGTTCTCCCCCTCCTGTTACAACAGATGCATCAGGTAATTACACATTCTCTAATCTCCAATCAGGTAATTACACTGTTACCGTTACTGTACCTGCTACCTATATTGCAACGACCGTAACATTTTATAGTTTTACAGTAAGCTCTTCTAACGTTACAGGTAAGAATTTCGGTATTGTCCGCGTATATTCAATCTCGGGAGAGGTGTTTATAGACCATAACAAAGATGGAATAAAAAATGGCATTGATTCTACATACACTGGTAACATTTCTATGGATATAGATTCCGGAGCTACTCAATCTTTTCCAGGCGGTACATATTCTTTTACAGGAATCTTTGCGGGAACACATTCTATAACTTACCATGGCGTAGTGCCTACAGGATTTTCTACAACCTCGTTAACAAGCTTAAACGTTATAGTCCCAGGATCAGGTCCAAATGGCAATGCTATTGGTGTAAATTTCGGTATTAGCGATTCGAATATTTGGTTTCAGGGAAAAGATGGAGATATTAGGCGCGAAGATAACGGAGTATCTGAAATTGTTCCTAGCGGAAAATACGCGTCTGACAAGATTGGAGCTAGTGATTCCCCCGGTGTTATTTTCTGGGGCAATAATGCAATTGCCTTTGCTCCGGGTCAATCATCCACAACCGGCTGGATAGTTACCGGTGACTCTGGATTATTTAAGCCTGTCCAGAATGTCATTAGGACTTCGTATAGTTATCTTAATACAAACGCGCAGAGCGCAACTGCGCTTGTTGCTAGCAGCTTAAGTGGTCTTTCTCATGGAATTTATAAAAGCAATGGAGACTTTACTATTACCGATTCTGCTCTTTCAAGCGGCAATTACGTTTTTCTTATTAATGGAAACTTAACTATCAATGGTTCTATAACTGTACCTGTAGGATCAACTGCCACGTTTTCTGCTTCCGGTAACATTACAGTGAGTAGCAGCGTAACAAGAATTGACGGATTCTATAGCAGCGATAAGAATTTTTATACTGCGTCTTCATTGAATAGTTGCCCATCGTCAGCTACTGCATTGACTGTCAACGGCGCGATAATTGCTGACGCGGGATTAACAGGAAGAAAAATACAAAACAATAGGGATTTATGCGACGGAGACACTAATCCTTCTCTCATAGTCTCGCAACGATTAGATATGATCCTTAATGCACCTAGCTTTATAAAAAGTCCAAATTATATTTGGCATGAAGTCCCCCCAAGCGATATTGTTATTCCATTATCCCCAACCCCAACCCTAACTCCAACCCCGACATTGACTCCTACCCCAACACTATCTCCAAGTCCAACGCTTACTCCAACTGTAACGCTAACCCCAACGCCTACCTCGGCTCCACAAACTTATGATTTGGCTAGTGGTTTCAGCACTACTCAACAAGGACCAATTTGGTATTATTATCGCAATAACCAAGCAATGATTTACGGCCATAATCCTTTAATTTTCTGGGATAATAACTTCCAATCTTGGTATGGTTCAGGAGACTGGAACTATGTAAAAAGCAATCTTGTTGTTGCCGGCTTTAACCATGATACTAGAATTTATTGGCAAGCTCCTATCAAAGGATTAGCTACTATAACGGTTACCAATACCAATCTAAATGGCAACGGCAACGGCGATGGCTTCGTTTTTGGAGTTAGTTATGTCCCGCTTCCAGTCGGAAACAGCGGATCAGTCTTGGGCCAAAAATCTGTTAATGCAACTGATGCAACTGCTTATACGATTACTAAAACTCAGCAAGTTAACGCAGGAGAATCTTTGATGTATTTTATGAATGATAACAATTCACCCGGTAATGATGATTCAAGACTAACTATTCAAGTACAACTTACTCCTAATTAATTATTGACATCCCCTTCTTTTCTTTCTATACTATCTTTGTTCTTTGATATTAGAGGCGGTTGTGATTTTTCCTTAACAATTTCACTCAAAATGAGGTAGTCGCCTTAGGCGACAACGAGATGTATGATTTTGCCCCGCGGGGTAAGATCGAGTCTTACCTAATTACTTAATTTTGGGGAATTACCAAACGTGCTCGATATCAAAGACGAATTTATTTTAGCTTTTCCGTTTCCTTGTGTTCGGTCATTTTCCTGCAGTGATTGCAGAACTTTTTTAACACAAGTTTGTCTACTGTATTTAGCTTATTTCTACTTGTTATATAATTTCTATTTTTACAAACCGAACAAGTTAGTCCTAATGTTACTCTATGTCCTCCTTTTGCCATAATTAACTCCTCCTAAGATTAGAATTATAACATATTTGAGCCGACGATGGGAATCGGACCCATGCTCTAGCCCTTACCAAGGGCTTGTTTTACCATTAAACTACGTCGGCTAGTCAAAATGTGCTGAGTGAGAGATTTGCACTCCCGGAGCCCTTACGGGCGCCTCGTCTACAGCGAGGTGCGATTGACTACTCCGCCAACTCAGCGAGCTTGACATGATATTCATTCCAGCTTTTACTACCAATTGCAATTTGAGATTTTCCAATTAATCTACATGCTGGAATTACGTATTTATCTCCATTACTACAGTAAACGAAAAGGTAATCAAAATCATCCTGTAAATATTTGGTATGATAGGTTTTTTCTCTGTATCCTCCAAATGTTCTTAAGTCAACGATAAATGCTCCGCTTTTTTCCTTATCATTTGAGTATTTACATTGTACTCTCTTAAAAGATCCTTTTTCGTCAATAGCCAAATCGTACTTATCGCAATCTGAAATCGGAATAAGTACGGATATTCCTGTGCCTATAAAATAAGCAATTGCTTCGCCAACTGCGATACTTCCTTTTCTTTTAGAATTCACATAAATATTGTACCTGATCACTAACCAGGTAACAATAGATAATCTATCATTCTGAGCCTCCAACTAGAATCGAACTAGTATCATATGTTTACAAAACATACGCTCTGCCATTGAGCTATGGAGGCAACGTAAGATTCATTTTACCAGACAATCATATTGGGATCAACACATTTCTTGGTTTTATTCCCAAAATACGATATACTTTAGATATAGGGACGTGGTGAAACGGTTATCACAGCAGTCTCCAAAACTGCTTTTCTCAGTTCGAATCTGAGCGTCCCTGCTGATATAGCATGGAAATTAGTTACTGAGGGTTTTGAACGTATATCCTTGCGCTTGAAGTTTCTCAATAATCTTTGGTAAAGCTTTCACGGTTGCTAAATGGTTTGAGTGAAGTAGAATATTTGCTCCGTCAAAAGTATTATTGACTACCCGATTTACTAAATCGTCGGTCTCAGGTTCTGACCAATCCCTTGGGTCCACATCCCACAAATACATCTTAAGACCCAAATTTTGTGCATCTGATGCTACATATGTGTTTACTCCTCCATATGGAGGACGAAATAGATGGGTATCGACCCCTGTAATTCCTTTAAGAATTTCGTTTGTTGTTTGCAATTCTTTGCTAATAGAACTTGAGCTGTAATTGGGCAAAAATGAGTGCGTGAGTGAATGATTACCGATTACATTGCCTTCTGCGAATGTTCGCTTTGCAAGATCAGTTTCTCGTTGCACATTCTGTCCTACTAAAAAAAATGTGGCATGAACACCATACGTTTTCAAAACGTCCAAAACAAGAGGATGATAAATTGAATTTGGCCCATCATCAAATGTTAGATATGCAGTTTTTGGCCCGTTTTGAACAGCTGTAGATGCTCCAAGAACTTTTCGAAACGCAGTGGATCTTCCAGTTGGAATTGCAATAATCCTACGAGTATTTGTGTAAAACTGTGAATAGATCGCAACTGGAGCATCGTGATGATCAAATTCCGCATGAGTTACTTCTTCAACTTTTTGTGCAAACTCACCTAATTTCTTGTCTAGAGTAACCGCATCAAGACGAAGCAAAAGTTTCCCTTTTTTTGGATTCTTTGGATCAGGCCTTTCGACAACAGTTAAGAGTGATTTCAAATCAGAAGTGCTAAGGGTAAAAACAAAACCTCCACTAGATATAGTAATTGGAGCAAAAGACATTTTTGCATACTCTTTCTTTAACTGTTCTGTGTCATTTGCAGAATATTTATTTGGAAATGTAACTATTGTTGGAATTTCCAGTGTCTTCTGAGGAGGATTAAAAATATTAGAAAGTAAAATATTTGATAGTTTGCCTACATTAACCTTTACACCATCTTCCTCGGGGAGCATTCTGTTCGGATCGTTCCAGAGATCGGGAATCTGAGGACGAGCACCTTTGTTTATCTTGTCCTGTATATCAAGCATTGTAAGCGTTAAAAGCGCTTGGGAAATTTTTCCTTGAATTGGATAATCTACGAGTCCGATAAGTGCTTTATTTTGCAAAAGTAATTTTTGAAATATATTTCCCTTTCTTCCTTCCTCCAAAACAACATTCGTGAAAGATAAAGCATCAACTTTCGCGCCGACATCTTTTGGCCAGACTTTGATGACCTGATTTTTGTAAGTCAATTGTATAGGTCGTTGATTTTGCAAAACTTCCTCCTGTATGTATTTTTGTAGATCTTTACGGCTGGCAAAGGAAACATTTTTACCATAAACCTTTAGTCCTAAAATTGGTGTTTTATTCTGAATATTGTCATACACCAATATAATATTTTCCAAAAGAAGTAATATTAAAATTGTAAAGAATACCTTCTTATGATGTGCTTTAAAAAGAAGAATTGACAGCTCAAGATGTCTTAGGAAGTTCATTGAATTACCTCCATACATTTAGCACGAGCAATTTCAAAATCTTGTTCAGCTTCTTCAGGCACAGCTAGTTGTTGTGTTTTCAGAAGAATGTCTGCCTGTTTACAAAATGTCTTTGCTGAATTTTGAACATTAACACTCTGTGATTTTTGTGAATTTTCCAAAAAAGTATCTATATTACTGGTTAGTCTTTGAACTTCAAAAGTTGTAGTTGCAAAATCATCAGATTTAATATGTTGTTCTAAGTCTTTTATAGTATCTTTAGCAAAACCTATAGAAAGCGTTGTTTGTTCTTGTGGAGTTAGGGCTTTTGAAAACGCTTCATCTTGTTTTTGAGCCTTTTCTTCCGCTTTATGATCTGTTTCCTCAGCCGGTCCATTTACAATCTCTAGGCTTGTAAGAACTGTTGTAGAAGCCTGGGCAATTGGCATGTCTGTTAAAGGAACAAGCGATTCAATAGCCGAAGCGTCTGGTGAACTTGGTTGATGTACACTGGTAACTTCTTGAGCTTGGTCTTTAGGCTGATTTTCCTGTGGCTGAATCTGTGCTGACTGGTCTTCAGATGCTTTGTTAGCCGCATTCATTAAACCATTGTCTTGGGCATCTGATGAGGTATTTTGATCAGTAGTTGAATTTTGAGGAGAATTAGAGCTATCGGAAGTGTTAGGCGCTGTATTAATTGAGCTGTTTTGGGAGTCTGAAGAATTTGAACTCTGAGGAGGAGAATTTTGGTCAGAGCTGGTCTCATCCGAGGACGGTGTTGGGTCCGGAGGCAAAATATCCTCAGCAATAGTCGATACTCCTAATATATACCTTGCTCCTTGTTGTAAAAACGATGTTTGCTTCAATTGAGAAGGAGTATCAAGGGTAAATCCGGCTAAGAAGATCTGAGCAGCAAGTAGAATGGGCAGGAATTGCATGATTACACTTTATACATATTTAACCTTAGTGTCAATCTGTGTTCTTGACTAGTACCTATAATTTGTTATAGTAAGTATATGAGGCAAAAATTGCCTATTATTTTTTTCGTTCTTCTGTCTTTATTTTTAGCCTTACCACGCTCTTTACAAGCAGATCAGAAAACTGCTCCGCTTACCCTATCTGACGCTGTTTATGCAGATATTGCCATAAGACATTATCTTCAGAATGTAAGCATTTCCTCCATAGGAAACAAACCGCAAGATCAAATCTCCATTAATGCTTTAAAACAATGGTTACCTGCAAGCACTATAAAATTATATGTTGCGATGTATGCCTATGACCAAATAAATAAAAATAACATAGGACTTAGCGACAATTTTTTTGTAGAAGGAAAAAATGTCGTTCCAACAGAGATGGAAACACCCGAGCTTCCATATTTATACGAAGGAGAATACGTCACCACAGAAACACTTATACGACAAATGATAACTCAAAGCGATAATACCGCATATAACGTACTGCTAGATGTGTTAAATAGAAAAAATATAACTGAATATATTCGCTCTATTGGATTAGCTCATTCGGCAATTGGCTCCAAGCTCAATCTTGATGATAGTCAGCAAAAATTTGAATTTTCGGAAGATGGATATGGAATTAACACAACGACATCGGAAGATTATGCAAAAGCATTCGACTTAATAAGAAAAAATAAAATAGCTCGGTCAAGAGATTTATTTGAAGTATTAAAAGAGCAAAAAATTAACAACATGTTGCCATTATTTCTGCCCAAAACCGTAACAGTTGCACATAAAACAGGAGACCTTGATCCAGAGTTTCATGATGGAGGAATTATCGTTGACCCCAAACGATCTTATGTCCTTACAGTTTTTAGTAATTTGGGAGATCCAACCTTCATT
>OBEQ011060653.1_pt1 | contig 26104 bp, 24 predicted proteins | sample 1670901 | NCBI WGS metagenome assembly OBEQ01 (sample SAMEA104232315, study PRJEB22302) | groundwater metagenome | biome: forest; feature: aquifer; material: groundwater | place: USA | collected 2011-08-07 | depth 5.4 m | reverse complement strand
GTTTCTTCTTTATTCATCCATTGAAAGCTTTCCTGAAGAGCCGCTTCGGACGGGGCGGGGGTAGGCTCAGCGCAGTAGGTACAAAGCTTCCTGGTCAATCGTTGGGCGATGGCGCCTAAGACGGCTGAAGAAATCAGATGGGTGGGGATGCCGATTTCAAGTAAGCGATCGAGAGACGCGGTAGCATTGACGGTGTGCAATGTTGTTAAAACTAAGTGTCCCGTTAGGCTAGCGCGCATGGCAATTTCCGCGGTCACCGCGTCGCGGATTTCACCCACCATAATAATATTGGGGTCTTGCCGTAAAATGACACGCAGACCTTCCTCAAAAGTAAATCCATTGCGTAAATTAATCTGGGCCTGGTTGATACTTGCCAAGCGGTATTCCACCGGATCTTCCAGAGTCATAATATTGATTTCCTTTTTGTTAATCCGTGATAGTATGGAGTAGAGCGTGGTCGTTTTTCCGGAGCCCGTGGCGCCGGTCACAAAAACAATTCCATAGTTGCTCTGGATCATCTTTTCAATGATGGCAAGGTCGTCGGCATTTAGACCAATTTGGTCTAAAGGCATACCGGCGATGCCCTGATCAATAACTCTTAACACGATTCTATCGCCATCGGTGGCCGGAAAAGAGGATGTTCTCAGTTGAATTGTCCGACCATTAATGTTTTTGTCGAAGCGCCCGTCTTCGCTTCGAAAAGGTTTCGGTGGTGTCGGATCAAAACCGGACATAATTCGCAATCTGACCGCGAGTGGAATGTTGGTATGCGAGGGGCCGATAATGTGGTCTTCGAGCAGTCCGTCAACGCGAAGACGGACTTTGAGCTGACTATCATGTGTTTCGACGTGAATATCGGAGGCGCGTTCCCGAACAGCCGTTGCTAGGATGGCGTCTGCCATTTCTGTCGCCAAGATGGATTGATCGGTTCCGGGTTTGTCGGCGCGCTCTAGGCAGGCATGGTAATGGGCTTGCAGATTGACGTGCCCCACGGGAGCGAAATCATTTTCTTGTGTTTTTTTACCGCCAAAGATACCCATCCAATCTACCTTAACCCGACAACGCCCCCTTGTCAATGCCGTGTTTTGTTTTTCACACACTCGCGCGAATTTGAGCTAAAATAGGTTCCTATGTTAAAAAAACACATCTTACACGCTTGTTTATTTGTTTTTGCCCTCGTTAATTTTGGTTTTGGCGCGAGCCAGAGACTTCTGCATCCCGGCCTCGACTTTAGCTTAGCTCCGGATCAGATTGCCGCTCAGTGTAAGGCTTCTCTGGCTAAGACGGAGGAGCGTTTAAACGGCCTAATCACTTCCGATACGGGTCACAGGAATTTTGAAAACACCGTGGTAGCTTTTGATGATATTTTGGTTGATTTAGGAGACACTCTGGCGTCTTCTACCTTTTTAGCCTATGTATCTACTGATACCAAGGTTCGTGACGCTGGGCATGATTGCGAAACAAAGCTAGAGACTTTCTTGGAAGCTGATGTCTATACCCGAGAACCGATTTATCGCGTCGTAAAATCAGTGACAGACCAGGTGCTTTTATCCGCCCCTGAAGACAAAAAGCTTGTTCGCAAGATTTTGCTGGCTTTTAAGGAAAATGGTTTAGAACTGTCAGTTAAAAAAAGGGAAAAAGTTAAAAAGCTAAAAACACGATTGGTTGATTTAGAGCTCACCTTTAGCAAGAACCTCAATGAAGTGAAGGACTATCTTTTGGTAAGCCGGCAAGAATTGGATGGTTTGCCGGAAGATTTTATTAATCGCTTGGAAAAAGTTGGTGACGAGTACAAGGTCACGCTCGATTATCCGGATTATTTTCCCTTTATGAGAAACGCCAAAAACGCGCAAGCGAGGGAAAAGCTGGAATTTAAATATAACAATCGCGCCGCGAAAGAAAATCTCAAACTGCTTAAAGAGATTGTGAAGTCGCGCCGCGAAATTGCCAATCTCTTGGGCTATCCGACGCATGCCCATTACGTTTTAGAAGACCGTATGGCTAAAGATCCCGCCAAAGTTTTTGAATTCTTAGGCCGTCTTCAAAAACGCGTAAAAGAAAAAGCGGATCCCGAACTGGCGCTTATTAGGGAACTCAAAACCAAAGATGACCCCAAAGATCCGGTTGTCAGGGGCTGGGATTTTGGTTACTACGATAATTATTTAAAGAAAACAAAATACGACGTTGATGATGAGGCGATCAAGGAATATTTTCCCATTGAAGTCGTTACCGAGGGCCTGCTCAATATTTACCAACAACTTTTGGATTTGAGATTCGAAGAAGTTCGTGATATTCCCTTGTGGCATCCAGATGTCAAGCTTTACGCGGTTTATGACAAGTCCGATGCCAGGCTGATGGGGTATTTCTGTATGGACTTGTTTCCCAGAGAAGGAAAATATAAACACGCGGCTGCCTTTTCTCTAATTGGGGGCAGGCGTTTGGCGGATGGTTCTTACCAGAGACCGGTTTCCTCTATCGTGGCTAATTTTAATAAGCCGACGCAAGATCGGCCCTCCTTGCTCAAGCATGACGAAGTGGAAACTTATTTTCACGAGTTTGGCCACATCATGCACCAGGTTTTAACTCAGGCGAAGTATGGTCGTTTCTCGGGCACCAGCGTCGCGCGCGATTTTGTTGAAGCCCCGTCGCAAATGCTGGAAAACTGGGTCTGGAAAGCGGAAATTTTGCGAAGTTTAAGCGGTCACTACAAAGACCACACAAAAAAACTACCCCAGGACTTGTTGGATCGTATGATCGCGGCTAAAAATTTGAATTCCGGCATCCGTTATTTAAATCAAGTTTTTTACGCAACCGTTGACATGACTTATCACACTCAAGAAAAAATCAAAGACACGACGGATCTTTACGGGCGGCTAAAACAAGAGATCGTGATGATTCCTATGACGCCCAAAACGCACCCCGAAGCCAGTTTTGGGCACCTAATGGGTTACGACGCCGCGTATTATGGGTATCTCTGGAGTGAGGTTTTCGCGCAGGATATGTTTACCCGATTTGAGAAAGAGGGGTTGCTGAATCCCAAAGTTGGCCGCGAGTATCGCCAAATTATCCTTGAGCCCGGCGGTAGTTTAGACGAGGGCGAGCAGCTCAAGAAGTTTTTGGGCCGCGAGCCTAATGAAGACGCTTTCCTGAAAAATATCGGCTTAGAAGTTAAATCTAACCACTAGCTGCACATTTCAAAGAGGTCTTGCTTTGAGAGTAATTGAGTTTTATAAAAAATCCGCGCCGGTTTTTTCCTTCGAGTTTTTCTTGCCCAAGACTACAGAAGATTTGGAGGTCTTTAAGAGTACTCTTAAAGAATTAAAAAATATTCAACCCCATTTCGTGACCATGACTTATGGCGCGGGCGGCTCCAGTCGAGAGCGAACTTTTGAAATTGTGGATTTAATCCGCAACCAGTTTGGTTTTGAAACGGTTATGCATTTAACTTGTATTACCCACACCAAAGCTGAAGTTGAATCCATCTTGAATAAGGCGCGGGCTTTGCATATTGAGAATATCATGGCTTTGCGAGGAGATACACCCAAAGAGGGCCAAGTTTTGGTCTTAGATCAAAGAGATTATCGCTATGCGCGTGATTTAGTTGCTCATTTGAAGGCTTTGGGCGGATTTTGTCTAGGTGTCGCAGGTTATCCCGAGGGGCACCCTGAGTGTTCGTCAAAAGAAGAAGATTTGAAGCATTTGAAGGAAAAAGTCGAAGCGGGAGCCGATTGGGTTACGACACAGCTATTCTTTGACAATAAAGATTATTTTGATTTCGTTGCTCGCGCTCGCGCCGCGGGAGTCACCATTCCAATCGTTCCCGGAATTATGCCTATTACCGGTTTCAAGCAGCTGAAAAAGTTTACCGCGATGTGCGGTTCGCGCCTGCCGGATAAGATTAACCAAGCTTTGGAGCCCATTCAAGAAGATCGGGATGCGGTGATTCACTACGGAATCGAATACGCCACCAAACAGTGCGAAGAGCTTTTGGCGGGCGGCGCGCCCGGGATTCATTTCTATACTCTTAATAAGTCTCACGCGACGCAAGAAATTCTATCGCGATTAAAGAAAACGATACCCTCGGGTAATCCCGGGCGGTTTTGATAAACTTAGGTTTCAGTGGTGGGCCAGGTGGCAGAGTGGTCAAATGCAACGGTCTGTAAAACCGTCGGGCTATGCCCTTCGTAGGTTCGAACCCTACCCTGGCCAAGTTTTCTTTATCAAGAGAGGTTAAACAATGAAAACCATGACTGTGAATAAAAAACCAAAATCTAAAAATCCCATTGTTCTTGTCGATCTTGGACGCCAGTATCAATCGATCAAGAAAGAAGTTAATCCCGCTATCCAAAAGGTTTTAAATTCTTCTCATTTTGTTCAGGGACCCGAATTTCATGCTTTTGCTAAAGAGTTCGCCGCTTACTGCGAAGTGGCCACATGCGCTCCCGTGGCCAATGGGACAGACGCTCTGGTGCTTGCCTTGCGCGCTTTGGGCATTAAATCAGGTGATGAGGTTATCACGACTCCCATGACTTTTATCGCGACTGTCGAGGCTATAACCTTTGTGGGAGCTAAACCCATCTTCGTGGATGTTGATCCTAAAACCTATACGATGGATGTGACTCAGATAGAAAGCAAGATAACGCTCAAAACCAAAGCCATTATCCCCGTGCATCTTTATGGGCAAATGGCCGATATGGACCTTATCTTGGGTATTGCCAAAAAGCGCAACCTTCTGGTGGTTGAAGACGCCTGCCAGGCGCATGGCGCACGCTACAAAGGGAAGAGGGCCGGATCCATCGGGGCGGTCGGTTGTTTCAGCTTTTATCCCGCCAAAAATTTAGGTTGTTATGGAGATGGCGGCGCCGCCGTTTCCAATAACCCGGATATTATCTCTAGAATTTTGCGTTTAGCGAACCATGGCAGTGTTAAAAAATACGAGCATATCGAAGAAGGGGTCAATAGCAGGTTAGATGAACTTCAGTCAGCTGTCTTGCGCGTAAAATTGAGACACTTGGATCAATGGAACGCCAAACGGCGCGCGGTGGCGGATCTCTATAGAAGAAAGCTTGAAGGTGTAGGCGATATTATTGTGCCGTATCAGGCGTCTCATGGGGAGCATGTGTATCATTTATTTGTCATTCAAACGTCCTATCGCGCGGAATTGTCTTGTGCCCTTGCCGGTCATGGTATCTCGACTCAAATTCATTACCCCACACCCCTGCATTTACTGGAATCCTATCGGTACTTAAATCTGCCCCGGGGTTCTTTCCCTATCGCTGAAGGCATTTGCGATAAAGTCCTGTCTTTGCCCCTATTTCCTGAGCTGAAGACTTCCGAAGTGCTTTTTATTTGCGAAAAGATAAAAGAATTTTTTAAGAAGAAGTAGTTTTCAATCTTAAAACTCAAAAGACAATCCCACGCCGCCCTGGGAATTGTAGTGGTTAGCCTCGTTAGGATCAAAAACGCGGTTGTATTCAAAAGCGATATGCTTATCTCGCTTGTTTCCCAAGTTAAACATCATTCCCCCGCCTAGGCCAATCATCGGATCCGAGAATTTTTCTTCGGTTGTTTGACCGGCGGTTTCGCGCGTATTTTTAGTGCTTCGCTGAACGTATCGCGGCACAAAATAAACGGTCGTGGTTTTACCCAAGTCTTTAGATAGGTACAAGGGAATTAAAACATCCCAAATTTTTGTTTTATCCTTGCGGTTGCCGGTTTCCGAGGAGCCGTTGGTATAGATAAAGCCTAAACCGGTAGCAACAGAAAATCGGTCGCCTTTGTCCTCGTTAAGAAGTCCCAGCCTTAAGTCTGTTGTGATGGATCCAGGAATAGAGAGTTTTAATCCGGCATCGACCTTGTCCGTAAGGCCGCGGCGAAGCCAAATGTCCCCGCTAATGGCTGCAATGTCAGCGTCGAAATCTACCAGTTTTGCTTTGTTATTAAACTTACCCACCCCAAGACCCAATCCGGCCTGGGTATTTCCTTTGGGCAGAGTTTTGGCCGTCTGGTAAACAGAAATGGACGTGCAGGCTGGCGCCAGAAACAATGGAACGATAAGGAAGACCAGGCTTTTTGATCCCATAAACAACTAGTTTATATTTTAAAATACATTTCTAACGCCGCGGTAGCTCAGTGGTAGAGCGCAGCTCTGAAAAAGCTGGCGTGGGGAGTTCGATTCTCTCCCGCGGCACGCTAAGCGTGCCTTAGCCCCGCTAAGCGGGGCGGCAAGTTTTAACATGACCACGAAACTATCTCAAGAAAAATTCCCTCAGACAAGATTGCGAAGATTAAGAACCAGCCCTGCTTTGCGGGATATTTTTGGTGAAACCAATCTTCGGAAATCTAGTCTTGTCGCGCCCTTTTTTGTCACTGAAAATAAGGCCACCAAAACAGTCGCTTCTTTTCCCAATCACCCTCAGTATTCCTTGAGTGACTTGCTAAGGCATTTAGAGGGTTTCGCCGGAAAAGGTGGTAAGTCGATCATTCTCTTTGGTATTCCAAACAAAAAGGATGCCAGGGCTTCCGGATCCTATGCCGCGGGTGGAATAATTCAAAGCGCTATCCGAAAAATTAAAAGCAATTTTGGTTCCGACCTCATTGTGATGTCAGACCTTTGTTTTTGTGAGTACACTTATCACGGCCATTGCGGGATTTTAAAGGCAAGGGCGGTGGATAACGACGCGACCCTGGAAATAATTGCCAAGACTGCCGTTAGCCAGGCTAAAGCAGGCGCCGACGTTATTGCGCCTTCTGGAATGATGGATGGGCAAATAAAAACCATTCGAGAGGTTTTGGACAAAAATAATTTTAAGGACACGCTGATTCTTTCTTACGCGGCCAAATTCGCTTCGGGCCTCTATGGTCCTTTTCGGGACCTGGTCCAATCGAAACCGGGATTCGGCGATCGCAAAAGTTATCAAATGAACCCCGCCAACGCGCGAGAGGCGTTACGGGAAATCGCTTTAGATGTTGAGGAGGGCGCCGATATGGCGATGGTGAAGCCCGCCTCCTTTTATCTAGACATTTTGGCGAAAGCCAGGGCTAAGTTTGATTTACCGCTGGCCGCCTTTCAGGTTTCGGGGGAAGCCTGGATGATCGAACAATACGCTAAGCATGGTTTTGCCGAGCGGGAAAAAATTATTCTAGAGTCCCTGCTCGCGATTAAGCGCGCCGGAGCGGATTTAATTATCAGCTACTTCGCGGAAGAGCTGTTAGAGATTTTGTAACCATCCAACCATGAATTCCGAAGCTCTCTTCAAAAAGGCCAAAAAAGTTTTAGTTGGCGGAGTGAATTCCCCGGTGCGTTCTTTCAATAGCGTTGGTGAGTGTCCTCGCTTTATCGCGCGAGCCAAAGGATCCAAAATGTGGGACGTGGATGGTAGGGATTATATTGATCTAGTCAGTTCTTGGGGCGCCATTATCTTAGGTCACGCTGATCCCGAGGTCACGACCGCGGTTAAAAACGCTTTAAATTTGGGAACCAGTTACGGCGCTTGCCATGAGCGCGAAATCGAGCTCGCGGATCTAATTAAAAAAGCTTTTCCAGAAATCATTGATAAAGTGCGAATGTGCAATTCGGGCACTGAAGCCACAATGACCGCCCTGCGCCTTGCCCGAGGAGCCACCGGAAGGGACTGTGTTGTTAAGTTTGCCGGCGGCTATCATGGGCACCACGAAAGCCTGCTGGTCTCAGCGGGTTCGGGCTTGATGACCCAGGGCATTGCTTCCTCTGACGGCGTTCCTAAGGCCTGGGCCGAAAAAACGATCGTTCTTCCTTATAACGATATTAAGGCGGCAGAGGAGGTATTTAGTTCAAGGGGCGGCGAGATCGCGGCGGTTATTGTCGAGCCCGTTGCTTGCAATATGGGTGTCGTGTTGCCTAAGGAGGGCTTTCTAAGTGGGTTGCGAGATTTAACCAAGCGCCACGGCGCTATTCTTATTTTTGATGAAGTAATTACCGGTTTCCGTTTACGTTGGGGCGGAATTTCTCAAGACTTCAAACCCGATTTAATTTGTCTTGGCAAAATCGTAGGCGGCGGTTTTCCCATAGGGGCGGTGGCAGGAGGCGCGGCGATCATGGATTTACTGGCTCCCCTGGGCAATGTTTACCAAGCGGGAACTTTATCCGGCAATCCAATCGCCGTTACTGCCGGGATTACGGTGCTCAAAGCCCTGAAGCGGAGGAATCCTTATCCGCGTATGGAAAAACTGGCCCAAAAATTAACGCGTGCCATAGGCGACTTTTGTAAACAGAAAGAAATGCCGCTAACCATCAATCAAATCGGCGGCCTGTTTACTTTGTTTTTTACCGGTTGTCCTGTCATTGATTATGAGTCCGCCAAAAAGACGGATACCAAGCAATTCTCCAAATTTTTCCATAAACTGCTTGAGGCCGGGGTTTATTTTCCTCCCAGCAATTTTGAAGCCTGTTTCGTGTCCGCCGCCCACACCGAGCGGGACATGGAGGAGACCTTACAGGCAGTGTCTCAAGCTATTGTTTAGCCGCAGGGTGTACGCGCTTTCGGTTGTGTTCGTTTTATCCGCTTGTACCATCGGACCTTTAACGCCAACAGCGCAACTCCCGCGTTCTGAGGAGTTATTGCCCGACGGTTCCGTTCGCAAAATCACCGGCCTTTATTTTGAAGTGATTACTAACGCGAAGACTCCTGAGATGATCGGCAGTCTAGCAGATGAGCTTTATCGTGGTGTCTTGTCGGATACGAAACTTTCTAATACGACGAGAACCTACAGCCTATACCCGCTTTATTTTTACGTGACTCGTGAAGAGTATTTGCAAAAAACAGGCATGCCTCAGTGGTCGGACGGAGTATTTCGTCAAGGAGTCATTGCGAGCTGGGAAAACCCAAATTATTTACGGGCCAAGGAAGTCTTGGCCCATGAAATCACGCACCTTATCTTTTGGGAATTCTTTGGGGAAAGCCGCATGGATTTGCTTTGGCTTAACGAAGGCCTGGCAATGTATGAAGATTCCAAAGTTCAGGGGCCGATGCCGCCGGGGCTGTTCGCTTTTCACCAACAGGAGCTCAAGACGGGCTACATTGCTTTTTCCAAACTAATGCAAACCCATTCCGCTTTCGATCATAAGCCGGATGAAGTAGAAACCTTCTATATTGAGAGCTGGTTTCTCGTAAAATATCTTTTGGAGCAGGGTGGGGGCGTTGGTTTTTATGAAATGCTAAGGGCCTTTAAGGAGCATAAGAGTTTAGAGGAAGCGGTCGCGCTGGCTTATCCGAGCAAGTGGCGCAACCTTTCGGAGCTTGAAGGCGCCTTTAAGAAGGAGTGTCAAATACCGTAAAAAGTCTCTAAGTCTGTAAGTCATTAGGTCTTTAAGTCAACAGGAGGAGGCATTCTCTGTTCTGTGACTCAAAGACTTATAGACTTAGGGACTTAAAGACTCGGCAGTCTATTTGTTGAAGGAGTTCTAAATGCAAAGTAAAGTTTATACAAAACAGCATGCTGAAAAAGGCACATGGGAGCAGTTGCCTAAAATTGAAGTATTTCCCAATGCCTACCCTCCTGAAGCTAAGGGGTATAAGCCTTACGAAATCAGAATTGATATGCCGGAGTTTACCTCGATTTGCCCCAAGACTGGTTTACCGGATTTTGGGACCATAACCATTCGTTATTATCCCGATCAATGGGTAGCGGAACTCAAGGCGCTCAAGTTTTACATGAATGCTTATCGCAATTTGGGAATTTTCCAAGAAAATGTGATCAACCGCGTTTTGAGGGATTTCGTCCAAGCTACGAAGCCTATTTTTTGCGAAGTTACCGGTGAATTTATGCCCCGCGGCGGTCTCAAGACTAGGATTGTTGCCCGTCACGGCCATGACATTATTAAACCTTGATTTTTTATACTATAAGGGCAATTTTCCACTGTGGGGAGTTCAGGGATAAATTCCGGACCAACGAAGTGGCCGGAATTTATCACGACGATGAAACGAGGGGCGAAGCCCCTCTTGTCGAGCGCTGAGGCAATTCCTTCGTAGTTGCCGAGGCTTGGCCCGAAAGGGCCGCGAATTAAGAAGGAGGTCTTATGTCAACCGCAACTGTAACCAAACAGCCAGTAAAAGCCGCCGCGGGTATTATGGAAAAAGTTTCCAAGGTCCAGCGTGAACCCGGCGCCTATAACTATATTAATGGCAAATGGACGGCTTCGAAGTCCAAAGAAACATTTGCTAACACCAATCCCGCCACGGGCGAAGTTTTGGGATATTGGCCGCAATCCACCAAGGAAGATTTGGATTCTGCGGTTGCCGCGGCTAAAGCCGCTTATGATTCTTGGAGAAAGTTGCCGGTTCCCATAAGGGCGGAGTATCTCCTTCGCGCTCACAATGTTTTGGTTGCTCGCAAAGAAGAGTGCGCCCAGGCAATGACTCAGGAGATGGGCAAGGTTTTAAAGGAAACGCGGGGCGATGTGCAGGAAGCGATTGATACCGCTTTGTATTACACGGGCGAAGGCAGAAGGTTTTTTGGCCAAACCACCACCAGTGAGTTAGCGGACAAATTCGCCATGACCGTTCGCATGCCCGTTGGCGTTTGCGGCTTAATTACCCCTTGGAATTTTCCGATGGCGATTCCCTCTTGGAAAGTATTCCCGGCTTTGCTTTGTGGTAATACAGTCGTTTTAAAACCGGCCTCAGACACCCCAGCCTCCTCAACTTTGCTGGTAGAAGCTCTGCAAGAGGCGGGTGTGCCCCCGGGCGTGGTTAATCTTGTTCATGGCGGAGGTTCGACGGTTGGCAAGTGGTTGATTGAACATCCCGATGTGCGCTTGATTTCTTTCACGGGTTCCTCTGGTGTAGGAGCTCGAGTTTCCGAAACCTGTAGCCGGTTATTTAAGAGGATTAATTTAGAGATGGGCGGCAAAAATGCCCAAATTGTTATGGATGACGCGGATTTGGATTTAGCGGTAGAGGGGGCCGTTTGGGGCGCCTTCGGCACAACGGGTCAGCGCTGTACGGCGACCAGTCGATTAATTATTCATGAAGCGGTTTACAAAACTTTTGTTGAAAAGTTTTCGGATCGTGTGAAGAAGTTGCGACTGGGCAATGGTTTAGACTCAACTACGGATGTCGGTCCGTTGGTCAATAAAGGGCAGCTTCAAACCGTTGAGCAATATGTCCAAATCGGTCTTAAAGAAGATAAAGCGAAGCTCCTTTTTGGCGGCAAAAAATCAGATGCCGGCGCTTTAGCGCAGGGCTTTTTCCATGAACCGACGGCCTTTGAGGGAACGCCGACCATGCGCATTTCCCAAGAAGAAATTTTTGGGCCCGTTGTGGTTTTGCTTAAAGTTAAGAGCTTTGAAGAGGCGATTTCCGTTTTAAATAACACCAACTTCGGTCTCTCGGGCTCCATTTATACCCGAGATGTCAATCGCGTGCTAAAGACGATTCGCGACATGGAAACCGGAATTACTTATATCAACGCGCCCACCATCGGTGCCGAAGTCCATTTACCCTTTGGTGGTGTTAAGCAAACAGGCAATGGTCACCGTGAAGCCGGTGAAGCCGTGCTCGATGTGTTTACCGATTGGAAGACAGTCTATATTGATTATTCCGGCCGTCTCCAAAAAGCCCAAATGGACGAACCAGCAAAGGGTTAGTTTCCTCAAACGTACCGTCGCGCGCCCTGTTTGGGGATTATGGGCCTTGTTTTTTATCAGTTTCCGGTATAAAATAGGTATGAATATAGTATGACCATAAAAACTGCCGTTAGTCTGCCAAAAAATTCTTACGTTATACTGGAGCGCTTGCGCAAACAATGGAAAATTTCAAGAAGCGCTACAATCCAGCGCTTAATTACCGATTGGTTTGAGCATACGGAAGAGAAAGAGCTTATTCAACGGTATGTGCTTGGTTACCAGCAAGAGCCTGAAGATTTGGAGGAACTAAAGGCCATGTCCAAGGGATCCGCGGAAGCTTTCCATTCCGAAGGTCTTAAGTAGTTGTTGCCATGAAGCGTTGCGAGATTTGGTGGAGCGAGCAACCCGCGCCAATAGGTAAAAGACCGGTGGTTTTGTTATCTCGAGATGAAGCATACGTTGTGCGCAACGCGGTTACTGTCGCGCAGGTGACCACCACCGTGAGAAATATACCGGTTGAAGTTACGCTGGGAAAAGCAGAGGGTTTGGCTCAGTCGTGCGTTGTTAACCTGGATACTATTACCACAATTCCTAAAGCGTACCTTAGTGAAAGAGTTAGCACCCTCTCTGTCGAAAAAACGAATCAAATCAACCGAGCAATTAAATTTGCTCTAGCACTGCCTTAGTACCCTCTTTAGTAGATCTAGTTGGTTTTGAAATAAAAACGGATATTCACGCGTATATTAGTTGTGAGGCAAAAGAGATAGATTCTTGACGTGGATGTGCAAGAGCTGATAAAACAACATATGTCAAAGGCGTATAGCTTGGCTTATGGGATGGCGGGCAATCAAGGTGAGGCCGAAGATGTTGTTCAGGAGTGCGCTCTAAAGGTAATCCTCAAAGCATCTCTATATGACGAAACGCTACCATTCTGGCCATGGTTTGCTCGAATTATTCGAAATACCATTTTGGATCGCTTCCGCCGAGAGGCCAAAATGAGCAGTCTTGATGAAAATTCAGGACAACTTACAATGAAAGAGCCAGGGCTAGACGCAATTGTTGAAATCGCGCAAACGCAAGAGAGCCTTAACGCCAGTCTTGCCAAGTTGGACGCGCAATCCCGTATGGTGGTTGTTTTGGTGGATATTCAAGGACACAGTTATCAAGAAGCCGCTCAAATTCTTAGTTGCCCCATATCGACGGTTGGGGTTTGGCTGCATCGCGCTAGAAAAGAACTCAAGTTTCATCTTGTTGCTGATGGAGTTGAGCTGTGAACTGTTACGCGTTCAATAGCGTCCTGGACTATTTTTGGGATGGCAGATTATTACCGGATTTGGAATCAAAAATCAAATCGCATAGCGATAGTTGTTTAAGATGCGAAAAAAAAATTACAGCGCACGCAGCGTATCGAAAGATTTTAAGACAAGAAGTGTTTCTATCCACGAATATTGAAATACCCGCAGTAAGCGGAGCAGAAAAAACCATAAGCTTGCGGGATTGGTTTGAACAGCCCGCCGAAGGTTTTTCTTTGGCTTACGGCATTGCCTTGGTTTGCTTTTTCTTAAATCCATTGCTAAGTCTAGCTAGTGTTGGCGTAGGAATATTATTTCAATGAACAAGGCGCGTCTTTTTTTAGCAAAGTCCATTGGATGGATATTTTGTCTTCTCATTTTTCTTATTTCAGTTGTTTTCTGTTTGGTTACTTACGATTCAAATACCATAAAAATAACCATTATGCAGTTGGGCATGCTGGTTATCGCGGGCATCTGGATTGCGAGGTCATTGGAATTTGGTCGTATAGAACTTCCGGTAAACTCCTTATCCATTGCAAAACCAGCGTTGGTTTTAGTGATTTGGCTAATTTTATCTTGGTTTTGGAATCCTTATAAAACGGCTTCTTTTCACTATGCTCTCAACAGCTTTATTTTTCTTTTAACTTTTCTTGCGGCCTTATCGGAACTCGGCGAATCCTATTGGGCCGAACACATTTGGGATGTAACCGTGTCTGCTCTTGGCGTTATTGTTTCGTACGGCGCGTTGCAACATTTTGGGTTAGATCCTTTTGCGTGGAAAGGCGCTTTCGGTTCAAGGGTTTTTTCAAGCACCGGGAACCCAGAGCTTTTGGGCGGTTTTATTGTTGTTCTGTTTCCTTTGTTATGGATGGGTTTGTCGCGGGCTTCGGGGGGTCGTTTTGGCGTAAGAAGGATTGTAGCGACATTTCTTATTTTGCCGACGTCAGCATGTTTGGCATGGGCACAATCGCCGAAAGCCCTTGCTGGTTTTGTATTGCTTTGTTTGATTTTTTCTTGTGTTTTTTTCTGGGTTAATAGAAAGGGTATTGCGTTTAAGCTTCCTTTACTTGGCATGGTAATTTCTTTGGCGACCGTTTTATTGCTGGCGTCAAATTTTCAAAAACAGGCTAATCATGATTTCAAGTTATTGAGACATGTGTGGCCCGCCGCCATTTCCATGATTAAAGACAATCCCATAACTGGCGTTGGAATAGGAGGTTTTGCTGTTCATTTCCCCAAATACCGATCTGCGGAAATAATTCGCATGGAGAAGCGCCACGTTTGGATGACATATCATGCCGAAAATGAGTTTCTGGAAACATTTGCCGAATTGGGAATCGTTGGTTTTAGTTTGCTCTTGTGGCTATGGTTTATGATTGGTAAAAAATTTTTGCAAGCGGTGAGCCAATTAATTAAGCAAAGGGCCGTCAACGATTTACACTTGGTGATGGGGTATGGTTTGTGCGCGCTAGCTATTTTTATTTTGAATTTATTTAGTGGAATTTCCCCGAGATTCGTTTTCCCAGGGTGGATTTATATGTGTTTAGTGGGCGTGGGAACGGGGGTTGCCTCTCGTTACAAGAGCGATGCGAGTAAAACGTGGGTTTATCCCCTGTCTTTCTCTACTTCATTGCGGAGAACATTCTCCGTTTTCCTGTTATTATTTTTTCTAATGCTGGCCAAGTGGCCCATTGTTTGGTTTAAGTCAGATCAAGTATTTGCCTGGGCAAGGGGGGCCGCGCAGTTCAAGGAATATGCAAAGGCTAAAAATTATTTTGGCAAGGTAGATATTCTAAGCCTTGATTACACGATGGCCAATTATTTTATTGGCCAGGCGAATTTTGATCAAGGAGACTACGAAAGTGCGGTTAAAGATTATCAAAAAATAAATACTTTATTTCCTCATTATGTTCTTACCGATTACAAGCTTGGGCAAGCCTATCGGAAGCTTGGGCGATGTCAGGAGGCGATCGAAAGCTATAAAACCGCGATTACGATCGACCCCGTGTACCCTGATATTTACAAAAACATGGCCGAGTGTTACGAAAAACTTGGCAATACTATCGAGTCTCAAACAATGCGTCAACAAGCTGTGGAATTGGAAAAAAGCAACCCCGCCACCTTACAGTGATTTTCTAATTAGCTAAGATAGGATTTCTGATCAGAAACGTTACACAAAAAACCGCAATTGCGGCAAAAATCTTTGTTGCCAAAAGCTTTTGGCAGAAAATTGGCGGGCTTTTGATTCGGCCGCCATTGGCCGAAGACGAGGTTTTGGTAATTCATTCCTTCGCTCCGCTCATTCACATGTTTTTTATGAAGTATCCCATTGACGTTGTTTTTCTTGATAAGGGCGATAAGGTTGTGGGTTTGGAACAGCTAAGACCTTGGCAGACTAGTAAAATGTATTGGAAGGCGAACAGGGGGTTGGAGTTGCCTTGGGGAACAATAGAAAGGAGCAAAACGCAAATTGGAGACCAAATTGAAATCGGAAACTAGTGTAGTGTCCCTAACGCTTCTTTACAATCCGTCATTCCCGCGTAGGCGGGAATCCAGACCTGGACCCCCGCTTTCGCGGGGGTGACGAGGGTAAGGGGACTTATGGGACACACCACTAGCGTAGAGAAAATCGAACCGATTCAAGAAAAAAAGTTTGTCACATCAAGTGGTATTGAGTTAAAACGCGTTTATACCGGTGAAGATGCGGCGTCTTTAGCCTTGGATATGGAATCTCCATTAGCCGGTCAATTTCCTTTCACGCGCGGGATTCACCCCAATGGTTACCGAGAAAGACTTTGGACCATTCGGGAGTATTGTGGTTTTGGCACGGCTAAAGAAACCAACAAACGCTTCCATTATTTAATCAAACACGGAGAAACCGGGCTTTCTTTGGCTTTTGATTTGCCAACCCAAATTGGCTTAGACCCCGATGACGCGCAGTCTCGCGGCGAGGTGGGCAAAGTTGGGGTTAATATTTCCGGTCTTTGGGATTTCGAAGAGCTCATGAAGGGGATCGATCCATCGAAGGTTTCTCTTTCTATGACGATTAACGCGACCGCTTTTATTCTCTACGCGCTTTATTACGCGCTGGCCAAGAAGAGAAAGCTAGATCCCAAGGTGCTTCGCGGCACGGTCCAAAACGATATTTTAAAAGAGTATATCGCTCGGGGGACTTATAGTTATCCCCTAAAGCCCAGCCTAAGGATAACCACAGACTTAATGGAGTTTTCGCTCGAGCACACGCCGCAGTTTTATCCCATTTCTATCTCGGGCTATCACATACGGGAAGCGGGCGCAACCGCGGTTGACGAGTTAGCTTTTACCTTTGCCGATGCCTTGGTTTATATCGAAACCGCTCGTGCCAGGGGTATCGCCTTAGAAAAACTTTTGCCCCGCTTAAGTTTCTTCTTCGGGGTTCACAACCACATGTTAGAGGAAATCGCCAAATTTCGCGCCGCGCGGAAAATTTGGGCCAAGCTGTTAAAGAAAAATTATGGCATCGAAGAGCCAAAGCTACTGCATCTGAGATTTCACGCTCAGACTTGCGGCTCCACTTTAACTAAGGAAGAGCCGATGAATAACGCCGTGCGGGTCACTTTGCAGGCGATCAGCGCCATCTTGGGCGGCGTCCAGAGCTTGCATACCAATTCCTACGATGAAGCTTTAGCCATTCCGACCGATCAGGCGCAGCTTTTGGCTTTACGCACGCAACAGCTTTTGGCTGTTGAAACCGGTATCGCCGACTGCGTGGATCCCGTTGGCGGCTCCTACGCCATTGAGGCTTTAACTCAAGAAATTGAGCGCAAAGTTTTTGAACGCTTAAAATCCATCGAGGACATGGGCGGCATGACGGAAGCCGTGCAGAGAGGGTTTCCCCAGGCCGCTTTAGCGGAAGAAGCCTATAAGTACCAATCAACAATTGAGTCTGGACAAACGAAGGTTGTGGGTGTAAATTTCTTAGGGGGAGAGAAAGCACTCGCGCTTAAAGCGTTCAAAGTGAAGGCTCAAAGCGAACGCTTCGCCGTTAGTCAGATCAAGCAAAAGAAAAAAATGCGTAAACAGTCTGAGGTCAAAAAAATTCTCGAGCGTTTAATCGTCGCGGCAAAAGGTACGGAAAATCTTATGCCCTTGACTATTGAAGCTTTAGAGGCGTACGCTACCTTAGGCGAGATTGCCGGCGCTTTGCGAGGTGTTTTCGGAACCTATTCGTGAGTCTCCCATCTTCTGCGGATCCGACTTTACCAAAGAGCGCCAGGCGCAAATCCCTTAAAGACATCATCCTGGAATTTAATTTAGTTAATCCTAAGGATTGGGCCACGGTTTTAGAAGAATCTAAAAAAAACGGTAAAAGCCCGGAAATTCTTTTGCTCGAGCGCGAGATAGTTGATCGTCCGTTGCTACTGGAGGCGGTCGCTAAAACTTGGAAAGTGCCCACTGTTTCCCTCAAAGAATTAACCATTGATCCCGACGTCGTTCGTTTGCTCCCGGAAGCCTTAGAGCGCAGGCATCACGTGATTCCCTTCCGCCGGGAAGAAGAAAATATTTTTGTCGCCATGGCGGACCCCAGAGACTTTTTCGTGGTCGAGGACATTCACTTGCGCTCGGGTCTAAACGTGGTTGCGCACTTCGCTTGCGTCGATGAGATCGCGCTTTCTTTGGATACGGCGCATGGCCGCGGGGAGGAGGTGGCGCTTTCTAGAATTCTAGATAGCGTAAAGCCCGAGGAAGAGCCCCAAGGAGATCTGGAGATAACCTCTCTCACCTTGCGAGCCGATATTATGGATGTTGATCCGGGCGCGCCTGAGGTCGAGAAGTTTGTGCACGCGATGATCTTATCCGCCTTAAATGAGCGAGCCTCCGATATCCACATTGAGCCTTTTGAGGATCCGGCGGGCAAAACCAGTCGCTTGGTCGTTCGTTTTCGCGTGGACGGATTTTTGGCCGAGATTCCCTATCTTAAGATTCCTTGGAGTTTTAGACACGCCATTATTGCCAAGATCAAGATTATGACCGCGACCATGAATATTACCGAACGCAGATTACCTCAATCCGGCAGAATTCAGGTTGTTGCCAAGGGCAATCCCATTGAATTTCGCGTGGAAGTTACCCCGACGGCTTATGGAGAGTCTTGCGTTTTGCGTGTTTTAGACCGCAAATCGGTTCAAGTGGATATTGCCAAGATGGGCTTTCTCGAAGATACTTTAACGACATTCTTGGGGCTGTTTAAGGGTGTTGGTGGCAAAAAGAATTTTGGATTGATTTTGGTTTGCGGGCCCACGGGTTCCGGCAAATCGACCACGCTTTACGCCGCGCTCAATCACATCAATCGCCCCGACATCAAGATATTGACCGCCGAAAATCCGGTGGAGTACAACTTAGATGGAATCGTTCAGGTGCCGATCAATCCCGATTTGCGGTTTTCCGAAGGCAGGGCTTTTGACTTTGCCGGCGCCATGCGGTCTTTTTTGAGGTTGGACCCCGACGTCATTATGATTGGTGAAATTCGAGATTTGGATACTGCCCAAATCGCCATGGAAGCGGCTATGACGGGGCATTTGGTGTTTTCCACCATTCACACCAACGATGCTCCCAGCGCCGTCGCGCGCTTAGCGGAAATGAAAGTACCGGCTTTTATGATCGCCTCGACCTTAAAGGCGGTGTTGGCTCAGCGCCTAGTACGCAGGGTTTGTGAAAATTGCAAGCAGGCTTTCGCGCCCGCGGCTGAGGAGATTGCCATTTTTAAGACTCACAAAGTGGAAATTCCTCCTGGAACCAAGCTTTCTAAGGGCAAGGGTTGTAAAACGTGTAATGATTCCGGTTTTAAAGGACGCGCGGGAATTCATGAGCTCTTGGTTCTTGACGACGATATGCGGGATCTAATTTTAAAGGAAGTTTCTTCCGGTCCCTTGCAGACTAAAGCGGTGGCCTCGGGAATGCGCACTTTGGCCCAGGATGGTTTAGCTAAGTGCTTGCAGGGAATTACTACGGTTCGCGAAGTATTAGGTGGCACGGAGGACGTGAAATGACGACAGACTCTGTGAATCTTTTAGAAATCGCTCAAGATATCACTTCCTCAACAGATTTAGACACGGTGCTTGAGAAAATCGGCCTTGTTACTAAAAAACTTCTTAACGCGGAAGCCAGTTCTATCATGCTCCTCGACGCTCACAACCAAAGTCTCTATTTTAAAGTCGCATTAGGAGACAAGTCAGGTTCCATCAAAAAGATGCACGTGCCCGTTGGCGTGGGAGTGGCGGGGTGGGTGGCAAAAAATCTAAAGCCTCTAATGGTTAACGATGTCGCGCGTGACGCCAGATTCGCCTCTCAATTTGATCGCGCTAGCGGATTCACCACCAAAAACTTACTCTGTGTTCCTATGTTTGCCAAAGGAGAACTCTTGGGCGTGGCCGAGGTTGTCAATAAAACGGACGGAGTATTCAATGAACAAGATTTGGGACTCTTGACGCATTTGGCGGGGTTGGCCGCTGTGGCTATCGCCAATGCCCAGTTGATCCAAAACCAACGTAATTTTTTCTCCCACATGCTTGAAGTTTTGGTTTTAGGCATCGAGGCGCTGGGCCCCAAGTTTATGGGGCATCCCTGGAGGAGTCAGAAAATCGCCTTAGCTTGCGCTAAGCGCTTGACCTTGACGTCTCTAGAGTTAACGAACCTTGCCAAGGCAAGTCTTTTGCACGACATTGGTTATTTGGCGGGTAAAAATTCGCGGTGGTTGGACGCCTTGGGTATGGTTTCTTTAAATTCCGGTCAGGTGAAAGAATCTCAGTTGGAATTTTTGCACCCTATATTAGGGGAAAAAATACTAGGCGGTATAGATCTCTTTGCCGGGTGCATGCCGATGATTCGGCACCACCATGAAAATTATGACGGTACGGGTTTTCCCGATAAATTACGCGAAAAAAGCATCCCAATAGGTGCTAGAATCCTATCTCTGGTGGAAGTAGTGGAGGAATTGCGTTACAGCTTGGGCAATAAGACCCAGGAAGAGCTCAAAGCTTTTGTTACGCGGGAGATCGGGCGCTTAAGCGGGAAAAAATTAGACCCTGTGGTTTGTCGGGCCTTTTTCGAAGCTTTAGAAGAAGACGAAATCCTCTAATAACTGTATCACGGTAAAACAATAACTTTCGGAGGTGTAGCATGTCTAGAATTTTAATTGCCAAACCGGGTTTAGACGGGCACGATCGGGGAGCCAAAGTTGTCGCTCGCGCTTTACGCGACGCGGGCTTTGAGGTGATTTATACGGGTATTCGCCAGACTCCCGAGATGATTGTTGAGACCGCGCTTCAGGAAGACGTGGACTGCATCGGACTTTCTCTTTTGTCGGGAAGCCATATGACGCTGTTTCCTAAGATTTTGGATCTTTTGAAAGAAAAAAAGCTGGATAAAGTTTTAGTGTTCGCCGGCGGGATCATACCGGATGAGGATGTCCGGAAACTTCGAAAAACCGGCATTGACAAGGTTTTCGGACCGGGCAGTTCAACTAACGAGATCGTTAAATACCTTAGAGAACACTTGGGCAAAAAGGTAAAGAGGAATTAAATCATGCTAGCTTTTGAATTAAAAGAACTTGTTCTAGGTATTATTTCCGGAGACACCCATTGCATGTCTCGCGCCTTAAGTCTTGTGGAAAGAAACAACGACGAATCGGCCGAGAAGCTGCTTAAAGAAGTTTATCCTTATGGGGGCAATTCCCGTATTATTGGAATTACGGGATCCACCGGTGTCGGCAAAAGTAGTTTGATCCATCAGGCCGCCAAGGCTTTAAGAAAAAGGAACAAATCTGTTGGCGTTATCGCGATTGATCCCACCAGCCCCATCACGAACGGTTCGTTTTTGGGAGATCGCCTGCGCATGCAAGATTTGACCATGGATTCTAACGTGTTCATTCGTTCTGTCGCCGGAGGACGCCACAGCGTCGATTCTTTAAGCAAAAAAATATGTGGTTTGGCCCACGTGATGGAAGCTAGCGGGAAACACTACATTTTCATTGAAACCATGGGAAGCGGTCAGGATGATTGCCTGATTTCCAAAGTCGCGCAAACCACCGTTTACGTTACCATACCCACTCTGGGCGATGAGATCCAGGCCATGAAGGCCGGGATTTTGGAGGTAAGCGATATTGTTGTCGTTAATAAGGCCGACGATCCCAATCGAGACAAGGCGATTACTTGGTGGAAAAATGTTTTCGCTCTTGAAGAAAGAAAAACCGGCGCCTGGAAGACCCCGGTACTGCCAATTAATAGTACTACCGGGGAAGGTGTGGACGCTCTACTCGATTCACTCGAGCATCATGAGCGTCACATGAAGGATTCCGGGGAGTGGGAGCGGCGCAAAAAAGATACCGTTCGCGAGGAAGTGCGATTAATTTTGCTTGCTAAATTGTGGAACAGCCTGGCGGACACAAGAATTCCAGACAGTGAACTCGGTGCCTTAATTGAGCGCCGCGCGGATCCTTTAGCTTTTACTGATAAGATTTTAAAGAAGAAAAAAGGCAAGCGTTAGAAGTAACGCGACCACTTGATGGTCGCAACATAATAAAATGCCTGATATGCTAACCGCCCGTAAAACTTTCGCCAAAGCCGCGCATAAACAAACCCCTTTCGAAGAAGTCAACTGGCATCTGGCGAAGGCCTTCGAGCGTCTCAATATCCCACCTGTATATCGCGATGTTATGAGCAATTGTTACCGAGAGCTTAAGGTGCAAATTATGCTTCATCGCGATAACGGTGACGTCGCGGAGTTGGTCGGCTATCGCATTCAGCATAATGGCGTCCGGGGCCCGTATAAAGGCGGAGTTCGGTTTCACCCCAGCGTTGATTTGGATGAAATTCGCGCCCTGGCTTCCTTGATGACTTGGAAAACGGCGATCGTGAATATCCCTTTTGGCGGCGCCAAGGGTGGTCTTTGCTGTGACCCCAAACAGCTCTCCGAAAGAGAGCTTCAAAATTTAACACGCGCTTATACTCGCAAAATTGACATGTGCCTGGGTCCCTATAGAGATATTCCGGCCCCGGATATGAATACCAACGCCAAAATTATGGCCTGGATGATGGATGAGTACGGAAGGCGGCACGGTTTTAGCCCCGCCGTTGTTACAGGTAAACCTGTGGAACTCGGCGGCTCTAAGGGGCGCGAGCATGCCACTGGTCTCGGAGTTTTTTATGTGGCCCAAGAGGTAGCCAAAAATTGCGGTTTAAAGCTTGACGGTGCTCGTGTTGTTGTACAGGGTTTTGGCAACGTCGGCGCTTGGACCTGTCATTTTTTAAGCAAAGCCGGAGCCAAGATTATCGCAATTGCCGACGCACTGGGCGCCACTTATAATTCCAAAGGTCTGAATATTGATGAGCTTAAAGTTCATATGCGTAATCACGCCGGCATATCTGATTTTCAAGGAGGCGAATCCATCGCCGGAGGTAAAATTTTTGAGATCCCCTGCGACATCGTGGTTCCCGCGGCTTTGGAAGACGTGATTACTCCTGAAGTGGCCAGAAAGATGGACTGCAAAATAGTTTTGGAAGGGGCCAATAACCCTACCCTTCCCGAAGGAGATGAAATTTTGCGGGAAAGAGGGATCGTTATTGTCCCCGATATTTTGGCCAATGCGGGCGGCGTGACCGCTTCTTATTTTGAGTGGACGCAAAACTTAACCCAGTTTTTCTGGGAAGAATCTGAAGTCCATGCCAAGTTAGAAAAAATTATGAAACGGGCCTACCAAGAAGTTTCCGATATTTCCACAAAAGAAAAAGTAGACCTACGCCAAGCCGCTTTCATGCTTGGTGTCAAACGAGTCTATGACGCGACCCTCCTTCGCGGCGTTTAGAATTAATAAGTCCGTAAGTCCATGGGTCGGCAAGTTCTTGGGTCGGAAATTCCCTCTTCGTCATTCCCGCGTAGGCGGGAATCCAGATTTTGTCGAAACCTGGACCCCCGCCTCCGCGGGGGTGACGAATAAAAAAATAAGTAAACTGATTATGATGAAACCGTTTCTTTTAATTGGTTTATTGCCCACCTTTGTCTTTTCAGCTGAAACACTTCCAAAAAAAGTTGCCTTGACTCCCACGCAGATTGTGGATAAAGGCCAGGAGCTCTTGCGCGGGGTAAGCAGTTCCCACGCGAAAGTCGAGATGACTCTTATTCGCCCAACATACAAGCGAGTCTTAGAGGTAGAAAGTTTCAATCAAGGCCGGGACAAGGCTTTCTTGTTGATTCATAAACCCGTCAAAGAAAAAGGCAATCGTACGCTAAGAATCAAACAAGACATTTGGACTTACACCAAAGATGTTGAGCGCGCGATCAAAATTCCATTTTCCATGATGCACACCTCTTGGATGGGATCGGACTTTACTTATGAGGATATGGCTAAGCTCGATTCTTTGGTGAAAGATTACAACCACAAGCTGTTAGAAGAAGCGCCCGACCTCGAGAAAAGAAGCGACTATTTGGTAACCATCGAGCTTACCCCAAAGCCGGACGCTCCCGTTGTTTGGGGCAGAGTCATCTGGAAGGGGGTTGTCTCCGGTGATGGCAAAGAGGTGATTCCCGTGGAGGAGCAAGATTTCAGTGAGCGCGGAGAGCTGGTGCGTGTGATTCGCTTAAGCGACATCGGTATCCTGGGGGGCAAAAGAATCGCCAAAACTATGACGTGTGAGCCTTTAAATGAAAAGAAAAAGGGAAACAAAACCATTGTGAAATATGAAGCGATAGATTTTGAAGTCGATCTGGATCCCAAGATTTTTACGAAAGAAACCTTGGAAAGAGGGTTAAAGCGATGATCTTCGCGTTAATCAAGCTTGCCCTGCGCAACGTGTTCCGCAACCGAAGGCGCAGTGGTTTGACGCTGGCTTCCGTCATTATTGGCTTGGCTGCCCTGTTTTTTCTGCAAAGTCTCGTAAAAAGTTTGCAAGCGGACTTGGTCGAGCGATCGATCGGCACCTATACCACTCATATGCAGGTCCAGTCGATAAAAACACAAGACTTTAAAATACCCGACGCTTCTTTTGGAAATCCGGCCAAGGTGGAGGAGTTGTTGCGCGGTGATTCACGGGTGGCGGTAACTAGCAAGAGAGCCATGTTCACCGGACTGATCGCTTCCGCGGTGAATTCTATGGGAGTTGCCATGGTGGGTATTGATCCCGACACGGAAAAACAGCTCTCTAATATCGCCGGCTACGTTAAGGAAGGCACTTTCGTAACCGGCGCCAAAGAAGTAGTCCTTGGTAAAATTGTGGCCAGAAACCTGGACGCTCGTGTTGGTGAAAAAGTGGTAGTTATGGTTCAAAATCGAGAGGGAGCGTTTCAGGGCAAGGCGCTGAAGGTTGTGGGTATTTATGAAACCGGTAGTTACACCTTCGACGCTTCTATTTCTTATATGTGGCGTCAGGATGCCCAGGAGCTTTTGGGTTGGGGTGATGAAATCAATATTTTAGCCGTGAAGCTCAAAGATATTACCCTTTTGGAGCGGTTTCACGCGGATTGGGCCGCTAAATTTAAATCTGATTTTCCGGATTTAAAACTTTTAACTTGGAAAGATATTAGTTCGGAGATAATCCATATTCGCGAATTTCAGGATTCTGTTTTATTTCTAGTTTTAACCGTGGTTTTTGTGATTGTCGCGTTAGGCATTTTAAACACGATGCTAATGAGCCTTTTTGAAAGGATTCGAGAGTTTGGTCTTATGATGGCTTTAGGCGCCAAAAGAAGAGACGTGGCCATTTTGCTTTTGACGGAATCAGTGGCCTTAGGAGCCCTGGGTCTTTTCTGGGGCGCCGCCTGGGGGATGTCCATTATCGGCATTTTCCATTTCGTGGGGATGCCTTTACCCTTGGGAAACGCGCTTAGTTACTTTTTGCCTTTTGAAAAAACCATTCATTTACGTTTTGTTTGGAGCAGTCATTTAGTCGCGGTGGGCTGCGTGTTGCTGGTGAGCATGTTGGCCGGGATTATTCCCGCTTTACGGGTGCGCCGTTTGCGTCCCGCGGAGGCTTTGCGACATGTCTAGCCCCTTGATCACCCTCGGACGCGTTACCCGAATCTACCGCACTAGCGAGAAAGTATTTCTCCCGGGATTGGGGGATCTTTTTGATCGAGCTCGCGATTTAAACCACGCGCGTGATACTTTGTCCGCCAAGAAATTGCTAGGGGCGTACAGAGACTTAAAAGAAAACCTCGAGGACAAAAAACAAGCATTGCACAAAATGGGCAATATGGCGGATCGGGCCAAGTTTCTCAAGGAGCTAATCTATACGGAAGATGAGTTCGCGGTTACCGCACTTTTAAACGTTAGTCTTGTTATTAATCAAGGCGAATTTACCTCCATTGCCGGTCCGTCGGGTTCCGGCAAGTCCACCCTCTTAAATATCATCGCGACCCTAGAGGAACCTTCCTTCGGCAGTGTGCAGTTTTTGGATCAAGACCTTACGCATTTGAAAGAGGACGAGCGGGCGGAGTTTCGCCTGAGAAATTTAGGATTTGTTTTTCAGGCGTACAATCTAATTCCGGTGCTTTCCGCTTTTGAAAATATTGAATACGCGTTAATTTTGAAGGGTATACCTTCCAATGTTCGAAGAAAAAGAACTAAGGAGGTTTTAAAGTACGTGGGTTTGGAGGATTGCACGCACCGTAGACCCAATAAGCTCTCCGGCGGGCAGCAACAGCGCGTGGCGATCGCGCGCGCCCTGGCTGTCGAACCTAAATTGATATTAGCTGATGAGATTACCGCTAACTTAGATTCCAAAACGGCGATCAGCATTTTGACGCTCATGGAGCAGATTAATAAAGAAAAAGGCACCACGTTTATTTTTTCAAGCCACGATCCTTTGGTTTTGTCCCGCGCCCGCCGCGTGATCTATTTGCGCGACGGCGAAATCCTTAAGGATGAAGCCAAAATTCCAGAAATCGTCAGTCGTGAGTCGTAAGTCGTTAGCAGATTCCAGAGTTTTCATTTTTTTACTCACTCTTTGTTCCTTGCGACTCACTTTCGCCCGTGCCCAAGATCTCAGTTTTAACGTAAGCAACGGCGCTTTTTTTTCAAAAACTATACTTGGCGGCTCCAGTTACTACTTCTATAAAAGCGCGCTCAAAGGCCGATGGGAACAAAACTTGGCGGATTCGCTTAAATTGCGCGCTGAATTCCACGGGATTCTATACAACGGAATCTACTTGGACACCGCGGAATGGAGAAATTTTATTT